>Ga0182013_10008147_pt1 | contig 11351 bp, 8 predicted proteins | sample 612S2MmetaG_FD_120487 | JGI IMG/M metagenome (GOLD analysis project Ga0182013, IMG submission 120487) | Permafrost microbial communities from Stordalen Mire, Sweden - 612S2M metaG | ecosystem: Environmental > Terrestrial > Soil > Wetlands > Permafrost | place: Sweden: Stordalen | collected...
AGAATCTGCAATATCAGGAACAAATCTATTATAGTCAAATGATACAATATCATATATTTTATTAATTTGTTCTGCCAAATAATCTTTACATTTATTGAGATCATCTCGATTCACGATATTTGGCTGAATTAATTTTGTTTGTTCATAATTAATTATATTTAACAAACATTTAATATAATCACACACTTGATCATACGTGTACATGTTTTCTTGATATGTTCGGTTTAATTTTAGTAAATTTATTTCCATTGTACATTTTCCTTGTTTTTTAATACACAGTGAAGTTATATCTTTTTCTGTTACCATTTTATCGAAATATAAATTATCCAAACAATTGTTAAGTTGATTACCATCGTAATGATACATTATGGGCAAACCCAATACGGTCTCATAACGTTTATATGAATTGTTTAAATAAGTACAACAGTTTTCTTGTTTTGAATCTGTATTTTCTGACCATATGTAATGTTGTATAAAGGGAATCATAAATATATCGGTCATAATTATTTTGTCAACATTATTCGACTTTACTTCAATAACCCGATTCGACACTTTTCTGATCATATTGCCTGTAAAGTTTGCTCGGTATGATAATAATATTTTTAATTTTTCTGCTTCTTTTATAGCTTTATCGTGTGAACCAAATTTTTTAATATTCACTTGTTTTTCGACCTGTGTCTTTCCTCGTTTTACACGTACAGTGAGTTCATTATCATTTTTTGGGAAAATAGAACCTTGTGATTTACCTAATATCCATTTATTCAATGTGTAATCATTATAATTTTTATTAGCAAAACATTCATAACTATATTCTGCGTCATCGGCATTTCCCTTTTGTATCAATACATTTACCATTTCTTTTATATTAGATAAACGACAATCCTTACTATCGCCATTAATAAAGGAAGATCTTTCAAAACCTGAAATTAATCTGGCAAACGGTCCTGTTATTTTCTTAGATTGATATATCACTGAGGAACCATCATATCTTAAATAATATTGTTCAACAACATCAACAAATTTGGCATCGGTTTTCATGCAATTATTATTATTTAGATCAACTTCGATAATATTTTCATCAATATATCTAATCATATTTTTAGTAAGACCAGCAATATCTGATTGTTGTTTCATAAATTTTTGTGATTCCTGTTCTGTCATATTCGTATCATTATTGAATTGGTTGAAAAAAAAATATTTTCTGAGTTCAATACCCTCTACATTTTTGTATACAACTATTTTTCCTACGACGTTTTCTGTTTTTGGTTTTTTGTAGTCGATTACAGACCCGTAAGGTTTGCCTAAAATCCAAGTTGATGGGTATTTCATTTTGTGTTATTTATAGTATCATATTATTATATGTCATCTTATCCCTTTAAATAATATATAATCAAATTTTTAATCCATCTTATATTATAATAAATAAAAACGATGTTAAAGGTAATCAATATGTCAAAAATTATATACAAATGAAATCTACCCTTCACTAAATTTACAACGCAATATATGTGTATATAAAAGTGATGTAAATTCTTTTTAAATAAATAAAATGGTAAACAATATGAAGTCATTATATGGTAATCAATTTGACTTAATAAAAAAATTTGTTGAAATGTATTTAATTCAGTGGAATTATACACATTTTAGCGAATTTATCACTCACCTCCACGGAGTCTGAGCACCAAGTGCAGAGTCGACTCTTTCTGAATATTATAGTCAGAGAGTGTACGACCATCCTCCAATTGCTTACCGGCGAAGATCAGACGTTGTTGATCGGGTGGGATACCTTCCTTGTCTTGGATCTTGGCCTTGACGTTTTCAATGGAGTCAGTGGCTTCAACATCAAGCGTAATAGTTTTTCCAGTTAAAGTTTTCACAAAGATTTGCATACCAGACATGATTATTAGTTAGTTTTGGTGGTTTCTAATTGTAAATTGATGTTCTTTATATATATCTTAAACGGTCTTCAAAAATTTAATATTTCAATTTTTTTCATGCAGTAAATACGTCATATATATATAAGAAAATTGAATAATCAAGTGTAAATTTAAAAAGAATTAATATAAGTAAATTATATAATTAAATGAATAGAAAACAGGGAATTTTAAACGATTTAGACAAGTTGCAAGCGGACACTAATACATTGGATGACTTAGCAGACAAACAAAAAACTAAATTATGTAAAGAATGTGGCACTACAGAAGGAGCTAAACCCCTAAGTGACTTTTACTCAAAAGGTGCAGTGTGTAAGAAATGTACGAGTGATCTACAAAAGGGTGTAAGTTATGAAAAACAAAAAGGAGATCGTATGTGTCCTAAATGTAAGGTAAAAAAATCTGTTGATAAATTCTATGTCGACGCTTATGATCTTCGTGGAACACAAAGTCACTGCAGTGATTGCCAAAAAGAAACGCAGAAAAAAATGGCTGAAAAATATAAAGAAGCCAACAAAAATAAAACGGATGATGAAATGCCCACAGGAGTGATTAAGTGTTCTGACAAAGAATGTACCGGAAATAAAACAGCAAAAGATTTTGTAAAAGACAGTACCAAAAAGAATGGGTTACAGACTACTTGTAAAGAATGCAAACAACGGAAATTATCTGCAAAATTGTCTGTCGTTGTTGATCCAAATACAACAAAAAAAACATGTACTGGAGAATGTGGTAAAGAAATGTTATTAACCGAATTTACAAAATCAAAATCAGGAAAACATGGATACGCAAATGAATGTACAAAATGTAGAGGTACACGAAGAAGACAAATTGCCAATATAAAACCTTCCGAGGGAAATAAGGAGTGTTCAACATGTAAAGAGAAAAAGAATTATTCAGAATTTCCTCCCTGTAAAGAATCTCTCGATGGTGCAGAAGGTAACTGTAAAACATGCAGAGAAATTACTAAAAATAATTATTTATCTACATACAATGGTCATATAACAAATTTGTTCAAAGATCTCAACCACAATGCAAAAGCAAAAAGTAAAATCGTCAATGTCGAGATAACAAAAGACGACATCCATGAACTATACAAAACACAAAACGGTTTATGTGCAATGACCGGTATTAAAATGACATGTGAACATCAAAAACGTGACAATGAGCAATTGGAACATAACATCAACAAATACAATGTTTCGGTTGATAGAAAGGATTCTAATGCACACTACACAAAGGATAATATACAACTTGTTTGCGCAGCAATAAATAGAATTAAATATATACTAACTGTTAATCAATTTATCGAAATTTGTAACAAAATAGTTTCAACCAAAAATAACAAAACCAATATTACTCTACATCAAAATGAAATTAATAAAATAAAAGACGATCCAATATTAATAACTCTTGTTAAGGCACGCATGTCTGATTTAGTACAAAATGCTAAAAAAAGAAATATCAAAGTATTAATTAACAAAGATGATGTTATCGAATTGTACATTAAACAAAATAAAAAGTGTGCACACACAAATGATGTATTAAGTCTGGAAAAAGATAATAATTTCAGTCTATCGATTGATCGCATTGATTCGCAGAAAGATTATACAGTTGATAATATTCAATTAATAACAGCATTGGCAAACCACATGAAGAATGATTATACAAATGACGATTTTATTAGTCTATGTGAATCAGTCATTAAACATCATAACAACAATCAAATTAAACCTGAACTTGAAGTTAAACCTGAAGCTAAACCTGAACCAGAACAAGAACAAAAAGAAGAAAAACCAAAAATAAAAACAATCAAAGTTATTAAAAAGGTAATAGTCAAAGCTAAACCAAAACCAAAACAAGAAAATAATTTGTCTATATAATTAAATAAAAATACAAAAAATTGAAATAATAAAATTACTATTCAATAAATTAATAAACCAATTTAAATTAATCAATAAGTCCAAACAAACAACAACAAAATAATTAAATATCATAACATTTAAGTATGGCTCTTCCTCCTGGTCGTGTTCCTACCCTTCACATTTCCGGCAATGATCCGATGCCCGGGAAACCATTTTTTAGAAACGTCATGCATTTTTTGGAAAAAGCTATTGAGACTTTTCCAAAAAATACATCTCATCCAATCGTTATGAAACAATGTACCGACAGCTTAAATATGCATGAAAATAATGTCCTGTATAACGTTTCATTTGTCAGTAATGATATCGAAAAAAACTTCATCATTACACAATCCACATATGGACAAGTTATGGCTGGATTCTGTGCAATTCAGATAAACATACGTTCCATCAAAATCTGGCTAACGGATGATTATCATGCTGGTCTTAAACATACTGACAAAATTATGGTGCATGATCTTTATACATATCTTGTCAGTATGTTTGAGAAAAAAGACTAAATATTTATTTATCAAATTAAAAAAACTGAAATTATAAGTTTTTATCTTCATCAATAAATATCGTATTATTTATTATTCATTTATTAATAATGCCAAATCCACATAAGGCATTCTTTACTGCGTGCAAAAATAATGATGTCAACGCTGTTAAATCATTGATTGATACTCATCCAAATATTAATGTCAATAAACAATTTTATGGCGACAATCACGATCCATATAATTATCATAATGCCTTGAGTCTAAGTTGTACATATGGCTATAAGGAAATCGTAGCATTGTTATTAACTGTTAACGGTATTCAGTTGCATAAATTAATTGAAGAAATTGGTAACGAACAACCATTCACGTTGGCATATAAAAACGGATATAACGATATCGCGACCATGTTGTTACATAATGAAAAATTTAATCCAAATTTTAAAATAAATTCAACATTATTGCTTGATGCATGTCATAAAGGTGATGATAAATTAGTTGGATTGCTCTTGTTGAGTAACAAAATTGATGTCAATCTATTTTGTAAAAAACCGGATCAACTAAAATATCATAATGATATTAATATCCCAATCATTGTCGCATATACTAAGGGATATATGAATATTGTAACTATGTTGATGAATCATTCAAGTTTTAATATCAACTATAAATACCCTCATCATTATACATTGCTAAAGTATGCATGTCAAGAAGCTATGACCGACTTTGTAAAATTATTGTTGACATATATAAAATTAAATTCAGTTACAATTGAGGCTGATGATATACAAGACTTGATTGATAATGTATGTAAAACTGGTGATGAAGACATCTTTGACTTACTAATTCAATATATAGGTATTGATATTGATTTCAATCCTCATCCATTATGGTGGTCTCCGTTGGATTATGCGTGTATGCATGGTCATCATAGAATCATTAAAAAACTATTAATTTTAGGCGCGACAGGTGTAATAACTAAAGATACTAATAATAACAATAATAACGATAATAACAATATTAACAATAATAACAATTTTGATATCATTGATCATAACGAGGAAAACGAAGAAAACGAAGAAAACGAAGAAATCGAAGAAACTGAAATCACCACAGAACAAGTTGACACCGGATTTTATGAGCAATTGAATCCTGAAACACGTGAATTGATCAATACATATAAAAAAAATAAAAATATCATTAAAAAATGGGAAGTTGAAATCAAAATGAAAAACAGAGAAGCAATGATTACACCAATCGTACTTGTGAGTGATGATTATTGCATTGTCAAACAAAATATCGATGAAAATTCAGATCCAAATAAACAAATTACTATCAATAATATTAGACAATTCTTTGGCATAACAAAGGGGTTACCGCAAGAATTGCAAATTTTGATTGTTTCCATCATGTTCGGAGTAAACAAATATGGACTTGATGGCGATTTGGTTACACAATACAGTAAGCAGATTTTTTATGAATTTAATAAATGATCAACAAATTCATTTGGAGTAAATATATGTGTCGACCCCACTATTATTTTAATACTATGTTTCTTTTCTAATTCATTTATTATACATAATTCATTAGTACATATACCTCCAATTACAAATATAGTATATATATGTTTACTACGCAAATATGACTTGGGATTTTTATTTATTACTTTTTCTATATTCTCATGCAATGAAACAAATTCGGTAGTTTGATCAATGTTTTGTAAAATTGCATATACATCGCTCATCACATCAATTATATTCATGTTATTATCAATTGTTGCGATGGATGGACTTATCAAATTATTGTTTGCACCATTTAATTTTTCCATCAATGTATTATTAACTTTATTATGTAATTTATTGATGACAATATTGTACAATAGTAGTATACGAATCTTATTATATCTATCTATTTCTTTGTTCTCAACAATTGATATTATCCTATTTTCTATATCAATAATTATATCATTTTCTTTATCATATAATTTCGCTTGATTATTCCTTAACTTAATTATATCATTTTCCAGATCGATTAATTCTTTTATTTTTTGTTTTTCACATGCTTTCATACATTTATCTAAAACTGATATGTGTTTTTTGAACACGTTCATTGTTTTTTCATATTTTGGTACATCTCTCACAACAGCAGATAAGTCCGAAACTGTTTTATTTTGCTTTGCATTTTGTTTTGATTCATTAAATTTAACAACATTATTTATCTTTCTAAACTCTGTCATTTTAGTATTGACATCGTGTGCTACAACAGAAATATCGTTGTATTTTTGTTCATTATAGAAATTGTCATCGTAATCAAGTATATTACTTGATTTGTCTAATAGGTCGTTTATCATCCCAAAGTATGTTGTATTATGTATTAGTGGTGTGATATAGTCATATTTTCTATCGATTATTATTACATTATTGTAATCAGAACTATGATTTTTAGTTTCGGTTGTATAATTATTATTAATCCGTACTTCGAGAGACATTGTTATCATTTTTGATATATTCATACCATTCGACGTATTAAATATAATAGGTTTTTTCCCAACAAATTTATAAAATGATTCAATACTTCTTATAATATTTTGAGTATCTTGAATATTATTTTGATTGGGTGAATTATTAATCATAAATATGTTATCATCATTGATGTACCAATTAATATTGACTTCACTAAAAACTTTTAGATAAGGAACTTTATTTGATTTAATAAAATATTCGTATATTTCATCTAAACATCTTGACAAAACAAACACATATATCTCATTTTTATGATATGTATTAATAACTATATTAAAGTTTTCATGCGTCGGACTAATAAAAAATAATTGTGGTAGTGTATTTTTTTTTGATTTTTTATTTATACTAGTTTTATTCATATTATCAATTTCTTTAATGTTACATACTGAAACAATTCCTTGATCATAAATATAAGTTGTATCACAGCACGAATTAATTATTTTCGTTGTTGTGTCATCGAGTACAAGTTCAAGGTTATTTTTATTGAAACCGTTAATCGTGTAAGGAGAAAATATTGTATCAAATAAATATGTTTTCAATAACTGTCTTAATACCATAATACATTTATATCCTGAATAAATCTAATTATTGTGTTAATTTTGATATAATATATTGATTATTAAATAAAAGATAATCAATTTTATTAAATAAAAAAATTTTAAGATCTTGGATACAAAATATTGTTCAAATATTTTACGATCTTCTTTGTATGTCGTCTTGTATCATTTTTGTTTTTACCTTCGATGATTACTTCGTCATAAATATTTTGATTTTGATCATTTTTTTGTAAACTAACAACGATATTAGCAATATCTTCTGTTCTCCAAATTCTATCGTATTCGTGTCTTAACCAATAAAATGGGTAAAGAAATGATCCTTGAGGTTGTTCTTCATGATATTTTCCTTTGTAAAGGGTTACACTAAAATCCTTATTTTTGTTATTTTGGAAATAGTCTCCTTTGTTCAATATTAAATTAATGATCAGTTTATAGAAAGCCACCAATGGAAAATTACTATGTGTTAGTAACATTTTCTGGGCTTCGAATGCCTTTGTGGTCCAGTAACAACAATTTCCCTGTTTGACTCCTTCAGGTGATCTAAATTTGTTTGTTAACATATACGGTCCAATATTGAATTGCACGTTTTTATCAGTCTTTAGATCATAATAATATCGTTGCATTTCTTCCCATTCTTTCTTGTTGACTCGGAAATTGACACTAATGAATGACCGTTCAAACATTCCATTTTGATGGTTCCCTTGAATTTTTTTGGATTCGTTTTCCTTCTTTGAATTAAAATAATATTGATAACCGTCAAAAAAATGAACAATATCGGTTTTGTGATGTGTTCCGTCTTCATCAAATCTCGTACCAATATTCATAACAGTGTCGTCAACAAGATGTCCATCTTTGAATTTAAAAAATTCGGCTAATGTATGTCCGTAAGGATTATGTGCACTATGACTTGCAAAATTTCTCCAATTCAATGGATTAAAAAATGATTTCCATGCTGGATACGTGTGTATGAGTCCGATGAAAAATTCTTCATCATCTTTTTTGATATTTGATGACACATTCGTAATACTATTCCTTATTGCGTGCCTAATTTTTATCATATGATCTCTTTTATTTACAATGATCGGATCAGAATTTTCAGTAATTAGATTTTTTTGTAATTTTTGTAATTTTTGTGTTTGGTCAAATGATCCTATCGGAATAGGATTAAATGGATCAAATGGTTCAAATGGTTCGTAATGTTCGAGTGGTTCATAGCGCCAATCTAAACTATTTCTTTTGTACGATCCATTTGGATTATTTTCGCGTTCTGAATGAATAAACCGCATCTGTTGCATTTGATGTGTTACAGTAAACGACTGTGATAATCTAGTCCGTTGTAAAGCCCGTGTCGATGAGACAGATGAGATTGATGATACAGTTCTGAAAAGTCTTGAAGCCATTGAATTTGTTGAACTTGTTGAATTTGTTCAATATAAGCAACACAACAAAAGGAATTCTATAATATTTAATCAAAAAATAAAGGATGATACTTAATATTGATAATTCAAATTTTTGATATATAAATCAAGACGTAAATATGAACAAAATAAATAAATGGCATACAATGAAATAAAAGCGGACTTATTTGAAATAATAAAAAATGAAAACTATGCATTGGGACATTGTGTTGGCAATGATTTTATTATGGGTGCAGGTATTGCAGTGGAATTCAGAAAAAGATATGGGCAACAAAAGTTATTAATAGAAAATTCAAATGGTGTTGGAACATGCAGTAAAATTTATGACAAAGATGAAAATAGATATATATTTTACCTTGTAACAAAACCTTATTCAAGGATGAGTAAACCTACATATGTAAGTATGGAAAATTCTTTGATAGATATGTTTAAACAAATCAAAGAATTAGAAATAAAAAAAATTGTTATGCCAAAAATAGGATGTGGTTTGGATGGTTTGGATTGGAATAAAGTCGCAGAACTAATACACAAAACACGTCCAAATGATGTAGACGTGTTAATATGTTATTTATAAAATTTGTTTAACACATTTTATTTATAAAAAAATTGATTATATATATATATTCGTTATGATATGATATATTTTAATAATAATATTAATAGACCTATCATATATATTTTTCAAGCCAAAGATATTTAATTGATAATGACGCACATCTCTAGTAGATCATCCACAGTTCACAGAAGTAGTACTCATCGTAGTAGTCATACTAATCATGGCAGTACTCATGCTAACCATACCAATCACACTAATCATAGCAGTCATTATGGTAACCATACCAATCCACATCATAATAGTCACAATAGTGACAATAGTCATAATGGTCATCATATTCAGAATTCATCAAGTATAATGTGGTATTTATGGGGAGCACATATGGGTCGTGTTTGTAGTCGCCCTCACGAACATTACAGATATATTCCACAATATGTATCACGCGTTAAACATCCATATGTTGCCAATACAATTGATGTTTGTGATTCATTAGTTCCGATTGCGTTGGGTATCGGTATAGTTGGTGTTGGAATGGGAAGCGGTTATTTACTCAAACTTGCTATTGATAAAGAGCACGCAATAAATGAAATGGTAAAAAAAGAAGCAGAAAAACTAGATGAACAAGTGAGTGGAGAAGTCAGTGAAGTATTACAAAAAATGAAGATAGGAGATGATATAGTAATTAGAATCAAAAATATGCCCATAATGGTGGTTAACATTCATGACACACAAAAATATCAGTTCGGATCGAATAGTATGCAAAATTCGCGAGGATATAGTTTTGTTAATCCTGAAAATAAACAAAAAAATATACTGGTTTGCAATAAAGCCAAATTTGATTTTAATTTTGGACTGAGACCAATCAAAATGAGCCAAAGTGATAATAGCATTGAAATTATTCCGTCGAACGATTGTAAATTTATTTCTGGACGGGCTGAAACGGGATCTAGTAGCATGATGAAAGGAGACCAAATAATAGATTCGTTTAAAGAAACAAAAACTGCTAAATTTTTTTCAGACAATAAAGTTGTTTTAGCAAATCAATATTATGTTGAAACGCTTGAATTTGAAAAAGAACCCAAATATATTAAGGTTACAAAAAAGAACAATGACGTATACATGTATAACGTATGCAGTGTTTCTAAAAATGATGTTGTCAAACAAAGATCTAAGTATATTAATCTTGAAGTTACAAACAATGTTATTTCTGGTATTGCAGTAATTGGATTGGTCAGCTCTGTCGCATATATTGTTTATAAAATTTTCAGTTAAATTTTTGCAAAATATCATCGGTATTTATAAAATTTTCAGTTAAATTTTTGCAAAATAATTAAATTAATATATTTTTTAAAATATTAATTTTGTCTATTCATAAATAAAAAATTGTTTAATCGACTTCATCAACAGATGGATCACTGTGTTGGCCCATATCCGCTTGTGGCATTGAATCTTTGTAAACAGATGCGAATATTGGCATCATTTTCTGTTGGAATTCTTTTTCTTTAGTTTTAAAATCTTCAGTAGTTGCGGTCTCACCGTTTTCTTCAATCCATTGAGTACCTTCTTTGTTTATTTCTGCCAACTCCTTTAGTTGTGATTCGGACAATTTTTGTTTAAGTTCTGTGTTTTCAGCTTGTTGTTTAGAGCTTGCTAAAGTCTGTTCGAATGAATTTCGTGCTTCAACTTTGTCACGAAGTTTTTTATCTTCTTCGGCATATTTCTCTGCTTCATCAAGTCTCTTTTGAATTTCTTCTTTGGACATTCTACCTTTTTCATTTTGAATTGTAATTGCTTGTTTCTTTCCAGAAGATTCCTCAACAGCTGTTACGTTCAAAATACCGTTAACATCAACATCATATGTAATCTTAATACGGGGTACACCTCGTGGCATAAGTGGAATTCCGGACAATTCGAAAGTACCCAACAGATTGTTATCTTTAGCTCTAGCTCTTTCTCCTTCATA
>Ga0182013_10008150_pt1 | contig 11348 bp, 12 predicted proteins | sample 612S2MmetaG_FD_120487 | JGI IMG/M metagenome (GOLD analysis project Ga0182013, IMG submission 120487) | Permafrost microbial communities from Stordalen Mire, Sweden - 612S2M metaG | ecosystem: Environmental > Terrestrial > Soil > Wetlands > Permafrost | place: Sweden: Stordalen | collected...
TGAGAAGCGAACCAAACTCATGCGCAAGCTCAAGAAGGAAGGCAAGACTGAGGAGTTGCCCCCGCCCACAGACGAAGAGATCCTCAAGGAGCTTGGCCTGTATGATGAGCGCCTCAAAAAGGCCATTAAGAAAACACTGCCTCCTGATGCAGTGTTGCAACGCTACGCCCGGCTGGCGCTCTTGAATTTTAGCTACTGGCTCAATGACTACAGGCCAGGGGGTGCTGAGTACTGCGACCCGCTTGAGATTTACGAGGGCATGCCTTACTACGGATTTGTGCTGGCCGAAGACGGGTACAACTACAAGCTGTCGCCCATTGTGTCGCCGGCGCGTCCCGTGCCAGACCACGTGGTGGGCTACATGGGCGCCCACTTGCGACAGGGCCAAGCACAGGCAGAAGCAGAGGCCACCGAACAACTGGCTCGCGACCATGAACGAGCCCAGTTTGCTGCACAAGAGGCCCGCGAACGGGAACGAGAGCAGCGCCTGCAGAAAATGCTGGCCAAGGAAGCACGACTGGCAGCGCGATCAAAAGAGGCCGCACCCGCTCCAGGTGCAGTAGCCAAGCGAAAGCGATAAAGATTGTTTACTCTGCAGAGGTAAACACAGTGATGGAAGCGGGGTCTCCGGAAGACATTGCAGAGGTCCTGAGCGATTACGTCGCTTCGGACGCGGAAGCGCATCCAGAGCGGGTCTACCCAGCAAAGGGACCCGAACGCATGGAATTTGCTCGCCACTACGAATTCCCCTGCACGAATCTTGAGCTGTGGTCGCCTCTTGAGCGAGTGCAATGGTTTCTAGGCATATCTGAAATGGGAGCACACATTTTAGACGCGCACCCTCCCACTGCGCGTCTGGATATTTCTTGCGTGTTGGCTGAGAATGCGCTACGAGTGACAGTGGTGGATTTGGATCAGCAGGAGGAGCGCTTGAAGCGCTTGGCCAGAAGGGCCATTTGTCAAAGTGCTTGCATTGCAATAATCACCATACTTGTGAATCCCCTGCAAAGCAAACACTTGGCAAGGTTGGTAGCGCGGGAGCTATGGACGCACCGCCGCAGTGAACGGTGGGGTATTTACGACGACCAGGTCAGGCTTAGGGTCAAGATGCTCAAGACGTCTTCCAAGTAATAAAAGCGTCTTTTATCAAGCAACTGGTTCTTCTTTCTTGTTGTTGGCACAAGGAGAAGAAGCAGAAAAAACAAAAAGATGTGGCTTTTTTTTCGCGGAGGGACGGGCAAAGGTTGGGAGGTGATTTGGTTTTGAGGGTGTTCCGTCAAAACGTCCTCAAGAACATGCCCATGAGCAAGTCAAGGCGCTGTCCTTTGGTGGAAGAGCACAGGGCCATTCCAATGGTGCGTCGAGACACTGCGTGAACTGAACGTGCCATGGCCAGCTCCTTGTAGCGACCCAGCTGCGTGGCAACTTGGCAGTACTGCGACTCAAGGTTGCCTGGGATGCGGCTTAGCTTCTGTTCGCCGCGCCCTTGCACAAAGCCACCAGGGTGTCTGGCCCGAAACTCGACAAAGCCAGTGCGCGATGCTTGACCACCTCCTGGCATGCCCATGTAGAGGCCGCCGATGATGGCTTTGCGCACGTTCTCTGCCGCAGCGTCGCGCTTGGGGTTGAAAACTCCAATGGCGTTGACGAGCTGAGTCTCAGACAGCGTCTCCCAGCCTGGAAGCGCGCGCTTCAAAATGTCGATTCCACGTGCAATGGTCACCACGTCGCTGACAAGAAGGGACATGGCAAACTCCTCGTTGGGGCGCATCTTGATAACGTCTGGCGACAGGGCACCAGGCGAAAAGAGCTGCTCAAATGGCCTGTCTGCGATACCGCCGTGAGCCATGTCCTTGAGCATTGCGCTCACAGCATGGTTGAGGGGAGGCGTCACATCGTTGAAGCGCGACACCACGGTGCGAAAGCGCAACTTCCCATGTGGGGTTCCATGCCAGGGTGTTCCTTGACGAGTGCCTGCACCGCCGTCTCCAAACTGGCCACCGGGCATGATGGCTGGGTTGCCAGTGGGCCTGGGCACCACGCGCCACTCGATCATGTCTCCAGGATGAATGTCGTCCTCGCCCGTGTTGAATGTGGTATCTGTGCCTGCAGCACGGCAAGCAAATCCATGCTTGAGCTGAGCCTTGTCGTCGACAAAGTAGCAGCCCTTGGCAATGCCAATGAAACGGAGCCTTGATTCCAGCTCCTCGTTTGTGCTGTACGCACCCCACTTGATTCCATTGAGACTGGTGAACCCCACCTGAGATGGGTTGCCAGGCACTGCATTGCGACCTTGGCGACTGATCCAGCCGTACACGGCCTCATGCTGCAGCACGTGCAAGTTCTCAGTGTTGTCTCCGCCCTGGTACGACTTGGCACGTGAAATGTCACGGTCCATGTTCTTGCGACGCGCAAGCATCTCATCACCCGCAAAGTTCACATTGACGGTGACCTCGCTTTGGGGCGTAATGGCACTCAAGACGCCCATGAAGTAGTCATTCTGGCCGTGCGTGGCAAGGCGGTTGCCGTTGAAGTGTGACATAGCTGCCCCCAAAAAAAGTGCGTGCCTGTGGAACAGGGAAACGGTCCAATGTTACATGCGTTCCATCAATAGACAAAACTTACGTGGTCAAAGCCCAAAACGCAGAAACCTTCCCGTTTTACTGCATATTTGATGGGAGCCTCACCACAAATGCAGCGTGATCAGGGCCCAGCGCCTCGTCCAGCAGTGCTTCTGCTCGATCCATGTGCAAATCCGCCTCGTTCAGTCCCATTGTGCGCAAGAACCGCATGGCTTCCCCAAAAGCTGGATTGGCGCGCTCCAGGTCATCCTTTTGCGCTTGACTCATCACAATGGGCTTTTCCCCGGCCGCCCGCCTTCGCTCTTCCTCGCGTGCCACCAGGTCACGAAACAGTGCAACGTTGGGGCATGGTTTGTCGGCGCTCATGACGGATACCCCTCTCACAAAGTTTCCTTTTTTACTCGTGCAGATGAATCACGGTGAGTGTATGGGGACGACATCCCCTGCATCTGGCAGCAGTGAAACAGCGTTCTCCTATTCCAATGCAACCTTGCAAACGGATGGGAAAATCATGCTGGTACCCACGGAAACCGTAGCCATTGTTCTCGTGGAAGTAGGCTTCCGGATGCGGAAATGTCCGATTGCCTCGCCATTGCTCGTAGTCGATAAAGAGAGCTGCATTCACGATGGAACCGCATACCAAATTTACCGTGTACTCATTGGCATGCATGTGTAGTTCCTTGATGGCAGCTCGGATGCGGGTGCAATTGTAATCCAGTGACCAAGTCACTTCAATGCGACGTCCGTCGTAGATACCCCCTTGAGGCAACGGCTCCTTCATTCGGTAAGGATCGATTTCCGTGTCCTTTGTTGCCTGCTGCTGCTGTACGATGCCGTAGTGCGCTGCCCAGTGGATACGACGCGCCTCGCGTGACAATAGCGGACAAGGGTTCACGATCATTCCCGTTGTCGCGAGCACTGGAAACGTGCTGTCGTATTTCCCGCCTTGCGTGTTTGTCACGCATAGCGGTTCCTGTCCTGCGGATGGCGCAACCCATAAGACTACACAAAAGAAAAGCAGCATGACGAGTGTTTGACTCTTTGTCACGCGATGCAGTTCATGTGGATCCTTGCGTGTCTGCCACTAGGGTGCTGGCTGGGCTTGCGATTGCGTCAATGGCTCATTAGCAACCAGGACTTGGCGCTGCGCATTGGTCGCCCCAATGCCATTGCATTGGACGTTGTATTTGTGCCGCTTTCCCTTGTGAGCTTGACCCTTGGTCTGCTGGCGGTTCCCTTTGACTCGCATTGGTCATCCGCCTGTGTATTTCTGGGCATGATCCTTGTGGATTTTTTTGCTTTGCTCGTCCTAATGGCTGCTGGACACGCGCACAGACTTCAAATCAGCGTAGACGGTGACAGCGATGAACCAGAGGGTGCATCTTTATTCGCAGAAGATGCCGAGCAATTGACAGATGATGATGACCAGGATGAGGATGGCCTCCGCCAGTTAGAGGCGTAGCTGAGCCTGAAACGAAGGGAGTGTGCCGTATGCATCATGGACGACAGCAGCAGGCTTCCCATTGTTTCCAATGGCATCGCGACGCTTGCGCTCAGACAACTCCTTGCCTGTGAGCTCTGTGCAGCTGCCCATGGCAATGTAGTAGCCCTTGAGGTCGCGGTTCATCTCATCGAGAAATGCGCGCGACGTAATGGGCGGTGTGATGAGATCCAGCTCCGCCCAGGGCACAATCTCTGGTGCGCCAGGGGTTCCTTCTGCAGTGGTTCGGCGTCTGCACACAAGACCAAACTTGGCGCCCTCCACCAGCTTTTTCTGGTCACCCCACACGTTGGACAGCGTGGCCGTCTTGGCAACGTTGAAGTTGATCACCAGGGTGCGCACTGTTGAGTAGTTGACATTGGCCTGCGGGCTCGTGCCGTAGCTGTGTTTGGTGCACATGTTAGAGATGCCATCCCATAAACAAACTGTCTAATGGCTTGCCTAATGTTGTTGACACTGCCGTACCAATTCCAGTACATGAGCATGGTGCCAGGCAGCAAGTACTTAAACTCGGCCTGGTGCAGCAGCTTGCACGCTGCCTTGAGCAAGGGTGCGTCATCTGGAATGTCCTCCTCGCGCTTGCCAAAGTAGTCCATGATGTCGTCCTCGCGCAACGAGTCAAACTCGTCGAGTGTCAAGCGAATGCCATCAGGAAGGTACTGAGGGCCCAGCTGCAACTTGTGGCGTGCCCGAGACCACCCAGCTTGGGCCATGGCGTTGATGTGTTGCATGGTGGCGCAGGTGCTGTAGCCAGCCCAAGGGTTGTTGGTATCGGTGCGCGGGTTGGTTCGAGCCAGGAATGCAATCTGTCCCTGGCGAATGAGCATCTGTTCGCCCATGGGCCATGGCAGGACGGGCTGCGAGGAGTGCACTGGCTTGTTGGCCTCATCACCCATGTGCGCCGAAATGGTGGGAGGCGTTGGAGCATTGGCCACGCCACGCGATGCTGCATCCCAGCGTGCAGCAGGCAGCCCTTGGTACCTTGGCATGGCCTGGCCTGGCCCCGCCGGGCGACCAGGAGGATTGGGCCGGGCGCCCGCCCTCAATGTTCCAATGGCAGGATTACTCATTTGTTCAGAGTAAAAAGCTCCCAAGAGATGGAACGGTGTACGATGTATCGACGACGACATGGGCAAAAGAGAATACATTTCCTTTTCTCTTTTTGCATTGGCATCGGCCCCTCCTTTTTATTCAGCCTCCTCCTCCTCTTCGTTTGTGGGGTACAGCCAGACGTCTTCCGCTTCGGCCTCGACCACTTCCTTCCATGTCAATGAAGGGATACCACTCCAGCCGTATGCATAATGTCGGTAATCACTGCATTCGGGAAACACGTTCCACTTGGGATGATCGTACTGGTTAGAGACAACAAGGGTCTCGTGAAAGCCACCATGCAGCAAATGATTGGAACGCACGCGCCTCCTCTGTTCATGCGTCATAAACAGGGGTTGTGCATGACGGTCGCGTTGCAGGCGACGTCGAAATTGACGAACGGCAAGCGGTCGAAGCCAGCCCAGAACTGCTCCCGTTGCAGCATCGCAAGCCTGAGCCATGTATGCCACATAGAGTACTTCATAATCCTCGTCCAAGCCCAGTCGTCGACGTTCGGACAAAATGACGCGGAGTGTTGACACATTGTAATCCATCATCGATTCATCAAGGTGCCTGCAGTAGTCGGTAAACTCGGCAGGCCATTTCTCTTGCACATGGGCAATGGCGGCTGGCGAACCAGAGTGCATAAACACGTCTACGGGACATGGCTTGATGTGATAAGAAGTGTTAAGGGACATGGCCAGCTTAACGTTGTCGCGTTCCAGAGCCGCAAACGTGCATCGCCTCGCAATGTCCATGGGAGGTGGCCATAAAAATCCGCATCGGCGCGCAACCAGCAGAATGTGTTCCTTGGTGCCCAGTTCCATGGCATATGCCAAAACATCGTCGTGTGTCACGTGGAACTCTGTCAATAGCATCTCAACGTAGGCCAAGGATATTCCGCAAGCGCGCGCCCAGGCTGGCAACTCAGAGTTGCTATGAAAGATGTTGGCGAAGAAAGGCAGGGTCCTCATGTAATAACGGAGGCAGCGAATGAGGCGCTCATCTCGCTTGTCGACAAACGCGCGGCCAAGTACACAATGCAAATCCCCGTGATTCTCGCTCAGAGCCTGCCTGTACACGGCAATGTCATGGTGGTCGTACAAGGCCTTGTGCGTGCCACTGCATGTTTGGTACAGATTCCAGAGGTCGTGTAGGTTCAACTCCTGACGGCTAGCAATCAAGTTGCACGCGTTGCCTCGTTCCCAGAGCACTGCACGCAACGCGGGGATGGAACCGCATCCTGTAGCAGCAGGGTTGGGCCCTTTGATATTGCGAGCCCTCTTCGCCATTTGCGCGCGGGGGAATTTTAATTTCTCGCATTGGGGACAACCCGGCGTCGCTTTTGTCCCCCATTGCCGCCTTTGCCAAAAAAGCGATACATGGGTCGGTCCTGCATGGCAATGGTACCTGGGTTGGTCACTGACTGGCGATCAAACATGGAGCCCTCGTTGAAGTACGAGAGTTTGCGCGGGTCTTTTGCGCTCGTGGCATACCAGATTCGGGTGTACTGCATGTGCAGCATGCCTTGATCCTTGTTGCCCCGCGTTTCGCCCGTGAAGCGTGAGCGCTGTCGCATTGAGTTGCGCTCAATGTGGAATTTCTCCATCTTGTAGCGCCACATGTCAAGCCATTGCGTCACCTCTGGATCATTGGTATGCACAGCCCAGTGCATGTAAATGGTGGTGGGGCTCCACTTGGGTATCTTTTCTTCATGTGGTTTGCGCGATTTGTTGGTGTTGTTCCGGTACTTGTCGTGCAGCAAGCTCACCTCCACCGCTAGCGCCATGGGACAACACACTCCAATGCCGGCGGCCATGGTCGCAAACACTTTGCGCAGTTCCACATCCGCAATCTTTGCCCCCTTTTCCATGCACAGGTAGCGACAACCAAAGCAGCGCCATTGCGGTTGCGGAGGGCCCATTGCACGAAAGAACTCAACAAGGTCTTCCGATCCGACATCTTGCCATTCTTGCGGCTCCGCTTCCGTCTCATCTTCGTCTGCCTCGTCGCCACCTGGACGCCGGCGCCTTCTGCCCCCGCGACGTGGTTGCAACGGGGCCCTTCCAAGGTCGTCGCTTGCCCCTGCATCGTCGTCCATGCCAGCTGGCGGCAAGATACCCATGTAACCACCAGCCGCTGGGAACGCAAACGCATCTGCCGCAAGCACCCCAGCATCTTCAAATTCCTCTGGCTGTGTCCCGCCTTCCATTTGTTGTTTCTTTTTTCGACAATGCACAGGTTTACGAAGACATCCCAGAGGTGCGCAGCTGAGGGATTTTGATAGAATTTAAGGTACTTTCCAAATGCATCTACTTTGCAACCTTGTCAATGGCTCCTTCTTTTGCTCTGGAGAGAAAGAGGACCATGGCAGAGGATCCGGAACTTGATGCCATGCTGGACGAGCTTGTGCAAAACATGGATGTTGAGTCGGATGCATACGAGTTTCCCGACATGCCCGATGAGATGGACGTGGAAGCAGACGAAGACCCAGCAGAGATCCCACAAGAAGACGACGACGAGCTGCAGCCGGAACCCGCAGGGCCACAAGGACGCAGACGGCGTCGTGAAGCTCAGGAACTCGATCCAGACGTTGACGACGATGCATACTGGGAAAACGAATATGGCGAAAGCGATTTGCGCCAGCTCAAGTACCTGACTAGCCTGCCGCGTTGCGACGATGACGACGACGACGACGACGACGATGATGACATTGATGCCAACGATGGCGATCAAGGGGAAGGACGCGTCATGGCGGACGAGCCTTCGCCCGAGGAACACGCTGGAGGCATGGTGTTGCCCTTGGTGGAACTCACCGATCCCGATGTCTATTACTTGGAGCTGTTTCGGGTCATTTGTCGCATGGGAGCCGAAACCACGCGCCTGATTGTGCGGGTTGTGCAAGAGGGCGGCGATCTCACAGAACTAGAACGCTACCATTGCGGTGTATGGGTCAAGTGGTGGACCTCGTACGCGGTGGAGAACCACTACGCTGTGTTGGGCACTGTCATCACGACGCCTACTGGTCCCAATGGCGCACCCGAGAAGATTTCGGGCACAGCGGCCATGATCATTGAGATTTGGCGTCTCAAGCTTGTGCTTAACTACCACAAACTGCCTCAGCTGCGCAACTACAAGATTGGTGACAGCGAGTTCTTGCGCACCTGGCTAGTGGACACGCCTGGACCCCTCTTGGACTGTCCTCCCAAAGCGCCCGTGGAGCCCAAGCCCAAGACGTCTGGTGGCATTGTGACGCAAAAGGAACTGGATGACTACGCCACTGCGCTGGCCAAGTACACCGAAGCCATGCAGAAGTTCCAAGGCGAGCGTCGCATCATCGACACGCCCGTGCTCAAGATGCGTCAGTCGCAGATTCGCCACTTGCTTCAATTTCTCACGGAACGCATGAAGGTCACGCCCTACCACGAGGACATTCGACACCTTTTCCACGTAATTGAGCTCAAAATGGCCATGTTTTACTGCCGCACCATGCCGGGAACCCAGCTGGATGAACCCAAGTACCGCGCAGATCTGAGCAAGGAACGCGATGTGGCCGAAGTAGCCCGACGCACTGACCTGGATGCACTGCAAGTGCGAGCAGAGTACGCCGAGGCTGTCAAGCAAGCTGCGGCACAGCAACCGGAACTGGCCCTCGTTGACGAAAAGGGTCGTTACACCATCAATCGCGATTTCTGGTTTTTCTCGGCCTGCTACTGGAGTCCCATTATGCGTGCACTCTACATGATTGAGATGTTTCCTCGCATGCAACTGGAGCGCGCCCATGACCCTGCATCGTATCTGCAACCCGGCGCTGTGGAACGCATGGCCGCGTGGTGCTTGCGCATGGCCAAGCAGCAAGGAGACAACTTTCAGGATCGCCTTGAAGACACTGCCAATGAGGCACTGCGCCACGAAGGCGACACTGAATGGTTTAACTATCGACACCCCGGAGAAGCCAACAATGTGGATGTCATGCTGAGGCTGGTGCGCGGTGAATCTTACTACGATGACTACCACACACAACTCAACCTCAGCCCAGAGGCTGTGCTCAACCAGGTGGATCGCAACTGGCTCAGCAGCTGTTTTGTGATTCGCCTATTTGATCGCTTCCTCGACACGCATCGCCAGACCAAGTGGCGCGATGGCTACGTCATTGAGAACTGCTTCATCGACGATGAGGACACGTACCAAAAGTGGACCAGCACCAAAGAGCCCATGCTTGTCAACATTTTTAGCAATTACTGGCTGCTGGTGGATTGCAAGGTGCTGCCCATTAACAACATTTACACAGCCCTCTGCGTGTGGATGTTGACGCTGCGCAGGACGAGGAAACAAGCAGGCACGCATACTTTGTTTAGGGGGGGTTGCATCCACTAACGAAACAAAAACGGGGGACTTAGAGCTTCCTGCGGATTGTCTCTTCGACAACACTTGTATCACCGATATTTTGGACTACATACTGGAAGGTAAAGGAACCATTACCTACACAACCCAGGCAGCACAGGACGAGGCCCACCTGCAAGACCTCAAGCATAACCGTCCAGTGGCCGTGACCCGAATGCGCATCTAAAAAAGATGGCTGCCAACCATGATCTGGTCACCACAGTGGGTGCGGCCAATGCCGTTATTGTGGGTCTGAAGCAAGAATCGGACATTGAAGAAATGTACGCTTGCAACCCCATGCTTGTGGCTGGAATGGAAGCTACCCGTGGTTGGGCTTTTTGTCATCCGCCCAAAGTTACCTGGCCAGCGCTGGACAAGGTGGCTGACAAGGATTTTGAGTATGTTTTGGAGGCAAGCACACAATTTCTTTGCACCCCCGCCATTGACTGTCATTGACACAGAAATACTACACGGGGCTGAGATGGGAATTTTACACGCGGATGAAAAAGTTTGGTATCACCGCGTGGGGCTTGCGCTATGTTGGAAAGGACGAGTGGGTTCCCTACTGTCCTCCCGTGGGCACTGGCTACATCAAGCAGTACTGGCACCGCAAGAGCTGTACCATCAAGTACGAATGGTACTGGCTCAACACGCCCGATGCCCAGTACCCAGACACTACGATGCGCTTCAAGGTGTGGTACCCGCCCGATATGGCCGGCAATTACACCAGTCCTGCTGCTTCGGCGCTGCACATTTGGAAAATGGCGAAAATTGCCACGCTATCAGCATCGCGAGCAGCCTACCACGGGTCGCACCTGCCCACCTTTTTGGTGCACAACCCTCCTCGCTACAAACCGGGCGAGGACCATGTGGAAGTTGAGTACGGGGACGACAGCGAACTGAGCATGCGACGTGATGCGTTTTACGAGCAAATGCACAGGCAGCAAGTCACGCGTAACGAGGCTCGCGGAGCAGTCGAACAGTCCAGGGCCATTAACAGCGGCTACCAGGGACCAAGCCCCAATGACATTCAGCCAGTGCTCAACAGCGAATCGATCAGGGAGCGCGAGGCCAGGGAGGGCAACGGCCTGCTCGACAGGCTGGTGTACTTGGATGATCACCGCTCACCCGTGGCTGCCACTGCACCCGTGCTACTGGTGGACCCTCTTGAATACGACAAGCGCATGGATCAGATTTGCTCGGCCCTTGTCGATTTCCCAGTGTCCATGCTCATTGAACAGCACGCGCAGCACGCTGGAAACTTTGATGCCCAGGTCACCTTTGCAAGGGACCGCATGAAGGCCATTATCATCCAGATGAACGCTGACTTGGTGGAGGTGCTTCTAGATGCCAAGCGCGACGCCTTGCGCAGTGAGTACTTTCATTTGGGCCGCGAGACCAGTCGCAACATGGGCCGTCCACTGACAGAAGCTGAGTACCGTGCCATTCACAGGGCGGTGCATGGCCTCAAAGTGGAACAACCCTGCACACCCCTAGTGACGGTGGAACAGTTTTTTGCCATTTGGGAGCAAGGCCTCATTGATCAGGAACAGCTTGCTGACCACGTGGCTCATCAGACGGGGATGAACCGAGAGGACATGAAGATTACGCCCCTCAAGCGGGCACGTGAACTTGAAATGGAACAGAGTGCACTGGCCAAGAAACAAGCCACGGACAGCACCAACCTGGAGGAGGAGAAGATTGAGATTTCCAAGCAAGCCACGCAGGATAAGCGCGAGATTGAAGATGGTAAGCTCAAGATTGCAGCGTCGAAACCAAAACCTGGTGCTGCA
>Ga0182013_10008151_pt1 | contig 11347 bp, 8 predicted proteins | sample 612S2MmetaG_FD_120487 | JGI IMG/M metagenome (GOLD analysis project Ga0182013, IMG submission 120487) | Permafrost microbial communities from Stordalen Mire, Sweden - 612S2M metaG | ecosystem: Environmental > Terrestrial > Soil > Wetlands > Permafrost | place: Sweden: Stordalen | collected...
GACGATTCTGGCGGGATCATCGGCTATCTGTTGATCGGCACCGACAATACCGCGCGCAAGCGGGCCGAAGAGGAGTTGTTGAAGGCAGGCGCGCTCCAGACCGCGATCTTCAACAGCGCGAACTTCTCAAGCATCGCTACTGACGAAAAGGGGGTTATTCAATTATTCAATGTCGGAGCCGAGCGCATGCTGGGCTACATGGCGATTGAGGTTGTAGATAAGATTACTCCCGCCGACATTTCCGATCCGCAGGAAGTGATTGCACGCGCCAAGGCGTTAAGCCTTGAACTGGCGACCCCGATTACGCCGGGCTTCGAAGCACTGGTTTTCAAAGCGTCGCGCGGCATCGAAGACATCTATGAGCTGACCTATATTCGCAAAGACGGCAGCCGCTTTCCGGCAGTCGTGTCGGTTACGGCCCTCCGTGACGATTCTGGCGGGATCATCGGCTATCTGTTGATCGGTACCGATAATACGGCGCGCAAGCGGGCGGAAGAGGAGTTGCTGAAGGCTGGCGCGCTTCAAAACGCGATCTTCAACAGCGCGAACTTTTCAAGCATCGCTACTGACGAAAAAGGCGTTATTCAGTTGTTCAATGTCGGGGCCGAGCGCATGCTGGGCTACATGGCGATTGAAGTAGTGGATAAGATTACGCCCGCCGACATCTCCGATCCACGGGAAGTGATTACCCGCGCCAGCGCCCTGAGCGTGGAACTGGGCACCCCCATTACGCCGGGTTTTGAAGCCCTGGTTTTCAAAGCTTCGCGCGGTATCGAAGACATCTACGAACTGACTTATATCCGCAAAGATGGCAGCCGCTTTCCGGCAGTCGTTTCGGTTACCGCATTGCGCGACGATCAGGGCGAAATCATCGGTTATCTGTTGATCGGAACCGATAACACTGCCCGCAAGCAGGTGGAAGCGGAGCAACAACTGCTTGATCAGCGCCTGCGCGATCAGCAGTTCTATACCCGGTCTCTTATCGAATCCAACATTGACGCGCTAATGACCACCGATCCCCGTGGCATCATAACCGACGTCAATCAGCAAATGGAAGCGCTTACCGGCTGCACTCGCGACGAGCTGATCGGAGCGCCTTTCAAGAATTACTTCACGGATCCCGAACGGGCCGAGGCAGGTATTAAACGAGTATTGAGCGGGAGCAAGGTTACCGATTACGAATTAACCGCACGTGCGCGGGATGGCAAGGAAACAGTAGTTTCCTACAACGCAACCACATTCCACGATCGCGACCGGAAGCTGCAGGGCGTTTTCGCCGCGGCCCGCGACGTCACGGAGCGCAAACGCTTTGAACACACGCTGCAGGAGAATAACGTCGAACTCGAAAGAGCGAAAGCCGCTGCGGAGAAGGCCAACCTTGCCAAATCGGATTTTCTATCGAGCATGAGCCACGAACTTCGTTCGCCTCTCAATGCGATTCTCGGCTTCGCGCAGCTCATCAACTCCGACACTCCAGCGCCAACGCCGTCACAGATGGCCAGCATCGATCAGATTCTTCATGCCGGATGGTATTTGCTGGAATTGATCAACGAGATTCTGGATTTGGCGCAGATCGAGTCCGGCAAACTCGCATTGTCGAGGGAGCCCACATGTCTCGCCGAGGTCATGCTCGAATGCCAGGCAATGATCGAACCGCAGGGACAGAAACGCGGCATCAGGATGACGTTTCCACCATCGGACATGCCGTACTTCATTGATGCCGACCGTACGCGATTGAAGCAGGTTTTGATTAATCTTCTTTCGAACGCGATCAAGTACAACCGGGCTGGCGGCACGGTGGCAGTGAATTGCTCAGTGATTAAGGGGGGTGGCCACAACCCGGACCGCATCCGGATCAGCGTCAGGGATACAGGCGCCGGATTGCCCCCCGAAATGTTGATGCAGCTCTTTCAGCCATTCAACCGTCTTGGTCAGGAGCGCACTACAGAAGTGGGAACGGGCATCGGCCTTGTAATGAGCAAGCGGCTGGTGGAACTCATGGGTGGACTGATCGGAGTGGAAAGTACCGTCGGCATGGGAAGTGTGTTCTGGTTCGAGCTCAACTCGACAACCGAACCGCAGCTTGAAGTGGGCATAACTGAAGCTGCGCCGATCGTAAGAATGGAGGTTGGACACGACGCGTCACTGCGCACTGTTCTCTATGTTGAAGACAATTCGGCGAACCTGAAGCTCATCGAGCAGCTGATCGCACGACGAGCTGATATCCGCCTTCTCACCGCCGGGGATGGAACTCGGGGTATAGAGTTGGCGCGGGCCCACCTGCCGGACGTGATCCTGATGGATATCAACCTTCCCGGCATTAGCGGTATCGAAGCTCTCGAGATTCTCCGGGGCGATCCTCTGACGGCCCGCATTCCAGTAGTTGCCGTCAGCGCGAATGCGATGCCGCGCAACATTGAGAAGGGGCTGCAGGCAGGATTCTTCCGGTACCTGACTAAACCAATCAAAGTTAACGAGTTCATGGAAACGCTGGAGGCGGCGCTCGCGATGGCGGCGATAGAAGCGAGTCTCAGCCATTAAAGTCTGAGTTCTCATGGTCAGCTCAACTGATATTCTGAACGCCAAAATCCTGGTCGTTGACGATAACGCCACCAACGTCAGCCTGCTTGAACGTATGCTGCACAGCGCTGGCTATACTAGCGTCACCTCCACGAACGATCCGCACGCTGTTTATGAACTTTACCGCGAAAACCGTTATGGCCTGATCCTGCTCGATCTTCAAATGCCCGGAATGGACGGCTTTCAGGTGATGGAGGGGCTGAAGGAAATCGAAGGCGACGGCTATCTTCCGGTTCTTGTGACCACGGCCGAACCAAGCCACAAGCTCCGGGCGCTTAAAGCCGGTGCCAAGGACTTTGTCAGCAAGCCCTTCGATCTTGCCGAACTGCGGGCGCGCGTACATAACATCCTGCAAGTTCGCCTGCTGCACCTCGAATCGAAGCGCTGCAACCAGATGCTCGAGGAAACTGTACGGGAACTCGAAGCCAGCCGCGAGGTCATTCGTCTCAAGACCATCGACGAGCAAAAAAAGAGTGAGCGGGAACTGGCCCTGGCGCAGGAAACGCAGGAAAGTCTGCTTCCCCGGATCGTGCCTCAGTTTGAAAATTTCCATATCCATGCCTTCAACAATCCAACACGTTATGTCGGGGGCGATTTCTATGACTTTCTCCAACTGGATTCAGGGGACTGGATGGGCGTTCTGGCGGATGTGTCCGGCAAAGGGATGTCGGCGGCGCTGTTGAGTTCGATGACCCTGGGCGCCCTAAGTGCGGAGTTACGGTCAAGGACCAACCCCTCTGAAGCGCTGGATCGCGTGAACTGGCTTCTCTGTGAAAGGTCACTTTCGTTCCAGTTCGTCACGCTTTTCCTGTTCGTCCTGAGGCCTGATGGCGAAGGGCAATTCATCAGCGCCGGACATAACCCCGCTTATCTGTACCGTTCCGCCCCCCGGACTATTGAACAGCTCGAATCCAATAATTGCGCAGTGGGAATTTTCGATGCCGTGTCCTGGCAATCGGGCGTACTAAAGCTCTCCCTGGGAGACATTCTTGTGGTGTATTCCGACGGTCTGACGGACGCGGAAGATCCGCGGGAGGAAATGTTTGGCGAGGAGAGGCTTCTGGAAGTAATTCGGCGCGATGCACCCGCAGGAAGTCAGGCAGTCCAGCAGGGGATCCTGAAAGCCGTCGCGGATTTCACACAGGGCATGCCGCAAACCGATGACATCACTTTCGTGGTTGTCGAAAAATACCGCTAAAGCCGCACCTCGGCGAAATACGATAGAACGCATGGAAATACGGCTTTGGGGTAATAAATCCAGGCACTGGCATTCTTATCCTTGCGTTCCTGCTTCCAACAATCTACGCTGCGCCATCGTCAGAGGTCGTCGTAATCGGATTTGTAGGCGGATTCGTCAAACACGACGACAAAATTCATAAAGAAGTTCAGCTGACCGCTCATTTACGGAAAGACTACCCGTCTGGCGTGCAGACAAGAATATTTGCCAACCACCAGGGCGATAACGCCCACGAGGAGATTCTCCGGTTACTCGATGCTAACCATGACGGAAGTGAGAAGGATGGAATCCCCGTGCTGCTCACCGTTCAGGTGGATAGCGTTTCAAAGGGTCAGGATGACAAATTGATTCCGGCTAATGTGGCGCAGGCCATCAATTTCTATCAGATCGACGGACTGCTGCATGGCTAGCGTCAAATCGTCGCGGCCGATTCATCACGAACCGAGATCCCGGGAAAGTTCGAATGGGATTACATGAAAAATCCTGTAAGTCTGACAGGGTTCCCCTGGTATGCGCAGCTCTTCATGAAGTCTCATGTAGAGATTGAATCGGATCCAATTGTTTGGAACCGGATCGAGTCTTTGATCCGGTCGAAGTTACCGCCGCTTTAGCGTTGGCCGGACCATGGAAAATCGCTCCGTGGTTTTTACGTACTCAGGCCCCGCCATACGTCCGATCGCTCGCAGTTTGTCCGAGTCGATCCGGAAATGGTCGACAAGTTCGCCGGCGACATGAAAGCGCAGCACCTCTCCAATCACCAGACTGCCGCCCAAGGGCTTTTCACTCACCGTGACGAGTTGAAGCAACCGGCATTCCATGCTGACTTTGGATTCGCCAACGCGCGGCGGCCGAACCAGATCGCTGACGACTGGCGTAAGTCCCGAAATCTCGAACTCGTCAACCTCAGGCGGAAACTCCGGCGCACAGGCATTCATCTGTTGCGCGATCTCTTCCGAAACGACGTTCACTACAAACTCACTCATAGCATCGATGTTCCGCAAGGTGTCTTTCCGGGAGCCGTCCGACCCGCGCACCATCGGCGCAAAGCAGATCACCGGCGGGTTGGCGCTGATACCGGTGAAGAAACTGAACGGCGCGAGATTCCTTTGACCCGCAGCATTGATCGTCGAAACAAAAGCAATCGGACGCGGCACGATTATGCCGGTCATGAGGGAATAAATATCGCGCGGATCGTTCGAACCCGGATCAATCGTCACTTGATTCAGAGCGTTGCCTCAGCGGGTGCGGGCGACCAGCTCTTCCAGTAATCTTTCCATTCGACGGCTTCACCTGCCGGCAGAACATGAATCGGATTCAAGCCATCGAGCATCACGGCATATTCGTCGGTATGCGTCTTCCTCTTCTGGTTAGCTAGAGCTTTAGGATGCGGACCGTGATGGATGCCGCGCGGATGCAGCGTCGCCCAGCCCGGACGAATGTTGTCCTTGCTGAAGAAGTCTCCATCGTGATAGAAGATGAACTCGTCGTAGTCCGTATTCCGGTGGAAGAAGGGGACCCGAAGAGCATCTTCGTCCTGCTCCAGCGGACGCGGCAGAAAGCTGCAGACAACAGCGCCCTCCGTCACAAATGTTGTGTGGGCGCTGGGGGGCAGATGTGCGCGATGACTCATCACCGGCCGGATATCGCGCATGTTGATCTTCCACGCCGTCAGATCGCCCTTCCAGCCCACCACGTCGAGCGGATTGAACGGATAGAAAACCTTAGAGATTTCCCCGCCCGCCTGAATGCGCACTTCCCATTCGCGATCGTCATTAAGATTCGGGGCCGGTTCAGGTGTCACGATAACTGCCGGATCATACAGGGCGTGCTGGCCGAGCAACCCTTTTTCGGGTGGATTGAATTCGGATTTCGATTGCATCATGAGGAAGAAATTATCTTTCTTGCGCGGAATGATGCGGTAGGTCACGGCTCGTGGAAGGTTGATGTAATCGCCCCGCTCGTATTCCAGCGGGCCGAAGTCCGTTTCAATGATTCCTTCCCCTTCGTGCACGAAGAACAACTCATCGCCATCGGCATTACGAAAATAAAACGGCATCGCCCCGGAACGGCGCGACACCGAAACCGTCAAATCGTTATTGGACAGAAAGGCCGCGGGTTCCCCCTGCGGATCGTTCAGGTCCGTCGGCTGCAAAAGATTCAAATCAAAGCAATGCGGCCGAAGCTTGCCTTCAAATCGAATCCAGTTTGTGGGTGGATGGGCGTGATAAAGGTGGGCCGACTTCCCATAAAAGCCGCGTCGCCCATGCTCTTCTTCAAAGGTTCCTTCGGGCAGTGCGACATGGGCCTGATCCGTTATCTTGCCTTTTTTGAGCGGATACATACGATCCCCCTGGTATTAGAATAGCGCCGGATTCCGCCATCGGCGCTAAAATACAACTGGGAATTGTTGTGGTTAAACACGATTTAGCACACGGACTAACCACCTCCCAGGCGCCTTTCATCGAACAGGAACGCGAGGAAGGGCACATATTCATCGAGCAGCCCTACGATCTCTACTCGGAAGCGAATCACGGAGCATGGCGCAAGCTTTTCGCACGCATGCAGCCGCGCTGGGATCGCTATGCCAATGGCCATTTCCTGGCCGGCATCGATTCACTTTGCCTCGACCCTGCGCGGATCCCGCGACTCAAAGAGGTGAACCGATTTCTTAAGCCATTGACTGGCTTTGAAGCAAAAGCCGTGAGCGGCTATATTCCTGCCTTCCTTTTCTTCGATTGTCTGCGTAACCGGAGTTTCCCGACCACGGTGACCATCCGTCCCGCGGACCGGCTCGACTATTTGCCCGAGCCCGACATCTTTCACGACATCGCGGGACATGTTCCCATGCATACCGATCGGGCATTTGCTGACACACTGGTCCGCTTCGGCGAATGCGCGCACACAGCGGTGGAAATCGTTTCGGATATTCGGAACGAGGAAGAACGAGTGCATCGGCTAACAAGCATCGTAAAAGCCATGGCGCGATTCTTCTGGTTCACAATCGAGTTCGGCTTGATGCAATCCCGCACTGGATTGCGGGTATATGGCAGCGGATTGCTTAGTTCCTTTGGCGAAATCGAGCACGCCATCATGGCGCCGGACGTCCAGCGATTTCCGCTACAGGCGGAATGGGTGATCAATCAGGGTTTTGCCATCGATCGCTACCAGCCGTTGCTGTTCATCGTCGATTCGTTCGATCACCTCTTCACCCTGGTAGACACGCTGGAGGAATGGATGCGGGCCGGCAAACTCAATAATGTCGCACCCGGTGAACCGGAAATCAACGAAAGAGATTTGAAAAGCTTTCTTGAAGCGATGCGCTGATTACAGGTTGCCGCGCAAAGCCTGTTCCCGTTCAATCGCCTCAAACAACGCTTTGAAGTTCCCCTTGCCAAAACTCCTGCTGCCTTTACGCTGAATGATTTCGTAAAACAGCGTAGGGCGGTCTTCCACAGGTCGCGTGAAAATCTGCAGCATATAACCCTCGTCATCGCGATCCACCAGAATTCCGAGATCGCGGAGGCGGTCTACCGGCTCATCGATGTGCCCGGTACGCTGCTCCAGATCGTCATAGTAGGTAGTGGGAACGCGCAGAAACTCCACGCCCTGGTCGCGCAATTTGGAAACCGCGTAGATGATGTCCTCCGCAGCCAGTGCAATATGCTGCACTCCAGGTCCACCGTAAAATTCCAAATACTCTTCGATCTGGGATTTTCGCCGTCCGGTTGCGGGCTCGTTGATGGGAAATTTCACGCGGCCGTTTCCGTTGGACATTACTTTCGACATCAGCGCGGAATAGTCTGTGCTAATGTCCTTGTCGTCGAAATGCTGATAAAGTCGAAAGCCCATGACGTCGCGATAGAAATCGACCCAGCGGTTCATTTCGCCCCAGCCCACATTGCCGACAATGTGATCGATGTGCAGAAGGCCGACTGGACGCGAGACCCGGTCGCCGGACTCAGTTGCCAAAAAACCGGGCAGAAACGGTCCGTCATAATTCCGTCGTTCAACGAAAGAATGGATAGTATCCCCGTAAGTAGCAATGGCAGCGATACGGGCTTCGCCGTTTGCATCCCGCAGCGTTTCGGGTTCGCGAACGCTGCGGGCGCCGCGACTCGTCGCCGCTTTCCACGCCGCCTCGGCGTCATCCACCCACAGACCGATGTCATGCACACCATCGCCATGGCGCGCGATTACAGCCGCGGCAGGATCGTCTGACTTGAGTGGAGTCGTGAGTACAAAGCGAACTTTGTTCTGCGTGACCACATAAGAAACCCGCGATCTGTTGCCCGTCTCAGGACCGCTATACGCCGTCAGTTCCATGCCGAATGCCGCGCGGTAATAGTAAGCTGCCTGGCGTGCATTGCCGACATAAAATTCGAGATAATCGGTCCCGTTCAGCGGCAGGAAATCCGGCACGACTGAAGAGCGTTCTTCAACAAGTTGTTGCATCACATACCTTCCTGTGCGAAAACGCCGGCCGATACCACGGCTCTGCGCAGCGCTGCCGCACACTTTTCGTTATCCGCGTCCGATCCGGTCGATATACGAAGGCAATTGGGAAGCCCGAAAGCCGCCAGAGGTCTGACGATGACGCCCTGCACCAGAAGATCATGATCGAGACGCGCGGCGATGCCGGCGTCCGGCAGGACAACCATTACGAAATTCGCTTCGGGTGGGGGAAATGTAAGTCCGAGATCGCGAAGCGCGCCAGTCAGCAGCCGGATGCCGCGGGCATTCTGTTCAAGCGACCGGTAGAAAAATTCCTTGTCCTGAAGCGCGCCGATCGCAGCCGCTTCGGCCGGACCACTGGGTTCGAAGGGCAGTTTCACCTTCAGCAGGTTGGCGATAAGTTCTTCATGCGCGAACCCAAAGCCAACCCGAATCGCAGCCAGCCCGTAAATCTTCGAGAACGTGCGCAGCGTAATCACGTTGTCATATCGATAATGCATGGAATCCGGATAGCGCGGATTCTCCTGCGCATATTCGAAGTAAGCTTCATCCAGAATCACCAGAACCCGTTCCGGCACCAAACGATAGAACTGATCGAACTCCTGGCGGGTGAAAATCGTGCCCGTGGGATTGTTCGGATTCGCAAGATAGATGATCTTGGTTTTTTCCGTAATCGCCGCAGCCAGCGCCGGCAGATCATAGCGCCAGTCGCGATAAGGAACCGTACGGTAACGCACGCCGCGCGAGCGTGCCAGAACCTGAAAACCCAGGAATGCGGCCTCGGTCGTCAGGACTTCATCGTCATCGACCAGAAAGGTCCGAATGATGTTCGAAATAATGCCTTCGGACCCGCTGCCTGCGATCACGTTCTCGACCTTGACTTCGAATTGTCGCGCCAGAACCTCACGCAACTGAAGGCCGCCGCTCGGATAACGATTTAAGGTATCGAGAGAGCGTTTGATGGCTTCAAGCGCCAGCGGCGAGGAACCGAGCGGATTCTCATTCGAAGCCAGTTTTATGGCTGGAACGCCGAATTCACGCTCGACGCTTTCGATGCTGCGCCCCGCCCCGTAGGGCTTAAGCGATGCGATATACGGTGGAACCAGTGCCAGGTTACGGGATCCTTCTTCCCGCCCTCAATGGTAAGCCGGTTTTGCCCCGGCACTCAATGTACGTTAAGGTACGGCGAGCTATACTGACTGCCGGACAGGAGTATCAATATGCGCAAGAACTTCATGACGTTTGCAGTCGCCCTGGTTGCGGTGGCAGTTACAGGATTCGCTCAAAGCGGACCCTATAAGGTACTAAAGACCGCAAAGGTCGGCGGCACCGGAGGCTTCGACTACGTTAACGCCGATGCGAACGGGCGACGTCTCTATATCGCGCGCTCCGGCAATCCCGCGCGCATTACGGTATTCGATCTGGATACGCTCGCGCCTGCGGGGGAGATCCCCGACGTCGGCGCACATGGCGCAGTGGTCTCCGCCAAGTCCGGTCACGGGTTCGCCAGCAGCAAACCCGTAACCATGTTCGACACCAAAACTCTGGCTGTCATCAAGAAGATTGAAGTCGAAGGCAACCCCGACGGAATGATGTATGACCCGTTCAACGACCGCGTTTGGGTCCTTAGTCACCGCGCTCCGCATGCCACGGTCATCAACGCATCGGACGGGTCGATTGCCGGCACGCTCGATATCGGCGGAGCACCCGAACAGGCCGCTACCGATGGCAAAGGTCACGTTTATATCGATGTCGAAGACAAGGACAGTATCGCGGTAGTCGACGCAAAGACACTTACGGTGACGGCCCACTATGACGTGGCGGGCAAAGGTGGCACGTGCGCAGGTCTGGCGCTGGATGCGAAGAACAACATCCTGTTCGCAGCGTGCCGCAACCCCGCGAATATGGTGATGGTGAACACGCTTGACGGAAAGGTGATTACAACTCTCCCGCTCGGCGTGGGCACGGATGGCGCGGGATTCAATCCCGACACGATGGAGGCCTTCAGTTCACAGGGCGACGGTACTCTGACGGTGATCAAGGAAAATAGCCCCACCAGCTTTGTGGTTGAGCAAACGGTGACCACGATGCCGTCCGCCAAAACAATGACAATAGACAGCAAGACCGGTCACATTCTCCTGATCGGCGCGGAATTCGGTGCGCCGGCGACACCTCCGCCAGCGGGTGGACGCGCAGGACGCGGCCAGATGGTGCCCGATTCGTTCTCAATCGTGCTCGTTGGCAAATAGCAACGCAACCTGACTGAAACAAAGCGGACGTATACTTAGCGGAGTCATGCGTCCGCGTTATTTAATTGCTCAGATCCTGTTTCTGACCTGCTGCGTCACGGTGAAAGCAGCCGATCCGATTCTGCTTCCGAATGGAGCAGCGATCACTCCGACCGCTGCCCCTCATTCAATCCAACTACCGCTCAATCCAGGTGTCGCGAGTCGTCCGAATTTCACGCTGGGCCAAGCGGTCACCACTGCGCTGAGTCCGGACGGAACGCAGCTTCTTGTTCTCACGAGCGGATACAATCGCGGACCCGGCCAGATTGCGGACTTCCCTGAATTCGTTTTCGTGTACGACGTGACTTCATACCCCCCGCGCCAGGTGCAGGCGCTTCCGATCCCAAATTCGTTTTGCGGACTGGCATGGAATCCAAACGGCCAGGAATTTTACGTTTCGGGCGGGCCCGACGATTCGATCTATGTGTTCGCGAGGCGCGGTCTTGCATACTATCGCGCTGCCGCGGTGCCTATGGGCCATACTCACGGCAACGGTTTGGTAACTGGCCCCAATCCGAAACCGATCGTCGCTGGTATCGCCGTGAACCATGCAGGAACGGTTGCGTTGGTCGCGAATTTCTATAACGATTCGATCAGTCTGGTCGATCTCAAAACCCGTGCGCGAACTGCGGAACTTGATCTTCGTCCGGGTGTTTCGGATTCCGCGAAAGCCGGCGTGCCTGGCGGCGAATATCCTTACTGGATTGCGATTCGCAGCAGTGATCACGATAGCGATGACCGCGCATATGTATCGAGTCCGCGCGATCGCGAGATTGTGGTTGTGAACCTC
>Ga0182013_10008152_pt1 | contig 11347 bp, 6 predicted proteins | sample 612S2MmetaG_FD_120487 | JGI IMG/M metagenome (GOLD analysis project Ga0182013, IMG submission 120487) | Permafrost microbial communities from Stordalen Mire, Sweden - 612S2M metaG | ecosystem: Environmental > Terrestrial > Soil > Wetlands > Permafrost | place: Sweden: Stordalen | collected...
CAGGGCCCGTCACCTCGTCCCCGAACTAGTGGAGGCGGCCCAGCCCCTCCTCCAGCGGTTAGGTGCTGTTCAGGACTTCGGGCCCGCCGTGAGGGCTCACGGTGATTATCACCTGGGCCAGGTGATGCGCACGGACCTGGGCTGGTACGTCCTTGATTTCGAGGGCGAGCCCAGCCGGCCCTTGGAGGAGCGCCAGCGTCACACTTCGGTGCTGAAAGACGTTGCCGGGATGCTGCGCTCGCTCAATTACGCCACCCAGTTCGCCGTGGGGGACCGGGCCGAGAGCGACACCGAGCTGTTGCAACCCTTTGCCCAGGCGTGGGAGGACCGCAACCGGTCGGCTTTCGTGCGCGGCTACAAGGACTGCAAGGGCACAGAGGAGCTGCTGCCACCCGCACCCGACGACCGCGGCGCAGTGCGTGTGGCCTTTGAGGTAGACAAGGCCTTGTACGAGCTGGCCTATGAACAGGACTTCCGACCGGACTGGGTGCGCATACCCCGTTTGGCGCTACAACGCCTGTTGTCTGCCCCGGTGGCCGAACTGATCGCCGGGCCGGTCGACCTGCGCGACCCGGCCGAAGCCGGGGATGAGGACCGCGAGATCTAGGAGGGTATTACAACCGCTATGACTACCACCTCCATCCAAGGGCCCAAGAAGCCTGGGCCCGGGCTCCAGAAGAGCGGCCCACCAGAGCAAGGTCCGGCCAGCATCCCTGAGTTCGAGGTGCTGGTCCAGGGCCGCCACTATGACCCGCATTCGCTCCTCGGCCGCCATGACGGGCTGGTACGGGCGCTGCGGCCCGGAGCGAGCGAGATGTACCTGCTGGTAAAGGGCCCGGATGCCGACAGCGACGTTGTGGCCAGGGCCCCTATGGCCTTGGTGCACCCAGGAGGCCTGTGGGAAGCGCCCCTCGACCCGACGGCGCCCGGGTACCGTTTGGAAGCGCTCTATGGCGGGCCGGGTTCGCCCGGCTTCGTCTTCGATGACCCCTACCGCCACTGGCCCACCCTTGGGGACCTTGACCTGCACCTCTTCAACGAGGGACGCCACCGGCGCCTCTGGGAAGTGCTCGGTGCGCACCCCCGGACGCACGAGGGAGTGGCCGGGACGGCGTTTGCCGTTTGGGCACCCAACGCGAAGGGGGTCAGGGTCGTCGGGGACTGGAACTTCTGGGACGGCCGCGTCCATCCCATGCGCTCTCTCGGCAGCTCGGGCGTCTGGGAGCTCTTTATCCCCGGCGTCGAGCCCGGTGCGCGCTACAAGTACGAGATCGTGGCCGCCGACGAACGGCTGACGCTCAAAGCCGACCCGTTCGCTTTTGCCACCGAGGTGCCGCCGGGCACGGCGTCAGTCGTAGCAGAGCCCTCCCACCACCGCTGGGAAGATGCCGGCTGGGCAGCCAAGAAGTTGGAGGGAGATCCTCTCGAGCGGCCGATGTCGGTGTACGAGGTCCATGTCGGTTCCTGGCGCTGGACTGACGATGGTGCCGGAGGCGCCCGTCCCCTCACCTACCTCGAGCTCGCCGAACAGTTGCCTGCCTACGTGGAGGAAATGGGCTTTACCCACGTCGAGTTCCTGCCTATAGCCGAGCACCCTTTCGGGGGTTCCTGGGGTTACCAGGTGAGCGCGTACTACGCCCCGACGGCCCGCTTCGGTAGCCCCGACGACTTCCGCGCCCTGGTCGAGGCGTTGCACCGTAAGGACATCGGCGTCATCGTGGACTGGGTGCCCGCCCATTTCCCGCGGGACGACTTCGCTTTGGCGACCTTCGACGGGACGCACCTTTACGAGCACTCCGGCCTCATGGGCTCCCAACCTGACTGGGGCACGCTGGTTTTCAACCTGGGCCGCCACGAGGTAAGGAATTTCCTCATTGCCAACGCCCTTTTCTGGGTGGACCAGTACCACGTGGACGCCCTAAGGGTCGACGCCGTGGCTTCGATGCTCTATCTCGACTATTCGCGCCAGGCGGGCGAATGGGTGCCTAACGAGTTCGGGGGAAATGAGAACCTCGAAGCCGTTTCGTTCTTAAAGGAGTTGAACGAAACGATGTTCTCCATTTACCCGGGGGCCACGACGATCGCGGAAGAATCGACGTCATGGCCGGGAGTTTCCCGGCCCACCTATCTTGGAGGGCTTGGTTTCGGGTTCAAATGGAACATGGGCTGGATGCACGACACGCTCCAGTACTTCGAAGTCGACCCCCTTTTCCGCCGCTACCACCAAAACGACCTGACTTTCGGCCTTCTTTACGCCTGGCACGAAAACTTCCTGCTGCCGCTCTCTCATGACGAGGTCGTGCACGGCAAGCGCTCGATGCTCAACAAGATGCCCGGGGACCGTTGGTCCCAGCTCGCCAACCTGCGCGCCCTGTACGCCTGGATGTGGGCCCACCCAGGCAAGAAGCTGCTCTTCATGGGGGGGGAGCTGGCTCAGGAACGGGAGTGGTCCAACGAGCGGTCACTGGACTGGTGGGTGTTGGACGAATGGGCCGACCACGCCCGGCTGCACAATATGGTGTCCGAGCTGAACAAGCTTTACCGGGCCCAGCCGGCCCTGTGGGAGAGGGACTTCAGCCCGCTGGGGTTCCGCTGGATCGACGCCAGCGATTCGGACCACAACGTGTTCTCCTTCTACCGTTCGCGCCGGCACCTCTCGAATGGCCAGGCCGACCAGGGCGAGCGTCCCGGAGGCGGGCCCGTCGCGCCGGGGAGCGACATCGTCGTCTGCTTGGCCAACCTGTCGCCCGTACCCCAGATCAGGTACCGGGTCGGGTTGCCTAGGCCCGGGCGCTGGGCTGAGCTGTTGAACACTGATGCCCACGACTGGGGCGGGAGCGGGCTCGGCAACATGGGCGAGGTTTCGGCCTCGGGCACGCCATGGCACGGCCAACCTAATTCGGCAGAGGTGGTCCTTCCCCCGCTCGGCGTCGTATGGCTGGCCCCGGTACCCTGATCCATAACGGGCGGGACACTGGGCTAGGACGCTGGGCTAGGACACTGGGCTAGGACACTGGGCTAGGGAGGACGAGGTAGCCCTCCCTAGGGACTAGGAGCATCTATGCGGCCATCGTGGGGGCGTTTGCCTCTAGCCTGCTAGGTGTGGCCAGAAAGGTCTGGCGGCGTCCTAGCCGCCAAGAAGGTTTCAGCGCGGGCGGGACCGCCATACTTGTGGGCGGGGTCGCTGTCGTGGGCACCCTCCTGGCGGTGGCGATCGTCGGCGGCTTCTCGACGGCGTCGCATTCTGGCACGCACGGGGCTGGTGCCGTCGTCCAGCACACCACCGGTCCGGCCAAGACCGCGGCCAGTACGACCAGTACCACGACGCACCAGATGGCCATCGACCACCTGCTGTCTGAGGTAGTCGTTTCGCCGGCGGACGGGGCCACACGCCAGAAGCTCAGCACCGTGGTGACACTTCTTGCCCGCACCGGACGGCTGGCAGACGTGCACGTCTCGGCGAGTACGGACGCCACCGTGCTGCGGGGCAGGTTCAACTCCGCCGCCGAGGAGTGGCGGTCGACGAGCCCGCTCTGGCCCGGGACCACGTACACAGTCAGCTACGTGGTGAGCGACGGTACCGGGCTGAGGGCGCAAGGTTGGGAAAGTTTCGCGACTGCCGCCGCGCCACAGTCCGTCACAACCAGTGTCTTCCCGAGCCCGGGCATTTCCGTCGGCGTGGGCCAGCCCATCGTTTTCACCTTCTCTCAGCCCGTGGGCACCTATGCCGCCCAGCAGGCCGTACTTTCCCGCCTGCACATCGCCATGAGCCAGCCGGTGCCCGGCGGTTGGCACTGGTTCAGCGCCGTGGAGCTGCACTTTCGTCCCACCTCCTACTGGCCCGTCGGCGAGCAGGTGGAGGTTTCGGGCGACCTCAACGGCTGGGACATCGGCGGGGGCGAATGGGGGCAGGGCACCGTTTCCACCGCCTTCATCGTCGGCGACAGCCACATCTCGACCGTGAACCTCCTCACCCATGAGATGACGGTCACCGACAACGGCCAGGTCCTCTACGACTGGCCTGTAAGCGCCGGCTCCGAAGTGTGGCCGACCATGGACGGTACTCACATCGTCCTGGACCGGGAGTCCGTCGTCCACATGATCTCGTCGAGCGTGGGCATACCCCTCAACTCCCCCGAGGGGTACAACGAGTTCGTTTACTGGGACGTCCACATCTCCGACAGCGGGGAGTACGTGCACGCGGCTCCCTGGGACATCTCCGAGCAGGGCGTCGAAAACGTCTCGCACGGTTGCGTCAACCTGAGCCCGGCCCGAGCCGAGACCTTCTTCCATTTCAGCCGGGTCGGTGACGTCATCCAGATAGTTGACGGTCCGCGGTCACCCGCACAGGGCGACCACGGCGTGATGGACTGGTCGTTCGACGGTCCCACGGTCAGCTGGACGCCGGCCACCGTCACCCAGCTCATCACGACCGTCACCACCTTGCCGACCACGACACTGCCCCCGCCCCCCGGGGCACCCACCAGCCCGCCCGTGCCGGCTAACGGGCCCAGCAGCACAACAGCCAGTACGGCACCGGCTCCCGGCACCACGAGGCCTGTGCCACCAACGTCGGTCCCCAGCACCGCTCCCTCCTCCAGTACGACAACCACCAGGCCGACAACCACCTTGGCGCCCACCACGACCAAGCCGGCTCCGACAACCACTCGACCGCTGCCGACCACGACCCGACCGCTGCCGACCACCACCCGACCGCTACCGACCACCACGAGGCCCGCTCTCACCACCACCAAACCGGTGTTGACCACGTCGACGAAGGCGGCGAAGGCGGCGGTAGTCGGCTCGACCACCACCAGGACGGCCCCGAGCACAACAAGGCCGGCGCCGACGACTGCCCCGACCACCACGACCACCAGGCCCCCGACAACGACCACGAAACCGACCACGACGACCACGAAACCGCCGACGACTACCACCGCGAAGGCGACCACCACCACCACGACCAGGCCGACCACGACCACCACCAGGCCGACCACGACCACCACCAGGCCGACCACGACCACCACCAGGCCGACCACGACCACCACCAGGCCGACCACGACCACCACCAGCTCGACCACGACCACTTTGCCCATCACAACGACGACGGCCGGTGCCAGCGCGACCTCGAGCACCACGACGACGGCATGATCCGGTGGGCCGCTACGGTGGGAAGCCGTGCCGGCCTATCTCGACCATGCCGCCACGTCCCCGCTGCTAACCGAGGCGAAGGAGGCCATGGGGCCATGGCTGGCGGGCGGTTTCGGTAACCCTTCCGGTTCGCACTCCATAGCCCGGGCGGCGCGCAAAGCCATCGAGGAGGCTCGCGACACGGTGGCCGACTGCCTGGGAGTTCTTCCCGGGAACGTGGTATTTACCGGGGGAGGCACCGAGAGCGACAACCTGGCCGTGCTGGGCCGGGCTCGGGCCGTCCCTGGGCCATTGGCGGTAAGTGCCATCGAGCACCACGCCGTGCTCCACGCTGCCCATGCAGCCGAGCGCCTCGCCGGTACGCCCGTGCGGACCATCGGCTGCAGTACTGACGGCATCGTCGACTTGGACGCCCTGGGCTCCGCTCTGGACGACAGCGTGAGCTTGGTCTCCGTTCAGCTGGTCAACAACGAGGTGGGGACCCTGCAACCTTTGGCCGAGGTCGCTCGCATAGTGCGCCGACGCGCCCCGGGTGCGGCATTGCACACAGACGCCGTCCAGGCCGCGCCCTGGTACGACGTCGCCCAGTTGGGGGCGGGTGCTGACCTGGTGAGCGTCAGTGCCCACAAGTTCGGCGGGCCGCAAGGTGTGGGCGCCCTGGCTTTCCGGCGGCCCGTGGAGCTGGAGCCGCTCCTTTACGGCGGTCCTCAGGAATGGGAGCGAAGGGCGGGCACGCATAATGTCGCCGGGATCGTCGGCATGGCGGCCGCTCTCGAAGTTACGGCGCGGCAGCGCGACGCGGCGTGCCGCCGCGTCCGGGCCCTGCGGGACCGGCTGTTGGCTGGATTGCTCGTCCGCACAGCTTCGACGTACGAGACGGCGGCGGGACGGGAAAAGGCGCCCGGCCACTGTCACGTAACGATTGACGGCGTTGAGAGCGAAGCGTTGCTCGTACTGCTGGATGGTTACGGTGTCTGCGCCTCGGCCGGTTCGGCGTGCGCCAGCGGGGCCATGGAGCCGAGCCACGTCCTGACGGCCATGGGCTATAGCGCTGAGCAGGCGCTCGGCGCGCTCCGCCTCACGCTCGGCCACGCCTCCACGGAAGCAGACGTCGATCTGGCGCTGCGGGCCGTCCCCGCCGCGGTCGCCCAGCTGCGCGGCTTCTCGCCTCGGGGCGCCGGGGCGCCGGCCCCAATCTCGTGGACGCCTGGCCAAACTGCGGGAGCTTTGGCGTAATGCGTGTGCTGGTGGCCATGTCGGGCGGTGTCGACTCCTCGGTGGCTGCTGCTCTCATGCTCGAGCAGGGCCATGAGGTGGTAGGGGCCACCATGAAGCTGTGGGGCGGCCCGTCCGATTCCGGTTGCTGCTCGGTGGCTGACGTGGAGGACGCCCGTCGGGTCTGCCAGCAACTCGGTGTAGACCACCACGTTTTCAACTTCACGAGCGAGTTCGAGCGCCAGGTCGTGGCGCCTTATGTCGCCGCTCACGGGGAGGCCAGGACACCGAACCCCTGCATCGCCTGCAACGCCCACCTGAAGTTCGACCGCTTCTTGCAGCGCGCCGCGCAACTCGGCTTCGACGCCATTGCCACCGGCCACCACGCTCGGGTGGCGTGTACGGCAGGGTACTGGGAGCTCCGCCGGGGCCGCGACGACGCCAAGGACCAGTCGTATGTGCTCTACATGTTGGGCCAGGCGGAGCTGGGCCGGCTGTGCCTTCCGATCGGGGAGCTGACCAAGACCGAAGTGAGGCAGCTGGCCGGTGTGCACGGCCTGCGCACAGCCACAAAGCCCGACAGCCAGGACGTCTGCTTCATCTCCAGGGTCGGGGGGAGGGAGAGCTTCATCTCCGAGCGGATCCCGGTCCGCCAGGGCCGGCTGGTGGCGAGGGACGGTGAGCAGCTAGGGACTGTCGACGCTCTGGAGCTGGTGACCGTCGGGCAGCGCCGTGGCCTCGGGCTCGTCACCCGCTCGCGGCCCGAGCGCCGTTACGTCCTCGATGTCGACTTGCTCAGCCGCACGGCGACGGTGGGGACCCTGGACGACCTACTGGTCGACCGGGTGGAGGTCGACCAGCTGTCCTGGTGTGCCGGACCGGTCGCCGCCGGCACCGTGGTCCAGGCCCAGTTCAGCGCGCATGGGAGCCCGGTCACGGCGCAGTGGGACGGTGACGACCGGGCCGGCGCGGTAGCCCTGGCCCGCCCAGTACGTCGGGTCGCCCCCGGCCAGGCGGTGGTCCTGTACCGCCAGGGCCAGGACGGGGACGTGGTGCTGGGCGGCGGGACGGCGGCGTAGGCCAGCGCGGAGCCGCGGCCCGGGGCGCTGGAGCGTCACTGGGGCTGTGTACCCTTTAGGACCATGGCTGAGGGAGCTGGCGAACGAGCCGAGAAGCTGCGCGGGCTCATCGTGTACCACAACCGCCGCTATTTCGACTTGGACGACCCCGAGATCAGCGACGCCGAGTACGACGAACTGGTGAGGGAGCTGGCCACGCTGGAGGGGGAGCACCCGGAGCTAGTGACGGCCGAGTCTCCCACCCAGCAGGTCGGCGGCGCCCCCGTGGGCTTGTTCGCCGAGGTGCGGCACCGGACGCCGATGATGTCCCTGGACAAGACGACGAGCTATGAGGAGCTACTGGCCTGGGGCAAGCGGATGGAGCGTTACATATCAGGCGAAGTCGTCTTTACCTGTGAGCTCAAAGTTGACGGCCTGGCCATGTCGCTGCTTTACGAGGACGGCCGCCTCAGCCGGGCGGCGACGAGGGGCAACGGCGAGCTGGGAGAAGACGTGACCGCCAACGTGGGCACGATCGCGGCGGTGCCCTCCCGGCTCGGGCCCGGTCACCCAGAAGTGGTCGAAGTGCGGGGCGAGATCTATATGACGGTCGGCGCCTTCGACGAGCTCAATGACCGGCAGGTGCGGGCCGGCGGGCGGACGTTCATAAACCCGCGCAATGCCGCCGCCGGGTCCCTGCGCCAGAAGGACCCTGCGGTGACGGCGGAAAGAGAGCTTTCGTTCTCCGCTTATCAATTGGGCGAAGTGGTCGGCGGCCCTGCCTTCAAGTACCACCACGAGACTCTGGAGTGGATGAGCCGGCTCGGGTTCCCTGTAAGTGGCTACGTTCAGACGGTCGGGACGCTGGAGGAGGTCGACCGCTACTGCACCGAGTGGCTCGAGAGGCGCCACGGCATTGACTTCGAGATCGACGGTGTGGTGGTCAAGGTGGACGACCTTGCCCAGCGGCGCGAGCTCGGGGCGACGTCGAAAGCCCCGCGTTGGGCCATCGCCTACAAGTTCCCGCCTGAGGAGCGCACGACGCTCCTCAAGGACATCATGGTGTCCATCGGTCGCACCGGTAAAGCGACGCCATTCGCGGTCCTGGAGCCCGTAGTGGTGGGGGGTGCCCGGGTGAGCCTGGCCACGTTGCACAACGAGGACCAGGTCAGGGCCAAGGACGTCAGGCCGGGTGACACCGTTGTCGTGCGCCGAGCGGGCGATGTCATCCCCGAAGTCCGTGGGCCGGTCCTGCCTCTGCGCCCAGAGGGCCTGGCGCCCTGGTCCTTCCCGTCCAACTGCCCGGTCTGCGCCGCGCCCCTGCAACGCCTGGCGGACGAAGCGGACACCTACTGCATAAATGTCGACTGCCCGGGCCAGCAGGTGCAGCGCATAAGCCACTTTGCGTCCCGCGGAGCGATGGACATCGAGGGCCTCGGCGAGCGCACGGTGGCACTGTTTTGCAAGGAGGGACTGCTCGTTGACGCGGCCGACATCTATACCGTTGACTTCGAGCGGGCCCAGGCCTTCGAGGGCTTCGGTCCCACCTCGGTCGCCAATCTCGCCGGGGCGATAGAAGCGTCCAAATCACGTCCTCTGGCCAACCTTTTCGTCGGCTTGTCCATCCGTCACCTCGGTACCAACGGGAGCCAGGTCCTGGCTCGTGCGATGGGGCATATGGACCGGGTCATCGACGCACCGGAGGACGAGGTCGCCGCCGTCGAGGGTATCGGGCCGGTGATCGCCGCCAGCATCAAGCGATTTTTTTCCTTGCCCCGCAACCGCCAGGTCGTGGAGCGTTTACGCGCCGCGGGGGTCAACTTCGAGGGACCGAGCGCTCCGGCGGCGGCCCAGACCCTCATGGGCAAGTCGATAGTGGTCACGGGCACGTTGGAACGTTGGTCGCGCGAAGACGCCGAGGCAGCTATAAAGGCCCGGGGCGGAAAGGCGCCTGGCAGCGTTTCCCAGAAGACGACGGCGCTCGTGCAGGGGAGCGACCCCGGGGGGGCCAAACTCGCCAAGGCGACTGAGCTCGGCGTGCCCGTGCTCGACGAAGCCGGCTTCGAACACTTGCTGGAGACGGGCGAGCTTCCTTGAGCACGGGGCAGGACCGTCCTCGACCAGCTCCATAGGCGCCGGAGCGAGGGTCCACCTGGGCCACGTCCCTCGTAGTTAGCCTCGTTAGATGGCCGTGTCGCGCAGCTCGGAGCTCGTGGGCCGGGTCGTGGGCGGCCGGTACCGTCTCTTACGCCCTGTGGGCAGTGGCGCCTCCGCCCACGTGTACGTGGCCGAGGACGTGCGCCTAAAACGCAGGGTCGCCCTCAAGCTGCTCCACCCGGCTCTGGCCACCGACGCTGCCTTCCTGCGCCGCTTCCAGGCCGAGGCCCAGACGGTGGCGGCGCTTCGTCACCAGGGCATTGTGCGGGTCTACGACTGGGGCGAAGACGCCGGGAACGCCTATCTGACCATGGAACTGCTGGAGGGGGGCAGCCTGCGTTCCCTACTGGACAGCGGTCGTCGCCTCAGTGTCTCGCAGGTGGCCGCGCTGGCGCTCGACGTCGCCTCGGCCCTGGCCTACGCCCATGCCCGGGGCCTGGTCCATCGTGACGTGAAGCCGGCCAACCTGCTGTTTGACGAAGACGGCCATGTGAGCGTGGCCGATTTCGGTATCGCCCGAGCACTGGCCGAGGCGAGCTGGACCGAGCCCCTCGGCGCCATGCTGGGCACGGCCCGTTATGCCGCTCCCGAACAGCTGAAGGGAGCCCCTCTTGACGGGCGCGCCGACGTTTATTCGCTGGCCGTCGTGGCGGTGGAGTCGGTCACCGGCGATGTGCCCTTCAGCCGCGACACGGCCTTAGGTGCCCTCATGGCCCGGGCCGGGCAACCCCTCTCAGTGCCGGGAGAACTGGGCCCGCTGGCACCGGTCCTCGAAAGAGCCGGGACTGTCTCGCCCGAGGACCGCCTGAGCGCCGAGGCCTTCGCTCAGGGGATAGCGATGGTGGCTCGCCAGCTGCGGGCGCCGGCGCCCTTGCCGTTGCCGGGCATCGCTGCCAGTTCGGAGGGCGTTTTCGGCCGGGAGCCGACGGAGCTCGCGGGAGGGCATCGTCGGCCCCATGACGCCGGGATCACCATCTTGGTGGACGACCTAGAGATCATGGCGCCGGCTCCCGGCGCCGGCTCGCCCAGTACCCACTGGCCCGAGAGTGGCCCGCCCGAGAATGGCCCGCCTGAGAATGGCCCGCCTGAGAATGGCCCGCCTGAGAATGGCGCACGGGCGGCCACGGCGACCGGGCCTCCCGTGCGGGCCACCGCTGCCGAGCCCGTCGCGGGCACCGTCGCACTTCACAGGGCAGGGAGGGGAGGACGCCGGCGCTGGCTACAGCGGTCCCTCGTCGTTGCGGTCGCCGTAGTCCTCCTCGGCGGTGCCGCCAGCGCGGTATTGGTGCTGAAGCGGCCGGCACCGACCTACGCCGTGCCCCGGTTGGGCGGGGAGGCTCTCGGGGACGCCCGCGCAGTGTTGGCGGGCGACCACCTGCTACTTGCCGTAGTCGGTACGCAATGGGACACCGCCGCCAAGGGCTCGGTGATCACCCAATACCCACTGGCCGGGACGAGCCTTCGCGCCCATTCGACCGTCGGGGTGACGGTCTCTCTTGGCCCCGAGCCCGTCGCCGTGCCCGATCTGTCCACCCTCGACCTGGCCCAGGCCATTTCGGAGCTGCGATCGGACCGGCTGAGGCTGGGCCGGGTGGCGCGCCGCACGAGCATGACGGTCCCTGACGGGAGCGTGATCTCATGGTCGCCGCGGGGCCGGCGCGTGCTGCCGGGAACGGCCGTCCAACTGGTGGTCTCCGAAGGCAGGCCCATGGCCGTCGTGCCACCGGAGGCGGCGAGCACGAGCTTCGCCGCCCTGCAGGCGGCGC
>Ga0182013_10008153_pt1 | contig 11346 bp, 9 predicted proteins | sample 612S2MmetaG_FD_120487 | JGI IMG/M metagenome (GOLD analysis project Ga0182013, IMG submission 120487) | Permafrost microbial communities from Stordalen Mire, Sweden - 612S2M metaG | ecosystem: Environmental > Terrestrial > Soil > Wetlands > Permafrost | place: Sweden: Stordalen | collected...
CAACAACCGCAACAACCGGCGGCATCCGACGCCGTCGCCAAGCCCTTCGGCTTCGCCCTCGACGCCCGCGACGTCCGTGCCGAGCGGTCTCGCTCCGAATGCGACTCCGCGGCCGGCCGCATCGACCACACCGTGAGGCGCGACGCTGCTTCACCCCGTAAACGAGCGCAGGCAGCAGCTTCCGGGCTGCGAAGCTCGATGCCATGTTCGTTCGCCTCGCGCCTCTCGCACTCGCCGTCCTGCTCCTAGCGCCGGCGGCGCCGGCCGGCGCGCGGCCGACTCCGGTGCCGACGCCCGCGACCCTTTCCGCCGGCGAAGCCAAGGCCGTCGCGAAAATCTCAACGACGCTGCGCGCACGCTATCCCCATCCGGCCGCTGCGGAAAAAGCCGGTTACGTGCGCTACACGAATGAGGACGACACCGGAGCGATCAGCTACGCGGATCGGGCCTGGAATTCGACGACGCAAGAGCGGCCTTCGCAACTCTGGTACGATGTGAACGGCCGGCTGCTGGGAGCCGACTACTCGGTTTTGGTCGCCGACCACCCCACGCCGCCGGCGCTGTTCGGCATCACGCCGTCACGCTTCTTCGAAGAGAACGCGCACATTCATTACGTGGTGCGCAACCCGGACGGCAGCCTGACCTACAGCCGCGCGGTCGGCGCGAAGAAGTACGCGGCGGCTGGGCTCGACCCGCAACATCCCACCGCGGCGGGACTCGTGAAGGTCGGCGCGGTCGACTCGCCCGAGCGTGTCGCGACGGTGTTTCTCTTTCCGCACATCTGGGACGTCACGATCTGGGTGCTGCCCAATCCCGACGGGCCGTTCGCCGACAAGAATCCGAACGTCAAACCGTCGCAATCACCGAGACCACGTTTGGGCTTCGCCCAAGCCGCCCGTCGCACTCCGACAACCCGCAGGTGACCGCTTCGACGCATCGCGTTGCGCTGATCACCGGCGCCTCGTCCGGCATCGGGGCGGCGATCGCCCGTGACCTCGGCGCGCGCGGTTACCACCTCGCGCTGGCGGCGCGGCGCAAGGACGCCCTCGAGTCGGTCGCCGCCGGCATTCGAACCAGCGGGGGCGGCGCGATCCCGCTGGTCTGCGACGTGACGAAACCCGAGCAGATCGCAACCTGCGTCGCCCACACGCTGACGGAGTTCGGCCGGATCGACGTGCTCGTCAACAACGCGGGCATCATGCACAACGGCCTCATCGCCGCTGCCGACGTGAGCGAATGGCGTGAGATGATCGACGTGAATCTCATGGGACTCATGCTCGTGACGCACGCGGTGCTGCCGCACATGAAGGCCGCGGGGAGCGGGCACATCGTCAACATGTCGTCCGTGGCCGGACGCATCATCACGGTGAACAACGGGGTGTACAACGTCACCAAATGGGCGGTGAACGTCTTCTCCGAGGCGCTTCGCAAAGAAGTGTACGGCGACAAAATCAAGGTCACCGTCATCGGCCCGGGCGTCGTCGAAACCGACCTCAAAGAGAAGATCGCCAACCCCGCTGCCCGCGCGACGTTCAAAGCATTCGCCGCGAGCCTCGACCCGCTCACGGTCGAAGACGTCGCGGGCGCCGTCGCCTATGCGCTCGAAGCGCCGGCGCACGTCGCGGTCAACGAAGTGCTGCTGCGGCCCGCGAATCAGGAGCGTTAAGGCGTTGCGCGGTCGCCCAACCGCGAATCATTCGTTGGACCAGTAGTCCTTGAGGGCTTTTCCGCGGCTGGGGTGACGCAGTTTGCGCAGCGCCTTGGCTTCGATCTGGCGGATGCGTTCGCGGGTCACGCCGAACTCTTGGCCGACTTCCTCGAGCGTGCGCTGGTGGCCATCCTCGAGCCCGAAGCGCAGAACCAGCACTTTGCGCTCGCGCTCGGTGAGGTTCTTGAGGACGTCCTGCATCTTCTCTTTGAGCAGCATGACCGACGCCGCTTCCGCCGGCGCGACCGCTTCCTGATCTTCGATGAAATCGCCCAGATGCGAGTCTTCTTCTTCGCCGATCGGCGTTTCGAGCGAGATCGGCTCCTGCGAGATCTTGATGACCTCGCGCACCTTTTCGGGCGTCAGCCCCATCTCGCTGGCGATCTCTTCGACCGTTGGATCGCGACCGAGTTCTTGCAGCAGCTGGCGCGAAATCTTGATCAACCGGTTGATGGTTTCAACCATATGGACGGGGATGCGGATCGTCCGCGCTTGGTCGGCCAGCGCGCGAGTGATCGCCTGGCGGATCCACCACGTGGCGTACGTCGAGAATTTGTAGCCTTTGCGGTAATCGAACTTCTCCACCGCGCGAATCAAACCGAGATTGCCCTCTTGAATGAGGTCCAAGAACAGCATGCCGCGGCCGACGTACTTCTTGGCGATCGAAACGACCAGCCGTAAGTTCGCCTCGGTCAACCGGCGCTTCGCGTCTTCGCCGTGATAGATCACGGCGTTGTCGGCGGTGCCGTTTTTCAGCGCCTCTTTTTCGCCGGCTTCGATCGCCATCGCCAGCCGCTTCTCGTCGTCCATCGACAGCAGCGGGACGCGGCCGATCTCCTTGAGATACATCCGAACCGGATCGTCCAGCGCCATCCCCGCGGGGATCGCGGCCTCGACCTGCTCCTCGGGCTCCGCTTCGGCCTTCTCTTCCTTGGCTTGCTCTTCGACGATCTCGATCCCCAGCGAGGCGATCTCTTCGAACAGGTCATCGATCCGTTCGGGACCGACCTCGTCGATGTTGTCGAAAACGGCGTTGATTTCTTCGTACGTCAGCGAACCGCGTTTTTTCCCTTTCTCGATCAGCTTCTTGACGAGCTCTTCGAGCGGCACTTGCGGTGTGTCGACGGTTGCGGTCGCGGATTTTTTACGGGCCATACTGCTCTTCACCCCCTTTGCTCAATCGATTCAACTTCGGCATATCCGAACGAAAATATTACACGGGTCGGGACTCTTCGACACTGGGGCTATCCTTTCAGTTTTGCGGCAAGCGCACGGTGTTCGTCGCGCAAGTCGCCGGGAATGCTCTTGCCGGCTTCAAGAAGCTGGTTCAGCAAAGAATCCACTTCGCGGTACCGGCGTTGCAGATCGTCGACGCGAAAACGCGCGATCACACGATCGAGGAACGCTCGACGGTCATCCGTGTCCGCAAAACAGACCGTATTGGAACGCTCGGCACCGGCGATCTGGCCGATGACCGCCGATGCCTCATCGTCCTCACTGAACAATACGCCGACGTCAGATGGTTGCAGGAGCTCCTTTCGCCGGTCGATGAGCGTCGCGTACAGCCGCCGGAGCAACGGTTGCTCGAAGCGCTCGGGACGAATTCGTTCTGCATACTCAGCGAGTAAAAGCGGCTCCTCCAGCATGATGGCCAGCACTTGGCGCTCGAATGACGGCGCGTCGACCGACCCCGGAACGATGTGCCGCCCGGCCCGCGCCGGCGCCGGCTCGCCTCCTGGGGCGCGCGGCATGAAATGTTTGGGGTTGGTGATGAGGCGGCTCCTGCGCAGGTCGTCGGCGCTCAGCCCGAGCCGCCCCGCGACGTAAACGCGCCAGCGATCCTGCTCCTGACTGGGGACGTGCGTGAGCAAGTACTCTTCCGCCCGGCGTGCGGTCTCGGCCGCGTTCTTCGCGCCCGCGTCCGATGCTTCGACATACCGATCGAGCGTAAACTGCACCGACGGCATCGCCTGCGCGAGCAGTGCGCGAAAGCGTTCGACGCCGTGCGCCCGCACGAACGAATCCGGATCGTCGCCGGCGGGCAACGTGACGACCCGCGCGGTGCAGCCGGCCTCGCGCAAGATCTCGATCGACTTCGCGGTCGCCGCCTGGCCCGCGCCGTCGGCGTCGAAGCAAACGAACACGGTTGCCGCCACTTTGCGCAGTTCGCGCGCCTGATCGGACGTGAACGCGGTGCCCAGCGCCGCCACGGCGTTGGTGATGCCCGCTTGGTGCAGCGCGATGCAGTCGAGGTAGCCTTCGACCACGACGACTTCGTCCGCTTTGCCGGCCGCGCGGCGCGCCGCGTTGAGCCCGAAAAGATAGCGGCCCTTCGTATACACCGGGGTCGTCGCGGTGTTGAGATATTTCGGTTCTTCTTCGCCCAGCGCACGGCCGCCGAACGCGATGACTTCGCCGGTGGTCGCATGCGTCGGAACGATCAAGCGGCCGCGATAGACGTCATAGTAGCCGCCGCTGTGACCGGGTTTGATGAGCCCCGCCCTGGCCGCCGTGAGCAGATCGACCGCGTTGGCCTTGAGCTCGCCCACCAGGCCGTCCCAGCGGTCGGTCGCGTAGCCCAGTTTGAACGCATCGATCGTTTCCCGAGTGAGACCGCGGCGTTCGCAGTACCGGCGCGCCGCTTCGGCCGCCGGATCGATCGACAGCAGCCGGTGAAAGTAACTCGCGGCGATCGCGTTGGCCGCATAGATCGCTTCTTTTTCGTTGCGCGCGCGCGTCGCTGCGGGATCTTCGGCCTCGACTTCGATGCCCGCGCGCTTGGCGAGCACGCGCAAAGCGTCGGGGAACGTCAGGTTCTCGGCGCGCCGCAAATAGTTGATGACGTCGCCGTGCGCGTCGCAGCCGAAACACTTGAAGAAGCCGCGGTCGGGATGAACGTGAAACGAGGGCGTCTTTTCGGCGTGGAACGGACACAGTCCGACCAGACTGTTCCCGCGCTTGCGCAGCGTGACGAACTGCCCGATGTACTCGGCAATATCCGTCCGGTTGAGCACTTCGCGTTTGACCGAGTCGTCGATGCGCACGCCCGAGTATTCGACGTCGCAAGGCCAACGACTTCGACCCCGCCTGGTGCGAGCTCGCAACAACCGGCGTGCCGCGGAGCCGCCGACGGAAACGCGACGCGGGCTCAAGCGATGTAGAGCAGTTCCTCATCGGCGTCGTACTCGAAGAGTTCGGCATAGCGTGCCCATTCGATCGCCGTCGAGAACTGGCGCTTGGCTTCTTCGGCGGGGTAGTGTTCGTCGAGAATGTCGAGAAAGAAGTCGGCCCGCATCGTTTTGTTCGCCTTTTCCTGCAGCGTCTTTGCGATCGTCGCGATGATTGCCGCGTGCGCGAGCACCTGCCCGCGGAAGAGATCCTTGCTGCGCAAAATCGTGGTCGTCGCGTAATCGCGCCCGAGATCGGTCAGCGCCACCTCGCCCTCGGTAATGGTCGCGAATTCCAAGAGCGTCGCGGCGTCGAGGATCGCGAGCAAATCGTCCATCGGCAGCGCCAAACGCTCGGATAGGTGGGCGATTTCGACACTGGCGTCGCCGCTCTCCACGATCAGCTCGAGCAAACCGCTGATCGTACCCACCCGAACGTGCGGCAAAGCGCGCGCATAGGGTGACGCCTTCACCGGAGCCGGAGTCGCGGCGCCGGGTACCCTGACGGACGGTCCGGCGGTCACGTCCATGTCCGGCTTCGTCATCACCGTATACAGGTATTCGACGAGCAGCTTGAAGCGCTCGTCGGCGCGGTGATGCGGGCGCGGAAGATCGATGACGACCTCGCCACGCACTCGCCCGGGGTTCGTGCCGAGCACCAGAACGCGGTCGGCGAGAAACACGGCTTCTTCGATATTGTGGGTCACGATCAGAATGCTCTTGGCCGGAAACGTTCCGGCGTTCCACAGATCGTCGATTTCGCCGCGCAAGTTCTCGGCGGTCAACACGTCGAGTGCGCTGAACGGCTCGTCGAGAAACAACACTTTCGGCTCGACGACGAGCGCGCGTGCGAAACCGACACGCTGCTTCATGCCGCCGGAAAGCTCTTTGGGGTAGGCGCTCTCGAACCCGTCGAGACCGACGAGGTCGATCGCCCGCAGCGCGCGTTTCGTTCGTTCGACGCGGCCGACGCCGCGCGCCTCGAGGCCGAGTTCGACGTTCTCGATGACCGTGAGCCACGGTAAGAGCGCGAAGGATTGGAAGACCATCCCAACGTCGGGGTTGGGGCCGGTCAGCTTGGTACCGTCGCTCGTGACCGCCCCGCTCGAAGCCGGAATCAGACCGGCCATGATGCGCAGCAGCGTGCTCTTCCCGCTGCCGCTGCGGCCGAGCAGCGCCACGACCTCGCCGCGCGCGACACGCACGTTCACGTCGCGCAAAACGGTGAACTCGCCTTTTCCGTCGGGCAGCGGAAAGGCCTTGTTGATGTTCTCGACCAGGATGAGGGCAGCGTTCGCAGTGCCGATCACAGGTGATACTTCCTCTCCGCCAGAGCGTAGAGCTGCCGCCACAGGATGCGGTTGACGCCGACGACGTAGATGCTCATCATGCCGACGCCCAAGGTGATGCGCGGCCAGTCGCCCTTCGCCGTCGCACTGGCGATGTACGCCCCGAGGCCGCTCGCCGTGAGCGTCGACGATCCCCAGGTGACGACTTCCGAGACGATGCTCGCGTTCCAGGCGCCGCCGCTCGCGGTGATTCCGCCCGTCACCCACGACGAGAAGATTCCCGGCACGATCAACCGGCGCCAGCGGTTGAAACCGGTGAGGCCGACGTCATCGGCCATCTCGCGCAGATCCGTCGGGATGCTCGATGCGCCGGCGATCGAATTGAACAAGATGTACCATTGCGCGCCGAGCGCCATCAGCAGCACGCTGCCGTAGTCGATCGAAACGTGCAGCCGGATGAACGCCAGCGTCGCGAACGGAAAGATGAAGTTCGCCGGAAACGACGCCAAAAACAACGCGACGGGTTGCGCGATCCGCGCGAGCCGCGGGCTGAAGCCGATCGCAACGCCGATCGGCGTCCAGATTAACGACGCGAAGACGAGCAGCACGACGACGCGCAGCAGCGTCAAGGCGCCCAGTCCGACGACATGGCCGACTTCAGCGAAGCCCACCGTGCTTAGAATGAAGCGTACCGCCGCTGCGACCAAGCCGGCCACGACCGCGCCGAGCAAGACGTTAAAGACGCGATCGGCGATCCGCGCGCGCCGGGGGTCGAAGGGGCGCCCCCCGATTGGGACCTTTATCGACGAAAGCAATGCGGTAAGCGCATCTCCCGCCGGAGCGACGAAGCGCTCGAGCGCCGCGCTCGCCCGTGATTGCCGAATGAGGTCGTAGACCCACGATTGGGGCGCTTCGGCGGCCGCACTTTGTTCGAGCCGAAATTTATCGCTCCAAGCGATCACGGGTCGCCAGAAGAGCTGATCGACAGCAACGATCACGACCGCCATCGTGAGCACCGCGTACCCGAGCGCGCGCATATCCTGCGCGCCCACCGCCGCCGCGACGTACGAGCCGATGCCCGGCAGCGTATACTGTTGATTCAGAACGCTGATCGCCTCGCTGGCAGCCAGAAAGAACCAGCCGCCGCCGAAGCTCATCATCGCGTTCCAAATCAACCCGATCATGCCGGCCGGAATTTCGAGCCGTACGAAGCGCTGCCAAGCCGGCAGCCCATAAGCGGCAGTTGCCTCGGACAGATCGGTGGGCAGCGTGCGCAGCGACTGATAAAACGAGAACGCCATGTTCCACGCTTGACTCGTGAAGATGGCAAAGATCGACGCGGCCTCGAGGCCCAAGAGGCTGCCGGGAAATAGCGCGATGAAGCCGGTGACCGTAATCGACAAAAAGCCGAGCACCGGAACGGACTGCAGGATGTCGAGCAGCGGAATGAGGACGCGTTCGGCGTACCGGCTGCGCGCGGCTGCGTAGCCGTAAGCGAAGGTAAAAACGAACGACGCCGCGAGCGCGATGAACATCCGCAACGTCGAGCGCGCCGCGTAGTACGGCAGATGCCGCGGATCGAGGCTGATCGCGGGGACGTTCTTGGGCGGCACGAAAGCCACGAACGCTCCGGCCCCGACGCGCGCGATGAGCGCCAGCAGCACCAGCGAGCCCAGGATGACGGCGACGTCGGCGAGACCGAATCCGATGGGCCGCCGCAACGATCCGGGGGCGGGAAGGGTACGCTGGATCATTGGTTGGCGAAATATCTCCGGGATCGCGCGGCGCGCTTCCCTTTGCACGCCGGACCGCGCTACCCCTTGCCCGCCCGCCGCAGCGGTTTTCACGGACGCGGCGCAAACATTATCGATGTATTAACACCGCCCTGCGGCTGCGCGGACCGGACCTCCCAAGAGATTGCGACCCGCGGGCGAATCGCGCCGAAGTGAGCCGCGCAAAGCGAATCTTCGACCCGATCCATCGGTTCATCGAGCTCGATGCCGGCGAAGTCGCGCTGCTTGAGGCGCCGGCTCTTCAGCGCATGCGCCGCTTGCGCCAACTCGGACTCGCGTATCTCGCCTATCCGTCGGCGGAGCATTCGCGTTTTTCGCACGCCCTCGGAGCGTTGGCGACGGGCACGCGCGCGCTCGATGCGTTGCGCGTGCATTCGCCCGAGGCGTTCGCCTCAGAAGCCGAATTTGCGGCCGACCGGCGCCTGCTGCGGGCGAGCCTGCTGCTTCACGACGTTGGGCACGGGCCGTTCAGTCATGCGTCGGAGGCGGTGCTGGGCGTTCGGCATGAAGCGCGCACGGCGGAGATTCTCGCTTTGCCGCGGATCGCCGCCGCACTCGACGCACTCGAGGTGGACCGCACCGAAACACTCGCGCTCATCGTCGGCACGTCGACGCGGCATCCGGTGCTGCGCGAGCTCGTGAGCGGCCCGAACCTCGACGCGGACCGGATGGATTACTTGCTGCGCGACGCGTATTTCACCGGCGTCGCAAGCGGCGGTTTCGATAGCGAACAGCTCATCGCCTCGCTGCGCGTCCTCGAAGTCAACGGCCGCGCCGAACTCGGCGTCGACGGACGCGGCGTCGTTGCGCTCGAGTCGTTCGTGTTGGCCCGCTACATGATGTTCGCGAGCGTCTACTTCCATCATACGACGCGGGCCTTCGAGCGCGTCTTGGGCGAGGTGCTCACGCGCATCTGGCGCGAGCCGCGCGCGCTCGACGACATCGACGAATATCTGGCATGGGACGACTTCCGCGTTCTCGACGCGATACGCGGCGACCCGCACCCGTCTTCGCGGGCCTTGCGCGATCGCATCACGGTCTACGGTCTTGCCGCCGAGTTCAATGCCGAAAACGACCTTGCGACCTACGGCGCGTGCGAACGCGCGCTGCGCGCGCGCTTCGGCAATGCCGTCTGGAGCGATTCGCAGGAGCAGCTCATGCACCGCCTGCCCCTCGGCGGTGACGGAAAGCCGACCGTGCACATCAGCATCGGCGGCCGCGTCGTCGATGCACGCCGCGCCTCGGACATCATCGCAAAACTCTCGGGAAAAGCCTATTGGCGCAAACTCTTCGTCCGCAAATCGGATGCCGATCTGGGTATGGCGCGCACGATCTGCCGTGACATCATCGCCATGGAACGCATGCCCTCGCTCTTCGACCCGCCGTAGCGGCCCGAAGGCGACCAAAGCGCGCAAAGGAATCGCATGGCGCCGTGCCCCGGACGTGCATGGCTTAGGCGCCCCGCCACACGCGTCATGTGCTGCGACCGACCGTATCGGGCTCCGCCTGCATTTGCGCGCAGCGGGCGCGTCCCTCAGGCCGACCGCATGCGCACGATGTAGTACGCGCCGATCCCGACGAACCCGCCGACCGTCACGCTCAGGACGATGGTGAAATACGAGCCGATCGCGCCGCGCAGGGCGGCGTCGATCACGCCCCACTCGACGGCGAGCAGCGTCAGCAGCGTGGCGAACTTCAAAACGCTGAGCATCTCGCGGGCTAGGGCATACACGGCCGTCCGATTTTGCGCCGTCAGAGCGACGGGGACATTCATGAATCGCGGCGGGATCAACTGCGCCGCACCCAAGACCGCGTACATTCCGGTGATGACGACCGGCAACAACCACAGCGACGAAGGCGGTCCGTATGCGTCGGCCGCTCCGCTGACGCCGAAGTGGGTCGGGATGCGCGCCGGTAATGTCGCCATGACCTGCTCCGCGATCAGCCACGCCGCCGCGACGACCGCGAGCGCCAACACCTCGAAGATGCGCGGTACCAGGGCCGTCAGCTCACCGGGGCAATCACGAGCCGGGATCGGCGCGGCGGGAGATACTCAAACGCGCCGGCGCGAGGTTGCCGCAAACAGATCGCGCAGCAGGCGGTCGCGGTCGAGGTCATAGCGCAGCGCGAGATCGTCCGCCTGCGCGATTGCGCGGTCGCAGGCTTCGTCGGCGGCGGCCTGCGCACCCAAACGGTCCAGCGCCGCGATGACCGCGACGGCGTCGGCCGCGCCGAGTTCACCGATCCGCTTGTAGGCTTTCTCGACGATGCTGCGGTCTTTCGACGGCCTGCCGTCGAGCGCCCAAACGACGGGAAACGACCATTTGCGCCGGCGGATATCGGCACCGCTGGGCTTGCCGGTCTCGGCCGTCGTTCCCCACGTACCCAAAATATCGTCGCGAATCTGGAACGCGCGACCGTAGGCGCGGCCGAACGCCCCATAGGCCAAGGCGCGCTCGTCGCCGGCACCCGCGGAGCGGGCACCCAACTCGCAGGCCGCCGAAAACAGCGCCGCCGTTTTGCCCGCGATCATGTGCAAGTAGTCGGCGAACGTCACGAATTGCGCGGTCTCGAAGCCGATATCGAGTCCCTGGCCCTCGCACATGTGGAAGTTGGCGCGCTGCAAACACCGTTCCATCGCCACGCGCCGGCCGGCGGGAATGTCGGGGGCGCCTGAAAATAGGGCGAGATAACTCATCGCGCACATCGCATTGCCGGCGACGATGGCGCTGGGGACACCGAAGCGCACCCATAGGGTCGGGCGGCCGTGACGGATCTCGTCGCGATCCTCGATGTCGTCGTGAATGAGGGAATAGTTGTGCAGCAGTTCGATCGCGATCGCCGGACCGTCGGCGTCGCCGCCGCGCGCGCCCTCGGTCTGCGCCACCATCAGCAGGATGTGTGGACGCAGACGCTTGCCGCGGCGCCGGCCCGCTTCGCCGTACCCGAAGTGGGCGCGCACCATCACCGAGATCGGCGCGTCACTCTGACAGCGCAGAATCCATTCTTCGAGCCGGTCCTCGAAGGCGGTCAACGCGTCGGGTGCCAGCGTCATCTTACTTCGAGAGCACCGACTTGAACGAGCCCACGATGTTTTGCGGACGCATCGAGTCGATCACCGCGGTCATTTCATAGCCTGAGTGCACCATGCAATCCGTGCACCTCGGGTTGCCGCTCTTTTGGCCGTATTTCGACCAGTCGGTGGTGTCGAGATACTCTTGCCACGTCTTAGCGTAGCCTTCGCCGAGCAGATAGCACGGCTTCTGCCAGCCGAAGAGCGAGTATGACGGCATGCCCCAGGGCGTGCAGTCGTAGTCTTTGTCGCCGATGAGAAATTCCATGAACAGCGGGCTGGCGTTGAACTCCCACTTCGTTTTGCCCGCGTTGTA
>Ga0182013_10008158_pt1 | contig 11344 bp, 7 predicted proteins | sample 612S2MmetaG_FD_120487 | JGI IMG/M metagenome (GOLD analysis project Ga0182013, IMG submission 120487) | Permafrost microbial communities from Stordalen Mire, Sweden - 612S2M metaG | ecosystem: Environmental > Terrestrial > Soil > Wetlands > Permafrost | place: Sweden: Stordalen | collected...
CAAATACGAATTTTACGTCGAACTCGGCAATTCCATGCCGCCGCCCGTCCTCGACAAGCTGGAATACCGCGAACGCCGGCTGACCACGGTCATCGAGACGTTCGAAGCTCTGCACCCCGGCGACGCCTACGAAGCGCGCCTGGCCGTGAAAGTGGTGCTGTGCGGCGTGCATGTCGTCGAGTGCCTGCGCCTGGCCGGCGTTTACCGGGAGGATTTTGCGAAGATGACCCGCTGCCGTGCCCAGGCGGCCAGCCTGATGCGCGAGGAACGCGCGGCGGCGCGCATGCTGGCGCAGGAGCAAAAGCTGCGGCGCGCGGGCGCTTCGGTGGCGGAGGCGAGCGCGTCCGCGGCGCCGGCGCGGCCGGCGGTGGCGTCTGCCCCGCTGCCAGCCGCCGCACCGGAGGCGCCGCCGCCGCAAGCCCAGGCCACGGCAGCAGCGCCGCAGCCCGCCCCCGTGCCGCCGCCCGCGCCGCTTCGCCCGGCTGTCACCCGGGCCGCGCCGCCAGTCCAGGCGGCGTCCGCCCGGGCGGCGTCCGCCGCGCCGCCCTCACCCGAGGCGATCGCCAGGGCCGAGGCCTTCGCGCAGGACAACATCGTGGCGGCGGCACAGATCCGCCACAACCGCGGCGTCGCGCCAGAGATGCTGTTCCGCGATCCGACGTTGCCGGCCGATTGGGAGACGATCGACGCGCTGATCCGCGGCACCAGCGACGTGCTGACCCTGCTGGACGAGATCGGCGGTGCGCAACTGGACGCAGCCGCCTGACGGGACCGTAACGGAGAATAGGCACGACGTCACGGCAATCGGGATTCTGAGACGGCAACGAGACTTCCGATGATGTCCGGCGGTGGTGCGGATCGGCCAGGGACGCTGTGCGCCGCCATCGAGCCGCCATGGAGCAGACCGGGGGCATGGCCGCGCCTGACATCCCGGCGGCAACGGCGAAACGATCACCGCCGCCCGACGTCGGCCTGACGGTCTTGACCGTGCTGGAGGCCTTTGCTGTCTCCGCTACACGTCAGCGTGGGCCGAATACGCAAATCGATCCGGCCCGGATAGCATACGCCGCTTCGAGATTCCGAAAGCCCGGCATGACCGTCTCCCGCCCCTCCGCACGTGCAAGGCGCTTCGTCGCCGCCCTGGGCCTGGCGGCGCTGCTGCCGGCTGCCGCCTTGGCCGGGCCGCCGTTCCGCACCGACGATCCCGAGCCGGTGGACTATCAGCATTGGGAGCTGACCCTGTTTTCCCAGGGCACCCAGACCGAAGCCGGCACCACCGCGCTGTTGCCGGCCTTCGAGGCGAACTACGGCGCACTACCCAACCTGCAACTGCACGCCATCCTGCCGCTCGACTACGAGAGCCAGAACGGCAGCCGCCCCGGCTTCGCCCAAGGCGACGTCGAACTCGGATTCAAGTATCGCTTCCTCACCCCAGGGGACGACGACTGGTTCCCGCAGGCCGCGATCTTCCCGACCGTCGAGGTGCCGACGGGCAACCAGAAGCTCGGGTTCGGCACCGGCCACGCGCAGTATTTCCTGCCGCTGTGGCTGCAAAAGGATTTCGACCCATGGACCGTCTATGGCGGCGCCGGCTACTGGATCAATCCAGGTTCCGGCAACCGGAACTACGAATTCTTCGGCGTTGCCCTGTGGCGCAAAGTGACCGGCGCGCTGAATGTCGGGGTCGAGGTGTTCAACCAGACCTCACCAGCGGTCGGCGTACCCGATAGCACCGGATGCAATGCCGGCCTGACCTATGACCTTTCGGACAATTGGCATGTGCTGGCGTCAGCCGGCAGCGGATTGCAGAACCGCAATTCGACCAACCGGTTCTCCTATTATCTCGGCTTGCAGCTCACGTTTTGACCGCGCCGCGCCAGGCGGCCATCGCCTCCAGCGCCGCGGCAGCCCGCGCCATCGGAGCGGACCAGTCGCCCTGCTTGTCCTGGCGGAAGATCGTCATGGACGGATACCACGGGCTGTCCGCCCGCCCCGACAGCCAGCGCCAGCAATTGTCGTAGCGATCCAGCATGAAGACCGGCTTACCCATGGCCCCGGCGAGATGCACGACCGCGGTATCCACGCTGACCACCAGATCGAGGTTGGCGATGATTGCCGCGGTGTCGGCGAAATCCTCGACCATCGCCATCGGATCGAATAATTGCATCCTCTCCGCCGTAGGTCCTCGCGGTGCTGTCCACCCCGCCGCTGCCCCCCCAGCCGCTGCCCCCGCGGGCGTCAATCCCCCGGGCGCAGATTTCCCGGGCGCCAATCCCCGGGGCGCCGATTCCCCGGGCGCCAATCCCCCTGCCGTTCTCCCACCGGGCGCCGGTTGCTCCGCAACCAGGCGCAGTTGCTCGCGCGCCGGACCCTTTTGCAGGCTGACGAACTGCACCCCAGGCACCGCTGCCAAGGGTGCGAAGCTGGCCAGGCCAATGCTGCGCCGCCGGTCAACGGTGGCAAAGCCGGGCAGCCAGGGCCGGTTCTGTCCGGCCCAGGTGAGCCCGACCCGCATTGGAGCAACCGGCAGCAGCTTCGCCCAGGCGGCAGCAAGGTCCGGCTCCGCGGCCAAATAAGGCGCGCCGGGAACCGTCGCCACGGTGGCTTTGAATACCCGCGGCAGACTGACGAACGGGCAATGGAAATCGAACGGCGGCGGAGCGCCGTCGCCGGTGAAGACCGCCTCGACCCCCGGGACGGATTGCACCACGCGCACCAGCGGTCCGGGAACCCAGGCCAGCACGCGCGCGCCGCGCTTGGCCAACAGCGGCGCATAACGCAGGAACTGCACGGTGTCGCCAAACCCCTCCTCATGCGTCAGCAGCACAATGCGGCCGGTCAGGTCGCCGGCTTCCTCCAGCGACGGCAGCAGCAGGTCCAGCGGCAGCGTGACCGCACCCTTGATCTGCAAGCGCCACTCGAAGTCGGGCCAGGCATCCCCCCACCGGCCCGCGTGCAACAGTGCCACCGCCCGGTTGACCCGGATCTGCGGGTCCGACGGCGCCGCGGCCACCGCCCGCGCATAGGCTGCGATCGAGCGGTCGAACTGCCGCTCGACCTTCAGCAGCAGACCCAGATTGGCCCAGCTCGCGGCCTGCCCCGGATTGGTCCTCACCGCCTGCTGGAGATGCCAGATCGCTTCCTCGTTATGGCCCAGCTCCGCCAGGGCCAGGCCCATGGCGTGCTGCGCGACGGCAGAGCCAGGGTGCAGTTGCAGCCCTTCGCGCAGCAAGGCGACGGCCGCTTCCGGGTCGCCGCCCTCCTGCAAGAAACTGGCGAAGGCCTGGCGCAGGCGCAGATCCTCGGGCGCCAGGCGCAGGCACGCCCGGTATTGCGCCGCGATCTGCTCGCGTGAGAAGCGCGGCAGCAGGGCAGTGAGGTCGCCGCAGGGATGCGCGTCGTGCGGCCGTTCCCGCGCCACCCGATCCAGGATCGCCGCCGCGCGCTGGGTCTGGCCGCGCGCCGCTACGGATAAGCCAAGCAACAGCAGCGCCTCAACGTCCACGGCGTCTCGTGCCAGGAGTCGGCTGCACGCCTCCTCGGTTTGCTGCCACTGGCCGGCCCCGAGCCGTCCCAGTGCCACACCCAACTGCCGCCGCCGCTCCGCGAGTTCCATCCGAACGCCTCCTGCCGTCGGCGGAGAGTCGCGGAGCAACGTTAAGCGCTGGTGTACAGGACGACGAATAACCTCTGCCGGGGAAGCGGGGCCCGCTGGTCGGGGACCGGTTTCTCAGTTGGGGATCGGTCTCTCAATATATATCCCGCTGGTAACGGCCCTGGCGCGCCAGGGCGACGACCCAATCTGTCGCCTGCGCCTCGCTCAGGCCGCCTTCGCTGCGGGCAATGCGGCGCAGCGCCGCATCCACGTCCCTCGCCATGCGGGTCGCATCGCCGCAGACGTAGAAATGCGCCCCCTGCTGCAACCAGCGCCACAGGTCGGCGGACGCCTCCAGCATGCGGTGCTGCACGTACAGCTTGTTCGCCTGGTCGCGCGAGAACGCGGTATCCAGCCGCGCCAGCGTGCCGTCGGCCCGCCAAGCCTCAAGTTCTTGCTCATAGAGGAAATCGCAGGCGCGGTGCTGGTCGCCGAAGAACAGCCAAATGCGGCCACGAACGCCCTGCGCGGCACGCTCCGCCAAGAAGGCGCGGAACGGCGCTATGCCGCTGCCCGGCCCCGCCGGATCGGGCGGCTGTGCCAAAAGCAGCGAGGAGATTATGCTGCTAAATGGGGCGACGCCGACGATCCGAGGGCGGAGCCGCTTATTAATGACGCAAGACACCTGATCTTTTGCCTAATCCGCCACCGTTTGGGACTCCGGAATTCTGCTCGCTTTCGTACAGAAATCTTCACCCGCTGGCGGCGCACAACGGATAATCTCCCTTTGCGGGCGACACAGACGCGCCACCGTCGGGGAGAAACTCAATGATCGCGAGCGGCATTATCGCACTGATGCTGGCCGGCCTGATCCTGCTCTATCTGCATGACCGGCGGCAGACCGCACACACCATCCTGCGCAACTATCCGGTCGTCGGCTATTTCCGCTATTTCGCCGAAACCCTCGGCGAATACATGCGGCAGTACCAATACCTGCCGGACTGGGCCGAGCGGCCCTTCAACCGGTTGGAACGCGCCTGGGTGTATCGCTCGGCCAAGGGGGTTTCCAACCTGCGCAGCTTCGGGTCGGAGAACGTGCCGGCCTTCGTGTTCCGCAACGCCGCCTTCCCGGTGCTGGACGAGGAGCGGAAACCCTGGCCGAGCAAGCAGATCGGCACCACGCAAGGTCCTGGCGCCAGCCTGCATCCCTTTATCCCCGGCAGCTTCTTCAACATCAGCGGCATGAGCTACGGCGCGCTGAGCCACGCCGCGGTGTCGGCGTTATCGCGCGGGGCGAAGCTGGCGGGGATCTGGATGGCGACCGGCGAGGGCGGCCTGGCGCCGTACCACCTGGAAGGCGGCTGCGACGTCATCATGCAGATGGGCACGGCGAAATACGGCGTGCGCGACGCGCAGGGCAACTTATCGGAGGACCGGCTGCGCGAGATCGCCGCGCACGACCAGGTCCGCGCCTTCGAGGTGAAGCTGGCACAAGGCGCCAAACCCGGCAAAGGCGGCATCTTGCCGGGTATCAAGGTGACGCCGGAGATCGCCCGCATCCGCGGCATTCCCGTCGGCCAGGACAGCATCAGCCCGAACCGGCACCACGACATCGGCAACGTCCGCGAATTGGGCCGCTTCGTCGATCGGGTCCGCGGCGCCACCGGCAAGCCGGTCGGCGTGAAGTTCGTGGTCGGCGATCCCTCGTTCATCGAGGAGTGGTTCCGCAACTGCGTGGCGTATCCCGAGGGATGCCCCGACTACGTCCACGTGGACGGCGGCGAGGGCGGCACCGGCGCGGCGCCGGCACCGCTGATCGACTATGTCGGGCTGCCGATCACCGAGGCATTGCCGCTCGTGGCGCAGGCGCGCGACCGGCTCGGGTTGAAGCCGCGCATCCGCATCGTCGCCGCGGGCAAGCTGGTCACCCCGGACAAGGTCGCCTGGGCACTGTGCATGGGGGCGGATTTCGTGTCCTCGGCACGCGGCTTCATGTTCAGCCTGGGCTGCGTGCAGGCGATGAAGTGCGGCACCGGCCGCTGCCCGACCGGCGTGACTTCCTCGCAGGACCGGCTGATCGCCGGCCTGGATCCGGCGGACAAGGCGGTACGGGTGGCCCGTTACGCGAAGCAGGTGCGGGAGGAGGTGGAGATCATCGCGCATTCCTGCGGCCTGACCGACCCGACGGGGTTCCTGCCGAAGCACGTCACGGACATCGAACGCGGGGTGGGCGGATTCCGGGCGGCGCAGGGGTGATTGACGAAGCTGAGAGGTGATCCCTCTTCTATAGATCATAAGGCGACGTCCAAAAATAAGCGAACCGGTTCTGAACTCCGTCATCCCCGCGAAAGCGGGGACCCAGGTGGCTAAGGTCCCCGCTTTCGCGGGGATGACGTGGAATGCTGTCTGAACCCCAAGTGGTTCAACTATTTCTGGGCGTCGCCTAAATGCCATGGAGGCTCTGGTGCCGAGCCGTACGATCTCCAGTGTGATTGACGAAAAGGTGGCTGGCGCGGTGGAAGAGGTCGCGCGGATCGAGGACCGCATGCCGAGCCAGATCGTCAATGCGCCCGTGCGCCTATACACCGCCTGCCCACGGCTGCCCGTCAGGCATTGCGTAATGTTTTACCACCTCTCGGTATTGGGGCACCTGGCGGCGCGGGACGAACTGGGGCTTGAGTCCCGGGCTTCACCCGAACCGGGGCGCCGGACGAACGGGCACAGAATCACCAGTCCAGGTTGGCCGTCGCATGTTGGACTCCGTCTTTCGGTGATTGCAGTCGCTCATTTTGTGTCCGGTTTCAGTGTCGGCCTCAGTGTGCCATCGCGCTTCGCACTGCCGCATCTATTGAGGTGCGCCCACATCAGGTCATGCCCGATTCGGCAACCGTCCCGCAATTGTCAGTCGCTCGTCAGCGAGTCAGGCCCGTACCGCTCGCCGGATACAAACTGGTTAGCGACATGGTAATCCCGGGCGGGTCCAACGTGAGATCGCCATCCGACAATACGCGTGTCTCGATCCGGTCCCCGGACCGCCGATGATGAATGGCCCGGACACGGTCAGCGAACAAAATCAGATAGTGCTGAACCGACGGCAGTTGGAAGTAATCCGCCAGCTTCCGGCTGACGTCGATCCGGCGCGTGGTCGGCGACAGCACTTCGACAATGATAGTCGCGTCCGGCACTGCGAGGCTGTCGCCGGAGAGGGCATTGGACCCACAACGCACGATCACGTCCGGCTCGTAGTCGCTTTCGCCGACCTCGATCGTCGGGCCGTCCACCAACACCTCGCACGGCAGACCTGCTGCTTCCGCCGCCGCCGTCAGCGCCATGTAGGCCCGGCCCTTGATCCGAGTGTGGCCGACCCGCTCGGGCGCCATGGCGACGACGTGGCCGTCGATCCGCTCGAACCGGCCAGGGCGGGCCTCCGCCCAGCGCAGGTACTCGGCACGGCTCATCCACCCGTCCGGTTCGTCAACTGCCGACCGAACACGCATCGCGCGATTTCTCCGCCAGCACGCAGGATAGGTTGGTAAGACAAATGGGGGCAACAGGTCTCGGTCGCAAACACTTCCGCAAGACCCCCTCGCGCGCGCGTCGTGACGACATGCCGTCCTCTCGTTGCATCGCGGTCCTGCGCGGCTAGAGTGCGCCCTTCACGCTCGCAGGAGACCCACCCATGGCCCCGCCGCCCTTCGGCGCCAATTCCGCCGCTGCCCGCGACATCGCCACCGTGCTGCACCCCTACACCGACCTCCAGACGCACCAGGAGATCGGTCCCGTCGTGATCTCCCGCGGCAAGGGCGTGCGGGTGTGGGACGACGCCGGCAAAGAATATATCGAAAGCGTCGCCGGCCTGTGGTGTGCCGCGCTCGGCTTCGACAACGAACGGCTGGTGCAGGCCGCCGTCGCCCAGATGCGCAAGCTGCCCTTCTACCACGCCTTCACTGCCAAGTCGCACGAGCCGATGATCGATCTGGCGGAGATGCTGCTGGCCCGCTCCCCCGTGCCGATGAGCAAGGTGTTCTTCGCCAATTCCGGCTCCGAGGCGAACGATTCCGCCATCAAGATGGTGTGGTATTTCAACAACGCGCTGGGCCGGCCGCAGAAGAAGAAGATCATCGGCCGGGTGAAGGGCTATCACGGCATCACCGTCGCGTCCGCGTCGCTGACCGGCCTGGCGGTGAACCATCGCGCCTTCGACGTGCCGCTGCCCGGCTTCCTGCACACCATGACGCCGCACCACTACCACGGCGCCAACCCCGGCGAGTCCGAAGATGATTTCGCCACCCGTTGCGCCGAGGAACTGGACAGGCTGATCGTCGAGGAAGGCCCCGACACGGTCGCCGCGATGTGGGCCGAGCCGGTGATGGGCGCGGGCGGCGTCATCGTGCCGCCGCACGGCTATTTCCCGAAAATCCAGGCGGTGCTGAAGAAGCACGACGTGCTGCTGGTCGCCGACGAGGTGATCTGCGGCTTCTGGCGCACCGGCAATTACTGGGGCTGCCAGACGTTCGACATCCAGCCGGATATTCTCACCTGCGCCAAGGCGCTGTCGTCATCCTATCTGCCGATCAGCGCGGTGATGGTGAGTCAGCGCGTGTTCGATGGGCTGTGCAAGGAGAGCCACGAGATCGGCACTTTCGGCCACGGCTTCACCTATTCAGGCCATCCGGTGCCGGCGGCGGTGGCGATCGAAACGCTTAAAATCTACGACGAGATCGACATCGGCACGCATGTCCGCGCGGTGGGCGAGCATATGCAACGCGAGCTGCGGCAGCGTTTCGCCGGGCACGAGTTGGTGGGCGAAGTGCGCGGCGTCGGCTTGATCGCGGCGATGGAACTGGTGGCCGACAAGGCCTCGCACAAGAACTTCGACCCGAAGGCGAAGATCGGTCCACGACTGACAAAGCTGATGGAGGAGCATGGCGTGATCGGGCGCTCGGTGATGAACGACACACTCTGCTTCAGCCCGCCGCTGATCATCACCGCGGCAGAGATCGACGAGATGCTGGACCGCACCGGCAAGGCGCTCGACGAACTGGCGGTGCAGTTGCGGCGCGAGCAAATCGCGGTCGTGCGGTGACGTCCACCTCTCCCGCGCGGCGCGCGGGAGAGGTCGAGATGCGACGCACCGAGAGCGAGCGAAATCGGGTCGGCGGATTGCAGATCTTGCCCTCGCGCAGCCCGCCGCCGCGCGGCACGATCGCTCCGCCTCGCGGCTTAACCCCGGGCGCGGCGCGAAGGGATTTGGCACCATGACCGCCGCCGCCCGTTTCGCCGAACACGCGTTGACCACGCGCTTCGAGGACCTGTCGCCCGAGGCCGTGCGCGCCGCAAAGATCTTCATCCTCGACAGCATCGGCGTTGGCATCGCCGGATCGTCTGTGCTCGGGGCCGACCGCCTGCGCGCCGTCGCCTCCGGCTGGGGCCACCAGCCGGAGGCACAGATCTGGGGCCGCCCCGAACGCCTGGCTGCACCGGCCGCCGCGTTCCTGAACGCCTGGCAGATGCACAACCAGGAATTCGACCCGCTGCATGAAGCCGCCGTGGTGCATGGGCTGGCCTGCGTCCTGCCGGCCGCGCTCGCCGCCGCCGAGCGACGTGGCGGCATCGACGGCCGCAGCCTGATCACCGCTGTCGCCGTCGGAGCCGACATCGCGGCGGGGCTCGGCCTGGCCTCCCGCGCCGGGCTCCGCTTCTTCCGCCCCGCCACGGCGGGCGGCTTCGGGGCAGTTGCCGCCGCCGGGCGCATCCTCGGCCTGGACCGCGCGGCGCTGGAGGCAGCCTTTGCCTGGCAGCTCGCTCAGGCCAGCGGCACGATGCAGGCGCATGTCGAAGGCAGCCCCATCCTGCCGGTCCAGGTCGGCTTCAACGCACGCGCCGCGCTGCAATCCTGTGATCTTGCCGCGATTGGCTTCGCTCCTGCCCGCAACATATTCGAAGGCGCATTTGGCTATCTCGCCCTGTTCGAGGGCGCCTTCGACCTGGCACCGGTGCTCCAGGATCTGGGCCGCGTCTGGCGGATCGCCGAATTCAGCCACAAGCCGTTTCCCGCCGGGCGGGCTACGCATGGCGGCATCGAAGGCGCCATGGCACTGCGTGCTGCGCACGGCTTCGACCCCGGCGACGTGGCGGAGGTGGTCGTGTCGGCGCCGCCGCTGATCCGGCGCCTGGTCGGCCGGCCGCCGGTGGCTTATCCGGACGCAAGCTATGCGCGGCTGTGTCTGGCCTACGTGATCGCCAAGGTGCTGCAGCACGGCGAGATTACAATTTCGCAATTTTCAGACCTGGCGCGCGGCGATCCGCGCACCCTTGCGCTGGGTGCAATTGTGCGTGTGGAGGACGACGGCAGTCTCGATCCGAACGCGCTGGCCCCGCAAACGGTGACTGTCCGCCTGACCAACGGCACCCTATTGACCTGGCGCTGCGACGCTATGCTGGCGCACCCGTCTCGCCCGTTGAGCACTGATCAGTATCTGGAAAAATTCAGGAACTGCCTGGGATTTTCCGCGATGCCCCTGTCCGTGCACGCCGCCGGTCAACTGATCGAGCAAATCGACCGCCTCGATCGGCTGGCTGATGTCCGCCTGCTGGCCGGACTCGCAGCGGGTAAGCCGATTTAATACCCCCTCGACGGCGGCGCGAAGAAATGCAACAGGTGCGCCGCTTCCAGGGGAGCGCGTGAGGCGGTGCCTGGCGCAGAGAATGAATGGACGGGCCGCAGACGCGCCCAGACCAGGGAGAGGACGAATGGAACACCTGAAACTACCGGTAGTAGGCCGCCGCACCCTTATCAAGGGAGGCGCGATTCTCGGGGCAATGCAACTCGCGTCGCCCTTTATTATCAAGGCGCGCGGCGACCAGCCGGTCAAGATCGGCATGGTCGATCCGCTGACCGGCAGCCTGTCGGCGCTGGCGCAGAGTGAGGTCGAAGGCGCCAAGTATGCCGTCGCCGTACTCAACAAGAACAACGGCATCCTGGGTCGCCAGGTCGAACTTCTGGTCGAGGATTCTGCCAACGACGTCGGCACCGGCGTGCAGAAGACCAACAAGCTGATCGACCGCGACCATGTGGACGTGATCTTCGGCGACGTGAATTCCGGCATTGCCTATGCGATGTCGCAGGTGACCGCGGACAAGAAGGTGTTCCATATCGTGCCGGGCGGCCATACCGACCCGATCACCGGCACCAACTGCAAGTGGAACGTGTTCCGCATCTGCAATACCACCTCGATGGATGCTGCCGCGATCACGCCCGAGCTGGTCAAGCGATTTGGCAAGAAGTGGTTCTTTATCACCCCCGACTACGCCTATGGCCACACCTTGCAGGATGCGTTCGTCAGGAACCTGAAGAAGGCCGGCGGCGAGTTCGAAGGCGACATGCTGCCGATTGCCAATACCGAATTTTCCGCGACGCTGATCAAGGCCAAGGCGTACAAGCCGAATGTGCTGCTGAACAACATGGGCGGCCTGGCGCAGATCGACTGCATGAAGCAGTTCGTGCAGTTCGGCATGAACAAGGACATGGCGCTGGGCGGTGCACTGTTCGAACTCGAAAGCGTCAAGTCGGTGCCGAAGGAAGCGCAGGCGGGCTGGTGGGACATGGAGTGGTGGTGGGACCAGCCCAAGGTCCCGGAAGTCGTCAAGTATGTCGCCGATTTCCGCAAGGCGAACAACAAGACTCCCAGCGCGCGCCATTGGTTTGGTTGGGTCGCGGTGTATTCCGTGAAGCTGGCGGCAGAGAAG
>Ga0182013_10008159_pt1 | contig 11344 bp, 6 predicted proteins | sample 612S2MmetaG_FD_120487 | JGI IMG/M metagenome (GOLD analysis project Ga0182013, IMG submission 120487) | Permafrost microbial communities from Stordalen Mire, Sweden - 612S2M metaG | ecosystem: Environmental > Terrestrial > Soil > Wetlands > Permafrost | place: Sweden: Stordalen | collected...
AACAAAAGTGGTAGCAAATGTTTGGAGCGTTGGGAAGCCACCCAAGCTACACCGCGCTTGGGTGGCAAGATCAAAAAACCAAGAATATATTGGATTTTTTGCTCTGGGGAAACTATAAGACACTGAGAAAAACAGAGTCAAAAACAAAACGGGAGCACACGGAGGTGGCGGAGGACACGGAGGCGCGGGGTACCGGAGGTCCGGCGTCCTCGCAGCTTCAGTTCGGGAAAATCGCCGTGGCGCGCGAATAGCAGCCACGAACTCCGTTTCTCCCGCTAGAGACGTTGCCGGCACAGGACCGTCCTCTGCTCATCTCAACCCGCGCCGCGTCGTCCCCTATCTTGGCGGGTCGCGATACGGTTTGCCCGCTTCGTAGAGCCGTATGCGCGCTGCCAAACCTTCCCTCAGTGGCTGCTGGTTCTGCCGGGTGGCAATTTCCAGCCCCCGGCGCGCCGTCTCCACGGCATCGTCGAACCGGCCCGCTTCCGCATAGGCGGCAGCCAGCGTGTCGAGGTACATCGCGTCGCGCCCGCCGGACAACTGGACGGCGCGTTCGGCAAGCTTGACCGCCTCCGGGCCGTTGCGCACCGAGGCTTCTGCCGACGCCGCCAATACATGCGCCGCTTCGCTCAGCGCCGGCAAGTAATCGGGCCGCACGCGCAGCGCCTCGCGCCATTGCGCCAGGGCATCCGCGACCCGCCCGCGCGCGTAATAGAGCGCCGCACCGAGGAACTGGTGCGCCTCGGCGAAATCCGGGTCGATCGCCACCGCCTTCTGAAAGTACGGAATCGCCTCCTCCAGCCGCCCTTTCGAGGCCAGTATGCGGCCGATGTTGTTGTACGCCTCAGACGATTTCGGGTCGATCTCGACGGCTCTTCGAAACTCCGCCAGGGCTTCGTCGAGCCGGTCCTTCATCGCCAGCGCTCCGCCAAGTTCGTTGTGCAGACTGGCAGACTCGGGATACGCTTCCAGCGCCCTCCCAAACTGCGCAATGGCTTCGTCCGGACGTCCCACCGAGACGAGCGCTTCGCCCAGGCTGCCGTGAATGGCGTGAAATTGCGGGTTCAACTCCAGCGCCATCTCATATTGCGGCACCGCTTCGGCTATCCTGCCGCTGCGCGCCAGCGCCGTCGCCAGATTGCTGTGCACCCGCGCGTCGTCGGGATTCGACGCCGCCAGCTCCGTCCACTCGGCGATGGCCGCCTGGTAATCGCCCTTTTCGGCAAGCGTGAATGCGCGATCGAACTTCTTGTACATGTCGACCGCCGGTGTCGCAATCCCGGTGAGCCCGCCGGGAGGAATATTCACGAACTCCGGCAGGTTTACAGCGCGATTCGCCGCGGTAGCGTTGTCGATGAGGATCGCGGGACTGTCATTGCCATCGGGATCGAGATGCGTCAGGTACATCTGGGTGTAAGGCGAGCGCAGCTTCGAGGAAAAAACCAGCCATCGTCCGTTCGGCGAAAAGCTGTGCCAGGAATTCATCAGCGTGGTATTGCACCGCATGCGCCGCGCTTCTCCGCCTTGCGCCGGCACGACATACAACTGGCTGTCGGGCCGCATCAACTGACCGTTCTTGCACTTCACGAAGACGATCCAGCGCCCGTCGGGCGATACCTTCGGGAAGGTGTTACTCATGCCGTTGGCCGACGCTCCTGCGATGGCTTCCGCCACGCCCCCCTTTCCGCCGTTGAATGGGACGCGATACAGGTCATACTGAATCTGCAGCTCGGCCGGATCGTTCGCGCGGCCAGGTCTCGGCGCGCCCGCAGGATACGGATCTCGGGCAGCGGCCCGCGCAAATACCACGTACTTTCCATCGGGACTCCAAACCCCGTCGGTCTGCACGTAACGCGGATCGTCGGCGCCCGGCAGCGGCTGGCGTTGGCCGGTGGCGCGGCTATAGCAGGCGAGAATTCCGCGGGTGGGATAGAACACCTGCAGGAAACGGTAATCCGTGAAATTGACGACGTAGAAGTTATTGAGCGGTGCGCCGGCGGCGCTCGAGACGGTGGTCAGAACATATTGGCCGTCCGGCGAAACCTGCGACATGAACCCCACGCGATTCAACTCGAATTGCCGGTCCTGCGACGGATTCCACGAAATCATGTCCCCGGTACCGATGGACATCTTTGGTTTGACTTCCGCCAGCGCGTACAGGCCCTTATCGTTCTGCGGCCCGTCCATGTCCATGCCGAGCGTCTTGCCGTCGAGCGAAAAGGAGTGGCAGTTGGCGCAGGTCGGCATCCCGGTCAGCACGACGCGGCTGCGCGCCTCGCCGATATTCCGGACGCTCCACTGGATTAGCGGAATGGCATCCTGCGCCAGCGGTTTGATGACGCCCTTCTCGGTGGCCGACGGCATCAGCGGCACATCGCGGTAAAAGATCGGGGCACCCACAGGGTCCGGAGACGTCCGGATAGTCACGCGCCCGCTGGACACCGGGCCGTCGGCGCCGATGCCGGTGATCGCCAGCGTGGCCGGCGCCGCTACCGATTGCTTCTTGATCGCGGCCCAAACCGCGGCATCGGGCGTCCACGTGTGTGCCGAGGCTTGTTCCGGCGTCAGTTTCGGCAGCTCGTTGGTGGCTGAGACACAGCGCGGGTCGATGGCGCCAACTCTCAGGCGTTCTCCTTTGGATTCCACGTGGATCTCCGGCGCGCGCCCGCCGAAGGAGACGTCGATGCGCCAGGTAGTCGCGCGCGTGGACGCGTCGCGGAACAGGAACGTCGGCGGGGTGATCTCCGGCGGGAAAATCGAACCTTCCGACGGATAGTCGACGGCGATCTTCGCGCTCTGCCCCTGCGCCATGGCGGCAACCGCCGAGAGCACCAGCAGAATCGCTCTGCGGTTCGGCCGGAATGTTCTGGCCGAGGATGCACCCAGAGAGAAGAACCTCTTGTTCATTGGCTCTTTATCTGTGTCCATCCGTGTCCATCCGTGCCCAATAGTCTACTTCGCAGGCTCTTTGACTTTCACGACCCGGTCCGCCGCCACATTTTTCAAATTCTGCACCATCCCCGATGGCCAGCGGATTTCCACCGCCTCGGCGGACTTCGCGGCGCCCAAGCCGAAGTGCACCGGACCGGCGCTGGAAGAGGCGTACCCGGACGCGAAAACCACGTGATCGTACTGCGCCTTGCTGCCCGCCATCACTTTGATGCGCGCGCCGATGGCATCGCGATTACTCTTCGTTCCCTCTAATTGGAACTCGATCCAGTGGTTCCCGCCCGGACTATCGTTCATCCAGATCTCGGCGGGAGCGCTGAGAGCCGTGACCACCACGTCGAGCTTGCCATCGCCGTTCAAGTCTCCCACGGCCGAGCCGCGATGGCGGGCAGGAGGTTGCGCCGTAAATCCCGCCTCCGCCGTGAGCGCCTGAAATTTCATCCCGCCCAAATTGTGGAAGACGGAGTTGGGCTGATTGACATTGTCCTGCCCAAATCCCGGCGATTGCACATGGCCGCGCGAGACAAAGATGTCCTTCCACCCGTCGTTGTCGAAATCGGCGATGTTGGGCGAATATCCTCCCATGGGCGCGCTCAACTTCGCCATATTGCTGGAGGATGTGACGTCGGAAAATCGAAGTTTTCCGAGATTGCGGAAAATTGGGAAGGTCTCGTAAGGGAGAGCCACGAAGGCGATATCCGGAAAGCCGTCGTTATCGAGATCGCGGGCGTCCACGCCCATGCCGGAAATGAGCTGCCCTTCGGAGGTCAGCGCCACCTCGGCATCGAAGCCGATATCCTCGAACTTGCGGCCGCCCTTGTTGTGAAAAAGCGAATTGAACATCTTATCGTTGGCGACGAAAATATCCATCCAGCCGTCCTGATCGTAGTCGGCAATCCCAACGCCCATCCCTTTGCCGGGGACGGCGCGGATTCCGTATTCTTCCGAAACATCGCGGAATGTCCCGTCGCCATTATTCAGGAATAGCTGGCTGGGCGTGGCCTTGTAGAATTTGGGATGGCAGTAATCCAGCTGCCCGGCCGCAGCCTTGCAGGTCGGCTCAGTCTGAATGTCCCAGCTAAGATAGTTGACCACGAACAGATCCAGCAGCCCGTCGTTATTGACATCCAGCCAGGCGCCGCCCACCGACCATAGGGGCCCGTACTCCTTATCGGGCTTGGTGAGGCCGGCCTTCTCGGTGACGTCGGTGAAGGTGCCGTTTCCGTTATTGCGGTAGAGATGATTGCCGTGAACGCCGCCGACGAAGATGTCCTTGAAGCCGTCGTTATTGAAGTCGCCGATCGCCACGCCCGTGTCGTAGCCTGTTCCGGCGAGCCCCGCCTGTTCCGTGACGTCTGCGAAATTGCCCTTGCCGTCGTTCTGGAACAGCCGGTTGGAATACTTCGCGGACGTTTTCTTGAGGGTTTGGATATCGGCTCCGTTGGCGAAGAAGATATCCAGGTATCCGTCGTTATTGAAGTCGAAGAGCGCCATCCCCCCTTCCATGGTTTCGGGCGCATGGCGCCGGCCGGTCTCGCAGCTGTCGACGCGGAAATCGATCGGCCGGTACACGAAATGAATCGGCGGAGCGGTCTGGCTGAAAGCGGCGGCCCACAGGGCAACCAGAACTACTGGCAGAAGTCTTCGAGTCATCGAGAATTCAACTCGATTGTACTCGACGTACGTGGGACATGCTTTAGCTTTGCTTTAGCTTGTCCTGGACCGCAGGCGAGCTTTGTTCGCCGGGCAAGCTGAAGATGCCCCACATCACCCCTGATGCAAGCGATGCGCCGCGTCCACTCGCGCGGCGCGCCACGATGGCACCGCCGCCGCCAGGAACGCCAGCGCCACCACCGCCGCCGCGGCGGCCGCCATGGTCGCCGGACTCTGCGCCGGAATGCCGAACACCATATCGCGCAGCAGGCCCGCAGCGAACCATCCTCCGATGGCGCCGATCGCCACCCCCACAATCGCCAGGCGTAGCGCATGGAAGCTCGTCCAGCGCAGGATTCTCGCCGGCGAGGCGCCCAACGCCAGCCGGACGGCGATCTCCGGTTCGCGGCTGGCCACCCAATAATTCAGCAATCCGTAAACGCCCACCGCCGCCAGCAGCATCGCCAGGCCGGCGAATAACGTGAGCAGCAGCGTGCTGAAGCGGCGCCGCGCCAGGCCCGCACCTAGCGAGGCTTCGATGGTGTCGAAGTGCTGCAGCGGCAGATTGCGGTCGAGCGCCGCCACGCGCGCGCGGATCGCCGGCATCAATTTCGACGGGTCTCCCGTGGCACGCACCAGGATAGTGGCGCTGCTATCCACATTCTGCGCGGAGGGCTGGTAGATTTCCGGGTCGGTCTCCGTGTCGCGTCCGTATTGGCGCACATCGCCGGCCACACCGACAATCTCCAGCAGATCGCCTTCCTGGTACGGTCCGCCGGATTTGATCTGATGGCCCACGGCCGGCTCGTTCGGCCACCACTTGCGTGCCACAGTCTCATTGATCACCACCACTTTAGAGCCGCCGGCGCGGTCGGTGTCGCTGAACTCCCGGCCCTGGCGAATGGGAATGCGCATCATGCGGAAATATCCCGGGTCGGCCACGTTAAACAGCGAGATTGGCACCTGATCGCGGGGTGGATTGGGCCGTTCCGGCACGGAATAGAACCAGTCGCCGCAATCGCCCATGGGAGGCGGGCAATGGGCGGCGCCCACGTCCGCCACTCCGGGCGCGCGCCGCAGATCGTCGGTCAGCCTCGCATAGAATTGTCGAATGGCTTCCTTGCTGCCGTATGACTGCTTGGGCAGATCGAGCGTGAACGAGAGCAGGCGCGCCGTGTCGAACCCCGGATCGGTGGCTTGCGCGGCCGCCAGACTGCGCAACAACAGGCCCGATCCGAAGGCCAGCATGAGAGTGATCGCCACCTCCGCCACCACCAGCATACTGCGCAACGATTGCCGGCCCTTTCCGGCGCCGGCTACCCGCGAGCTTTCTTTCAGCGCCACGCTCAGATCGATCCGGCGGACCGCCAGCACCGGCGCGAGCCCAGCCACTAGGCCGGCCGTGAGCGTGATGCCGCAGGCGAACAGCAAAACCCCGGGATCGATGTGCGTCTCGGCCAGCCGAGGAATGGAGCGCGGCGCCATGCCGGCGAGAATCTTCAGCCCGCAGAACGCGAATAGGACGCCCGCCGCGCCACCGGCGAGAGCGATGGTCACGTTCTCGGTGAGCAGCTGGCGCACCAGCCGGAATTGGCCCGCGCCGATGGCTTTGCGCAGGGCCAGCTCGGCGGTCCGCGCGCTACTTCGCGCCACCAGCAGGCTGGTGACGTTGGCGCAGGCGATCAGCAGGATCAGCGCCGCCGCGCCCATCAGCACCAGCAGCGTGCCGCGCACATCTCCCACCATTACCTCGGTGAGGAATTCAGCATGACTGTGGTGGTCGCCCTCCGGCCCGGGGTCGATTTCCGCCAGGTGGCGCATAATCGCGTCGAGATCCGTTCGGGCGGCGGCGAGCGCGACCCCTGGCTTCAGTCGCCCGATACCGCCGATCGAACGATGCTGCCCGCGGCTGGCCGGTTTGCCCTCGAGCCTGCCCAGCGAAAGGTAATAATCCGTGCGTCCCAGTGTCCACAGCGGAGCCGCCACGCCGGCAACCTGGTAAGGTTTGCCGTCGATCGTCAGGGTGGCTCCGACGATGTTCGGATCGCCGCCGAACTGGCTCTGCCAGAACTTATGGCTCAGCACGATCAGCGCGGGCGCGCCGGGAAGGTCGTCCTGCGGGCCGAGGAGGCGGCCGAGGAGCGGGTGCATGCCGTAGAGCGCGTAATACGGCGCCGTGACGGTCAACCCGAACGTCGTCACGGCATCGCCGCGCCCGGTAAGCGTGCCGCCGAAGCCCTGAAACGCGGCCATTTCTTCGAAGGATCGATTGCCGTCGCGCCAGTAATTGAAGTTGCCCCAGGTGACGCTGAAGTCGGACTTGGCGTTGGCCTCGCGCAGGTGCACCAGCCGTTCCGAATCGGGGTAGGGAAGAGGCTTGATCAATACTGCGTTCACCACGCTGAAAATCGCGGTGTTCACGCCCACCCCGAGCGCGAAAGTCAGGATCACCACGAGCGAAAACGCCGGCGACCGGCGCATGGCCCGGAAACCGTAACGTACGTCGTTCAGCAGGCTCTCGAAAGCCACGAAGGTCCATGCCTCGTGGGCGTGCTCGGTTACCGCGGTGGCGTTGCCGAAGTGTCGGTGCGCCGCCGTACGGGCGGCTTCCGGATTCATGCCGCGCTCCACTAACGCGTCGGTTTCCATTTCCACGTGGCTGCGTACTTCTTCAGCCATGTCGTTATCGATGCCCGCGCGTCCCGTCATCCAGGCGCGCACTTTGCTCCACCATTGGCGCATATCGCTATCCCTCCGGAGTGAGTACGCGGCTCATAGCGTCCACGAAGCGCCGCCACTTCGACTGCTCTTCCACCAGTTGTTCCCGCCCCATCGGCGTCAGCCGGTAATACCGGGCGCGGCGCGCGTTGGGCGACATTTTCCACTGCGCCACCACCCACTTGCGCTGCAGCAGGCGCTGCAAAGCGGGGTAGAGCGACCCGTTATCCACCACGAATTCGTTCCCCGACTGCTGTTCCAGGAATTGCCCGATGCCGTACGCATGATTGGGCCCGGCCTGGAGGCTGCGGAGAATCAGCACTTCGAGGGTGCCTTGCAGGAACTCCATCCGCTCAGATGGACCGTCTACGGTAGACATACTATCTATATAGACGGAAAAGGCCGGTGTGTCAAGGCCGCCGCGGCGTGGACTTCAGTCTGCTGGTCAAGACTCGCAGAAACCTCGTCGTCTTCGGTTTGAATCTGAAACCGCTTGCTGACGCGCGCGGCTCGGAAACGCAATCCGCCGATACCGAGCCGCGACCGTGAGGGAGTCGGTTTGCGCGCTTATAGCAAATTCCAAAACATCAGGAGTTCGGAGAGAACTACGGGCCCACTCCGGAAGCGGCGAGACGGGACGCGGAATCGGCGTTCATCGGTGGCCAGAGAATTACTGGAAGCCGATGACGATCTTCGTGCCCGCTCTGGAAGCGGCGGAATCGATCAGCTTGATGCCCGACATCGACACCGTGACATGCGTGATATGGGCATTGCGATTCTTGTGCACCACCATGTCCGGCGTGTCCCCATCTTGAAATGCGCTCATCGGCGAGACGGTCAGCCCCTTGCCGTCCGGCCCGCTGGCCACCTGAATGTCGGTGCCCGCGTACATCACGTCCACGGCGCACTTTTGTCCATTGCAGGCGATGGTCTGATTCTTGCCGCCGATTGTGACCACCACATTGGTGATCGCCCCTTCAGCGTTGGGGTGATTCTTTTGATCGCCGCTGCCTTTGAATTCTTTCCACGGAACCGCCGATTGCATGGTCAGCGATCCGTCCAAAATGACGATGGGTGTGTCGCCGCTCGCCCAACCGGTCACTCCCGCTGTCGACAGGAGTGCCAGAACGATCCCTGTGACCAGCGTTATCTGCTTTCTCATCTCTTCTCCAGGAACCGGAGCGGCCTATCGCGCGGCGGCCAACTTGGCCAATTGTTTGTCGCGGTCCTGGATATCGGGCCGATCCAGGTAAGATTTGTAGCTATCAGAGTCCCACTTCTGTTCGAGCGCCGCAAGTATCTGCGCTGCTTTTTGAGCACTTTGCTGAGATTTTGCCGTATCGCCGAGGGCTTTTTGCGCACTCGAAACTACCAGCCAGGCGCGCCACTCGGCCTCCGGATTACCGGCGCCGGCGAACCATTGCTGTACGGCGAATGCCGTATCGCGCGCGCGCTGCGCCTCGCCCGCCGCCAGCAGAGCCTCGGCATCCGCCAGTCTGGCGCCCGCAATCGGCAATCCGGCGCCCGACTTTTCGGCCACCTGCACCGCCTCGGCGAGCGCCGCCATGCCTTCCTTGCGCGAGCCCGTAGCGATCTCCGCGGCGCCCAGCGTACTTTTCGCCGCCACCGTCAGATCGGCGCCCAGATTTTGCTGGCCCAGCACGCGCCGGCTGAAATCCAGCGCCGCGCGAAAATCTTTTTGGCTGAGCGCCATTTCCGCGCGCGTCTCGTCGTCGAGCGCCGCTACCGCGCGCGAAGGGTTCGGGCCGGCATCGCCCAGCGCCTGCCTCGCCTCCCGATAGCGGCCCAGCCGCCAGTAAACTTCCGCCGCGTCCAGCAGATCGTAGGCGGCATTCAATTGGTCTCCCATCTTGTGCGCCGCATCGTAGGCCCGGCGATATGCCGCCAGCGCCTCCGGCAGCCGGCCCTGCGCCATCAGCACCGTGCCGCCACCCTGCTCGGCCAGCGCCACCAGCGACGGGTCGCCGATCTGCTTGCCTACCTGCGCCTGCCGCTGGAACGATTCCAGCGCCGCGGCGTAATCGCCTTTCTGGCGCTGCGCCCGCGCCAGCAGCAGCAGCGCATTCGCGGTCTCCTTTTGATATCCGCCGCGCCGATACCAAACCAACGCCTGCTCGATATCGCGGATGGCCTCGTCTACATTGCCATAGCGCATCGCCAGACTGCCCAGGGAAAACATGGCGCGCGCCTCGTTGCGCTCGGAATGGAAGCGGCGGGCGTACTCCAGACTTTGCGTGTACGCATTGCGCGCCTCGTCCCCGTCGCCCTTGATGAAGTATGCGTTGCCCAGATCGACGAGGCCGCGCGCCGTGAGGTTCTCCAGTCCGTTGGCGTGCGCCATGTCGATGGCCTTGGCGGCGTCCGCCTGTGCCTTCGCATAATCGCCCGAGCCGCGGTATTCGGCGCTGCTCAACTGCAACAGCACCTGGATCTCCTGCGAGACGCTGCCGATCTGTGCCGACGTCTCCAAGGCCTTGGTGAGCAAGACGCCGGCATCCACGAAATTCCCCATGCGGTTGGCCATCACCGCCCGCTGATACAGCACCTCCACCACCCCTTCCAGATTGCTGAGATTGCGGTAGAGCTGGTCGGCCTGCTGGAAGGCCTGCGACGCCCGTTCCTGCTGCAATTGCCGGCCATAAAGGATGGCGAGCCGCAGCCATGCCGCCGGATTCTGCGCTTGCCGCCGGGTAGCCTCGCGATACGCCTCCGTCGCCTCCTGGGTCTTCTCGCTCTTCTCGTAGGCGCGTCCCAGATCGAGATAGGCATTGGCCTTCTCGTCGGCCGGCGCCCGCGCCAGCAGATCGCGATAGAGGGCCGCCGCCCCCGCGAAGTCGCCGGTCAGGGTGAGCTGCAACGCTCGCAGGTAGAGCCGCTCGGAGCGGCTAAGTTGCGGGTCGGTGCCCGGCGGCGCCGCGCGCAGCATTTCTTCGCGCGCCTTGTCGGTGAGGTCCAACTCCAGATAAGCTTCCGCCAGCCGCGCGTGCGCCAGGCTGAATTGCCCATCGCTCTTCACCGCCTGTTCGAGCGCCTTGCTGGCCTTATAATAGGTGCCGTCGCGCAGTGCGGCGACACCTTCCCGATACCAGCGCTGGGCATCGGGCGACGCCCGATAGGTGCGGTCGGAGACCAGCCACCATCCCGTGCCGAGGGCCGCCAGCAGGAATACCAGCGTCACCGCGGCCGTGACTCGCGACCGCCGCAAAGGTCCCGTCAGGGTCTGCAACGTGTGCCATAGCGTGGGCGTGGGCGCGGCAGTAACTCCGGCGGACGCGGGAAGCACCTCGGTCTCTTCCGTTTCCGGCTGCGCCATCCCCGTGCGCGCGGCCCGCAGGTCGGCGAGCATTTCGGCGGCCGACTGGTAGCGGGCATCCGGATTTTTGGCCAGCGCCTTCGCCACCACTGCGTCGAGCGCCGGCGGCACGCGCGCATTCAGCCGCGAGGGCGGCGGGGGATCGACATGCAGCACGCTCGCCAGAATCTCCACGGAATTGGCGCCGGCGAATGCCCGCCGCGCCGTCAAGCATTCGTAGAGCACCGCCCCCAGCGCGAACAAATCGCAGCGCGGGGCGAGCGGAGCTTCGCGCGCCTGTTCCGGCGACATGTATGCCGGCGTGCCCAGCACCGTCCCCTCGGCGGTGGCCGAAGTGAGGACGGTGGGGCTGTCGCCGGTGGGCGGCGCGGGTTCGCGATACAGCTTGGCGAGCCCGAAGTCCAAGACCTTCACCTGGCCCAGTTCGTCGATCACGATGTTTGACGGCTTGATGTCGCGATGGATGATGCCGCTGCGATGCGCCTCGCCGAGCGCTTCCGCCACTTCTTCGGCGATGCGCATCGATTGCAGTACCGACATGCCGCCGCGCGCCAGCAGGTGCGAGAGATCCTCGCCGGTGACGAGTTCCATGACGAGGAACGGCTGGCCGCCGGCCGTTTCGCCGTAGTCGTAGATGCGGGCGATGTGGGGATGACTCAGCGCGGAAGCGGCGCGCGCTTCGCGCAGAAA
>Ga0182013_10008160_pt1 | contig 11344 bp, 15 predicted proteins | sample 612S2MmetaG_FD_120487 | JGI IMG/M metagenome (GOLD analysis project Ga0182013, IMG submission 120487) | Permafrost microbial communities from Stordalen Mire, Sweden - 612S2M metaG | ecosystem: Environmental > Terrestrial > Soil > Wetlands > Permafrost | place: Sweden: Stordalen | collected...
CGATGATTGATTTCAATGCCCACTTTGACGGCAAGGTAATAGTGCCGGAACAGGCCGTGGATCTTCCGCGCGACCGGTCTTTTGTGGTGCATGTCGAGACTTTTGGCGGCACTGATCCCGCGGCGAAAAGCCCTGCTCAGTCTGCGCTGCAGTGGCTGGCCGAAAATGCCGTCGAGGACGAATTGCCGCGCGACCTATCCGCACAGCACGATCACTACCTCTACGGCACGCCCAAACGGTACTGACTCTGCCTCCTCACTTTTTTGCCGACACAGCTTTTTGGATCGCACTCTTCCGCAGCCGTGATCAGTATCATCGAGAGGCGCGCGGGTGGCAGAATTATCTGGAGCGATCCGGAGCCTTGATCGTCACGACGGAGGCGGTTTGCTGGGAGTGGCTGAATGCTATGTCGGGCTCCGCTACTCGCGGTATTGCCGCGCGTGGATTCGAACAGATTCGACTGGATCCGCGAATCGAGGTGGTTCCACATAGCGGAGGATTGAGCGCGGCGGCATTCAGGCTGTTTACCGCTCGTTATGACAAAGACTGGAGCTTGACCGATTGCCTGTCTTTCCTGGTCATGGGACAAGGGGATATTCGGGAAGCGCTGACGGCTGATAATCATTTTGAGCAGGCCGGTTTTCGTGCGGTTCTATTAGACAGACCACCGGATTCGTAGGGCGAGCCGATTCCCGGAGATACGGCAGAACCCTATCGAAACCGACCCGGGCCACTCCATCCGGGCGCTCCCGTGCACTCCTGCGCCGGGTCGCTCCCGACAGGGTTAACGAATAGAGCCCAGCCCCAGTTCGGGATAGAATGGATTAAGTGCCTGCTGTCCTCCGAGGAACGGTGAAGCATCCAAAGCCTGAGCCGCTTTTGGAAAGCGCCGCCGAGCGCATCCACGCGGCTGTGCGTGAGCTCAAGAAGCTTGGGATAGTCGATGAGAATGGCAACCGTGTTCGTACGGACATCCCGGAAGATATGAAGGACGGCGCAGACCGCGACTTTGGCGGGTAGGTGCGGCCCGGAATGTATATCGTTGCCGGTCCCCCGGGGAGCGGCAAATCCACCGTGTTCCCCGTGTCCGGTTTCGGCGTGGATTTATTCAATGCCGACGATCACGCGGCGCAACTCAATCATGGATCGTACCGGGGCATTCCGCAGAGCATCCGGGATCGGGTGAGCGGGCTGTTTGAGTCGTTTGTGAACGACTGCATCGGGCGACGGGCCAGTTTCGCTTTGGAGACGACGCTTCGCAGTTCTATTACATTCGACCAGGCAGCAACTGCCCGGCGCAAGGGTTTTTTGTCGAGATGCACTACCTGGCTCTAAGGAGCTTTGCCCAGCACGTGGAGCGGATCAAGATCCGGGCGGACAAGGGAGGTCACGACAACGGGGACATGGACACCAAACCGCGGGTGCTGTTGCAGGCTGAGGGCGGTCACGTGGTTTACATTGTCGAACAGTGTCCGGAATGGCTGGAACAGGCACTGGTGGAATTGTAGAAGTGACTCCGTCGTGCGGCGTCGACGTTCTTTTCACGCAACCGCTTTCGCGAAAAACGGGCCTGCGGTAGTTGCAGAGAACAACTCTACCTCCGGCGATCCGCCGTTTCTGACTCCAAACGTCGTTCGAGGAACGCTCGGTCGCGTCCTGCGGCCGGGTTTCACTTTTCCGTAATAACGGCAGATTTCAGGGCGCGCCACCATCGCTGCTCCAGGGAAGTAGCGGCATCGGGGTTTTGCTCAGCCAGCAGGATCAAGAGGGTTGACAATCCGTCCCGGTGCTCCGGTTCGCCGTACTTGCCTTTGATCGCCCGGCGCGGGTGACTGGTTCTGAATTGTTCTTGTTTCGCCGCACTCTTCAGTGCGTTGCATTTGCAACACGAGGTCACAAGATTGTCGTCTTCGTATTGCCCCCTGAGCTGTGGGGTTCGATGTGGTCAACCACCGCACCCATGTGATAAAGCAACGGGGCATTGCTCCGTGTCCAGTGAAGGTCGTAGCAGGCGGTGGGCGCCATTATTCCGGCTTGTCATTATTCCGGCTTCTCTGGCAAGTCTCGCCAAACACTTCACTTCATATGTGCAGCGCCGCTGCACATATGACAGGACGACCGCACCAGTGACAGATCCAGCCGTCGCGCCGAAAGATCCGGGCGGATGTTCTTATGTCGCTCTGCCTGGGTTTCGTTTTCGGACCCTGGTCAGTGAGGACGTCCTCGGCTGCTGGCGCCTCGTTTGGAGTGAAGCGCGAAGGGTTGCCTCAAGTGCCGAAAACCGGCCTAAACACTGAGTGCATTCACTAATCCTATTTCCTGGCCTCTCCTGTTCCGCATACACTCCTAATGCGGCCCGAGTAATGGCGGGCAATGTGATCGCGTCGCGATTTGCATCGTCCCACTCGAAGGCGAGATCGGATTCCAATGTTTATTGTAGCTACGCGGTACCTTTGCGCGGTACCACGGCGATTAGGACGAAAGTGCATGGCGGTCGCGAAGAAATCCTCGCGCGTCTTTCCAGTTACGTATTCGGCGATTTGGAGGGCTGCGATTACGACGTCGATTACGCGATGCCGGTCACGCAGCATCGATGGGTTCGGGCTTCCTTGAGGATAGAGGCCTCTACATGAGGCTTGATCCATCGTTTGGTGCCCAGATCCACCCGGCGTCCGAAGAGCGCAGCGAGTTCTTCTTCAAGTTTCTGGCAGGCGATGAAACCGCAGTGGGAATCGGGAAAGAATTCCACGATCACGTCTACATCGGAGTCGGGACGCAGGTCCCTCGGGCGGCTGATCCGCAGATTCCGGCGATTTTGTCGCTGGGAATTTCCAAGCCTGAGGTCGGTGCCACGTGAATTCTCAGGGGAAAGAATGGCGTCGAAAAGAAGCTTCAACGCGAGAGACGCCTGGAACGTAGTCGAGCTGCGCTCGACCGTACAGGCTGAAGCCCGTACCCACCTTAGATTCGTGGGCTCACTGGATCAGTTCGACGACTGGGTTTCCACGCCGGTGGTGCTCCCCCATGGCTTCGCGGTCCTTGCGGACCGTCGGGACAGTGCCTTATCGGGATGATTGGCAAGGGTCGCGACCGGAGCGCCGCCTGGCGATATTCTGGAGGGCGGCAGTCCGAGTCCACACTCGATTGAGGAGATTCTCAAGAACGATCGCCCACTCGCGCAGAACGCCACCTGCTTCGAGTGTGCGACGATCCGATTCTCGTCCGGCTGGCGGCACGATAATGATTTCTCCGTCCCTCGTCCGCGCCACGTTTAAGTCCGGATTTGCTGCGCAGAAAGCGAAACAGGCTTCATCCGTGAGCCCATGCTTGCGGTCGAGGATCAGAATCGCCGGGGTGTTGAGATCCGGTAGCGCTGTCTGCATGTCTTCCTCATCGCTCAGAATGCCATCAGATAAAATATTGCCCATACCATGTTCCAACCCCGATTTATCCTCGTCCTGATCCTCGGCGCCTCGCTTGCGTCGAATGTCTTTGCGGCCGATACGAAGAAGCAGAAGAAGGACAAGGAAGAGACCACCCAGGCGCTTGCGCTGCCCAAAGATCCTCCGGCTGTGGCAATCGGCGACTCTACGCGGCTTGTCTTTAACGTCTCACCGCTTTCCGGCAAAGGCCTGCTTTCCCAACAGACTCGCGATGCCCTCAAAGCCATCCTCAAAGAGAATGGCGGCGTCCCGGTCATTCACATCCGGGCGTTCGTCGCTGGCAGTGGCGATGTTCGGCGCATTCCTCAGATTGTGAGTGAGGTCTTCACGGACAAGAAAATGGCCCTCCCTTCGGTTAGCGTGATTCCTGCCGGCGGCCTTCCGCTGGAAAACGCGCAAGTTCTTATCGAGGCGATTTCCGAAGCAAAGAAACCCGTGAATCCCGCGGGCATCGGATTCATTGCGGCGCAGGATTCGCTCGAGAAACTTGCAACCGCTGTTGGCTCGGCGACCGCCATCCAGGTGAGTTGCCTCGTGACCGACATCGCGGCATCCACTCTCATGCCAGCCACAATCTCATCGCGTTTTCCCTCGGCTGTAGTGAGTCTTGTACAGACGGAACGGAATCCCGGGCGCGCGGTTACACAATGCGAGGCCATTGTGCGTGGCGGGAAAACGGGCCGGCTGGCGTTCACCGGAACCCGCGGCGCATTCGGCAGCGAAGAGTCGGATATTCGTTTGGCTTTTGCCAGACTCTATAAAGATCTGACAGATGCCGGGGCTCCGCCTGCCGGTATCGTTGCCACGAATATTTATCCGATCTCCGCAGCATTAAGTATTGTGGTGCGCGGACTAATCGACATGCCGGGAGCGATCAGTTTTCTTCCGTTTGAAGGGGTTGCGGCTATGGATGCCAGTTTGATGCTGGATGCCGTGGCTTCGGCTTCGAATTAGATCGAGCCGGGCACTTTTTCGGTAGCGCAGGTGTCCAAACATAATGCGCGCCGTCGCCGTCCTCTTCTTGCTGAACGCAGGCCTCCACGCCCAAACTGGTTCCACCTTTGAAGTTGCCTCGATCAGACCCGCCGCTCACCCGACACCGGCTGGGGGCATCAGTGCTTTACCCGGCGGGGGAATCCGCGTCGAAAGTATGACGCTGAAGGCGCTCGTAGCCTTTGCCTGGCGCTTGCAGTCTTTCCAGGTTACCGGCGGACCGCGCTGGCTGGATTCGGAGTATTACGATATCGTCGCGAAACAGGCGGATGATCCGGCAGCGAAAAACACCTGGCTGGTGGAAATGATCCAGTCTCTGCTTGTGAGCCGGTTCGCTTTGAGCTTTCATTACGAGTCGCGCGAAGGCAGCTATTACGAACTTGTGCCGGGCAGAAATGGAATCGCTCCCGGACTGGTCGCTGCCGGCGACGGCCGTTGCGCAAAGGTCGGAGAGGAGAATCGCTGCAATTCCCTTCACGTCGCTTCAGGGGAAATCTATGCTACTGCGATTTCAGTGCAGGCGCTGACTGAAACGATCTCCCGACTGACTGGAAGGGTCGTAGCGGACAAAACGGGACTACCCGGAAGGTACAACGTGAAACTGGAGTGGGCTTCAGATGAGAGACCGGATATACCGGGACCTTCGATCTTCACCGCCGTGCAGGAACAACTCGGGTTGAAGCTCGAACCACATAAGGGCCCCGTTGACAGCCTTGTTATCGACAAGGCAGAGAAACCAAACAACAATTAAGGAGGCGGGGCTCAGGCGGCAATCCGCTTGCGCCCCGGCGTTCTAAATTTTCGAGAGAACTACTTTTCCTTTGGATCGTCCGGCGCGCCAGTGCCCGAAGAGCCGAGGAACAGCTTCTTGCCATCGGCAGTCGTGATATTGCGGCCATTGGCGCGCAGCAGCGAATGATCGCGGGCCTGATAACCGTCCACCACAACTTCAGTCCCGACCTTCAGACTGTCTTTGGTAACGCCGCGGCGGAGCAGGGAATTGGGGCTGCCGCCTTCCACCATCCAGACTTCCGTAGTCCCATCCGGCTTCGCCACTTCAACGTGCAGCCAGGAATGCGGATTCACCCACTCCACCTTGACCAGCTTGCCCTTCAGAAGAACCGGCTTGTTCGCGTCGAACTCGCCGCCGAAGGCATGATGCGCTGCCGCCGGTACCGGCGTCATGACCACAATCCCTGCGGCAATTACCGCCGTGCTCACAATCGATGTCAAAAGTTTCATTTGATAATCCTCGTTATTATTTGCCGGCTTTCGCCGCTGCTTCTTCTTTTTCTCGCATGCGCGCGCCACTCAGGATATCGGCCAGCGCGTAGTTCGCTTCATGACAGGCGTACTCGTAAATGTGCGACTGGGTCTCGGGCCACGTATATTCTCCACTCCACGGCCTGTCCCACGTCGCCGGATCTTCCACCGTGAACTTATACAGCAATTCGTGCGGACCGGTCCGGGTGAAACGCTCCACCACATGCATATTTTCAGTAGCGCCGCGGAAACGGGTCTGATCGTTAAAGTTGGTCGTATCGACCACCAGCGTATCGCCTTCCCAGTGTCCGGTCGAATCGCCCAACCACTTGCGGATCGTGGGCGGCAGATGTTGCGAGTTCATGCGAACCACGCGCACATCGTGAACCATTTCCGTCAGGATCATGACCGAATCTTTCGTCTGCACAATCTGATGAAGGTTGTTATAGAAATAATCGGGCAAGGCTGGCGGACCGGCAGTAGAACCGAATCCCAGCAGGCAACGCTCGCCCAAGGGCCGCCGCTCGGGATCGTCGTAAGACCCCGGCGCTCTCTCAAGACCCGGATCGTTGCTTTCCGTCGCGTCTGAAGTCGGCCGGTTCCGCAAACCCGCCATGCGCTTCTGCGCGGACGCATTGTAAGGAGGAACGTGACCGTTGGCCGGATCCACCACAAGGGATGTCCTCGCCTGTCCATCGACCACCGTCAACGTCGAACCCGGATCCAGCCAGCCGCCGTTATACCCGCCCACATTGCCCGCGGCTCCCTGCGAACCGTCGCCGCCCTTGGGGGGAGCCGAACGATTGCCCGCAACATCCTTGTCTTCGGCAGCCCGCAACTTAGCAGCTGCCGTTTCCCGCTTGAGCGCCTCTTCCTTTGAAATCGTCGCGGCCTGTCCGCCAGGCCGTTCGACCGGCGTGATGGTCGCCAGATCGTAGGTTCCCTGCAGATCGGGATGCCCGTCCGCCATGCGCGGGACTTTATAGCCGCCTGAATTACCGGCAGTTTGCCCAAGCAAGCCGCCCGCAATCGCCAGCGCCGCGCCAAAAGTGAAAATCTGAATTCGCATTCTCTATTTAAGTCCTTAAATTTCAACCACTTTACGGATCAAGCGGCTTCTTGCGCCACTTGCCATACATCAATTCTTCCACAAACTCCGCACACTTGAAGTCCATCAACTGGACGCCCTTCTCCTGCCGCCGGTAAAGCGGCATCGAAATCTTCCATGGGCGCGAATAGGTGTCCGGATCGGTCAACGTGGCTTCATACATAATGACGTCGGGACTGGTGCGGGTGTAACGCTCCACCACATGCAGCTTGTCGCTGTGGAAGTTTCCGGATCGGTCGAGCCAGGAATCTTCGTTCATTCCGGTCACGTCGACCACCAGCGTGTCGCCTTCCCAATGCCCAACCGACTGGCCCATCCAAGAGTCCACCGGAGCCGGGCCGGGGTCCTTCATATAGATATTGCGGACGGCACCGGCGTATTCGTACGCGATGAAAACGCTATTGGCGTTTTCGAAAATCTGGAACGGATACGGTTCGTAGGTCGCGCGCGGAACGCCTGGCAGAAAGCATTTAATTTCCGGATCGGAAGTTATCCACTTATCCCGGTTCTCATTCCGTTTTTTGAGGGCCGCGGGAAGATAGGGAATCGTTCCGCCTTGCGGACAATCTTCTCTCCGGAGACACTCGACCACACCCATTCCGGGGGGAACCGCGCCGACCGCTCCCAACGCCAGGACATCTTTGGCGGGAACAGGTCCGTAAGGACCCGGGCGGGTCTGCATGGCGGGACGCGCCACATGCGCTTCCAGATCGAAATTCGCTTCGCTGAGAACCTGCCAGATCCCGTTAAGGTCGGGGTGTCCGCCGTCCGTTCTCGGCGCACGATAGGCGGCCGGAGCCTGGGCGTAAACGGACGCGGATGCGACTACCAGAATTGCGGCGGCAGTCCTCGTAACTTTCAATATCGACATTCGAACAAACCTCTCCCAGTATGAAATCGTAATCATCTTATACCACTGGAATGGAGGACGTCGAAAAGAACTGTAAGGCAGGGAAGAGGATGGAGGCCGGGCGGAGCGAAGGAGGAATCGCTCTCGCCCGGAGTGGAACACATTCGTGTTGCTTTGATTGTTTAGTGCCAGGACCGGCACTTATTCTCACTGTTCTTGTACCTTACTTCCGCGAAGCCAGAAGCAATAGAACCGCGCCAAACACAAACATCGCCAGGCCCGCGTACAGATCCACATTCGCAGTAGTCATCGGCGCCTGGAGATCGGTCATCGTCAATCCCATGAAAATCAGCAAAGCGCCGATGATGGCGAAGAAGATTCCGGATGGCAGTCTGAGATCGAACATGTCTACCTGAATGCCAGATTCAAAACCACCAGCGTCACCGCCACAATGATAGCCAGCGGCACAGGCCGCCGATACCACGGCGCCAGATCGCGCGGCAATTTCGACAGACCATGCACCAGGCCTTCCAGCCTGTCGTCGGAATGCGGTACAGTCGCCAGACTCACCAGAATCGTCACGACGAAACAGGTAATCCACGCAAAAATTGAAATCCAGAAATTCTGCGCCATCTGCGAAGGGAAATCATGTAATCCGGTAATCCATCCGCCCTTGCCTTCCGCCGTCGAAAGACCCTGCGTGAATGCCGCCGCGAAGGTTCCGCATAACAACCCGAAGAACGCGCCGTGTCCGGTGGCGCGCTTCCAGAACATTCCCAGCAGAAACGTGGCAAACAACGGCGGATTCACAAAACTGAAAACCAGCTGCAGCAGATCGTTCAGATTATTGAAACGCACCGCAAGATAGGCTGCGGCGATTGACAGCCCGATGCCCGCAACTGTCGTAATGCGTCCCACCGTGAGGTAATGCCGATCGCTGGCGTTCTTCCGGATATAGCCCTGATAAATATCGAAGGTAAACACCGTATTGAATGCCGTCACATTGCCCGCCATGCCCGACATGAACGATGCCATTAACGCGGTAAGCCCGACGCCCAACATGCCGCTCGGATAGAATGACGCCATCAGAGTGGTGAGGGTCTGATCGTAGTCATAACTGTTGCCTTTGACGGGCAGGGAATAGCCGGTTCCCATTTTCGTGAGTGCCAGCGCCGCGATGCCCGGCAGAATTACGATGAACGGCATCATCATCTTGGGAAACGCCGCGATCAGCGGAGTGCGCCGCGCCGCTGACATCGAGTTGGCCGCCAGCGCCCGCTGGATCACCAGAAAATCCGTGCACCAGTAACCGAAAGAAAGGACGAAACCAAGCCCGGCCACCATCCCGAAGGTTTCAATCCCCATCGGATTCTGCGCAGGCGATCCCATGTATTTCCATGCATGCGTCATCGATGGAGCAAGGCGCTGTTGAATGCCGTGCCAGCCTCCCGCGCGCGCAATCACAAGAATCGAAAGCGGCGAAAATCCCAGCACGATCAGAAAGAATTGCAGCACTTCGTTATAGATGGCGCTCGTCAATCCGCCGAGCCACGTATAGGCGAGCACAATCACCGCGGAAAGAATCACCGAAGCATCGAAACTCCATCCAAGCACCAGCTGAAACATCCGCCCCAGCGCATACATAGAGATGCCCGAAGAAAAAATAGTCATCACCGCGAACGTAATGGCGTTCAGCGCGCGGGTTTTTTCGTCAAACCGCAGCTTGAGATATTCAGGGACCGATCGCGCCTTGCTGCCGTAATAAAACGGCATCATGAAAACACCCGCAAAGATCATCGCAGGAGCGGCGCCCACCCAGTAGAAGTGGGCGGTCATGATCCCATACTTCGCGCCCGACGCCATCATGCCCACAACCTCCTGGGCACCAAGATTCGCGGCGAGAAAAGCCAGGCTGGTGATCCACACCGGAACGTGATGTCCGGCAGTGAGGAATTCGCCCGCTGAAGTTACGGACTTCCGCAGCTTCCAGCCAATGCCGATGACGAAACAGAAATAGAGCGCGAGGATCGAATAGTCGGCGAGGGAAAGTTTCAACCCCTGTGAGGTTATCCCTTTGTGTTACTAAACGGCAACTATTTCTCGAAAGAAACCGGCGGAGCTACTGAACGAAACCGACGGGTTCGAGACAGAAATGCGAATCGAGGCGCACCCGAACCAGAGTCGCGGCCTTCTCGATAGCCTCGGATAAACCAATATTCTCCGAGGGCACACTCAATATAGTTCCGTCGAATTTGTCGAGCTCGAGAAGCCGGAACCGCAGTGTTGCGGGATCGACAGCTCCAGCCAGCAAAGCTTCGTTACGGATCGCCTGGAAATCAGCAGGCGTGAGCGAATTTTCGTTAGTATGTTCCACCTGACAATTTGGTGCCTGACAGCGCGGAATCGTTTCAGAAAACTTTTTTATGAGGCCCATTGAGAAGAACCCGGTACCTTCGTTTAGTACTAGTTCGGAGTTGGTCGATCCGCATGATCAACTACCAGTACATCGAGAGGTCCTTTCCGCGATTCCAGTTTGAAACCGGCGTTTTCCACAGCAGAAAATATCGACGACGGATCCTCCAGCATTTCACGCGCCGCAGATTTCATGGTGATATCGAAGAACCCTTTTATATGGGTCTCGTCGAAGACTGGATGATCGATCGCCGCCAGACCGCTCAAGCGCTCGGCAAATTTTTCCATAGTGACGTGTTCAAATACGAAGCTTCCGTCAACGACGCGGGTAAAGGTATCCCGATCGGGTTGGGTGGGATGAAGTTTCGGGACATTCTTCATTAAAACCAGAGCGAAGTACGGCAAGGTTTTCATTTCGTGATGAAGTCGCATGTGAAAACGATCGCCGGGCAAATTCCGCAGCATGATGCGTAGTTGTTCTTTGCTCGCAGGCTCTTCGTTCTTCGCGACGATGTCGAAACGGTCCTGCACCAGCCAGTCCGGCCCGGTGACCTGCCAGGACTTCACGTCGTACGCCCATTGAATGCACGAACTCAATGAGGCGTTACGGCTGCCCTCGCCGCCCACGTGCTCGAGTGTCCCAGGCTTAATCGAAGCAACATCGAACACGGCCTGCGCAGCGAAAGCAATGAAGCAAGTCGACACCTCCGCAATTCCTAATCGTCCCGACACGGCAAGAACATATCAGGCCGAACAAATCCGGTCAAGCCCCGCTAAAATCCTGCTAACTCGCTTCCCGCCAGTACCTGGTAGCGCTGGCGACCTTGTCGCCGGCTTCTTTATGGGTTTTACGAATTCCCTTGCCAGTCACACAAACAAGTAGTAGGATAACAAACAACCATAGTAGATCCGTATATGTCACTGCCAAAGCTAAGCCGCCTCGAAATGCAGATCATGGACGCCCTCTGGAATCTCGGCGCCCTCTCCATCCGCGAAATACAGGAAGCCTTTCCCGCACGCAAACGCCCGGCGTACACAACCATCCAAACCACCGTCTATCGACTTGAAACCAAAAAAGCTCTCCGCCGTGCAAAGAAGATCGGCAACGCCCACATCTTCGAAGCGGTAGTCTCCCGCGACACCGCCCAACGCCGCCTCATTGACGACCTCCTCGGCATCTTCGGAGGACGCACCCAGCCCGTCATGGCGCATCTGATCGAAACCGGCCGACTCACTTTGGACGACGTAAAAGAAGCCGAACAAGCCCTGAAAAAG
>Ga0182013_10008165_pt1 | contig 11337 bp, 9 predicted proteins | sample 612S2MmetaG_FD_120487 | JGI IMG/M metagenome (GOLD analysis project Ga0182013, IMG submission 120487) | Permafrost microbial communities from Stordalen Mire, Sweden - 612S2M metaG | ecosystem: Environmental > Terrestrial > Soil > Wetlands > Permafrost | place: Sweden: Stordalen | collected...
ATCCTCAAGGCAGCTCGAATCCTCAAGGCAGCTCGAATCCTCAAGGCAGCTCGCGGATCCGCATGTTGCGGATGGCGAGCGCGCCGTCGTGGTCGCCCTGAATCCCGATTGCCCCCGATGATGCCAGTCCATAGCGGGGATAGTCCTTGAACTTGCTCCCCGCCACCTTGCTCTTCCAGTCATCGCTCTGCAGTTCATAGTCGACGACCTTGCGGCCGTTGAGCCAGTGCTGCACATGCGTGCCGCTGACCACGATGCGCGTTTTGTTCCATTGACCGAACGGCTTGGTAATGCCCCGCGGCGGCGCGTAGAGAGCGTACGCCGCGGCGGCCGAGGTCAACGGATTCCGGCCGTCATGCGCGTTGGCATCGTCGAGCAGCTGATATTCGGGGCCGCTCCAATAGATGTGGTCGTACTCGCGCGTTCCGCGGTAGAAGATTCCGCTGTTGCCGGCCTTGCCGATTTTCCACTCCAGCTCGAGCTCGAAGTTCGCGAAGTTCTGTTTGCTGACCAGATCGTCGACCGAATCGTCCTTCGACAGCACGCCGCCCTCGACACGCCACCCGGGCGGAAACCCATCGCTTTTCCACCCGCGCCACTCGGGCGCGCTCTGATCCTGCACGAGCGGGTGCCAGGCCGACGGCGCGGCGGTAGCTTTGGCAGCAGCTGTAGCCGTGCCCGAGGCGGCAGCGGTTGCCGCGGCCGACAGCGCGCCCGCCGCGAGCAACACGCTGCCGAGCAGACCGATTGCTTTATTCAAATGCTGTTGACCCATGGTTCACCGTTAGATGTGGAAGCGCTACGACAGCCCCAGCGACTTGAGCAGCGAGGGCGGCGGCCCGCCGAAGTTCGCGAGAGGCACATTGCCGATATAGTTCAAGTCCTTGCGGCCCGCGGGACTGGAATAGAATCCCCCCGCCGTCAAATCGCGGTAGAGCGCGAAGAAGCGGGCCGGTTCATGCAGGGCCGTGGGCGCTCGCGATGCCTCGCAAATGTCGTCGCAGATGCCGCGCCGGCCCGCAACGTCGAGCGCGGAGAAATCCTTGCCGAAGCGCCGCGCGCTCTCTTCGTCCAGCCAGGTGAGGCCGCCCAGCACCACGCCTCGATCTCGCTGAAAGGTTGGATACGGCGCGCTCACCCATTCGTCGATGAAGTCGACCACGCCGACCGCGGAAGCGCTCGGCGAATGATCGTCGGCCGGCAAGATGATGTCGCACAGAATGCCCGCGAGCGTGCGCTGCTCCGCCGTCAGAGTCAGCGGCCAGGGTTCCCCGGCGTGGTGATTCACCGTGAGATCGGGATCCGTTCCGTAGCCGCGCGCGCTCGGCGCGGCATAGGCCCGCGCCGTCGATGTTCGGCGCAGCGGCCACACCGCACCCGCGGCCAGCACCCACTTGATCGTCGTGCGCCGATCCATCAGAGTTCCTTGCGCCGCAGGCGCTCGAGGATGTGATCCGAGGCGCGCCACGCCAGCGCCATGATGGTGAGGGTCGGATTCTTGTCGGCGTTCGATGCGAACACGCCGCCGTCGGCCACGAAGAGATTCTGCACGTCCCAGGTCTGGCCCCACTGATTGGTCACCGATTCCTTCGGATCGGAACCCATGATGGTGCCGCCCACCTCATGAATGATGGAACCGCCCGGGGCGATGGCCTTGGCTCCGTCGGTCTTCACGGCTGCGGAAGTTCGGCCGCCCATGGCGTCAATGATATCCGCAAACGTCTTCTGCATGTGCGCGGCCTGGCGGCGTTCGTGGTCGGACCATTGCCAGTGAAAGCGAAGCACCGGAATGTCCCACCGGTCCTTGACCGAAGGATCGATTTCGCAATAGGACTGATCATTGGCGATCATTTCCCCCCGTCCGTCGAACCAGACGAACGACCCGTAGTAGCGGCGAACCTCTTGCTTGAATTTCGCACCGTAGCTGCCGCCGGTCAGCCATTCGAGTCCCGCCGCGGTGCCGTAGCCCGGCATGCGCTTTCCGCCGCCGTACTCGATGTGATAGCCGCGCGCGAACCCCAGCTTTCCCGCGAGCTGCTCCTGATAAAGCCACCAGGGCACATAGAGCTGGTGGCCGTCGGCCGCGTCCTCGTTGAGCGGCGGCAGGCTTTCGAGCAGCGGAATCTGTCCGCCGACGGTGGAACCGACCGTATCCATGAGGTATCGGCCGACCTTGCCGCTGGAGTTGGCCAGTCCCTGCGGAAATTGCGCGCTCTTGGAATTGAGCAGAATGCGCGCCGACTCGCAGGCGCTCGCAGCCAGGATCACCACCCTCGCCGCCGCGTGGCGCTGCTTCCCGCTGAGGCGGTCGACGAAGTTGACCCCGTTCGCCCGGCCGTCGCTGCCAAGGGTCACTTCGTAGACCATGGCATCCGTCGTGATGTCGAGGTTGCCGGTCTTGAGGGCGGGCGGCAAATGCACGGTGGTCGACTGATAGTTGGCGCGAACCGCGCAGCCGTAGCCGCAGGGCGTCGCCCACAGGCAGGGCGAGCGGGCGCGCATGTCCTCGGCGAGAATCCTCTGCGCCTTGGCATTGCCCGGATGCAGGCGCGCCGGCGAGCGCCTGAAATCGAGTGGCTGGGTCAGGACGGCGCGATGCCCGGGGATCGCCGGCACGCCGAGCCGCTTGGCCCGCTGCGCCATCAGCAGATCGTTGACCAGGGGTTTCGGCGGCGGCAAAAGACAGCCGGGCGACGAACTCGGTGTGTTCTCGAGTCCCTCATTGCTGCCGTAGACGCCGATCAGCAATTCGACCTTGTCGTAGTAAGGCGCGACATCCGAGTAATCGATGGGCCAGTCGTACCCCAGCCCATCGCGCGTACGCGGCTTGAAGTCATAGGGACCGTTGCGCAGCGAAATGCGGCCCCAATGGTTGGTGCGCCCGCCGAGCATGCGCGCCCTCCACCATTCGAAGCGGCCCGCATCGCTCTCGCTGGCGCGCGCATAGGGCTCGCCCGGCACCTCCCAGCCGCCATCCACCGTCGCATCGTAGAAACCGAAGGGTTTATCCGGAGTACCGACCCCCGCCAACGGCGCCAAATCCGGCGTACGGAACATGGATGACTCGGTGGCCGAATAGTTGCGCCCGGCCTCCAGCATGAGGACCTTGGCGCCGTCCATCGACAAAGTGTAGGCAGCCTGGCCGCCGCCGGCGCCCGACCCCACCACGATGACGTCGTAAAGGCTCTGTTGTTTGTCCGCGGTGACGAAGGGCATGACGGCTAGCTCATGACCGGTAAGCTTGCCTGCCCACGCCCTGCACCGACATGCCTTGAGCCGCGAGCACCTCGCTTTGCAGCGCATGCATGGCCGCCGCCGCTTCGTCGATTGCCCGCGTGAAGGCGATCGAGCCCTTCAGGATCGGCTTCAGCCGCTGCCTATCCTGAATGCGCGCCGGCGGGTATTCGTGCTCTACCACCAGAAAAGTTTTGTCGGGCTCGATCGCGAGCAGCTCGCGCGCGGCGAGCTGATGGTCCAGCCAGTCCACCGATCGGTTTTGCAGGTATGCCAACGGATCATGCCGTGCCGTTCCCGGCAGCTCATGTTCGGCGAACACCGTTTGCTTCTTCCACGCATTTTGCTGCTCCGACGGGTTTGAGGACGGCACGTTCCCATGCCAATCGCCGCGTTGCATGGTCTGTCCGCCGTAGCCCCAGGCCGAGATGCCGCGCGAGTCGATGACCTGACCCTTGACATGGAAACCGCCGATGAGAAAGTTATAGCCCTCATCCTTCAGGTACTGAAACACCGAGCGCGAATCCTGTCCCATGAGAATGGCATGCGAGGGATCATAGTGGATGCGGAACTGATCGCCGACGCCGTGCCGCTCGCAGATCCGGTGCAATGCAATCCACGGGCCCGGCGCATAGGCCAGATTGTTGTGCCACTTGTCGGTGATGTTCCATCCGGGCATGGGACACTGCTCGACACGAAACGTGAGCCCGCGGGCTTTGGCTTCCTTCAGCAGCGGGACGAACACCTGCTCGAACATGAGCAGATTGGCGTCCATCTCCAAGAGGGGATTTCGCCCGACGAAGCCGGTGACCGCATCCGTGCCGAGCAGCACGGCGGCATCGAAGACCCGCAGCATCAGCGCGTGCTTCTTGCCGCGCACCGAATCATCGGCAGCCAGCATGTTGTCGAAGTAGGCCAGATCCGACAGACCTACGCCGGTCCCCGCCATGGCGCTGCGGATGCGCGCCGCGCGGTGGGCGTCGAATGGCCGGCGCAAATCCAAGGTGTTGGCCACGGGATCCAGAAGCGCGGCGGCCGGGAGGCCGCTCTCGCTGGGGTGCAGGGCCGCGGAAAGTTCGATGTGGGGGGAGCCGATCTCCCCGGCAAATTCCAACCACTCCTCGACGGCCACGTCGGGGTCGGCCTCCCGCCGCTCGCGCGGAGTCAACTCCTGGGGGGCGGCCGTCAATATGCTGATTTTCATCGGCCCGGGCCTGAACTCCCGTCCCGGGGGGGCCGCGCCGGGCGGCGGGCCGGGTGCGTTACTGTCGTTCGGCATACTCGACGGTCTCATTGCGGAAGGTGAATGCGAAGAGTGCGAACACGACGACGGCAAAACCGGCGGGATACGCCCATATGGCCCTCCAGTCGTGCACGCTGCCGTTGAAATAAAGGTCATCGATCCGGCCCGCAGCCCAGAACCCGATGAGCATGCCGACGCCATAGGTCGCCAACGTGATCATGCCCTGGGCCGCGCTCTTGTGGCGTGCTCCCGCCTTAGAGTCGGTATAGATCTGGCCGGAGACGAAGAAGAAGTCATAGCACACGCCATGCAGCGCAATGCCTATGATGAGCATGAATCCCAATTCATGCGCATTGCCGAAAGCGAACAGCAGATACCGGCAGCTCCAGGCCAGCATGCCCAGCAACAGCGTGGTCTTCATGCCGAAGCGCTTCAGGAAGAGAGGGATCAGCAGCATGAACAGCACTTCGGACATTTGACCGATGGTTTGCTTGCCCGTGGCATTGGCCACCTGAATCTCGGTGAGAAACTGATTGGCGTTTTGGTAGTAGAACGCCAGCGGAATACAAATCAGGATCGAAGATGCGAAGAACACCAGGAAGTTCCTTTGCTTCAACAACACCAACGCATCCAGGCCCAAGATGCGGCCAAGCCCGGCCGGGCCCGCGGCATCCGGCAGGGGCGGTGTGCGCGGCAGGGTGAAGCTGTAGACGCCGAGCGCGAAGGACGCGATGGAACACATCAAAAAAGTATTTCTGAGCAGGCCTTGTGCCATCGCCGCGCGCGAGTCCCAGGCGAACAGGTAGCTGATCACCAAGCCCGCCACGATCCAACCGATCGTGCCCCAGACGCGTATCGCGGCGAAATGTTTTGACGGATCGGCCATCTGGCGAAACGAAATGGCATTCACCAGCGCCAAGGTCGGCATATACAGAATCATGTAGGCAAGCAGGCAAGGATAGAAACCGTCGAAGTCGCGGCTGCTGAACAGCACATACATCAAAATGCCGCCGCCGATATGAATGGCGCCCAACAGGCGTTCGGCATTGAAATACCGATCCGCTATCAGCCCGACGATGAACGGCGCGATGATGGCGCCCCAGGATTGCGTCGAATAGGCCAGCGCGCTCTGCGCTCCGCTCGCATGCAGGTTCGATGCGAGATAGCTGCCCATGGTGACGAACCACCCGCCCCAGATGAAGAACTCGAGAAACATCATGGCGCCAAGCCGAAATCTGATCGTTGTCGTCACGGTGGCTGTCCTTGAATGATCGCCAACGCTTACACGTTCAGCCAGACCGATCCGGCGCGTGAGCTCTCGACCGCCCGGGCAATGAAACGCATGCCGCGCAAACCATCGCGTACGCCCGGATAGTCCCGCGCAGGAGCGTGGCCAGACCCGACCCGGCGCACATCCTCCATGAAACCACGATAGATATTGGCGAAGGCCTCGAGGTAGCCCTCCGGATGTCCGGCGGGGGTGCGGGCAGCCGCTTTGGCCGCCGCGCTCAAATAACCCTGCCCCGTCCTGAGCCGTTCCCAGGGCTTCCCGGCGGGTTTGAAAATGAGCGTATTCGGCTCCTCTTGGTGCCACTCCAGCCCGGCCTCGGAGCCGTAGACACGGATGGAAAGCCGATTCTCCTCCCCGCAGGCGATCTGCGAACACACCAGCGTTCCCTTGGCCCCGCCTCGAAGTCTCAGCAGAATATTGGCGTCGTCGTCGAGCCGGCGGCCCGCCACGACGCTGCTCAGGTCCGCGCACAAAGCTTCGATTTGCAGCCCCGTCACGAACTCCAGGAGATTCTCGGCATGCGAACCGATGTCGCCCACGCAGCCGCCGGGGCCTGCGAGCGCCGGATCGGTCCTCCAAGCGGCCTGCTTGTTGCCGCGTCTTTCCAGCGGTTCCATGAGCCAATCCTGGGTGTATTCGACCATGACTTTGCGAACTTCGCCCAAGCTCCCGGTGCGCACCATCTCGCGTGCCTGGCGAACGGCCGGATAGCCGGTGTAGTTGTGAGTGAGCGCAAAGAGTTCGGTGCCGCCTTCGACCCGGCGCACCAGGTCTTCTCCCTCGGCCAGCGTGAAGGCGAGGGGTTTGTCGCAGATGACGTGAACGCCCGCGGACAGAAATGCCTTCGCCACCGGATGGTGCAGATGATTCGGGGTTGCGATGATGACGAAATCGATGCCGTTCTCGAGACCCGTCTCCTTCGATGCCATGTCCTCGTACGAATCATAAGAGCGCTCGAGGAACCAGGCTGCCGCACTGTCGCGCGCGGTCTTGGGATCGGAGGACATTGCGCCGGCCACCACCAAGGCTTGGCCATCGAGTTCGGCGGCCATGCGATGCACCGATCCGATGAACGCGCCGCGCCCGCCTCCGACGATGCCGGCACGCAAACGCCGAGTACCTGGCTCTAATTTACTGTAACTATCGACTATATCCATATGATTATGTTAATTTTTCACCGCTCCATTGGAGGCAGTATTTTCCCGAGGCGGCGATCGAAGAATCTGGCCATCACGGCGTAGGCAGCTTTCGATTCAGGCAGTTCGGGATCGGAAAAAAACGAATGCCACATGCCCTCCCACACGTGAAGTTCGGTCGTCGCACCGGCCTGCGTCAACAGCTCATTGCTGCGCAAGGCAGCGCTCAATGCCATATCGCGCGTGCCGGATATCAGCAGCGCGGGAGGAAACTTCGCCAATACCGCCGGAGAATTGCCCGGCAAAACCAAGGCACTCTTGAAATCGGCGCCCTTGAAATAGGGAAGCGATCCCAATCCGGGCGGCTGCGCCGCGGGCACGTTCTGGCCCATGAGCATCGGCCCGACGAAAGTCGAATCTCCGCCCATGTCGACCACGCCGGCGCAAAAAATGCCGATCGCACCCGGCAGCGGCAGACCCTTGTCCAGGAACCATGCAATCGATTGCGCGGTCAGCACCCCGCCCGCGGAACAACCGTAGATACCGATGTTCTCCGGCTTGTGATGCTGCAATAGTGCGCGATAAACCTTCTCCACATCCTCGCTTGCCGCCGGGTAGGTCTCCTCCGGGCCTTCCCGATAATCGACCGAGATCACCTTGATCTTGGACAAGCTGGCCACCGGAATGGATTCCACCAGTCCGCCGCTGCCGGCGCCCCACAGAAACGCTCCTCCGTGCAAATTGATGAGAGCGCGCTGCTCGTCGCTCTTGCCGCCGGTTGACGAGACGATCGCCACCGGAACTCCGGAGATGATCGATGTCTTGATCTCGACCGGATAGAGCTTCTTCATGCGCTCCGCGCGATCGGAATTGATCCTGCCGTAGAACGTGCGGCTGGCGAGCGGGTCGGCTATGCCTGGTGCGGCCTTGTCCTCGAGAAGAATCTCCTGAAACCGCTTCAGTGCCTGAGGCGACGCCGAGGCGGAAAACGGAATTCGTGCCCCGACACTCGCCACGCTGCCGTCCGTGCCGACCAGCGGTTTCGCCTCCTGTGCGGACACCGTTGCGATGAGGAGGCAGCCCGGCACGAGGAATTTCAGCGCCCGTATTGCGACCATTGCATGTCCCCTTAAGTACCCGCCGGCCGATGCCGATGGCAAATAACATACCATGCCGGCTCTCCCCCAAACGGCCGCGGGATGGTACTTTCGTCTCCACGATGAAGAAGATCACGCCCCGGGATTTCCGAAATGCTTTTTTGGCGGTCATGAAGGCTGAACACGATGGTTTTCGCACCGCCGCGGGCTTCGAGACGAAATCCTATACGTACTTCCTGCGTTCAAATATCTTCCCGCGGATTGCCAGGCATCTGGGCCTGTTGGCCTGGAACAAGGAGTATTACGCCCTCGAAGTGATGTTCTACGAAGAACGGGGCACCGATGCCTTCGGCAAGTACTCGGCGTACGCCAAATGGCTCTCGGTCGCTTTGGAGCACGCGAACAAGCCCGAGAAATCGCACGAGCAGCTCAACAAGCTGCAGATGTACAACACCCCGCTCAAGGTATTGATCACGTACGCGGCCGAGGGCGCCGAAAGCGACGCTCTCCTGAAGAAATATGAGGCGGTCATCGGCGAATCGGACCTGTTCGACGACGTCGCCACACTGCGCCAGCAACTCGTGATTCTCGGAACGCCGAGCACCTTCAGGGAATGGCGTTTCTACGCGTACGAAAGCGATGGCTTCGTACTGATGCTGCCGGGCAGCCCGGCAGCCTAGTCGTTCGGACGCTGCTTGTTCGCTTGATCGAAACGGGTCGGAACATCGCCTGAAATCGATACGCGGGTCCCTTTTCGGCTGGTGGCCGCATCCAATCCCGAGGCTGTCGCCTCAACGTCGTATTCCCCGGAATGAGTAAAGGCATGCTGCACCTCCATGCCGTCCGCGCTCGAGCCGTCGCCGAAATTCCAGTGACAGGCAAGTACCGGCGCTTCGGCCGACGCTTGGGACGCAGTGAAGGTCACGCTCTCGCCCGCCTTGGCCCCGGTTGCCGCCCGTATCTCGAGTGCGGGCTGCATGGCAGGAACGGATGTGTCGATCAGTTTCAGCATCCGCACGGAATGAGGCTTCTGGGCCGCGTTGATCGCGTCCGAAGAGCTGCCGCAGCAGCTTTCATCACCGAATACATCCACCATTTTATACGCGCCGGGTTTCTTCAAACCGAGGCTTGCAAAATCGATGGCGCGGCTGCGCGCTTCGTCGCTCCAGTTGAAGATCGTGAGAATGGACTGGCGCTGGTTTTCCTTCAGCAAAAAGACGCTCGGTTGCTTGTCCTCTTTTTCATAGCTCATCAGATCGACGGGCGTGGATGAGCGGCCGAGTCGGGCCATGTCGATGAGATCCGCATTTCTCACGAGGGATAGGCGTTCGGAAGAAGCCCCCAGCGTCGGCAGATCGTCTCCAATCTCGAACATGCCGCCCGCCACGGCTGCCAGCGCAATCGACACCTTGGCTTCATCGAGAGTGAGCGGGTGCCGGCCTCCGTGCCAGGATTGATCGTCGACCGTCTGGGTGGAAACGGTGAGCGCATCCGGGTCGGCGATGAAAAAATTTCGATTCATGTAGTAGCGCGCCGCAATCCCCGAAGCCGCGTCTCTGCTGGCATCGAAGGTATGTCCCGTGTCCTGGGAGATGCGGCCCGCATCCACGATTCCGACCGGATTCAGCATGGGACTGCCGTCCTTGTCGAGCACCACGGTCTCGCCGACTGCGCTGCGGATGATCTGCAGACCGATCCGTTGAGCCTCCAAAGCCGTCGTATTGGGACGATGGTACGACCCCTCGATCGCCGTATCGTCCATGAAATCCATCTTGATGAAGCGCACGCCCCAGCTGTAGAGCGTGCCGTACGTTTGCTTCAAATACTCCTGGGCGCCGGGATGGGTGGTGTCCAGAACATAGAGATGATCTTGCTTGTCGGTGACGTAGCCGATATGAATGAGCTCGCCCGCGGCATTGTGCAGCAGCCACTCCTTGTGGTTTTGGAAAACCCATGCGCGCTCCGATACCTCGAAAGGTGCCGTCCACAATCCGAAATTGAGTCCACGGCGGCTGACGAAGTCCGCCATGTAGCTCATGCCGAGAGGAAAGAGTCTTGCGTCCGGGGTGGTGTATTCTCCGCGCGCGTATTGATATCCCTCGTCGATCTGATAGTAGGTGTAGCCCAATTGCTTCAGGTTCTCGGCAAGCCATGAAGCATTGGTGGCGGCGGTACCCTGATTGAGCCCAAAGTAGTAGGCGGTCCAGCTCCACCATCCGATCGGCGTCGGGGCCTTGACCCTGGCCTTGTGCAGCTGCCCCACGACCCGCCCGTACTGCTCCAGCTGCGCGTGGTAGTCGGAGCCCACGGCGAACATGAGGCGCTCGGAGGACAAGCTTTCGCCGGAATTGACGCGAAGCTTCAAGTTCACCTGTTCGGACGGTGGCGAGTCTTTCAGCGACTCACCCTTCATGATTTCGGTAGTGCCGGTGGCAACGGCTTCATACGACACAATCGACGTGCGGGCGCCTGCGGTCTGCTCTTTCAGATGAAAAATCGTCAGCAGCCGATCCGAGGTCAGCGCGCCGAGGAACAGGCTTTCGCCGCTCTGGCGGTTATAAATGAGCTGGCTTCCCACGGCGCGGTGCAGGCCTTTCGGCGCATCGCCCAGCTCGCGGATGGCGAGCTGCGGCCTGTCCTCGCTATAACTGTCGGACAAGATGCGGTCGGCGGAAACCGGCCCGTTCAGGCTGATGAATGGAGCGCCGGTTGCGTGCACGGCACGGATTGCCTGCACGGAGATCGCCTGGTCCGTGCTGTTCTGCACCTTGACTTCAATCTCTCCCCAAGACTGGTCGCGAAACAGCTTCACGATACAGATGAGATCCGGTGCGCCGGGAAGGCCGGTATGAGTGACCGTCAGAGCCGATCCCGCACCGAATTCATCTTGAAACTCGGATTGGGCCACGCGGTGTTGCGGATAGGCTGAAGATCGCAGTACCCGATCGCCAACCTCCGCCTCCACGTCCGAACGAACCACCGCGCCGGTGATTCCGGATGATGCGATGGAATAGTCTCCGCCAGCATAGATGGCCACCGACAAGGACTTCCCCTGTACGGAACCGATCGGCTGAGCCCTGTCGCGCGGCGCCGGGTGCGCCTGTTCACCTGCAGCTGCCGAGCTGCTCCCCACTGCAGCCCCTGCCGCGATGACCAGGCCTACGCACGATTTCAACCACTGATTCATTTTGACTCCCGTGATGAGGACGCCGCCGAGGGCGCTGCCGAGCGCGCTGCCGAGGCATGCCAAGGATTTCCGTACCACCGCTCGGCATTGCTGCTGTAAATCTTGCGAATGACCTCCTTGGGCAGCCCCAGGCCGTGCACCGGTGCATC
>Ga0182013_10008167_pt1 | contig 11337 bp, 11 predicted proteins | sample 612S2MmetaG_FD_120487 | JGI IMG/M metagenome (GOLD analysis project Ga0182013, IMG submission 120487) | Permafrost microbial communities from Stordalen Mire, Sweden - 612S2M metaG | ecosystem: Environmental > Terrestrial > Soil > Wetlands > Permafrost | place: Sweden: Stordalen | collected...
ACCCTGCAGCTCCGCCGCCGCCGCCGCCAATGACTTCGATCGTATTGTTGGATGAGCTCCAGTTAGTAGGCACTGACCAGCTCGTACCTGAAGTGAGAACGATAACGCTCTTCGAAGTTGGGTGGACCCAAACAAGGATCTGGCCTCCCAGTTGGCGGAAAAAGCCGCCCCACAATTCAATGAGGCTCGGGCGTGCGGGGGATTTGTCAATATAACCGACGATTATGACGACGCCGGAACCGCCGTTTCCTCCTCCGTATGCGATGCCGCAACAATTGCCGCCTCCGCCGCCTCCGCCGCCCGTGTTGGGCGCCCCATTCGCTCCGACGCCGCTTGCACCGCCAGTACCGCCGCCGCCGGATCCCCCTGATCCGCCGGCACCGCAGCCGCCGCCGCCGTAACAGCCGCCGCCGCCGCCTCCACCGTAATAGGTAGAGGTTGCGGTGATTAAGCTTATGACCCCCGTGCCACCGCCGCCGCTGCCGGAACCCGCCGCACCATCTCCTCCACCGCCGCCCGCAGAAGCATACGCGCCGCCGCCATTTGCTCCGCTGTAGCCAACACCCGTCGCGGTTCCTCCCGTGCCGCTGTTGCTTCCGCCGCCGCCTCCGGAGCCACCGCTGTTTCCGTTACCGGTCCAACCTCCACCACCGCCGCCGCCTTTTGCCGTGATGGTGCCAAATACTGATTGGCCGCCATTTCCTCCGTTAGTAGCACCGCCTGTCGCGCCTCCTGCCCCTCCCGAACCCACAACGACGGTGATATTTGCTCCTGGGGTCGTGGCATATGTCGGGCTTGCAATGACATCACCAGCGCCACCGCCTCCGGCGATGTCTGCGCCACCGCCTCCACCGGCCGCAACGACCAGCACATTCACTGCGGTGACGCCTGAAGGCACCGTCCACGTAGTCGTCCCTACGGTCGTAAATATAGTGCTAAAGCCCGGTATTGCGGTAACGATCGCGGACGCTTGGCAATTGGTCGTTCCGTCAGAAGCCGTGTAGGTGTACGTGGTGGTCACGCCCGGAGCTACGCTGACACTGCCGGAACCTGGACACGTAACGGTACCGACGCCATTGTTAATGCTACATGATGTGAAGGCGGCACTTCCTTGTGTTGCGCTATATGAAAGTCCCCCCGGAGACGCCGAAAGAGAACATGACGGCGGAGAGTACGCGTCGGCACTACGCGGCATAACGAAAAACGCGCAGCCGAGTATGATCGCTGCGAGTAGCAATGAAGTCCGCAGCCGACCAGACGGGACGATCCGTAGACTTAATCCGTCGTGAGATTGTAGGTATTTCAGATAGGGCGCTTAGCGCCCACCCATTCTATCAAACTCGGGGACGTCGTCTTGCGTTCAATCTCTGCGTAAAGCGTGCCGCGCATCCAAATGGCTCGAAATTCGCCGAACGAATTTTTACTGCGTCATTATTTGGTTCACTACTGTCTCGAAATATGCGCAATCGACTTGCCGGTTCTGCAAGAAGCAAGTTTCCTTGAATGCGTCGCCGGGAGAGTTTTCCTCAGCGAAAACAATTCCAGAGACTGCATTCATCCAAAAGTCTTGGGGCACCGTCGTCTTGGGAGGAAATGATTGAAAAAAGAAAGTACACATGCCCAACACTGCATCGTAGTGAGACGGATACCCTAGAGGGAGCGATTCTCCGGTAACAATCGTGAATTCCCTCTTGGCCTGCGCGCGGCAGCTTTCTTGCTGCTGATACGTCATCCACTGATTATCGAGTAACACGGCCGCACGCCCGACAGCGAGGATGACTATCGCGATGAGAAACCATCGAACGGTTTTCGGCATTGCTACATGCTAGCACGGTCTTGTCGAGTGTCATTTGCTGGCCAGTTGATGATGACGCGTGATCAAGCATCACCAGATCACATCTCTCTAAACGCGGGCGTTACGTTGACTGTCTCGGTCTCACTCACGCCGGGATTGGTCGAATAGGCGGTACACGAGAGCGTGTAAGTAGTCTGCGAGACTATTGGCTTCGAAGTTTCGCCTTTGGCTGGAGAAGAAAGTCCGCTCCATGAATCGCCGTTGCTGCCGGTCACCGTGCAGCTCCGTGCATTGGAGACGCTCCAGTGCACCAGTGTCGTTTCTCCGCTTTGGAGAAGACCGGGGATGAGTTGGAGGTTGCCGCTGTAGCTGCCGGATGGGTTGAAGCCGACCGCCGGATAGAGGCAGGAGCTTGAGCCGGCGGAGCAGAAGGCGGGAGAAACGCAGCTCTGGACGTTGGAGACCTGGCAGGAGGCGTTGGTGTATTGAATGGTCTCTCCGGAGCAGGAGTATGCGGGAGTGCATTGTTGATAGTCGGCACTCGCAAGAGACCAGCTCAACCACCCGACAACGTTAGAGCCCCACGCGTAGCCCGAGAATGATGCGCCATTTAAAGTCGGACCATACCCCAGGCCCGCGAGACTTATCCATCCGTCCCATCCGTTACCATTGGCCGAAAGCGCTTTGAGCCAGCCGGTGAACGCGCCGTGCGAAATAGTCGGCGTGCACGGAGAAGAAGGGCAACCTGTGACATCGGCGGCATTCGCCGATATCCATCCAATATTGTCGCTCCATGCATAACCGGAGAGCGCGCCATTAGAGGCGATCGAGAGGCCCCATGCGCCTGCGGGTCCGGAGCAGCCGCTCGGATCGCTAGAGCAGTTGAGAGAAACCCAGCCGATGGTATCGCTCCATGCGTAGCCGGTGATCGGCGTCGCGCTCGATTGCGAACGCGCGACGTGAGGTAAAAGTGCAAGAGCGGCGATGAGCGCGATGAATAGTGTCGAAACGAACGCGTATTTTTTTGAAAGAGACATGCACTAGTGAAGTGAGTTCAATATCTTGAGGCGCTGATCGTCGGAAAGAGACGTTGTTGATCCCGACGAGAGCGTATGCAGCATGTTCGATTTTTGGTTTGTGGAGGGAGAAGATGTCGGGGCGAGCTCGGCGAGAATGGCAAGCTTTTCCGGATCGGAAACCGGTCTGACCACATTCGTGCTTCCGACTGCGGGTCCCTGCCACAAAGCACGCAGTTGTATCGCGCCGATCGAAACTGCGAGTGCCGCAAGGAGCGCGAGAAGCGTCACGACAAGCGGTTTTAGACGTTGGAGGAATGACTCCATATTCACTGTGCCGGCGCGTAGGTAATGACGATGATGCCTTGAGCGCCGTTGCCCGAAATGGCCGTGGCGCCGTTGCTGTCGCCGACCGCACCTCCCGATCCGCCGCCATACAGGCCGCCGACGCCGCCAGGGTTCGGGTCAACATTACCGCCGCTGCCACCTCCGGAGCCTTTGGTTCCCCACTCCGTGCCGTTACCTCCCGCCGCATCCGAACTCGCCGCGCTTCCGGCGCCGCCGTCTCCGGCATCGCCGCCGCCGCCCGCGGAGTTCGTCTGCGTGCACACGCCGCTTGTGCTGCTCGAATTGTTGCCCGCGCCGTTGGGACCGGCCGCACCGCCACCACCAGAGCCATCGCATCCGCCGCCGTTGCCGCTCGAACCGCCGCTATATTTCAATGAGCCGATGCCCTGAGACGCCGCTCCACCGGAAACACCCGCCACGGTGGGCGAGCCGGCGATATTGCCGCCGGAGCCCCCTTTCGCGGCGACGATAACGGAGGAACCGAACACGCCTCCAACATCGCTGCAATTACCGGTGTTGTCGCTGCAAAGATACGTATCGCCGCCGGCATTACCCGCAGCGGCAAACGCGCCAGCACCACCTGCTCCAATACTGAACCTTATAGTCGAGTTGGGTGTGAAGGCCTGGTCGGTGGTCTTCGAATATGCGCCGCCGCCGCCGCCGGAGGAGGCGCGGTAATAACTCGACCGATCCGAACCACCGGAGCCGCCGCCGCCGATGACTTCGATACTGTTGTTCGCGCTATTCCAGTCGCTCGGTACTGTCCAGGTTGTGCCGGAAGTCAAATAAATAACGGTGGGCACGGCCTCGTTGGTAGCGTTTATGGCATACCAATTTGCTCCATCGCAGTACTCAAGCCTGTCGCTGGTGGCATTAAATCTTATGACACCTGCAGAGATCGCTTGGCACTCTTCCCCGCCATTTCCAATTTTGATACTTCCGTTCACATCGAGCGCGACAACGGGAGCGGATGTTTTGTTGACGCTCACATTGCCGCCAATGACCGCTCCGCCGGTGACACCGAGGGCGTTATTGACCCAAAGGTTGTAGACGTTCAACAGGCCTGCGACCGTCTGCGTAGTTGAAGTCGCCCCTATGTAGATGGGAGCGGGGGCATTGCCGTTTGGGGGTGATGAGGTAGGGCCGGTCCATGCCTGAAGCAGAGAGGCGGCGAGCAGTGCAGCGAACAAGATGAAAAGAATCGCGAACAGGGAGCGCAGCGAGAGCGAAGAGTTCACAGGTAAATTATATAGGGTGACGAGAACCTCCGATGTTGGTTCTGGGGATAAAGAACGGCAAGCGCTAACGACCTAACGGATTTTCCAGTTTGGTCCGAATGGCGGACGCGAAAGTTTCGGCGTCCCAAATTTTCGCGTTCGGAATTTTCTAGTTTTTGGACAGCAATATTTATTTCTTCAGAAAATTTTTCTGGAAAATAAAAGATGAAATTTAATTCCGCTCACGATTTTCCCAAGGCAGTAGGCGAGCACCGTGACGGACATGGTGAATAATTATTTCTCCAGTCTGCACTTCATAAAAAAGCGTATAGTTGCCGATGGGCAATTTTTTTAATTGACCTGCCTCGATCCACTGCCCTACTCCGGGGCATTCCCCAATTCGCATTACCGCTTCGCATATGCGTCCAATCAACATGATGGCAGCATTTTTGTCATCCGCGGCGATGTACGAGAAAATTTCTCTGAGATCGGCTATCGCCGACGCGTTGAAGGAAACTCTCATATTTGAGCCCTAATTCTAAAGCCACTTTCACGATACCCATCCCAAGAGCATTAGGGAAGATTGAAAAAATCGCGGAAAAGCGTAGATTTTAAGGGCACCGCTATGCAAGAATATCTCCCCGAATGGAAAATATACCTCTGGAAAAAATTGCTGCTCAACAGAGAGGGATTCGACAAGGGTACCGTAAGCGTTCACGCCTTTATGTTCTTCAGCAACGAAGAGCAGAATCGGCTTATGCACGCAAAAAATCAACGAATGATCGGTTCGGCGCAGCAAACCTATGGCCTCGCCGCCGCGCGACGCGCTGCGGTGCAAATCGACGCCGCAGGACAGCAGTCAGTCGACGACGATTATTACAGCTGCCACCCGATAAACATATTGGCGGCGCTCATCGAACTGATGGGTAGTAAACCGCGTGTGCTCTCGATAACAGCGAAGTTGGATAAGCGGTACATCACGTGGTACCGGCAAGAGAAAAGAAAATATGAGGCGATGCAGCAACGGAAACATCTTGCGAGTTTGGGGATGAGCCGCGGCTCGGCGCCCTACAAACCAAACGACGGGTACATGAACGATCCGTTTTGCGGTTTGGGCGAAGTTGTGTACAAAAAAGCGGAAACTGGAGAATCGCTCACTGTCGATGAGTTTCGGAGGCTGGCGAATTTTTCAAATCACACCACGCACGACTTTCTCGTGCTGAAACTGAAAATAAATAAACCGGCGCTTCAAGTAAAGCTCGACGCTTACATCGACGATTTTCTCGCTGGTAATCTCGTCGGCCCGTATGGCTCATCGTATTACGCCGCACACATTCAGCGCCTCAATATATATGGATATTACATCCAACCAACGACCGGCGAATACGGGCATAAAATGAGGCAGCTCACCATCGAGAAAATCGCCACGTATCTGAAATGGCCGCCTAGAGAGGAGAAAAAATATCGTTTCTTCGAAACCCTGCTATCGCTCGAAAGAACTGGAAACATCACCGTAAACGATGTTCGTCAATCGGAGGTGATAATTTCCTTAGTCACGGAAAACGACGCGCCGACTACGGCCGCTGCGACGGAAGTTGCTCCCGCTTCCGGCAAGACGTACACCTCTGTCCTGTCTCTCAATCCGATACTCGACCTTTCGCCGGAAATACAAAGTAAAACCGGGCGTTTTTTAGATACGCTTCAGAACCGGATCGAGATGAAAGCTGGAGCCGTCACCCATTCGATGTCTGTATCCATTTCGAAGCGAGCGCTCGAGATGGACGGTATCGCGGTGGACGAGGCTGAAAATTTCATCGCTATATTCAACAGGGCTATTACGCCAAGGTTGGAAAAACCGAAAGACGAGGAGGTCGCAAATAAAAAAGGTCTGTACTCGCTGCCGTTGCTGGATGTGCTACCCGCACTGCAATTTCCGCTTTTCGAGCTAAATGACACAGGTAAAGAAAATCTCGAAATAGGCGTCGGGTATCCGCCCATTGTCGGCGAGATCAGAAAACGGCTGCCGCAGCCTGCGGCAAAGCCCTCGACAAAGGAATTGTCTGCAGCCGACAAAAAGCGGCTTTTTATTCTGGAAAGACTGAAAGAAGAATGGGATCTCGCGCCGAAACAAAATAGCGGACCGACGATGCTGCAGGCTGGCCTCGTTGTTTATCAACACCATGCCGGAGAAATAGACGTCCCATGGTACAGGTTTAGCGCGTGGTTGGAGCAGTGCGGCATAGATTTTTACCAGCTGCAAAACATACTGACTACATTTCAACAAGAGGAGTTGCTTGAGAGCTTCAGCGTCCATAGCGAGTATGAGTAGCACACTGTTGCGGATACAGTTCCCGGAGGATTTCGAGGAGCAGTACGAAAAATATAAGAAATCTTTGGGAATTTCAAAAACTCCAGATTTGAAACCCGATCCAGCTCAGATCCGCAGCGCGGAGGAGCGAGATCGCCGAGTCGAGCGAGTCAGCGCAAGTGCGGTATCTAAAAGACAGAAAGTGGTCGAGCGAGCAGCAAAAAATGAACCCGACGGAATCCTCTACAACCCCGAGACGGGTGTCGGAAAAATCGACGGCCGCACTTTCAAAATTAAACCGACTGATCCCGCGTTTCCGGTTTTCGCGGGTCTGTATGCCGTTATGAATAAGCCGATGGATAGGCAGAGCGTTCTGATCAATTCAGGCTTTTACGAAGAAGGTCAGTCGCCCGATCCAGCTCGTCGTACCTCCGAAACCGCGCATATAAACGACATTGCGAAAACGATACGCAGAATTCTTAAGGTCGATACGACTCAGCTCATAAACAACGACGGCAACCTCACTCTCGTCGGCACGAAACTGAAATTTCCCAAAAATAACCAAACTTCGCCAAAGTGACCCAAGATTACCTATTGCATTGATGCGGAGTGTTTTACGCTCATTGTCGAGCCCTTGTCTTTGACGAGTCCCGCAGCGGGACATCTCAGAAGAGCAGGCTCGTGCAATGGTAACAATCACAAACAAAAAATCAGCGCTCACGTGGACGACCGCCAAACGCAAAGTGGCGGATCTTCTCCCCGCCGGATACAACGCCCGCAAGATGACCGAGAGCGAGCGCCGCGACCTCGAAGATTCGATCAAAGAATTCGGCACGGTCATCCCTGTAGTTTTGAACATTGGCACGCGCGAGAACATCCTCATCGGTGGCCATCAACGCGTGCATATATACGCCGACCTCGGCATGCAAGAAATCGACGTCATGCTCCCGAGCCGGGAGCTGGACGAAACCGAGGAGAAGCGCCTCAACCTCCGGCTCAACAAGAATACCGGCAGCTGGGACGACGAGAAACTCAAGCTCTTCGACATGGACATGCTACTCGATATCGGCTTCGGCGACAATGAGTTGCAGGCGCTCTTCGACGACATTGATGTCATCGACGATGATTTCGACGTCGAGAAAGCGCTCAAGGAAACGAAGGTTGCGCGAGTGAAACCGGGTGAGCTGTGGCAGCTAGGCGAGCACCGGCTGCTCGTGGGCGATTCGACGGATGCCGAGCAAGTGAAAAAACTGATGGGCACCGACCTCGCGGACGTCATCTACTGCGATCCTCCGTATAACATCGGCCTCGACTATTCCAAGGGCATCAGCACCTCCGGAAAATACGAGGGCTCGTTCACCAGCAGCAAGGACTCGAAGAAGGACGCCGCATACGGTGCGTTTTTGGACGCGAGCATCAAGACGGCACTTGGAGTCGCCAAACCGAGCGCCCACCTTTTCTATTGGTGCGACGAAAAATATATTTGGCTCCTTCAAACGCTGTACCGCGACAACGGCATCGACAACAAGCGCGTGTGCCTGTGGATCAAAAACAACTTCAATATGACGCCGCAGGTCGCCTTCAACAAGGCGTACGAGCCGTGCGCGTACGGCGTGCGCGGCAAGCCGTACCTCAACGATGGCATCAGAAATTCCAATGAATTGCTGAACAAGGAGATCACGAACGGCAATCAAGTGCACGAGGAGATTCTTGAAATGTTCGACCTCTGGCTTGAACGCCGTGACAACGCGCAATCGTACGAGCACCCGACGCAAAAGCCCGTGACGCTCAACGAGAAACCCCTGAAGCGTTGTAGCGCTCCCGGTCACGTCGTCTTCAGCGGCTTCGCGGGCAGCGGTAGCGACCTGATCGCATGTGAGCAACTCAACCGCAAATGGCGCGGCGTCGAGATCGATCCGATATTCGCAACGGTGTCCCTCGACCGTTGGGAAGCGTTCACCAACCAAAAAGCAACTCGCATATGAGCCGTACCATCCAAATCGGCGACATCTGGACAATCAGTGACCACGTCATCGGTTGCGGGAACGCGATCGATGCGGCGTTCGTGAACCGCCTCGTCGGGAGGCGGAAGATTCGCGCGATCCTTTCTGATCCGCCGTATGGCGTAGCGTACGTGGAAGGCAAAAAAGATTTGAGCACACTCAGCTCAGAATCGAAACCGATCATCGGTGACCATCTCCAATCCGACGAAGAGTACGCGCTCTTCACGAAGAAGTGGCTGGAGTCCGCGAAGCCGCACCTTGAATCGTACAACGCCTGCTACATCTTCAACGGCGACGTGATGTATCCGGCGCTGCGGCGCGGCATGCATGATGCGGGCTTCCACTACAGCCAAATGATCATATGGGTCAAGAACGCCGCCGTGATCGGCAGAAAAGATTACCTGCCCATGTTTGAGCTCGTCGCGTACGGCTGGCATGGCCGCCACAAAATGGAGCGCACGAAAGCGAAGAGCGTGCTCTTCCACCCCAAGCCTGCCGCCTCGAAGCTCCATCCTACACAAAAGCCGGTGGGGCTTCTGCGAAAGCTGATTCCGAATTCAACGAGGATCGGCGAATACGTATACGACCCTTTCCTCGGCAGCGGTTCGACCGCAGTCGCCTGCGAGCACCTCGGTCGAAGATGCATCGGGATGGATCTTGATCCAGCGTATGTCGAGACGACACTCGCGCGGCTTGAGAAATTGACAGCATTAAAAGCGGAAAAGATATGAGCGACGACGAGCCGGAACTTCCGAAGCGGGGCGTGTACAAAACGCAGGAGTTCGAGGCGTATGCCATGTGGAAGGCGTTGCCTTCCTTTTTGCGTGGACAGCCGCGACAGGTGCTGGAGAAATTCGGTATCGACGATGAGATTGCCCTCTCGCTACTCGAGATCCGGACGCAGACGGAATTTGCCAAACGATACGACATCAAAGATCTGGCGACGCTCACGGATTGGAACAAGAAATTAGAAAAAGACGGACTCATTCCGCAGATACACCAGTGGGCCCGCAAGCTCACGCCCAACGTCATCGGAGCCCTGTACCGAAATGCCTCGAAACACGGCAGAGCCGTTGACGTAAAAGCGTGGATGGAGATAGTGGAGAATATGTAACGCATATGACTATGAACATAGAAAAATATCTGACACGGAAGCGCATGAGCGCGGAAGAGATGGCCGCGATTCTCTCGCAAACGCTCGAAGATGTCGCAGCAAGACGTGTCACGCTCCGGCACGCGCTCGCTGTCTCAAGAGTAGCGTCAGCGCTCGCCAAGGTCATCGAGATCACCGACCTGAACGCCCGCGTCGAGTCCCTTGAAGAAGTGCTTAAAAAGCGAAAAACAAAATGAAAAATCTCACGGTAGCGATGCGGGACGGAGACTTGAGGCCGAGGGAGCGCATGATACTCCAAGTCCATAACCGGGTTGCGAAAGACAAGACAGGTACGGAGATTCTCACCGAGGCCGAGAAGCACGCGCTCGGCGAAGGGTGGCGGCCGAACAACAACCAAGATGTTCAAGAATACAACCGTTATCTCGAAGGAGCGAATCTGATGGGGGGCGCGGAGATAGATGCACAGACAACGTACCTTGGAGCCACGAACAGTCTCCTCAGAGCGGGCAGGATTATCGACATGGCCTGGGCTAAAGACGGCGAACGTATCATCGATTTCTGCAAACGCTTCAATAAAGAAGATTTGGAAAGCGAAGAAGATCCATTGAACCTGGTGCTGAAAAACAGCGGGCTTGAACTCGAACGCGTCATACATCGGTACGCATTCGAGAGCCTGAGCGAGGACCTGAAAAAAGACATCCTCGCGCTCTATCCCGATGCGGAAACTGAAAGGCAGTACCTCGATCACGAGGAGGCCATAGCCGAGGCGTTCAATGGCAAGCGCAAGCTGACCCCGGAAGCGAAACGCATATTGGCCGACCTGATCGTCGCGAGTATCCACAACAAACACGCTGGTCTCTTTAGAAAATTAAAGGCCGACAACGAGTTCTGTGAGGATTATATCTTCAGTGGCTACTACGCCGAATTGCCGACGTTCGAGATACTCGGCAAATGGGCTATCTATAACAACCAGATGCCCAAAGATGCGGAGGATCTGCTGCGTCACCTCCCGGAGGACAAAGAGTACGCAAGCGATAGCGAGGAAGTGAGCGACCTCTTCGATTCAATCAGGAAAGAGCTAATCCCGAGGCTGACTGGCTACGCCGAGAAGCACAAAAAAGATGTCGGCGAGATGCTCAAAGAGACATTGCTACGGCGGTTTGACGAGGGCCTCTTCACCAAAGACTTTACGCCGATCTGGAACAGCACGGGGAAAGTAACGTGCAACGGCGTCGATACGAAACTGCCGCACAAAGAGGTCTTCAAAGAATGGCTGAAAGCGAAACGGAAATCCGAGCAGGTGATATCCGCTCTTATCGATAGCGGCGAGCTGAAGATAGAGGATCGGTTGGAAACTATCAAGCGCTTCGGGAATGAAGAGGACGCATTCACCAGGCCGCTGAAACTGATCACGGGCGAGAGTTTGTACCACCTCACTGGCGATTATTCCTTCGCCGCCGACTACAAAAAACAGGCGGATGACTTTGCGGGACTCGGAGGTCTTATCGTTTTCTTGAGAGAGCGCGGTTTTCTGAA
>Ga0182013_10008168_pt1 | contig 11336 bp, 16 predicted proteins | sample 612S2MmetaG_FD_120487 | JGI IMG/M metagenome (GOLD analysis project Ga0182013, IMG submission 120487) | Permafrost microbial communities from Stordalen Mire, Sweden - 612S2M metaG | ecosystem: Environmental > Terrestrial > Soil > Wetlands > Permafrost | place: Sweden: Stordalen | collected...
AAGCCGGACCGCCTCTTGCTTGAACTCAAGCGTGTACTGCTTCCGCGTTGCCTTCGTCATCTTCGCTACCCTTTCGCTATTAGAACAGCTCGCTAAGGGGGACGTTTTTCGGGGGCAAGGTCAATCTGGGCTGATAATTTCCCCTTGAACCTGCCGGAGTCATGTACATCCCAAAGAAATAAAAACGGATCAATATAAATCATCCGGCCAGGACCAGAAAATGGGCTAAAACGCAGTATTACCCTCCATGAGACTTAACACTGTTATTCATGGAGATTGTTTATCAACCCTTTCTGAACTCTACAGTACCAATAAAGAGTTTGCTGACCTAATCATTTTCTCTCCTCCCTATGCCCAGCAAAGGCAGGATACATACGGAGGAGTCCCGGAGAATGACTACCCCGATTGGATGTTGTCCGTAGTGCGTGCCGGGATGATGATTCTCAAGCCGACCGGGTCGCTGGTTATCAATATAAAGGAACACGTCAACGACGGCGTCCGGTCTCTTTACGTTCTGGAAACCACGCTTCTGCTTGCGCGGGAGTTTCGCTACGTCGATGAGTATATCTGGCACAAAACCAACCCGTTCCCCACGGGCAGCAAAAAGCGCCTGAAGGACGGCTACGAGCGCTGTCTGCACTTCACCAAGTCCGCCGACTACCAGTTCTATCCTGATAGTGTTAGCGAGAAATCCACCAGCAAGTACGCTGGGGACAACGAGCGCCGTAAAAACAAGGGAGCCCACAATACGACTAACGGCTCAAACATGCATATGTCCAAACGGATTATCGGGGAACTAGTACGCCCATCCAATGTCATCACCATGCCGGTGTCATGCCTGAACATCGACCACCCAGCAGTGTATCCGATTGCCTTGCCGGAATTCTTCATCCGCTTGATGACCAAGGAGGGCGACGTGGTGGTTGATCCCTTCCTCGGAAGCGGAACCACAGCGTTGGCGGCAGTGAAGCTCGGTCGGCAGTACTTGGGAATAGAACGGGATGAAGCATACATCCGGCTGGCGGAAAGCAGGATTGCGGCGCTGGCGGAGGAGAGGAAGTGACGAGAAGCCGGACGCTGAAACCCGTAACCCAGTAACCCGGTACTCAGCGGCTCTCGACAGGCGGGGAACCTTCCTGAGCCGCAGGCCGTTGTTCGATGCGGAACCATCGGGGACGGTCTACGGTGCCGGTCGGAGTATTGCGGCCCGCCGTCAGGTGAGCCCGTTCGCGGTCGTTCCCCCTGAGCCTGGACGAAAGCCAATGGTTTTGACCGGCTCCCTGCGAGTTTCGACGGCTGGGAGGGGGCGCGGCTCTGGGTGGGTCTAGACTTACGGGTACTCTCTCTTGCGTCACTCCTGTACGGGGTAACCTACGGCTTCTCTCTCTCCTGCGGCACTTCTCTCACGGGCACCTACGGCTTCTCTTTCAGGTTGCACTTCTTTCACGGTACCTACGGCACTGTCTTTGTATTTCCCGTGACGGAGTCTCGAAGAGAAGGAAAGAATAGCTCTTTGTATCTCACTTACTATGACGTATTCATGATGATATTCTTGACGTATTCCTGACGGGTTCCTGACGGATTCATGACGGGTTCCGACACGTTCCCGTTTAGAATCATAGAGTTAAGCATTTTCCCATGCACTACTAGGTGCGCCGTATGCACCACCTCATGCATACCATGCACCACCCCATGCACATCATGCACCACCCCATGCATATCATGCACCACCTAATGCATAACATGCACTACAGTGGTCACCGCCGCTTGACCGTTGCTTGACCGTTGCTTGACCGCTGCTCACCCCAGTGCATGCCATGCACCATGCGGCACCTTTGCTATATCCATGCACCACCCATCTGCAGACCGTGGGCCAGAGAATATTTACAAGTTTGTGTTTATTTTATCCAAATTCTTTTTGAGGGCATCATTCACTAGATTCTGCCGCTTCTATTTATTGGTGTATATCCAGCCTGGAATCAGTAACCTACATACCTAAATATGGAAAACAAGTGTTTGTAAAAAACATTTATCAAATCCATTAGTGTACGACGAAACGAGATTTTAGAGAGGAACAAAGATGAGTGACCGAATTCTAACTATGCAAGATATTCAGGACATCATCGAGGAAATCATCGTAAATGACCTCCGTGACCCTTCCCTGACTTACACCGACATCTGCTCCCGGCACCGCGTAGGCATCAACCGTGTGGTAGCCGTAGCGAAGAAGCACAATTTGCCCCGGAAGCGTGGGCGCATCACGGGACGCAAGCTCTACTGGCCAGCACCAACAACCAACCCCAACATATAAAGGATACGATTTATGGCATTCAAATTTACTGACGTAGTTTTCAAGATTGGAATTTTCTCAGAGGATGTGGGGGACAGGGATGTGCCCTTCGTCTATGGCAAGAAGAAGAAAACCGTCAAGACGGTTACCTTCACTTATATTGATAAGGCCGTCCTGAACGCCCTGGCAACCAGAGCCAATGAAAATGACGGAACCTGCCGTCCGGGTTATGGTTGCATAGCCGAAGATACCCTACTGTCAAGGCGTGCTTGCATGGACTCCGTGAAGAAACTGGAGTGGTTCGGATTTATCTCCATCGCCAGCGGTGATGCCTCTAAGTACCTGTCCAACACCTACACCCTCAATATGGATAAGCTCTGCGAAGCGGCTGGGCTCACCGAAGAAGAGACCAAAAAGAAGAAGGCTCGTAGGTTCAAGGGCAAGGATGGCGAATGGCATTACGCCTATGAGAATACCAAAGAAGAGCCCAAGGTTGTACTTTGCGACACCTGCGGCAAACCCCTCTTGGAGTGCGTCTGCGAATATGAGTTTCTAGACAGTCCTCTTGCGGGTCCGGCAGAGCCGGAGAAGCAGGACAAGCAGAATGAAAAGCAGATGAAGTTCACCTGCCCGGTATGCGGCTTGAACGGATACGGAACTCAGGCCATTCTTCATGCTCATATCAGGAACACCCACCCGAAACCAGAGCCGGATCAGGCTCCGGTTACGAGCTTCAACCTTGAAGGCGATGACCCTGAACTCGATGAGAGCAATACCACGAGCTTCAACCTTGAAGGCGATGACCCTGATCTCTATTAGTACAGTCTCCCTTGCATTAAACATTAATTCAGTAAATACAGGAAGGAATTAAATCTATGACCAATGAAGATATAGTACTTCACAAATCCGTCGTCCGCAAAGTATTGGAAGTCGCCCAAGCTTGTGTAGACGGAACGCGGAAGGGCTGGCGCGTGCAGATGCCGCTCTTCTGGGGCGCGATGGACGACATGGGCTACACCGGAAAAGAGGTTCGTGAAACCCTCGCTTTCCTTGAAGCAAGGATGTACGTGATTGTGTTCCCCGACGAGGACGGGCAGGTCGGCAGAATCAGCCTCGTGCCACAGCGGTATCAATGCGGGTTTTGTTACATGTGGCTGGACATGCAGGATGAGCCCGAGCACCATATAGATACCTGTTTGAAGCGCCAAGCGAAGATCGAGCGGAACCAGAACTTGGTTTAAAAGGGCAAGGGCAGTGGCCCCCCACGTTCAATGGGGGCTACACCATAAAAAGCATGGCGATGCGCCATGGCAACGCTAAACCTTCGCGAAACATTAATCTGAGGTGCAAGTGTGGGTATCCCGATATCTAAGCTATACTTATTTCCACGAGGAGCGACCATGCTTTCCAAAGACGAGATTGTCGATGCGATAGTGGAGATTACGACGGAGTACACCGATGAATATTTCGCCACGTTTAAGAAAGACCTCGACAAACAGTTATGGGCGGCTCTACATCTTGGCTTTATCGCGGCCATGAAGCTCAACGGCTACTCGCCTGAGATTTTGAATGCCGCCCTCAGCGAGGCGCAAGACCGCGTTGTGGAGGAACTGGAATAATCTACATCCACGCACGCCATAATCACTTTCGTTGAAAAACATAAATCGGCTCATATTTGTAGCTGGCCTCCTGCTTGCCCGACCCTGGTATCTTGCTCAGCGTGAGTTGGAGGGTCTCAACCAATCGCCAGCCGTTTGCCACTGCCAGCGCGACGAAATCCTCATGCAAGGCCGGGTATCTTTTGACCCCGGCAATGTTGATGACCAGAAAGCCGTCCCGCTTGAGACCAATTCGGCAATTGTTTAGCGTCATCCTCATATAGCCTTGGAGCCATTCGTCGTTCGTCGGGAACTTGATATAGCTCTGCGTAGGCTCATCGCTGTACCGTTCGTGGCCGCTGTACGGCGGCGACGACATGCAAACGTCGAGCGAGTCGGTTGGCGGAACAAAATCCTCACTGCCAATCTTGTGCAATTCCACTTCCGGGGCGTGGTATCCGAGATGCTCCATCATCGGTAGCATTTCGTCGCGCATTTCGCGGAGGCCGTCCATTGTAAGGGTTGCCGGGTCGGTGCCGATATATTTTGTAACCCGACTGCACGACAGAGCGCCCAACATTCGACCACCGAACCCGGCGCTCATATCCCATACGGCTCCGCCGCTGTCCGGCAGGTACCGGTCGTAAAGTGCAGCCGCCGCTGTTGGACGGAAGTTGGATACCGATTGTGTACCGGAATATATGGAGAGGGCCTTCCGCAGATCGCTTTCTGTATTGCATTTGCCCATCTTCTTCCGATTCTCCAGAGCACCACACAAAAGGTTGTCATCTCCGAAGACCTTCAGTGGAGTATCCATGTCGCCGCATTGAACGCTCCAAGCATGAGGCTGATAATGCCACGCGAGGGGGAGACCATGCATGGCCTGCCTGACCACGCCATCTGTGATGATGCGTGTGCGGTCGTAGCGCAGTAGCTTCAGGAGTTCCCGTCGCTTCTTATCGCGTTGAAGTGAGAAAATCGGGAACCCTGCTGCACGCACTTTGGCAAAGTCGAACGTGCTTGAAGATGTGCTCATTAGGCCGCCCCCTCCTGCCGCCAAGCGAGGAAGCGTGTCTTCGTTTGACGCACTATAATCGGGCTGCATCCACACGCCTCAGCAAGTTGTTGGTCAGTCCACTCTGGGTGAGCTTCAGCCCTAGATGCGATGCCCCGATGCATGACCTCGCAGCCTGTGCATTCGGGGCCAACGCTCCTTGGTGGGTACTTTGGCGGTGCCTCGATGCCGAGGGAGGAAACAGAATTCTTATAGGCACCGCTGCCCAACATTGTCTCGATGGCACGCTTCCCTATGAGCACAGGAAGGGGCAATCTGTCGCCGTGCTGTTCCAGCACATCCATGAACTGAACGAGAAGGCTCTTCCAATCTGGTTCCAGGCGCAACGTGTTCGCAAAAGAGTCCAGCATGGCGGGAGCCACCGCTACCTTTTCATACTCGGCGAGAGCGCTCTGCCAGTCGCCACCGTTTTTCAAGGCAGCTACTAAGTTGTTGATGGCCAACTGAGCTTGGACGAGGGTCGCTTGCTTACGCGGATCAAGCCGGAGAGGCCGGGGGTTGGGCTCGGGCAGGTCGTCCCGTTCTTCCGGTCCTGCGCCAGTAGTTGCGTGTGAATTCTCTTCTACTACATCCCTTGAGTCAGGCGCGTCCAGGTCGGGGATTTCCCCAAGCCTGATCCGGTGCCGCTTGATCATGTCATACGCGGTTGAGTTCGCCAGACCAATCCGACGCAGTGCAGCGCTAAACTCACCATTGGAACCGGGCTTGGCGGTTTCCTTTTGAATCTCGTAGACAATCTCGCAGCGCTCCTGATAACTCGCCCAGAAGACCTCCGCACCGTTGTCCCATCGGTCGCACAGTTGGTCCAGCCGGGCCTGGCTGAACCGCTTTTCCTGCATAGATATGGCGACTGAATCACCCGACTTCCGGGTGATTCGCTTTTTCTGGTCAATCGCGGGCAGAATGGAACGGGGCAATGGAAGGTCGTCGCTATCCGGCGTCACGTCCGCGGTTTCATCATCAGAAGCAGTTACGTTGTGAACAACCTGGTCGGCGAGGCCGTGAAGAACCTTCTCCTCGAATGCAGTTTTCGCGGCATCTGGGTCGAGATTCTCGCAGGGGGAGTGAACTCGCGCAGATTCTGTAAGTGTCTGGGAGGCGGTGCAAGACTGATTATCAGGGACGTTTTCCATTGTGTCTCCTTTGCGGCGCGTCATTATGATGCCACAGGCGGAGTTATTGCGCAACAAAATTCTTGCCCGCTTGTAATCTACATAACATCAAAGCGTCCGATAGACACCTTTTATCATGTTACATAACACGGCGAACCCCGCTACTGGAGCGGTGTTCCTTGTACTTGTCTGTACTTGTATAAGGTAATGGATGTAGTTAATAGAAACTTCATGTACCAGCTAAGTACTCGACTTTATACTATATGGTACATAACACATGAAACTGAGTAGTACTTAAAAAAAGATATGGTACTCTAATCTACTTGAAGTGATCCTAGTGTTACCAGAGTAACTACAGCATAGTACACGAAGACCAGCGCAGGGAGCGGTGATTCGCATACGTTAACATGAATGGAAGTATGATTATTGGCAATATAATGTTACTTATGGTGCGCAAATGAACAATTGACGACGACGTGAATCCATGAGATATCTGTAACAGCATGAGTGATCCGATCCAAATCGAGAAGCCATCCAGCGCAGCTATCATGGGATGCTCCTATGTCTATGCGCCTGCCGGTCAAGCAACAGATCACCAGGAACGCCCCCGCACCAAGCAGTTCGAAGCCATGGGTGCCACTCCATCCGCTGGGAGTGGGAAGCCGCTTGGCCGACCGCTTGGAAGCTGCCTACCAGAAGTTGCCCTACTACCGCCTTTGCATTCAGAAAAACGTACTCGCGGGAACGCCGTTGCACAGACCGGTCGAAGTGAAGGCGGATCAACGAGCACCAAGCGCAGCGATGCAAACCTCATCGCTTGGATGAACATTCAGCGGCGGAAGTACGCAGAGGGGCGTCTCAGTGCGGACACGGTTCCGAAGCTTAAGTTCATTCCCGGCTGGACGTGGACACAGACGACCTCTCAGTAACCTCAACCAGGTTGGAGTTCGCCAGCCCATAACCCACAAGCGCAACCAAGCCAGCGTAGTCGAGGCTGGCAACGAGGGAGAAACATGAAACACACTGTGGAAGAGGGCAAAGCAAAGATTGAGGAGTTCAAGTCGCTGTACAAGAGGGGGCTTCTCACGCCGGAGCAGATTCAGCGGCTTGAATCCATCAAAGGCTTGACATGGGAACAGCCCGAGCCCGAACCGATGCCCGCTTTCAAAGACGACGAAATGGCGTTCGGCTTTCGTGTCGGGGATTTGCGGAAGCTAAGTAAACGGTAAACAGCAACATCTAACCCGGCTAGCCGGATAGTTGGCAACGAGGGAGAAAAATGGGAACTACTTACGACAGTTGGTGCAGCCATCTTTATGCTGAGTTTTCACAGTCTCGGCTGAAACGGGCAGACAGCAACTGGCCAAGGCAATGCGTGGTGCGCATCATTATCACATGCGTGTGCCGCAGCATCACTAAGGAGTCAACATGGACACAGCAGAGATTACCTTATCGCCCGTTAGGCGCGGAAGTTGGAAATCCAATTTCGCGTATGAGTTGCCTCTCAAAACGGGACGGCTGCATCGAGCAGTAACCAACAACGCGCCATCAACCAGAGGTAGGTTCCTTTTAGGAGCCCAAGCATTAACTGACAACCGGTCAGCGGAGATGCTGGCAACCGCCCTGAGGAGGGCAGCAATATGGCAGTCAAGAGTGTTAATTACGTTACCGGACTTACAGTAGTCGAGGAACAAGCGGCAATCAAGTGGCTTGCGGACGCCGCCGAATCAGCGTCCAGCGAGTCGGAACAGGCAATTCAGGCCATGAACGCCCTTCGCATCATCACGGTTCAGAATGACATCATCGATGGTCAGCGCAGCGCCATCAAGGGTCAGCGCAACCTCATCAACCTTCAGGAGGAATCCCTCAAGATTCAGGACGACGCCATCAAGTGCCTCATGGTTGATGCACCGCACGCAGCAGCGTAACCAACCAAGGCCGATGCGAACCACCGGCCACAACCAGCCTGCGTTGTAGCTGGCAGCGCCCTCACGAGAGGCGCACCAATAAGGGAAAAGACCCGGCTGGAGTCCATCGGCCCACGACCACGCATAGCATCCGGGGCTCTGCGGCCTGTCCACCCGCCGCGCCTACAACCACCACCCATACCAAGAGCTAGGTAGAAATTGAAACAACAAGCAGTGGCCGCAGGCCTTTGCGAGCCACAGGGGATAGACTTGATGAGTGAGTGAACAATGTAAGAATCCACTGCGTCTCTACCGCTCAGATTAGCCCACTAAGAAATCTGGAGAGGAACCATGAAGAACATAATTGGTATTGGCGTGCCTATCAGCACCGTTCCCACACATGGCAACAAGCCTGACCTCCGCAAGGTTGGGAAGGAAATCTATGAAGTGCTGACGGGCACAGGCAGTCACGGATACAAACAACGGGCTGATCCCCGATACTCTGGGGTGGGTTCCCTGACAGGACCACAGACAGAGAAGAGAGGATCAGCCATGACTCCAGGACGCAGTGTCTACTCGCAACTCTTGCAACTATTTCCACGCAGGCAGTTCGCCCAGGCGGTCAAGCAACATCAAGCCGAGTTCAACTCCAAGGGGTTTCCCTGCAGGGGGCAATTCGTGGCCATGCTGTTTTGCAAAGTGGCGCATTTGAACTCGCTGCGCGAAGTCTGTATGGGGCTGGCCGGTTGCGAATCGCTGCTTTGGGCGTGAACTGGGTTGCATCTGAGGGCTGATGGGTGCATCATTATCTGAGTCTGTAGTTAGCAGGTCGGGAAATCTAACTATCGGTATCTGATGGAGACAACATGGAAATCAAGATGGACAAGGACAGCAGCAAGACTTGGGCAGAAGTAAACGAGATAACCGCGAAACTGAAAGAAATTGACAAGCAGCTCAAACTAATCAACCCTGCATTCTTCGGGGCTGTTGTATATATCCGTGGTGAGGAAATGTGGGTGGGGGCGGACTGGCAGTACAAGAGTAGTTACGACTGGGATGACAGTATTGGGATGCGTTGTTTTGAAAAAATGCGGACAGATACTCCAGAATATGGCAAACCGTGGACTTTCATCGGGTATGTACAGTTTACGGGTGCAGAATGCCAGTTCTTATCCGAATCTGAAGAGGTAAATGAAAAGCATGGTCAACGCGCTTGCGACATGGTTGGAGATGAGGTAAATGAGGCAGTAAAGTGGAGGGTGGAGAGAGACACCAAGGACTTAAGCGAGCTGCGGGAAAGTTACGTCAAGTACCATGAGACAACCGGTGACGACAAGCGTACTGCGCGGAGACATTATGCCTGGGTGGTAGCGAAAAACCCCAAAGTTGCGGCGGCTAACGGATACCCAAAATTTGCTCACCTAAAAATGCTACCGGTAACTGAGTTGAGATAAAAATCACCTAAACCTACTTCAGCGGCGCACGGATCATAAATGTGCGCCAGCGTGTCCAACAGGAGGGAACAGATTGAGCACCAGTGGAACCTGTAGATAATGACGTATTGACAATTTAAGAGGCTGTTACGCTGTTCATGGATCACTCTGTCTCGCTACGCAAACGCGCTGCGGACTGGGGAGTACCCCCATCGAGCAGTAACCAACAATACACCTTCTACCAGAGGTAGGTTCCTTTTAGGAGCCCTAAAATCAAGTGGCCGGACGCCTATCCGGCCACGGGATCAGTGGCTCGATAAGAGCCAAACAATCTGAAGGATACATTGCGCCTTGGCCGCTCAAATAAGCTAAGTAAGAAATCTGGAGACAAACAATGAAGGAGATAATCGGGATGCCTCTCAGCACCAATTATCCTCAAGGCAACAAGCCTGACCTCCGCAAGGTGGGGAGAGACATCTACGAATGGCTAACAAACACTGGGAGCCGTGGCTACAAGCAGCGGATGCGCAACCAGACAATCAAGATTGAGCCCGAGCAAAACTACGCGCCAAGCGAGGTCGCAGCGTTCCTAAACCTGAGCTACGATGCCGCACTGAGACTCATGCCAAAAATGAAGGGCGTGGTCGATTTGGGCACGCCCACGCGGCGGTACAAGCGGGGAAAGAAGAAGCTGAGAATCAGCGGCAAGAATCTGTTGAAGTTCGTCAGAAGTAAGACGAGAGACTAGACCTCGTTGCCGTTCTCGTCCAGTCCCATCTTCAACCACGCCTCACGCTGCACTTCGTCCAAGCGGTCCTCAGCTTCCTTAATCCAATGACGGTATGTCTTGCGGATTTCGTCGGGCGACGTGCCCACCATGTACGCCACGTCGTCAACATGCACACCTGCCGAAAGCCACTCAGTGATTTTGAAGTGCCTGAAGCCATGCGGAGTTGTCTTGACACCTGCATCCTTGATGGCCTTGTTGACCCGCTCACGCCACCGCGGATATGTGCCGGGGAACACAGGTTCGCCCAGAGCCTCAAGCTGCTTCGCTAATGAGCCGCTGATGCGCACCCGGTAGCGTTCGTTGGTCTTGGTGCGGTTGCCATGAATGACCTTGTCCTGAATCACGGGACGCCGCTCCGGTTTCGACAGCCCATACTTCTCAGCGTCCTCCTGCGACATGGCGTATTTCATGGCATCGACCAGCGCCATCGCCGTCTCACGCATCAATTGGCACAAGAGCCGGACTTGCCCCGTGGCGGTCGCCAGAATCTTCTCGACTTGCTTTTTGGTCGGCGGCTTAACTTCCGCCTTCTCGTAGCGGATGCGAAACTGTGGATTCGTCTTGGGGTTCGGGATTGGAGTTTTGTCGATGTAGCCCATTCCCGCAGCCCACGAAAAGAACCCGCTAATGACTGACCAGTGGACGCTCAGGCTGCTGCTGTCCCCACTCCGATGCGGCAGCGTCAGACGCCACTTTATGGCCTTGTCGGTGGTGAAAGCGGTCAGGAGCAGAAGGTTGTTCTTCTCGCACCACTCCACGAGCTTGCCGCCCATCTGTTTCGCCTTGGTGTTGTCCAAATGGTTCTGGTCACGGAATTTGTACCACTCCTGCAATGCTGCTTCGACGGTCATGCCTTTGGGCACTACCTTGCCCTCGGCGAAGTCCTTCAGGCGCTTCTCCAAGTCCTGCACTTTGGACTGCGCTTCAGACCAGCTACGGGTTTCCAACGACCACTTGTTCTGGTAGGCAAGCTTTTTACCTTCAAATACGCCGGGAGAACCCTTCCAGACAAATTGAACCCACAATGGGCATCCGCACCGAGGCTCATAGCGGTTGGGGCTGTCGCAGTTGTCCCGGTTGTGACGCCGAAAAACGGTGAAGGTCATGAGGACTGTCCTCTCCCTGCCGGAT
>Ga0182013_10008172_pt1 | contig 11335 bp, 9 predicted proteins | sample 612S2MmetaG_FD_120487 | JGI IMG/M metagenome (GOLD analysis project Ga0182013, IMG submission 120487) | Permafrost microbial communities from Stordalen Mire, Sweden - 612S2M metaG | ecosystem: Environmental > Terrestrial > Soil > Wetlands > Permafrost | place: Sweden: Stordalen | collected...
GAGGGACTGAGGGACTGAGGGACTGAGGGACTGAGGGACTGAGGGACTGAGGGACTGAGGGACTGAGGGACTGAGGGACTGAGGGACTGAGGGCAGATTTGAGAAGAAAGCGGATGGCGAAAAACTAAGGCCGCCGGGGCGGGGCGGCCTTTGTGTGAGTTGGGGTGTTGACCGGCGCTACGCTTGCGCCACCTGGGTGCTGGCTTGGGGAGCAGCAGCGGCGGGCTTGGGCTTGGGGGCTTCCTGCTTTTTAGAGGGCGCGAGGATCGCGTGGAGAATGGTGCCTTCCATGCGGGGCATGAATTCGACAATGCCGGCATCGCCAATGTCCTGGATGAGGCGGTTGACGATGGCGTAGCCGAGTTCACGATGGGCCATCTGGCGGCCGCGGAAGCGCAGGCTGGCCTTGACCTTGTCTCCGCCGGCAAGGAACTTGACTGCCTGGTTCTTCTTGGTCTGGTAGTCGTGCTCATCGACGGTTACGGAGAACTTGACCTCTTTGACGACGATGATTTTCTGCTTCTTCTTGGCGGCGCGTTCGCTCTTTTCCTTCTCGTAGAGGAAGCGGCCGTAGTCCTGGATGCGGCAGACGGGCGGAACCGCGTTGGGCGAAACTTCGACCAGGTCGAGGCCGCGTTCGCGGGCAATCTTCAGGGCCTCGAAGGGAGGCAGGATGCCGAGCTGTTCGCCGTTTTCGTCGATGACGCGGATTTCGCGTGCGCGAATTCTATCGTTGATGCGGATAAAGGACTTTGCCGAACGTTTGTCGAGTGCGATGGTACTCCTCCAGATGTCGTTGCGAGCCGCATCCGGGGTGATCCCGGAAACGCCGCGGTCAGAGCAACGCACCCTGAGTATAACATTGGGCCGGTTGAACTGAGCAAAGAGAACGGGTCTATCGGGCGGAGGCGGCAAGGGATGGAAGGACGATTGGGACTAGTTCCGCCCGGAGTGCGCCTTCGGGACTAAACCTGGAGAGGCGGAGGCGCAGCAACTGGTTTGCGGCCAACCGGCCTTCAATTTCGACGGGCACAAAGTTCTCGGTCAACGCGGATGTACGGCCGAGATCGGCAAGCGGTGAAGGAGTGTGAAGTGTGATGGCTTCCAGTTCCTGGCCGAGGAGGCGGTTTCGGTGCGCACTGGCCTTTTCGGCGGCGAGGGCGCGCAAGGCTGCCATGCGCTCGTCGACAGCTTGCGGTGCGACGGGCGACGCGGCGTGCAAGGCCCATCCCAGTGTGCCGGGACGGGGCGAGAACGGGAAGAGATGCAGATAGCCGAAGGGGAGGGCGCGGACCAGGGCGAGCGTCTCTTCGAATTCGGCATCGGTTTCGCCGGGGAAGCCGACCATGACATCGGCGCCCAGGGTGAGTTGGGGACCGGCGGCGCGCAGGAGTGCTGCAACCTTTTCCGCATAGTGCCAGGGCCGGTAGCGGCGATGCATGCGGCGCAGCACGGCGTCTGAGCCGGACTGCATGGGCAGGTGCGCGTGACGCGCGAGACGAGTGCCACCGAACTGGGCCATGAGACCGATCAGGTCGGCGTCCCAATCCATGGGCTCGATGGAGCTGAGGCGCAGGCGAGGCAGGCTGGTTTCGCTGAAGATGTGGCGGACGAGCGCTGCCAGTGTCAGCTTTGGAGAGCCTGGCGCGGCGGGCAGTTCCCTTCCCCAGCGCCCAAGGTTGATCCCTGAGAGGACGATCTCGTTGCCTCCGGAAGCGACAAAGCCTTGGACCTGGCGGAGGACCACTGCGTGGGGCAGACTCTTGGAATGGCCTCTAGTTTGAGGAATAACGCAGAAGGTGCAGCGGTTGCCGCAGCCCTCCTGAATTTTGAGATTGGGGCGGGTCTGCTGGCCGGGAACGAGCTGCGCCTCTTCAATGAAGGAGTGGGCGAAGCGGTCGTCGGCCCAGATGGGAGCGTTGGAGGGGGCACCGGAGGCGAGGAGCGAGTGCAGGCTGACGAGATTGGTGGGCGTGGGAGCGGTAGATCCGGTTGGGCTCGCATGACGGGTCAGGTTCAAAATAATCTGCGGCGCGAGAGCCTTGTGGCTGTTGCCTACGACGGCGGCGACGCCGGGGATTGCGGCCAGTTCCTGCGGGGCGCGCTGGGCATAGCAGCCGGTGACGACGATGCGAGCTTCTGGATTGAGGCGATGGGTGCGGCGGATGAAGGCACGCGCCGCACGGTCGGCCTCGGCGGTGACGCTGCAGGTGTTGACTACGACGACGTCGGCTGCATTGGGATTAGACTGGTGGAACCCGGCGTCACGTAGGCGGCCGCTGACGGCCTCGCCATCGGCGCGGGCTGCTCTGCATCCGAAGTGTTCCACGTGGAATTCCGGCATTGCTATAAGTTTAGAGCCTGTTCATGAAGAAGGAAACCGCCTGATTGAGGGCCAATAGCAGAAGACGGGCTCCGGTATACTGTGGACTGACCACTTAAAAATTAGGACTATTGAATTACATTCATGAATTCCAGTTCCAGTGCCACAGTTGACGACCTCCCCGATGCCGAAGGCAGAGCGGGGACGCGGCACATTCTGAGCTTTGTCTATTTCACCTTTGTCTGCTATCTGTCGATCGGACTGCCGCTGGCGGTGCTGCCGCCTTATGTGCATTTGCGGATGGGCTACAGCGCGGTGCTGGCAGGGCTGGTGATCAGCACGCAGTACATTGCGACGCTTGCGAGCCGGCCATGGGCAGGACGGATCTCGGATCGCGCCGGGGCAAAGGTGTCAGTGTTGTGGGGAATGGGCGCCTGCACGGCGAGTGGCGCGATGCTGGTGGTTGCGGCTGTGCTGCACGTTATTCCCTGGCTGAGTTTTCTTGCGCTGATCGCGAGCCGGCTGATTCTGGGCGTGGGTGAGAGCCTGGGATCGACCGGGTCGATGATTTGGGGCATTACCAGCGCGGGACAGGAAAGCACGGCCAAGGTCATCGGGTACAACGGCATCAGCACCTATGGCGCGATGGCGCTGGGAGCGCCGCTGGGCGTGGTTCTGGATGGCGCATGGGGCCTGACTTCAATTGGCCTGCTGACGATGCTGATTGGCGCCGTGAGCCTGGTGCTGGCCTACCGCAAGCCGCCGGTTCCGGTTATATCTGGCGTTCATCTTCCCTTCAGCGAAGTTCTGGGCCGGGTTGCGCCGCACGGGATGGCATTGGCGCTGGGCGGGGTTTGCTACAGCGTCCTGGCGACTTTTGTGACATTGTTCTATGCGAGCCGCAACTGGCACGGCGCGGCGCTCTGCCTGAGCGCTTTCGGAGTAGCGTTCATTGTGGCGCGCCTGCTCTTTATCCAGACCATCAACAGGTTTGGCGGGTATCCGGTGGCGATGGTTTGCCTGACGGTGGACTCGCTGGGATTGCTTCTGCTGTGGCAGGCACACTCGCCGTGGATGGCCATGGCCGGGTCGGCATTGGGGGGATTCGGATTCTCGCTGGTTTTTCCGGCGATTGGCGTGGAGGCTGTAAAGCGGGTGACGGAGAATAATCGCGGCACAGCACTGGGGGTCTACACAGCATTCTCCGACGTCTCTTTTTTTCTTACCGGACCGGTGGCAGGCGCGGTGATTGGCGTGTTCGGGTACGCAAGCGTGTTTCTGTTTGCTTTGATCAGCGTGCTGGCGGCACTGGGGATTGTGGTGGTGCTGCGGGTGAGGGCAGTCGTTAGTGGTTAGTGGTTAGTGGTTGTTTCTCTGTTAGTGAGAGAATTGCTTGTTGAAGATTCCCCTGGGAGGTAAAGCCGTATGATTCGGCAAATTGCTTGTGCAGCAATGATTCTTTCCTCTGCTGGGATTATTGCGCAGGCACCAACGACAGTTCCCGATTCTGCGCATCAAGCGAGTTCCGCGGCGCGGCCTAGATTCGATGCGTTCGAAGTGGCAACCGTGAAGCCTGTCAATTTCGACGCCCAAGGCGGGCGCTACATTACCATGCAGGGCACGAGCCGCTTTGTAGAGAAGGCATACACACTCAAACTTCTGATTGCAGCGGCATACGATGTGAATCCGCGAACTATCCTCGGCGGCCCGGGGTGGATGGATTCCGACCACTACGACATACTCGCCGTGACACCTGGTGCTGTTCGGCCAACGCACGAAGAGCAGATGTCGATGCTCCGCAATTTGCTGGCGGACCGGTTCAGCCTAACGTTCCATCGTGAACAAAAAGAATTCTCGATTTATGTGCTCGAAGTTGCTAAGGGCGGACCGAAGCTGAAGCAGAGTGCGACGGCACCGGAAGATCCGCCCGCGTTGATAAGCACTGTCTTTCCGCAGCACATCCATTTACCGGCACGCAATGCCAGCATGGGCGACTTTGTTTCGTTACTTCAACGCGCCGTTCTCGACAGGCCGGTAGTGGACAAGTCGGGACTCTCCGGAAAGTATGACTTCGACCTGGATTGGGCTCCGGATGAGACTCAATTCGGCGGTGATGTGCCGGTCGCATCCGTAGAGGCGCCGGCCGCTCCTCTTTTCCTGGCAATGCAGGACCAGCTTGGCCTGAAACTGACCGCAACAAGGGCCCCGGTGAATGCCCTGGTGGTCGACAAGGCGGAACAGCCGACCGCGAACTGAGGACGGTTCCGGGGTGGTTCAGGTTGAAGAGTGAGGGTTCAGCAGGCTGCCCAAAAAGTAACCGGGTGGATTTTCCTTACTTTGCCGGTAAGGAAAATCCACCCGTGTTTCTTGGCCTCTGATGTTGAGGATTGAAGTGGCGGCAGGCCGTCTACTGCGGCGTTACCAGTGTGTGGGCAATGGCAAAGAGCGCTAGTTCCAAGCGGGTAGAGACGCCGGTCTTGTCGAAGATATTCGAGAGGTGGCGCTTGACGGTCTCTTCGCTGAGGTTGAACTGTTTGGCGATGTCGCGGTTGCTGCAGCCCTCGACAATGCAGCCGACGACTTCAAGCTCGCGCGGGGTGAGTCCGTAGGTTTTGTGCTGGGGCACGGCGGCCTGTTGCATCAGGTCGTGGAGTGCCGAAACCAGGTTGACGACGCGCTTGCCGCCGATCCAGTAGTCGCCGGTGGAGACGGTGCGGATAGCGGTTTGAAGATGGCTGGCCAGGGCGTCTTTGAGCACGATGCCACGGGCGCCGATGTGCAATGCCTCGATGATCTGCTGGGTGGTGATGGTGGAGGTGAGCAGCAGGATCTTGACGGTGGCAGTGCCGTTCATGATGGCACGCATGGCCTCGAGGCCGGGAAGGCGCGGCATCTGCACATCGAGCAGGAGAATGTCGGGCTGTAGTTCCAGGGTCTGGGTAATGGCCTCGTCGCCGTCGGTGGCCTCGCCGACCACCTCAAAGCCGTCCTGTTCGACGAGCATGTTGCGCACCCCGATGCGCACGACGGGGTGGTCGTCTGCCAGCACGATCCGAATCGGTCGTTCCATTTAGAGGTTTGCCTCCGAAATCCGGCCAAAAAATCAGGCCGGTAATTCTGCCTCCAGCATACGCTCCAGGTTGCGGGCGGCGGCACGCAAATCGCTGAGCAAAGCCATGCTGTTATCCAGGTGGTTACTCTCGTCTCCAGCGGGGAGTTCCTCGAACAAGGCTCCAATTCTGGCGGCCTGGATGGCGCCAGCCATGCCGCAGCCCCCTTTTATGGCGTGGCCGATCCGCCGAACCTCGGCATCATCGCTTTTTGCAATGGCGGACTCGAGGGTGTGGACTCGCCTGTTCAGATCGGAGGCAACAGTGGCATAGATCTCGCGCACCGCGGCTTCGGGCATCATTCCGCGGAACTGGGCCAGAGTTTGAGGACTGATGACCGCGTCCTTTGGATCGAGGCGAGACAGCCTGGCGGCCGCACCGGGCATGGAGTGGCCTGCGAGCAGCTTCTCAAGCGCCTCGGCATCAAAAGGCTTGAGGAGGAAGCCGTCGGCAGCCGCAGAAACAGCGTCCGGCGGATTGCTGCCGCTAATGGTAAAAATTTTAGCCCTGGTGCGAGCGCGGAGCTCCGCGACCAGTTCAGTTCCGCTCAGCCCCGGCATCTGCGCATCCATCAGGATTACGTCAGGCTCACATGATTTTCCCGAGAGCATTTCCAGCGCGCGGGCTCCGTCCCCCGCGGTATGAACGGGATATCCGCTCATAGTCAGCACCGTTGCGGTAACTTCGCGGCTGACCATGTCGTCATCAATCAGCAGCAAAGTCGGATGCTTCCGCCGGGCGTCGAAGTTGAGCATACGTCTAGTTTGCATCTCCGGCGCAGAGATGCGCGGAAAATTATGGCATCAGGGTATCCATCTTGGTTATGCGGCGATGGCCTGCTCGCGGCGCGCGCAAGTGGGCCTAGGCCGTATCGACATATGGGCCTAGTGAGCGGGGTTGCCGTGCTGGCCAGAAAATTGGGCGCCGAGGGCATCGGGAAGGCCGAGAGCGGATGCCGGAGGCAGGTCCTTGCCAAAGCCCCAGTCGCGCGATCCCTCTTCAAACATCGCTCCGCGGCGCTGCCACTTTTGAATCTCGAGATCGTAGCGGACGGTGACGTTGTTAAGCCAATAGGGACGGTTTTCATTGAGCCAAACCTGCGAATACTCGGCTTTGACGAACGAATAGGCATCGCGCAAATCCTGGCAGCGGCCATTGTTGCCACTGATTTCGCTGAGGATGTTCGACGTGGACAAGCGCTGTGCTTTATCGTGCTGGCTGGCGACTGCCTTCGAGTACGAATCGGCGATCTCCTGGGCCAGTTGAAACTTCATACCGATGAGATCGAGGCGGCGCGCACCGAGGTCCATGGCGGTCAAAGCATCGAGTTCCCTCAGGGCAGGGTTTGCCTGGCGGGCCTGGGCCAGCAGAACGATGGCGCGTTCGGCGTGGAGGCGCAGATCCGTTGCTATGGGGAGTAGCTTTGCCGACACTTGCTGGCCCTGGGCGCTCCACGGGTCGAGCCAGAAGAGTTCGTCGCTGGTGAAGCCGGAGCTGGCTTTGCCGAGAGCTTCCTCTGCCGCCATCAGCTCTTTCTCGGCCTCGTTGATTTTGCCGGAGGGGTCGCCGTGGAAGAGGAGGCCATAGGCATCCTGATAATCGGGAATGGGACTCTCTCCCGGTTGCCATGACGCGACTGGGCCAAACAAGACGCCGTACCAGTCCTGGTCGAAGAGGCCTTCGCCATCGTCGTTCCACACGGTGTTGATGGCCCCAGTAGACCCCAGGCGCTGGCCGTCGCGGATGAAGCCCTGAATATTCCAGAGGGCGGTTCTCGCGATCGGATAGACTTCGTTCCAATTGGAGTCGCCGGGCGCTACCCAGGTTTCGATGCCGGCCTTGGCGAAGGGCTCGATCATTTTGTCGAAGCCGGTGATCTTCCCGTAGTCCCAAGGGACGGCGATCATGTCTTTGGGCAGGCCGGGAACGGCGTCGGGGTCATCGCCGCCGATGTCTCCCCAGAAGAGCAGGCGACGGTGCAAAGGCTCGAGCTCATCGTGAATCTGCTTGAGAAAGTCAACATAGACTGGGCCGTAACCTTGCGTGTCGACCTGCGGCTGTGTGCGACCCCTTCCGAGGTCAAAGGTCTCGTCGGCGCCGATGTGGACGAAAGGCGAAGGAAACTCCTGGGCGATCTGGGTGAACCAGTCTTTGATGAGCGGAAGAGTGCCTGGCTGGCCGGGCGCGAGCACATGACCATGGGGCGTTTCAGCGATGTCCTGGTAGAGGTCGTACTTGAGTACATGGTGGAGATGGCCGAAGGCTTCCTGCTCGGGCAGGATGGTGACGTGGTATTTGAGAGCGTAGGCCACCAGTTCTCTTACGTCGGCCGGGGTGAGCGCGGCACCGGGGAGCGCGGCCAGGGGCTGGTCGGGATAGAGCAGCGTGTGCTCGAAGTAGGGCGAATAAATGTTGGCCTTGAAGGCGGCGAAGACGCGAATCTGATGCTTCTGGTAGGCGAGCGTGGGAACCGGGCCGCGGGAGAGATCGTCTTGAACGCCGCGATAGCTCATGGCAGGCCAGTCGCGCACTGTTCCCGTGGGCAGTTCTCGGGGGGCGCCGGGCAGCGGAAGCAACTGCTTGAAGGTCTGCACGCCGTAGAAGACGCCGGCGCTGGAGGAGGCGATGATGGAGGTCTGGTGGGGCTCGATCACGAGGACATAGCCTTCAGAGTCCATGGCTGGATCGAAGGCGAGGCCGGCCCGCTCGAGAAGCGCTTGGGCCGCGACGCTGTCGGTCCGCAAGAGGACCACACGGTAAGGAACGGCGGAAGCGAGGGGCGCATGGGCCGGCGGCGGATTCGGCTGAGTTGCGCTTTGGTCGATTGCCTCTTCAAGGTCTGCTGCCGCGAATTGGTCGGCGGCGTCTCGTCCGGGCACGGCGACTGCGATCTTTGCGGGCAGGGATGTGAGCGCGCCGAAGTGGGCCTCGCGGGGCGCGGGAAGAAGGTGGACCTGGGTTTGGGCGATGGCAAAGTGCGAGCATGCAAACAGCAAGAAGAGGGTTGCGTACGCGGCGCGGCGCGAGAAAGGATGCAAAGGAGAATGGGATTGGTTCGACATGCCGAGGGACCTACAGTTCAACGAGATTAGCATTTGGAGATTAGCATTTGAAATCGATGGGATCATTGATGGGATCATTGTAGTTCAGGCGTGCATGCTGATACCTTGTGTGCACTCGTAGTCGATTGGTTGGGCTGGGGACTGTTGCGGGCCGGGCTCAAAACTGTGCAAGCGAAAGGGATTCACGACGATGACCGCAAACGGCGGCACAGAGATGGGCAATTCCGCAGCCATACGTAGATATAACGCCTATCTTCTGCTGGTGGCGGGACTGGGGGGCTTGCTCTACGGCGTCGATGTGGGCATCATCGGCGGTGCAGTTCCCTACCTTGAAGCGACTTCGAAGCTCACGGCTGCCGAGCTTTCGGTGATTGTGGCGGCGGTGCTGCTGGGCAGTGTTTTCTCCACGCTGTTTGCGGGGTTGCTGGCCGACTGGATGGGCCGCAAGCCGCTGATGATTTTGAGTGGACTGACGTTTGTTTTGAGCATTCCGGCGATCGCGCTCTCGGAGGGTTACGGACAGCTTTTCTTTGGCCGACTACTGCAGGGCATCAGCGGGGGGTTGATTGGGGTGGTGGTACCGCTCTATCTAGCGGAGTGCCTGGCGGCATCGAATCGCGGCAAGGGAACGGCGATTTTTCAATGGATGCTTACGCTCGGGATTGTTGCGGCGGCGCTGGTGGGAATCTATTACAGCTATCGCGTGGAGGCGGTGACCAAGGCGGCCGATGCCGCTGCGGTGCTGGCTTTCAAGAATCAGGCATGGAGGCGGATCTTCTGGGTTTCGCTGCCTCCCGGCGCGTTGTTCGTGCTGGGCAGCCTGTTTGTGACGGAGTCGCCGCGATGGCTCTTCCGGCGCGGAGCCACGATACGGGCCCACACAGCACTGCTTCGCTCTCGAAGTTTGAAGCAGGCGGCACTTGAGATTGAAGAGATGGCAGCGAATGCTCATGCCACCGGGGCAGCGCTGGGCGAGAAGGTTAAGGACTCGCTGCTTCAGCGCAAGTATGTGATTCCGTTTCTGCTGGCGTGCGTGATTCTGGCATGCAACACGGCGACCGGGGTCAACTCGCTGATTGGCTACAACACCAGCATTCTCTTGCAGAGCGGGCTCTCCGATCTCAATGCGCATTGGGGCTACGTGATCTTCACGGGCATGAATTTTCTTATGACCGCTGTCGGGATGGCGCTGGTGGATCGCAAGGGGCGCAGGTTCCTTTTTGTCCTGGGCACAAGCGGTATTATTGTTGCTCTGATCGCAGTGGGGACTCTGTTTCTGCGTACCGAAAAATTCGGCGTCGAAGCGCGGGATGCGGTTCAGCACATGGTTAGGCCCGACCAGCAGCTCACTCTGCACTTCGATCAGGCCGAGGCCGGCAGGTTACTGGCTACTTTGGGATACACAGGCAACGAGATTCGAAGCGATCGCGCTTCGCTGGCCATCATTTACTCATACGGCGATTTCACGGCGGCCACCAGTTTTGTGCGCTCCGACGATGCGGCGGCGTTGCCGATTGAAATCTCGCGAGCCACCTGTGTTCCCTCCAACAAGATTGAAGCGCTGTTCAAGAATCCGTTTGCCAATCTTGAAGCCGCGCGCACTGCACCGCTAAAGATCGAGAAGGCGCTGATTGGACAAGTCCCGGAGGCGAGCCACGGCCGGCTGGTAGCGCTGGGGTTGTACATGTTCATTGCGTTTTATGCGCTGGGACCGGGCGTGTGCGTGTGGTTGGCGTTGAGTGAGCTGATGCCGACACGCATCCGCTCGAACGGGATGAGTATCGCGCTGGTTCTGAATCAGCTGGTTTCGACAACGCTTGCCGCGGTCTTTTTGCCCTTTGTGAGCAAGCACGGCTACTCGTCGATGTTCTTCCTGTTCGCGAGCTTCACGGTGGTGTACTTCCTGGTGACAGCGTTCCTGCTGCCGGAGACCAAGGGCAAGACACTGGAAGAAATTGAAGCGCACTTTGCGGGGCGCGGCTGCCGGGAAGGTTCGTAAGTGGCTCTAGCACTCTGGGCAGTTGATTTCGTACTTTGAGTTCATGCTTTCCCAGGTCCCAAAATCGGGACCTGGGGCACCCCCTAATTGATACAAGAACAAATGGTCAGGAATTCTAGTTTCTGCTGCGGAATTTGGAGAGCAGGCGCAGGATTTCGAGATAGAGCCAGACCAGCGTGACCATGATGCCGAAGGCGCCGTACCACTCCATATATTTTGGCGCGCCGACCTGCACACCCTGCTCGATGAAGTCGAAATCGAGCACGAGGTTGAGGGCCGCGATGGCGACAATGACCAGGCTGAAGCCGATGCCGATGGGGCCGGCGCCATTGATGGACGTGAACTGAATGCCGAAGAAGCCGAGCAGCATTTCAGCCAGATAGAAGAAAAAGATGCCGCCGGTGGCTGCGACGATGCCGAGGCGAAACTTCTGCGTGACCTTGATCAATCCGGAGCGATAAGCCATGAGCAGCACGAAGAGGGTGCCAAAGGTGAGGCCAACCGCCTGGATTGCGATGCCCGGATAACGCAGCTCAATCGTTGCCGACAATCCGCCGAGGACCAGGCCTTCAAGCAGCGCGTAGATTGGCGCAGTCACTGCGGACCACTACTTTTTGAAGACAGTAACCATGGCGCAGATGAATCCGCCGATCAGGCCCAGCATCATGAGCGGCGCAACGGCAGCCATGTCGTGCTCGGGAAGAAACAAATGCCAGGTCCAGGCCGCGGTGGCAATGGCGCAAATGAGGAGGATGCCGGTCTTGTTCACGGTGCCACTGAGGGTCATCCGGTCGGTGGCGTCGATGAGGCCTCCGTACTGTGCATCGGAGATATTGCTAAA
>Ga0182013_10008173_pt1 | contig 11335 bp, 6 predicted proteins | sample 612S2MmetaG_FD_120487 | JGI IMG/M metagenome (GOLD analysis project Ga0182013, IMG submission 120487) | Permafrost microbial communities from Stordalen Mire, Sweden - 612S2M metaG | ecosystem: Environmental > Terrestrial > Soil > Wetlands > Permafrost | place: Sweden: Stordalen | collected...
AGGGAATGGCAAAGTCAGCGCCCTCTTCACTGCCCAGTACTACGCCGCATTCTTTGAAGAAACTGAGCAGGTTCTTCTTGTTCGCTAAATCATCGGCGCGGTGTTGGAGGCGTCCCGGTTCCCAGGATTGATAGGTCTGCACTGCCGAGGTCGTATCGATAAAAATGGCCTTCGCCGAGAGTTGCCGCACCATCTTCCAATTGCGCCTGGCGTACGAGAGACCCGCTGCAGCATTGAGAATGTACGCCTGGCCTCCATCCCAGTATCCGCCCCGCAACAGCCGTTGCCTCTCGGTCCTGTTGATTCCATGGGGCCAGCTTGGATTGTGCCGGTAAATGTCCTGGTAATTGTCGTGCAAACCGACAGTAATAGGCCCGCCGGCCGTGCATAGGCCGTGAAGTTCCGCAACGGTACCGAGGCGCTCCTCCGGTGGCCAGATATCCGGATGCGACCAGTCGTAGCCGCCGCGAATCCAGCCGCGTAACACCAGCAATGCGTGCGCAACTCCAGCGGCAGGCAATTCTTTCAATACCTGTGCCGCCTGAGGATGGGTGAGGTTGATGCGGAACTGGCTCAAGGCATTGTCGATCGGCGCAGTGAGCCGGTCCTCAAAGTAGCTTGAGCTCTCGCCCGGTTCAGCCTGCATGCACGAGATCAGCCGTCCACCGGTCAGCGACGCCAAGGCTGGAGTCACACGCAGCTTTTCCTCAAGACTGCGATACAAGCCATTGGCCTTCGCCCACTCCCGGTAAGCCTTGGCCAGGTCAACGTAATTGCCACGAAGAAACTCGTAGCGAATCCGCCGCTCACCCTTCCATTCGCCCAACCGCTGCAACCACATCGGCGCCGCGGCCATCTCCGTGGCAGAGATCAGGGCGTCTGCGCATTGTTCGCCGGGCAGGATGGCGAGATAGCAGTCTTTCCCCTGGAGCCCGCCGAACCATCGCATATTCATGCGGCTGAAAAACGGCCAGCAGTGCCGTCCCTGCAGCGGCGTACGAACCCATCTGCCTGCATGTTGGGGCAGAACCAGGCTTTCACAGGCGACCGCCGCCGGAAATGATAGGCATGGCAACGAGGCATCGATCTGCGGAATCCGCCACTCAATTGCGTCTCCATCGAAGACGATGTCTACATGGAACGACCCGCGGCTTTGGCCCTCTGTATCCAGCACCCAAAAGCGAAAGCCCTCGCCCTCTGCCTTGCCTGCGAACCTGCCGGGGTACTGTTCGCAGATGGATCGCTCGGTTCGCAACCACACCACACCTTCATCGATTGCGCCTTCCTCCTGGAAGGCAACGGCGCCGAAACGCCATTCCGCTCCATTTTTTGGGTCCTCCACAACAGCCGTGCCATCGGAAAACAGTTGGAAGCGGAGCCGTTCGCGGACGGCCGCCAGCAACCGGTGCTTTGCGCGCGAAATCCCGCTGGGCATAGGATGCTCAAGCGGACTTTTCGTGGCGCTGGTTCCTGCGTGCGCATTTTGGCTCGGCAACACTCCAGCGGCTGCCGCGGTCGCCATCCCTTGAAGGAGTTCTCTTCGTTGCATCGGTGACTTCCTTTGAAAATGTGCTCCTTCTGTCAGAGTCCCGCCATGGCTCCGCTCGCTTCACTTCATCGCGCTTGGCGATGCGGTAGGCATTCCGAGGGCCGCGGCGCCGGGCAGATCCGCGCCGCTGTAGAACTCTTGAATTGCTTCATCGAAGCGATCTCCGCGCCGCTGCCACAGTTCGATTTGCAGGTCGTAGCGCACGGTGACATTGTTCAGCCAATAGGGCCGGTTCTCGCCGAGCCAAACCTGGCTGTACTCGCCCTTGACGGCGGAGTAGGCATCACGCAGATCCTGGCAGCGCCCAAACATGCTGCTGATCTCATCCAGAATGTTTTGGGTTTCCGAGCTATGCGCCTTGTCGTGCTGGCGCTCCAGCGCCTCCGCGTACCCGTCAATAATTTCTTGTGCCAGCTCAAATTTCATGCCAATCAGGTCCAGGCGGCGCGCGCCCAGGTCCATGGCGGTAAGGGCATCAACTTCTATCAGCCCTGGGTTCGCGCGGCGCGCCTCGGCCAGCAGCACGATGGCTCGCTCGGCATGGAGGCGCAACTCCGGCGCCAAGGGCAGCAGCTTGACTGAAACAGCCTGCCCCTGCCGGCTCCAGGGGTCAAGCCAGAAGATGCCGTCGCTTTCCATCCCAATCCCGGCCTTCCCCAGGGCTTCGTGCGCGGCCATTAACTCCTTTTCGGCATCATTGACCTTGCCGCTGAGGTCGCCGTGAAAGATCCGCCCATACGCATCCTGGTAGGCGGGAATCGAACTCTCGCCCGGCTGCCAGGCTGCCACCGCGCCAAACAGCAGGCTGTACCAGTCTTCATTGAGCAGGCCCTCGCCGTCGTCATTCCAGACGGTGGTCAGCGCGCCCGTGGAACCCAGCCGCTGGCCGTCGCGAATGAAGCCCTGGATGTTTCCGAAGGCCGTCTTCGCCACGGGGTAGACTTGCTTCCAGTTGGAATCGCCAGGGGAGACCCAGGTCTCAATGCCGGCCTTGGCAAAGGGCTCGATCGTCTTGTCGAAGCCCTTGGTGTCCCAATAGTTCCACGGCACGGCAATCATATCCTTGGGCAGTCCGGCCACAGCCGCCGGATCGGCCCCGCCAATATCTCCCCAAAACAGCAGGCGGCGATGCAGGGGCGCCAGCTCATCGTGAATCTGCTTGAGAAAATCCACGTAGACCGGCCCATACCCCTTGGCTTGCACCTGCGTCCGCGTGCGGCCCACTCCCAGATCGAAGGTCTCGTCGGCCCCGATGTGGATGAAGGGTGAGGGAAACTCCTGGGCAATCTGCGTAAACCAATCCTTGATGAGCGGCAGCGTGCCTGGCTGGCCGGGCGCCAGCACCTGGCCGTGCGGAGTTTCTGCCAAATCCTGGTAGAGGTCGTACTTCAGCACCTGATGCAGATGGCCGAAGGCCTCCTGCTCCGGCACGATTGTGATGTGATACTGACCGGCATAACGGACCAGTTCTTCCACATCGGCGGGTGTGAGAGCGCTGCCGGGAGGAGCGGCCATCGGCTGGGTGGGGTAGAAGAGCGTGTGCTCAAAGTAAGGCGAATAGATGTTGATCTTGAAGGACGCAAAGACGCGCATCTGATGCTTCATGAATTCCAGTGTGGGAAACGGCCCGCGAGAGAGGTCGTCATCGATGCCGCGGTATTTCATGGCCGGCCAGTCGCGCACCGTGCCGGTGGGCAACAATGGCTTGGCGCCGGCCGGCGGTAGTAACTGTTTCATCGTCTGCACGCCGTAAAACACCCCCGCGCCGGTTGCGGCTATGACATATGCTTCGTGGGGCTCAATCGCCAGCACATAGCCTTCAGCCTCCATGGGCGCATCGAATGACTGGCGGCGCTTTGCCAGCAGGGCTTTACCCTCCGCCGAACTTGCGCGCACCAGAACGATTCTGAAGCCGGCGGCTCCGGCACTGGCGTGGGACGCTTGCTTGATGGCCTCTTCCAGGTCGCGTGCGGCAAACTCGTCCTCGGCATCGTGGCCCGGCACGCTGACTGCCACCGTCTCCGGCAGTGCTGTCTCTCCGGTGAAATTTGCCTCGCGGGGAGCGGGCAGCAAAGGGATCGGTCCTGCGGAGAGAGCCGGAAGCGCAAACAGCAAGGCAACCATGCAGCTCATCGCAACGCGCGACAAACTCTTGATGGAAGCACTTCCGATCGCGGAGTTAGGCGGTTTTCCAGAGTCTGTTTCATAATCCCGCTGTGTGTCAGGGCGCGACTTTAGTCGTGCCGAAATTGGCGGTAGACACAAGGGCTTTAGCCCCTGAGGGAATGTTTCGGCCATCTGTTATGCCCTTTATGAAACAAGTTCTTATCACCGCAGGCTCATGAATGCAAGTACTTCAATTCGATTTGCTCATTATAGACTTGGATTGCGCACTTCTCCTCGACCTGACTTAGGATCTTGTCCGGTCCGGTTTCTTCCTAGACGCCCAGTTTCGAGAAACTGCCGCAGAAGCATAGCTTGCGCAAGGGGCCGCACCCGTTGACGACGCATACCGACCGCTCCGTGAACCCTCCGGCCGAAATCTCCGCCAAGCGCGGCTACAACTTCTTTCTTCTCGTCGTCGCGGGGCTGGGCGGCTTGCTCTACGGAATCGACGTCGGCATTATCGGCGGCGCACTCCCTTACCTGGAAGCGACCTCAAGGCTCACGGCTGCGCAGCTCTCCGTCATCGTGGCGGCTGTCTTGCTGGGGAGCGTCTTATCCACGCTGTTTGCGGGGGCGATTGCCGATTCGATCGGGCGTAAACCGCTGATGATCCTGAGCGGCGTCGCGTTCGTCCTCAGTATTCCGGTCATTGCCCTTTCGCAGGGGTATGCCCCGCTGTTTTTTGGCCGTCTCCTTCAAGGCATCAGCGGCGGGCTCGTCGGGGTGGTGATTCCGCTCTATCTGGCCGAGTGCCTGCCGGCTTCAACGCGTGGCAAGGGAACCGGAGTCTTCCAGTGGTTGCTCACGCTGGGCATCGTCGCCGCGGCCGTAGTGGGCATCTATTACAGCTATCGCGTCCAGGCTGTCGCCCTCACCGCAGACGCTGCAACCCTCTTTGGCTTCAAGGACCAGGCATGGCGGCGCATCTTCTGGGTTTCACTCCCTCCCGGCGTTCTGTTTGTACTGGGCAGCCTGCGGGTGACGGAGTCTCCACGCTGGCTCTTCCAGCGCGGAAAAACGGAGCTGGCCAGGGCGGCCCTGCTTCACTCGCGGACGCCGCAACAAGCCGATATCGAGATGCGGGAGATGGAGGAAGCCGCGCACGCCGCCAATGCTCTACGGTCCACCGGAGAGAAGATTGGGGAATCTCTCTTGCAGCGGAGATATGCGATCCCGTTCCTGCTGGCCTGCATCATTCTATTCTGCAATACGGCCACAGGGGTCAACTCGATCATTGGATACAACACCGGCATTTTGCTCCAAAGCGGTCTCTCCGATCTGGGTGCGCACTGGGGCTATGTCGCATTTACAACCATCAATTTCCTGATGACGATTGTGGGCATGGCGCTGGTCGATCGCAAGGGCCGCAAGTTCCTGTTGATTCTTGGCACCAGCGGCATCATCGTCTCCCTGACCAGCGTGGGGATGCTGTTTCTTAGGACGGAAAAGCTGAGTGTGGATGGCCGCGCCGCGATTCAGGCCATGGTGCCCCCGAATCAGGAGCTTGCACTTCGCTTCGACAGAGCGGCTGCGGAGAAGCTGTTGGCAAGCACGGGCTCCGCGGGGCAACAGATTGCGAGCGGCCGCGCCTCATTGGCCATCATTTATTCGTATGGAGACTTCACGGCCTCAACCAGCTATGCGCGCTCCGGCGATTCCGCCGCCGCACCCATTCGAATTACACGGGCAAGCTGCGTTCCAGCCAATAAGGTCGAGGCCTTCTTCAAGAACCCCATTGGCAATCTGCAGGCAGCACAAACCGCGCCGCTGAGAATTGAGAAGGCTCCGATCGGCCAGGTGCCCAGCTCAAGCCACGGCTTGCAGGTCGCCCTCTGCCTATACGCGTTCATGGCGTTCTTCGCGCTCGGGCCCGGTGTTTGTGTTTGGCTTGCGCTGTCGGAACTGATGCCTACACGCATTCGATCCAATGGCATGAGCATTGCGCTGGTCATCAATCAGTTGGTCTCGACCACGCTGGCCGGAATCTTCTTACCCTTTGTCAGCAAGCACGGCTATTCGTCGATGTTCTTCCTCTTCACCGGCTTCACGGTGGCCTATTTCTTCGTTGCGGCCTTCTTGCTGCCCGAAACCAAAGGCAAAACCCTGGAAGAGATCGAGGCCCGTTGGGCGCGGAAGGCAACGGCATGAGCACCGTCCCTACGGGCCCCGGATGAATTGTTGGCGCCAATCCACGCTGAAGCGCGGGGCTAACAACCACTGCGCCTACGGCGCGGGCGACGGGTTGTCGCCGGCGTGGAGCGCTGATACAAAGGTTCCTCTCAAGGGTCACCATCCATAAAGACTCCGGCTGGCGAAAAAATGCGGCCTTTAGCAGCCTATGGTGAAAGTCGGGTCTTGAAAGGGCACGGCTTTAGCTTTGCCGTAAGTGGCGTAGAATCGCCGGGGCTTTAGCCCCTGAGGGATGTATTTTGGCTTGTTTGGACTTCTACCACTGTTAGGGCAGGTCACTTGAGATGAGCAGCTTGAAGAAGTGTGAGAACGATGTACCCACCAGCACGAACGGCGTGCCTGCCGGCAGTTTTTCTTTTTGGCTTCGCGGCACCGAGGCGTCGCTGCGATCGGGTGGCGGCGGCGCCGATGTGCCTTGCGGCGCTTGCAGAGGGTGCTGCCGCTCTTCCATGTTCATCCATATCGGGCCGGAAGAGGCGCAGACCATCCGGCGGATTCCTCGCGCGCTGCTGTTTCCCGCGCCCGGCCTGCCGAAGGGCCATCTGCTCATGGGCTACGACGAGCAGGGCCGCTGCCCCATGCTGGTGGGTGACGAATGCTCCATTTATGAGGATCGCCCAAAGACCTGCCGCGATTACGATTGCCGGGTCTTTGCCGCGACAGGCGTTGCTGTCGACTCGCGGACCCAGGCAGAGATTGCGCGCCGCGTGAAGGCTTGGGAGTTCACGTATGAGAGTGAAGATGGCCGCGAGGAACACAGGATTTTGAAGGAGGCGGCCGCATTCCTTGAAAAGAACAGGGACCTGTTTCCGCAGGGGAGCTTGCCTGGTAATCCAACTCAGTTGGCCGTGCTTGCCGTGAGGATTTTCAGGCTCTTTTCCAGCATGATGGGAGAGGGGCGCGCTTTCCCAGGTTCCCAAGTGCGAGGGACCTGGGGCACCCAGACCGTCTCGGACGCCGAGATTGCTCGTGCGATTATGGACGCACTGGTAAAACCGGAGACGCCTGCGCAACCAGTTAGGTCAGTGGCCATTTGATTTTGCATCTTGAGGTTAAGCTATCCCATGTCCCAAAATCGGGACCTGGGGCACCCAGGCATCAATTGCCCATGTAACTATGGCAGCGCTCAATGTTGCGCCGGCTGCGTGGGAGCGGGATCGGGAGACTTCTCCTCCGGCGGCGGATCGTACCCGGTCAGAATCCGCGCCTCCCCGCGAAAGAGGTGATAGTCCGTAAAGGTAACATCGTCCAGCATCGTCTCGAAGGGTCCATAAACTCTGAAGCTCTGACCCCACTCGTGGACAGAAACTTCCCTCCGCCCACGCCAATAGGAGACGCTGCGCACGGGGCAGATATAGGTGTTCCCGCCTATGGTTTGCTGGCCGTACTGGACCATGATGTCTGACCGGAGAACCGGCATCCTCGGCGGCCAGTCGGCCTCTACGGTTATACGGAGAATGGCTCCGCTCTCCGGATCGATCATGATCTCTCCATGATAGCCGGACATGCGCTTAAGAACTACGTTTCCGTTGCTGTCGAAAAGGCAGCAATAGGTCTGTTCATAGTGCGATTTCGCCTGGGGAACCGCATAACGGAAGACTGCCCGCATTCCGCCCGCGCCCTCTTCCCAGCGTCTCCATGCCAGCTCGCTCCGGGCAGCGTCCTGAGTCACCGTGTTGAGGATGGGGCCAAAGGTTCCCTTTGTATTGAGGCTTGTTTCTTCTCGCTTCGGTTTCTTGCCCTTCGCGATTCCGTCATCCACGACCTCATACCCATTGCGGTAGGTCACGGACGCGATCGAAGTGTCCGCCTTGCGCAGCGACCGGTCTCCCACCGCGGTCTTCCACACCAGTATCTGCTGATCCTTTTGCTCTGTTTCCCTGTAGCGTGTCGTAGTTCGCGTCGCAAAAAAATCCGGCAATTTTGGAATCGTCTTGCTGAGATAGTCCACGGTCTTTGCAAGCATCTGCCGTTGCGTGGCCAAATCCGGCGGTGCAAGAGAGGGAACCGTTGCCGGCGGAGAATTCAGGAAGGCCGAAGCATCAGCCAAAGCCGCCAACGCGGCCTGGGATTTTGCGCCCCGCAAGCCGGTCTTCAATTGCGTAAGCTGTGAACCGCTCATCCGCTCGGTCAGCTCCATGGCGGTGAGTTCAGCGGCCAACTCCGAATCCGATCCATGATGATCCGCTTCCAGCTTTTGCTCCAACTGCTCCACCGTGACGCGCTCGGCCGCTTGATATGGCTGATCGAAGAAGGAAGGTTGGTCGTAGTACCCGGTCCGTGTGCGGGCCTCGAGTTCTGGCTTGCCGAGCTTCATATTCAGTTCGTGATACTCGTCCGGAAAATCCGCTCGCGGAGGATCGAAGGTGATGGCGTAGAAGGCGTTTGCATCTGCCGCGAGTTTTTCGATCTCCCCGGAAAAACCGTCGCTCGCGTCCACAATGCGACCGCCGCTTTGAAGTGCAAGCACCTCCAGAGCCATGTTGGGGGGATTCGCTTCCCGGGCGGACTTCACGCCTGGCAGATAGTTCAGATAAAGAAGGTCCTGTCCCTGCACCTGCGGGGTCCAGGCATTCAAGCTGAAGAGCTCGATGTGAGCCTCGCGCATACGGGTCGAAAACTCGGTAATCCAGTCGAAGGACTTCTCAAACGCTACAGACTCATTACTTTGAACCGGCCAGCCTCCGCTCAACCAAAGTAGCAGTTTTCTGCCAGGGGTTTGCCTTTCTGCAAGTACGACCATACCCAGCGCGTTTAGCGACAGCCGGTTTCGATTTGGCGATTTCTCGTGATAGGTAAAGGGGACATCCTCGTAGGAGATTACTTTGTTAACCAGGACCGGGCGCAGCTCGCTCTTCCGAGCGATCTCCGTGGCCAGCAGGTTTCCATCGGTGGTCGGCCAGGGTGTGACCAACAAACCCTCGGAAGATAGCAAATACACCGATACCGGTTGGAAGAGATTCCCACCGTTCCGGCGCAGGAACTTGTCCACCGATTTCTCGACCTCAAAAAATTGCGCATCCGACAGGTTGATTGAATCCATGACAAGAATCACTTCGACCGGCGGATTTGGCTTGGCCGTGGTTCCATCGAAGGCCCGAAAGGAGACGATCTTCTGCGGCTGGCCATTGTCCAGCAACGTAAAGTCCATGACGCCGAGGCCCTTAACCGGCTTTCCTGACTTATCCGTCACCGTAACATCGAGCTGGACAAAGCCGAGCGAGGTGTCTGGCCCGGGGGATGTGCGCAGGGTGAATCCTAACCCCAGGTCTTCAGACAATTGCGCCCCTATATTCTCATCGGAGACCGCTGGAGCGGGAATCTGCTGCGAAGCTGCTAGAAGCGGGAAACAAAGAACGAGAGCGAGACAGCCGGAAGGGAAGTTGCTCATGGGATTCGTCTTTCTGAAAGTTGCACCTGAATCTCCGCAGCCAGTCTACCCTTGGAAGCCAATCGAGTCATAATAGGAGCAGCCTGGGCCGGGAGACGATTCCGCGGGCGGCGGGTTCGTTGATGCGGCTGACTGCGAGCGTCCATCGGCTGGCTCGAATGAGAGTTGATGATTTGACGGTAGGTTGATGGCGCCGGTTAGGTGAAAAAGAGCGTCCAGTACCTCATGTTGATGATTTGGTAATTTCCCAGGTCCCCAAATGCGAGGGACCTGGGGCACCCATGACTCAATCATTACAGCCGTGACTCAATCACTAATGGAGAAGTGCTCGAAGAACAGGTTGGAGGAGCTTCAAGCGATGATGGGGCGATTGGCATTTAGAAGAAGATTGGCTGGGCGGTTTGCGTTAAGCCTGACGGTTTTGCTGGCAGGCTGGACCTTCGCGCAGGCGCAGGACGCGGCCCCGGCGGCACCGGTGGCGGCGCAACAGCCTGCCCCAGCGGAAAACGCCGCTCCAACTCCTTATCCGGTTTATCCTCATTGGCAGGAAGACCTTGCCGCCTGGCGCGCGGCGCGGGAGAAGGAGATCGGAGCTCCTGACGGCTGGCTCACGCTCGTGGGTATGGAGTGGCTCCAGCCGGGCGTAAACTCCATCGGCGGGGCGGCGGATAACAAAATCCGCGTTCATGCCAAGGTTCCCGATCACATCGGCCAGTTGATTGTGTTGGGCAAGAAGCCAGAGAACACCCCTCCCGGTGGACAGCCCCAGGAGGGCCAGACCGTTCAGTTGCTGGCCCCGTCCGGCGGCTTTCCACCCGATCTGATGATCGACGGCAAACCGGTGCAGGAGGGCCAGTTGACGGTCGATGGCCCCTCGCCATCGACGATTTCATGGCACAGCGTAACCATGGTGGCGCTTCGCCGCGGCGACCGTTTTGCATTGCGCATCAAAGACGCCAACTCACCGGCACGCGCCGGGTTCAAGGGCCTGAACTGGTTTGCTCCCAATCCGCACTATCGCATACGGGCAGCCTGGACTCCGTATACGCCGAACCGCACAGTCAAGATTCCCACCGCTCTGGGCACAACCATCGATCTGCCCGCGCCGGGGTTTGTCGAATTCGTGCTGGATGACAAGCCAGTGAACCTTGAGCCGGTGCTGGAAGACCCGGAGCGCAAGACTCTGTTCTTCATCCTCAGGGACGTGACCAACGACATTGAGACCTATGGAACAGCGCGCTTTCTGTACACTGGACTGCCCGATCATGGGCTCGACAAGCCAGGCACGCTGATACTGGACTTCAACCTGCTGGAAAACCCGCCTTGCGCTTATACGTCTTATGCCGCCTGCCCGCGGCCGCCCGATGAGAATCAGTTGCCGGTGGCGATCGAGGCTGGAGAACGACTCTACGCGCCGCAGTAGGACTTTTGTTATTCCAGGTCTCAGAAGTGAGACCCTTCGACTGCGCTCAGGGCAGGCTCTGAGGCACCCGTTGTTTGATCTAGAAGAGGGCGCGCGAACTCATCATCCGGGTCAGTCTGTCGGGCCAGGATGTAACTTCGAGATACGCGCCGCAAGAAAGAGAGACATGTTCCACACCACTGAAGACATTCGCATCCAATGGACCAAGGTCGTTCTGCCGCCCGTCTTTCTGGAGGAGGAGTACCCGGTCAGCGAGGCTGCCTCGACCACCATCTATGACGCGCGCAGTGAGATCGTGGAGATTCTCAACGGGCGCGACCCGCGTCTGCTTGTCCTGGTTGGCCCCTGCTCCATTCATGACCCCAAGGCCGCGCGCGAGTATGCGGCGCTGCTCCGACCCGCCATTCAGGAGTTCTCCGCCGATCTGCGCATCGCGATGCGCGTCTACTTCGAAAAGCCGCGTACCACGATTGGATGGAAGGGGCTCATCAACGACCCCTATCTCGACCAGTCGTACAAGATCAACGACGGGCTGCGCCTGGCGCGACGCCTACTGCTGGACCTGGCGGAGATGGGCGTGCCCACGGGTACGGAGTTTCTTGACATGATCTCGCCC
>Ga0182013_10008174_pt1 | contig 11333 bp, 6 predicted proteins | sample 612S2MmetaG_FD_120487 | JGI IMG/M metagenome (GOLD analysis project Ga0182013, IMG submission 120487) | Permafrost microbial communities from Stordalen Mire, Sweden - 612S2M metaG | ecosystem: Environmental > Terrestrial > Soil > Wetlands > Permafrost | place: Sweden: Stordalen | collected...
ATCAGTTGTCAGTGATCAGTGGTCAGTTGTCAGTTTCAGGCCGGCGGTTGACAATGGACTTTGAACCGCCCGCTGGCTGCTCTTCACTGACAACTGAGCACTGACAACTTCTTTATGACCGATTCCCGTCGCGGACTGATCCTGATCAATACCGGGCCCGGCAAGGGCAAGACCACCGCCGCCATGGGCACGGCCCTGCGCGCCGTGGGCAACGGCATGAAAGTGCTGATGCTGCAGTTTCTGAAGGGCTCCTGGCACTATGGAGAGCTGGACGCCGTCGAGGCCTTCGGGGAGAACTTCGTGCTCAAGCAGATGGGCCGGGGTTTTGTGAAGGTGGGCGGCGCGGAGACCGACCCCGAGGACGTGCGCCTGGTGGAGGCCGCATGGGCCGAGGCCCGGGAGGCTATCTACTCCGGCGAGTGGGATATGGTGATTCTGGACGAGATCAACTACGCCATCGGATACGGGATGCTGGACCCGGCGGTGGTGGCCGAAGCGCTGCGCGGACGGCCGGAGATGGTGCATGTGATCCTGACCGGCCGCAACGCCCATCCGCTGCTGGTGGAGCTGGCGGACACGGTGACGGAGATGCGCGAGGTGAAGCACGCCTACCAGAAAGGCATTCTCGCCCAACGCGGCATAGAATATTGAAGCGGCCATAGGCCCAGGGGCGCCTTCAAAAAGAGGCAGCCTCGGTTCGATCGAAGAGGTCAGATCGGACTGGCCCGACCGAGCAGGTCCGGTTGAACAGTTTTGCCGGATAGAGAGAGAGCAAGCATGTCCTGGTTCAAGCGACAGAGCGGCGAGTATGAGTCCGGCGAAGGCCCCAACGGCGCGGCGGATGCGGCGGGGCGAACAGTTCGCACCGAGGGGCTGTGGATCAAGTGCGTGGGCTGCCGTGCGGTGATCTGGAAGGCGGACCTGGAAGCCAACCTGAATGTCTGCCCCAAGTGCCAGCACCACTTCAAGATCGGCGCCCGGCAGCGCATCGGCCTGCTGCTGGACCCCGGCTACGAGCTGGTGGACGGCGGCCTGCGCTCCACCGACCCCCTGAACTTTACCGATATCAAGAGCTACAAATCGAGGCTGAAGAAGGCGCGGGAGGAGACCGGCCTGGACGACGCCATTTTGAACGCGGTGGGCCGGCTGGGCGCGCATTCGGTGGTGGTCAGCGCCATGGAGTACGGCTTCATCGGGGGCTCGATGGGCGCGGTGGTGGGCGAGACCATTGCCCGCGCCGTGGACCGCGCCCGGCTGGGCCGCATGCCGCTGATCGTGGTGGCCGCCTCGGGCGGGGCGCGCATGATGGAGGGCGTGGTCAGCCTGATGCAGATGGCCAAGATTTCCACCGCGCTGGGCCAGTTGGACTCGGCCAAGGTGCCCTACATCTGCGTGCTCACCGACCCCACCACGGGCGGGGTGACCGCCAGCTTTGCCATGCTCGGCGACCTGAACATCGCCGAGCCCGGGGCCCTGATCGGCTTTGCCGGCCCACGGGTCATCGAACAGACCATCCGCCAGAAGCTGCCGGAAGGCTTTCAGCGCTCGGAGTTTCTGCTGGAAAAGGGCTTTTTGGACGCCGTCGTTCAACGCCGCGATTTGAAATCCTACATAGGCCGCGCGCTGGATTTCTTCGGAGTTTAAGACAGGCGCACGCCGGTTGTGTTCCTGAAAGAGTGAGGTGGAAAAGGAAAGGGCGCCCGATGGGCGCCCTTTCTGTTGGAGCCTTCGCAGAGGCTAGAAATCGAGCTTCAAGGACAATTGCAGGGTACGCGCATTGGCCACGAAGACATTGCCTGGCTGGTTGAATCCAGGGTTCGTCACGCTTCCCGATTGGGCGCTCACGGTCTGATATGTCGCCACCTGAGTGCCGGTGTCGTTGACGTTGTCAAGATTGCCCGGGATGAACTGTGAGTGGTTGAAGACGTTAAAGGCCTGCGCCTGGAAGCTCAGCGTGTAGCGCTCCGTGAAGCTGAACTTTTTGGAAGCCGTGGCATCGAGGTTATTGGTGTGCTGTGTCGGTTCCGAGTTACGAGAAGCCGTGGGTAAGGTTCCCTTGCCAGCCTCGATGTAATATGCGTTGGGATTGAGCGCGAGATAACCGACTAGATTGTTGTTGCATTGCGCGCCCGTGGCGCAAAGGCTGGCTCGGCTCGGATCATAGAGCGGTGAAACGGCGCTGCCCGTGCCCTTGGCGCCGCTCGGATTGACGATCGTGCGGTCGATCCCCGTCGAGTCGCCGTTCAAGTTGGAGTTCACGCCGGAGAGGACCGTGAAGTACTCAGGCGACTCAAAGGTGTAGACCGGCGAGACTTCCCAGTTTCCCAGGAGGTTCTTCTCCACCCACGAGCCGGTTTTGAAGTAGGGCAGGTCATAGGTAGCCGCCAGCGTATAGCGAAACTTCCGGTCCAGCGCGGAGCGGCTGTAATCGGCGGATACGTCCTGCGAGTTCTGCGGACGGCGGGGGGTCAGCGAAGTGCTGTTCACCGTCGCTGTCGCATCGTCCATGGTCTTGCTCCAGGTAAAGGCGCTGTCGATCAGCAGGCCGTGGGCAAAGCGGCGGTTGAGGCTGGCGGCGAGGCCGTTGTAGTTGGACTCGGAAGCCGGCTGGTAGGAGGTGATCTTGCTGGTGAAGTTGTTGCTCGCGAAAGCGGAGATAATGTTCGAGTTGGCGGCGATGGTGGCGTAAGTGTTGGGCAATGAGGCCAACTCGCCGTCGCTCGGCGCAGTGAAGTAGGTCTTCAATTGATTGGCAGCCGTGACCCTGGGCTGAATATTCAGTTGGATCTGGGTGGGCAGATGAATGCCGCGGGTGCCGACGTAGCGAACCTCAGCCGTGTAGTCCTGGTGGAAGACGTGCTGCACGCCCAACGACCAGTTCTCGGCATAGGGCAGCTTCTGATTGGGAACGTATGCAACGGTCGCGGCCTGCTGCGCGGGGATAGTTTTGAAAGTCCAGGTGGACGGCAAACCGCCGTTGGTCAGGAAGTTCGGGTCGCCGGGGTTCGGGCTGGGCGAGTTGCCAACGTCGAAGGTGGTGGAAACCTGCGGCGGCTTGGAAAGGGTTCCCAAATTATCGTAGAGCACATCGACACCCATGCCGAAGCCTGCGCGGATGGAGGTGTTCTGGTCAGGGGCATAGTTGATGCCGACGCGCGGCAACAGATTCTTGTACTGGGGCTGAGGAGCGCCAAAACTGATGAGGCCCGCAACGCTGGCCGCGCTGTTCTCCGCCTGCAGACGCTCGCCGACCGGCACGGAGGTGAACTCGTAACGGAGGCCGTAATTGAGGGTCAGCTTTTCCGTCAGGTGCCACACATCGTTGCCATAGCCGAAGAACTCTGTCTGATCGCCGTAATAATTTGAGAACAGTCCGGTGGAGCGCTCGCCGAAAGCCGTGGGCGCTACGTCGTGAAGGTACTCGGTAACGGCATCGTATTCGTAGTCGCCGCGTCCGCGCTGGGTGAAGTTGCTCGGGGCGATGAACTTGCGTCCGTCAAATCCGAATTTCAGGTTGTGCTTGCCCTTGACCCAACTAATGTTGTCAGTCAGCTCGTAGAGGTTCTGGATAGTCCACTGCGGAGCATTGCCATCCGGTCCGAGGGCAAAGTCCAAGTCATAGGGAAGGACATAGGGAAAAGCATCCAGGCCAGGGAAAGAGTAATTGCCCGACGGGACGTTTTGGTAGAAGCGGTTGAATCCGAGGCGCGCCTCATTGGTTAGGTTCGACGTAAAGGTGTGATACTCGCTGAGCGCGGCGAGATGGAACTTTTCTGGCTCTGTCTGGTAGAAGACTGGAAGAGACGCAGAGGTATCGATTCCGGTGATGTTGTTGTAGATGTAACGAATGCGGAAGCTGTCTTTGGGAGAGATGGTCCAGTTGCCGCTGGTCGTCAAATCGGTGTTGTTGGTGTAGTTGGGCGCCGATACCAGAACGTTGCCCAGGGGAATGCTGACAGGATCGGCTGTACCGAAGACTCCCGTGTTGGAGTTATAAGCAGCGTCGGAATAGACCGTGGTGGTCTGCGGGCCTGCCGTGTCGAAGCAGGCGTGGTCGTTGGCGGCGGTCACCTGGGTCGGGGCCACTGGCATGTACTTGGTAAGGATGCCGAGATTGGTGGTGTTGAAGTTGTGCGTGCCATCCGTTAATGCGGTTACACCGTCGGCTGTCGGGGTGCAGAGATAGTACTGGCCACTCTGGCCGTTCGTCTGGCGCTCGAGGTTGGCGAAGTAGAAGATCTTGTCCTTCTTGATCGGGCCGCCAACCTGACCACCGTAGCGGTTGTTGTCGTAACGGGGGTTGGGGATCTTGCCGCCCTTGACGGCGTTCTCGGCATTCAGATTGCGGTTCTGAAAGTACTCGTACGCGGAGCCGTGGATTTTGTTGGTGCCGCTGACTACCACGGAGTTGAACTGGCCGCCCACCGAGTGACCGAACTCGGGCGAAAACTGGTTGGTGATGACGGTGAATTCACCCACCGCCGTGGCCGGGACATACACGAGCGGACCGGTGATGGATTTATTGTTGTTGTCGATACCTTCGATTGTGTAGTTGTTGGCGCGGGTGCGCATGCCACCAACCGAGGGGCCGGTGCCGTCCCCCATGCCGCCGCCGGAGGCTACACCGGGAACAAGAAGAGCCAGGTTGAGAACACCCAGGCCCGTGGTGGCAGTAGGCATGGTCGCCATTTCCTCAGTCTCAAACGAGGTTTGCAACTGAGCGGTCGTGGTGTCGAGCACCGCAGGCGCTTCCGACGATACTTCAACATTGACGGCCGTGGTGGAAACGGGGAGAATCAGCGTCGCGGTCGATGTCTTGTTCAACTGGACATCGAAACCCTTCAGGCTGAGCGTTGCAAAGCCCGATGCGCTGCCGGTGATGGTGTACTTGCCTTCCAGCAGGTTGGAGATGCGGAAGTCGCCCACCTTGTTGGCCTGTACCGTAGTGGCGACGCCAGTGGCTTCATCCGTCGCCGTAACCGTGGCGCCAGGGATGACGGCTCCGCTCTTGTCCATTACGGTGCCCACAATGTTGCCGCTGGTGGATTGGCCCCATGCCTGCCGATCGCCGCCGGGCAAAACAGCCAAAGCCAGGAAAGTCAATGCAAGGATCAAACCCTGCAAACGGATCAGGCGCAGGAACGGGGGCAATTTCGTCATCGACGATAAAGAAATCATCGGGGAGGCGTGCTGGCGCATGAAGCATCTCCTAATGTTGTTCGCAAAGCGTGAAGGTCAGGAAGCCGAAGAAACTGAAAAGCAGAAGTTCGGAACCGTTTAGGTAGAGTGTTGCAATTCGTTTGCCAAAGTCGCCGTTGACGGCAATTGACCACGTGGCTCAATTAAGTTGTTTAGATTCCTGATGTTTGCGGGCTTGTTTGGACCGCTGGATAGGCACTCTTTCCAGCGAATTGTCGCCAACAATCCCGATTATGGTAGGCGATATGGGAAATGGTATTTGGAGACCATAGCTTGGGCCTGCCCATTTGGGCATCTGTTTTCGCAGCGTTTATCGGGAACACCCGGTTGAACCCAGTCCCGGCACTCTAAAATGGCAGCGGTCTCGGAGTTGCCAATGTACCGTCTGCTCTGCTGTTTCTCCGCCGTGGTCGTCGCCTTTGCTGTGCTCCCTTGTGGCGCTCAAGTGCGCGCCCTCGACTCCATTCCCCCCATTCCTTTCTTCACTACCGGTCCCGTGATTCAGGCCCATGCGGAGCCGGAAAAGCCCTTCACCGTGGCCGGCGAACGCGGCGTGGTGGTGGGCCAGCAGGACGGCAGCTTCGAGTCGTGGGTCTTGCCCGTCAAGCTGCTCTCGCACCTCAGCATCGAGGCCGAGATCGAGGGCTACACGGTGCCTATCGACGTGAACCGGCAGGCAGCGGAAGTGGAGGTGCGCCCCGACCGCACCGTCATCACCTACGCGCACATCGGCTTTACCGTGCGCCAGATCATGTTTTCGCCCTCTCAAGGCCCGGCCGGGACCGGGCCGGTGGTGCTGTTCGAGTTCGACTGCGTGCGGCCCACCGACTTCACCCTGCGCTTTACGCCCGAGATGCGCTGGATGTGGCCTGAGCGCGGCGAGGGCACGCCCGGCGCCGAGTGGGTAGATGGGGCGGTGGGCGGATATTACGTGCTGCACACCGACTATCCCGAGCTGGCCGGCGCGGTGACCATGCCCGGCGCGCGGCCCGGCATCCTGGCGCCTTATCAGGAGCGGCCCCAAGTCCACCCTGTCGAGCTGAAGCTGCACATTGACCCGGTGCGCGACCATGGGCGGCTGTTTCCGCTGCTGATGGCCGTGGGGACCACTGCGGAGACGGCGACCAACGCCGCCCTGGGCGCAACTCTGGCGCAACTCGACAGCGGCATTGCGGCCAGCTACCAGGCGCACGCCGAGAGCTACAGGAAGCTGCTGGCCAACTCGACGTCGATCGAGACTCCCGACAAGACGCTCAACGAGGCCTTTCAGTGGGCGGTGGTTTCGATTGAGCAGTTGCGGACCAAGGTGCTGCCGCCGGCCCACCGGGAAGCGACGGTTGCCGGGGACACCGGCCTGCCCGTCGGTGAAACCGCGCTGGTGGCCGGCTATTACGCTTCCGGCGACTCGGCGCGGCCCGGCTTCGGCTGGTTCTTCGGCCGCGACGCCCTCTATACGCTCTACGCCGTGAACGGCTACGGCGACTTCGCGCTCTCGAAGGCCGAGCTCGAGTTCCTCATCCGCCGTCAACGCGCCGACGGCAAGATCATGCACGAGTATTCGCAGACGGCCGCGAACATCGACTGGCAAGGCTTTCCGTATATGTACGCCGCGGCCGACGCCACGCCGCTGTTCCTGCTGGCCGTGGAAGACTATGTGCGCTCGAGCGGCGATGTGGCCTTCCTCACGGCGCACCGCGAGGCCATCGAGCGTGCGTGGACCTTCGAGATCACGCACGACACCGACGACGACGGCATCTACGACAACGCGCAGGGCACCGGTTGGGTGGAAAGCTGGCCGGGCGGGCTGCCGCACCAGGAGATTTACCTGGCGCTGCTGGATCAGCAGGCCTCGGGCGCTGTTGCCAAGATCGAGGACCTGCTGAAGAGCCCGGAGAAAGCGGCCGCGGCTCGGAGGCGCGCGGATGCGGTGGCCAAGACCATTGAGCAAGAGTATTACGATCCTGAGAAATCGTGCTACGCGTTCAGCCGCAACGCGGATGGTTCGATGGACCGCGCTTCCACTGTGTATCCCGCGTTGGCCTGGTGGTCAGGGAAATCGATTCTGGCCCACCCCGAGGGCTGCCTGAAGCAGTTTGCCGCGCACACGCTCAACACCGACTGGGGCCTGCGCGACGTCTCCACCGACGAGAAGTTTTACGACGGCATGAGCTATCACCAGGGCTCGGTGTGGCCTCTGTTTACCGGCTGGGCGGCCCTGGCCGAGTACCGCGCCAACCAGCCGCTGGCCGGCTATCAACTGCTGATGGAGAACGCCAATCTGACCCGCGCGCAGGACCTGGGCGCGGTGACCGAGCTGCTGAGCGGCGATTTTTTTGTGCCCTTCGGCCGCAGCACCAGCCACCAGTTGTGGTCTTCGGCCATGGTCATCACGCCGACCCTCCGCGGCCTCTTCGGCATCGACATCGACGCGCAAACCAAGACCATCACGGTGAACCCGCATCTGCCGGGGGGGTGGGGAGATGCTATTTTGAAGAACCTTCAGGTCCCCGGCGGAAAGGTGGCTCTTACTTTCTCGCGAAATGCCGACTTGATAAGCGTGGGCTTGAAGGATTGGAAGCATCTCGGCTGGAAGCTTCGCTCCGACTTGCCCGGTGCGGTCCTTAGGAGCGGCGCAATTTTTGAAGATAACCCGATTTTGGACATTCATACTCCCACAGTTGAAATCGAAACTGTTTTGCCAGAACCGCCTACTCCTGGGTCTCGGCCTACCCAATTCAAGGTCTTGAGTGAAACCCATAGGAAAAAGAGTGTTTTGCTCACGTTTGAAGGACTCGCGGACAGCCATATTGATCTTGAGGTATTGCGCCACGAGCGGATACTGCCGCGTCTCTTGCTGCCAGCGGGAGTGAGTGCTGATACTCATTCCATTGGTGCGAGCGCTTTCTTGGGATCGTTGGCAGATAATTCCGAGGCACAAGAGCCTTCATCTACCAAGGAATACTTGCAGCTTCACTTCCCTCCCGGCGAAGGCTGGAAGACGATCACGGTCACGCTGACCTGGTAGGGATGCCAGAGGGATCATTCCACGCGGAACCCGGCAGTTTCCAGGAACTGCCGGGCGGTGAAGATCGCAATGCCCGCATGAGCGCCAAGCCGCAACAGGTGCTTGTCATCACTGACGATGAAATTCGCCTCACCTGCGACCGCGCATTCAAGAACGCGCTTATCGTCCGGATCGTCTGAAACAACGTTCAGCACAATGGATGGGTGGGTAACCGTTGCCTTGCGCTTGAGCAGGGCTAGAAATGCGAGGGCTGTCGCCTCCGGGACCGCGAACTTGTTGCGTAGCTTCTCGTCCAGTTCGTCCAACAGCGCGCCTGATGTGACGAGGTCAAATGCGCCGCTGAGTCCGAGATCTACGAAAACCCGCGGCAGTCCCCCAAAGAGGAAGGCTAAGATAGTGTCGCCTGATGCCGTTCAAGTCGGGAGCGCCTCTTGGGTTGACATCCGACCCGACGTTTGGGATACTTAGGTCGGATGACGACCCGAAAGAACTCCGACAACCGTATCGCCCTGTTGCAGGGAACCCTGGACCTGTTGATCCTGAAGACGCTGCTGCTGGGGCCTTGCCACGGACAGGGAGTGGCGAGCGCGATTCAGCGCCGATCAGAAGAAGTGTTCTTCGTGGATCACGGCTCGCTCTATTTGGCCCTGCAGCGGCTGGAAGATAAAGAGTGGATTACGGCCGAGTGGGGGTTGAGTGAGAACAATCGCAGAGCGAGGTTTTACTCGCTTATGCCGAAGGGGCGCGCGCAACTGATTGAAAAGACCAGTGAGTGGCAGCGGTTGACGCGGGCCATGGGATTGATCCTGGGCGATGGCACGGTACAGAATCCCGAGGAGGCTTGAGAATGGCTCAACGCAAGCGTAGCGGGGAAGATTTCGCCCAAGAGATTCAGTCGCATCTTGAGCTCGAAACGGAGGCGCTGAAGCGCCAGGGCATGAGCGAGGACGCGGCGCTGCAAAAGGCGAAGAGCGAATTCGGCAGCGTGAGCGTGGCCCGCGAGCGGTTCTATCTCCGCGGCCGGGCGGAGTGGCTGGAGAACCTGGTGCGCGACGCGCGGTTTGCAGTCCGGCAGCTGCTCAAGAATCCCGGCTTTACGGCCACCGCGGTTCTTGTCATGGCACTGGGCATTGGCGCCAGCGTGGCGATCTTTGCGTTTGTGGATGCGGCACTCATCAAGCCGTTGCCGTATGAAAGCCCTTCGCGGCTGGTGAATCTCTTCGAGAGCAATCTGACCGGGCCGAGGTTTCATCTCTCCTATCTTGACTATCTCGATTGGAAGAGGATGAACTCGGTCTTCAGTTCCATGTCCGTCTACGTGCAGGATGACTTCATGTTGAGCACCCCGCAAGGAACTCGGCAGGTAGATGGCGTGCGGGTGAGCGACGGGTTCCTGCGCACTCTGGGCGTGCGGCCGCTGCTGGGCCGCGATTTCCACGACGGCGAAGATCTTACCTCCGCTTCGAGCACTGTACTGCTGACTTACGCGGAATGGCAGAATCGCTATGGCGCGAGGCCTGACATTGTGGGCCAGTCCGCGACTCTGAACGGAACTGCGGCGACGATTATCGGCGTGCTGCCGCGTGATTTCCACTTTGCGCCCGCGGCGCCGGGCGGCTTCTTTCTGACCATTGCACCCAGAGATAACTGTGGCAAGCAGAGGGGCTGCCATAACTTTCTGGGAGTAGCGCGCCTCAAAGACGGCGTCGCGGTCGCTGCAGCTGATGCCGAGATGAAGACGATTGCCGAGCAGCTCGAAAAGAAATATCCGGATACGAATCGAAATCGCGGTGCGAATGTCATTTCGCTCACCGACATGATTGTGGGCGACGTTCGTCCCATCCTGATGGTGTTACTGAGCGGCGCGGGTCTGCTGTTGCTGATTGCGAGCGTGAATGTGGCGAGCCTGCTGCTGGTGCGCACAGAGAACCGCAAGCGCGAGATTGCCCTGCGCGGTGCACTGGGCGCGACGCCGGCCCGACTCATGCGGCAATTCGTGACCGAAGGACTGGTACTTACGACGTGTGGAAGTCTGCTCGGCATTGGCGGCGCATTCACCGCGATGCAGGCGTTGCCCCGTTTGATTCCAGCCGACCGGATGGCGAGCATGCCCTATTTGCAAGGAATGGGACTGAATGCGCGCGTGCTTGGGTTCGCGCTTATCGTTTCGGCCATTGCGGGCATGCTGTTTTCTCTTGCGCCGTTGCTGCGCATCTCGTTCGCCAACCTGCGCCAGGGACTCACAGAGGGCGGCCGCAATGCAGCGGGGACGCTGTGGCGTCGCTTTGGTTCGAACCTGGTGGTGATTGAGCTGGCCACGGCCATGGTGCTGCTGGTGGGAGCGGGGCTGCTGGGCAAAAGCTTCTATCGGCTCATGCATGTGAATATGGGGTTGCAGCCGCAGAATCTGGCCATGATGAGGATCAGCGGATCGGCTTCGCGTTACTCGACCGACACTGCGAAGGTAGATTTCGAACATCGGATTCTCGGGAAGCTGCAAGGTCTTCCGGGCGTCACGTCGGTGGCGCTGTCAAGCGACCTTCCGGTGGGAGACGGCGACGGATTGAAAACGATCGCGTTCGCCGAGAAGCCGAACCTGGGAGATCACAATGAAGTGAACGATCGCCAGGTGAGCACCGGCTACTTTGCCACGCTGCAGGCGCAGATGCTGCGCGGGAGGGGCTTTGCCGAGAGCGACGACAGCTCCAGTCCGCGGGTTACGATCATCAATCAGACGCTGGCCAAGCGTTATTTTCCGAACGAGAGTCCCCTGGGGCAACACATCGGCTCCGACGTTTCGAAGTATCCGCTAGAAATTGTCGGAGTCGTGGACGACATCCGGGAAGGCCCGCTGGAGACAGCGACGCTTCCGGCCATGTACATGCCATCGAACCAGGAGCCGGATAGCGCTTTTTTTGTCATCGTCCGCACGTCACAGGCTGCGCAGTCATTTCTGCCGCGGATGGATGCGGCGATTCATCAAGTCGATCCCGGTATCGCTACTTACAACGCGATGACCATGGACGATCACATTCATGACTCGCAGTCGGCCTATTTCCATCGATCGTCGGCGTGGCTGGTGGGGAGTTTCGCGGGGATGGCGCTGCTG
>Ga0182013_10008176_pt1 | contig 11333 bp, 9 predicted proteins | sample 612S2MmetaG_FD_120487 | JGI IMG/M metagenome (GOLD analysis project Ga0182013, IMG submission 120487) | Permafrost microbial communities from Stordalen Mire, Sweden - 612S2M metaG | ecosystem: Environmental > Terrestrial > Soil > Wetlands > Permafrost | place: Sweden: Stordalen | collected...
CACACGGCACACGTGGCCAGGACGATCGCACGCCAGGTCGAGGGCTTCATGGAGGCCCTATTCGGCGCGCGCCGCGCTGCGCTTGCCCAAGACGTAGACCAGCACGCCGCTGCCGACCATCAGCGCGGTCAGGCCGAGCACCTTGATCACCGCGAGCGGTTTGTTCGGTTCGTTGTCCGCGGGAAACGCCGCGAGGATCGCCGAGGCCAGCGTCGTCATGAATCCGATCGCAGCGGCAGCCAACACGGTGAACCGGCCGCCGGGAATCCGCACGATATCCGCGCTGACCGGATCCGTGTAGAGCACGAACGTCGAGGCAAACAGGAACAGAAACGGCACCATCGTGATGAGTACGGTCGAACCGACCAGCACCGCGTACGCGCCGCTCACGCTCGTTCCGCCTTGCCCGAGAAAGATGAACAGCGCCGCGATGCCGGACTGCGTGAGCAGCGCCGCGACGGGCGAACCCCAGCGCGGATGCATGCGCCCGAACGCGGGCGGCAAGAAGTGGTCGATGCCCGCGACGAACGGAATGCGCGCCACCGCGCCCAGCCACGCGCCGCAACTTCCCAAACAACTGATCGCCACGAGAATCGCGGCGACCGGCGTGAGGACGCTCCAGCCCATGCGTTCCGCGGCATGTCCGATCGACTGCATCACGCCCGACGACGGATCCACTGCCGACGGTTTGAGCGCGGCGAGCACGCCGCACGTCCCGAGAATGTAGATGATCGCGATGGCCGGCGCCGCGATGAGCAAGCCGAACGGAATCGAGCGCCGCGGATTCTTGACCTCGCCCGACATGAAGCCCATCGCTTCCGGCCCCGTCCACGCAAACGCAATCACCGACCAAAAAATGATGTCTTTGATTTGCAGCCCCGGCCGCAGCGCCGCCGCGTCGATCTTGGTCGCGGGTCCGAACTTCCACCACAGCACGACGCCGAGCACGATGAGGATCATCGTGACGGTCCACCGGCTGGCCGCCCCGATGTTGTTGAGCCACTTGCCCACGTCCAAGCCGAAGATGTTGAGCGCCGTCGCGAGCGTGAGCCCGAGGATCGCAAACACGATGAAGTAGACCGGCGACTTGGCCAGCGAGCCGCCGTTCCCGCCGCTAACGAAGAGTGCGTTGCCGGCCGCGAAGTAGAGCAGCGCCGGAAAGTACGGCAGGTTGCTGGTCCAATACGTCCAGCCGGTCATGAACCCGGAGAACGGTCCGAAGGCGCGCTTGCTCCAGACGTAGAGCCCGCCTTCCTCCGGATAGAGCGAACCCAGATAGACGACGACGATCGACAGCGGCGCGAACATCGCCAGGCACCCGATGATCCAGACCGTGATGGAGCTCGGCCCGGCGTTCGCGGCCGTCGCCACCCACTGTAAATTCGACCCGGCGATCACGAAGAAAAGCGCGACGTCGATGAGTCCGAGACTGCGATGAAGTTGCGGCTGCGCCTCCGGAGAGGCTTCGGGGACGGCCGAGGCTTCGATCAATAGGTCCTCCTGGAGCGAAGAGGCGGCCTTCTACCGAAGACGCGCCGTTCCCGGCTGACGCGCTCGCCGGAAAGGCGCGACCCTCGACACCGAAGAACCCGCCGGGTTCATGGTATCGGAGGATTCCTTGGCGAAGAAAAACGGCGCAAAGCCCCGGAAGCATCGCGAACGTCACGCGACGCTCTCGACCATCGGCGACTGGCAGCCGGCCGCCGATCGCGCGCCGCTCGAGCTGCTCGCCGAACAAGACCGCGGTCGCGTGCAAGAACTGCTTCCGCTGCGGCGCGAGCGCATGTCCGTCTCGCCCTTTACGTTTTACCGCGGCTCGGCCATTCTGATGGCCTCGGACTTGGCCAGCCTGCCGGTCTCCGGGATCGAGGTGCAGATCTGTGGCGACGCCCACATCGCCAACTTCGGCGTCTATGCGTCCCCCGAACGCAACCTCGTGTTCGATCTCAACGACTTCGACGAAACCGCGCCCGGACCGTGGGAATGGGACGTGCTGCGCATGGCCACCAGCGTTCGCCTCGCAGCGCTGGACCGCGGCTTTCGCACCGTAGCCGACGAAATGGTCCGGCACAGCGCGGCGGCCTACCGGCAAGAGATGGACGCGTACGCCGAAATGTCGCCGGTAGACATCTGGTACGACCATCTCGACGTGCGCGAAATCATTAACGGGACGCCTAAAAAGCGCCGTGAAGTTCTCGAGCGCCAGCTCGCGCGCGGAAAGAAGCGCACCGGACGCCAATTGGCGCCCAAGATCACGGCCGGCGACCCGCCGCGCTTCGTGGATCAACCTCCAACCTTCCACCGCATGGGCCTCGAAGACGAAGACGCGCCCGACGCGCTCGCAATGCTCGAGGCCTATCGCACCTCGTTGCCGGACAACGTGCGAGCCCTCTTCGATCGCTATGCGATCGTGGACACGGCCTTTAAAGTCGTCGGCGTGGGAAGCGTAGGAACGCGGTGCTATGTCTCCCTGCATCTCGCCGACTGCGGCGATCCGCTGTTACTGCAGATTAAGGAAGCGACCGAGTCCGTCGTGACGCGCTTTGCCGGAACGAAACGCTACGGGCATGAAGGCGAGCGCGTCGTCCTGGGTCAGCGTTTGATGCAGGCGACCGGCGACATCTTTCTGGGCTGGACGCAGACGGCGGACCAAAACTACTACGTTCGCCAGCTTCGCGACATGAAAATCTCCGCGGACCTCAGTTCGATGCCGCAGATCAGCCTGTGGCGATACGCAGGGTATTGCGCCAAGACCCTCGCGCGCGCGCACGCCCGCGCCGGCAATCCCGTCGCCATCGCGGCGTACCTCGCGGGGAGCGCGGATTTCGACAAAGCGGTGACGCGCTTCGCGCGCGCCTACGCGCGAGTGTCGAAAGCGGACTACGACGCGTTCTGCAAGGAAAGTCCGGCGTCATCGAACGGCGCGGTCAAACCAGCGCCGCTCATGGTCCAGACCTAGCGCGCTAGACGATGTCGTCGGGCTCGCCGTGGTGCTCGTCGTACTGGTCGCCGCGGTTCTCGTCCAAACTCGTCTCGCCGTACTTCTCCTTCTCGCGCTTCACCGCTTCGGCCGGGCTTAGCGGCAATTCCGTGGATCCGCCGACGTCGGGTGAGATCGTCTCGATCTCGTCGTCCCGATAGGGCAATCGTTCGTCTCTCATAGCGCCATTCTACTCCAAAATCGACGGCCTGCGTCCCGCTTAATGCGCGATTTGGAGCTGCGAGAGCATCTGCGTGGCCGAGCTAGACCGCGGGCTCGCCGCCAGTTCGGCCTGAAGAGCCGCGCGGGCCAGGTCGGGCTTTCCCATCTCGATCGCCAGACCCGCGAGCGACATATGCGGTGAATAGTAAAACAGCGCCGGGATCTCCGCTTGCCCCAACGTGTCACCCTTGGTGTCTTCCGCGGACGCCCGTTCGAGCAAAGCGAGCGCCTTCGCATTGTCCTTCGCGCGCTCGGCGATCATCGCCGCGACCGTCAAGCGCATCGCGGCTACCGTGGCCGCCTGTGAAGGCGATTCCGCCGGCGCGTCCGGAATTTCCGAAAGCGTAGCTTGAGCCCGCGCCTCGTCTCCCATGTGCGCGAAAGCGATCCCGCGCGAGAACGCGAGCGTGGCGTTCTTCCCTTTAACGTAAGGCACGTCCAGCACGGCCGGATACTGGCCGTCAGCGACGAGCTGCCGCGCGAGAAAGGCTTTGTCGCCGGAGTCGCGCGCGATGGCGACCGCGGCGCCGGCGTGGCCGGTCTGCGTCAGCGCGTACAGCAAGAAGTTCGTGTTGTGATGGTGGTAGTAGCGCGGCGCGCTGTAGTACCCGGGATGGCAGCAGGCGAAGTCCGCGTCGTCCATCGCGACGGATCGTTGCCCCACCCCGAGCGCCTCGTCGTAGAGACCGAGGTCAAAGAAAATGTGCCCGGGCATGTGCGTGAGGTGTGACCCCTCCGGAGGCAAACCGAACGCCGCGAGCTGCCGCGCGGCGTTGAGGGCGAGCTGCGACTGTCCGGCAATTTGCGCGGCATGCACGTAGAAATGCAACAGGCCCACGTGCAGTGGAAACGTCGCGAGGTTTGCCTGAAAGAACGGCAGCAGCGTCGCGACGCGCGCCCTCAGCGCGGCGCGCTGCGCGGGCGTCAGCCGGTCGAAGCCGTTTTTCTCGCTAAACAGAGGCACGTAGAGGGCGGTCTCGCCGTACAGCGCTTGCGCGTCCGGATCCGCGGGATATTGCAGGGCAATGCGCTGCAGCGCGTCGCTGTACGCTGCGAGTTGCGCCGGAATCTTGCCCGTCGGACCGGCCGTAAAACGGACGGCCGCCGCGTCGATCAACGCGCGATCCTCGGGCGTCGCAGATCCTTCGAGTTCTTTCGCCTTCTTTATCGCGTCCGCGGCCTGTTGCTCGCGGTCGTCCGTAGGAGGCACGTTCAGGTTCGGCGCGTTGCTGATCGCAATGCCCCAGTACGCCATCGCCAAGGTCTTGTCGAGATCCGCAGCGGTGTAAAATTCGTGTTCGGCCGCTTCCGGATTGTACGCGTAATAGTCGAACAGACCGCGATCGAACGCCGCCTGCGCCTGCGGATTCGATGAGACCTGGTGGTGAATCACGGCCGCGGGACGCTGCGGCTCCGGCGAAGGCGCGGTCTGCGCGACGGCGGCTCCCGCAGCGCCTGCGCAAAACGCAAACACGGAAACCAGCATGCTGCCTACACGACGCATCGTCGAACTCCTTATGGCGGTCTAGAACGGAGCCGGGATTGTCGACGCGTTGCGGTGCGGTTCGGCTCTTTCCTCCGCCCCGGGCCGTCGACGACCGAAAGTCGAGGAGTTTTGCCCCATCGGTCAAAAAACAGAACTGCTCGTCGCCGCTCGGAGGTCCCTATGGACGTCATACGATTCGCGAGTCCACCTTTGCGCCGCGTTCTCGCGGCGGCTACCCTGACCGCGTTAGCCGCGTGCTCGGGCGGAGGCGGCGCGGGGGGGTTGACGCCCCCGACGGGCGGCGGAGGCACCGCTCCGGGCGGCGGTACGCCGGCCGGCACCGCGCAAGTGACCTTTAAGATGAAATGGGGCGGCGCGACCAGCGGTTCCCATCTTGTGCCGGCGGCAAAGCCGGCCTATCTTCCCGCCACCGCACGCAGCGTCTCGGTTCAGATCACCACGGCCGGAAACGTCACCACCGGCCTGCCGATCGTGTATCTGAACAGCCCCACGGCGACGATCACGTTCACCGCGCCCACCGGCCTCGACACGTTTGCCGTCAAGGTGTACGACGCGCAAAACGGCCAAGGCAACGTCCTCAGTCAAGCGGATCTCACGCAAACGGTCTCGGCAAGCAAAGCCAACATCGTCGCCGCCACTCTCAACGGCGTGATCTCGTCGCTGAGCGTCGCAATCGCGTCCACGTTCACCGGAGGGACGAAGGGGGTATCCGTCGTGAACGTCACGGCAATCGATGCCGACGGCAATACGATCGTCGGTCCGGGCGATTACTCCACACCGATCGAGCTCCGCATCAAAGATGGGACGCAGTACGCGCAGCCGTACGGCACGGCAAATAATCTGGTACTGTCTCGCAAGGACGTTGCTATCCCCGGGACGGCGGTATCGCTGACCTATTGGGGTCTCCCGCTGGTAACGGGCGCCGCATCGGTGGTGGCGACCGCTGGTTCGCTCAGTGCGTCGGGCCCGATTAGCGTAACGCCCGGATATTACCAATATAAGATTCCGACGGGACCCAGTTCGTATCCGGTTGGGATAACACTGGGTCCCGACGGGAAGATTTGGTTCACGGAGTCCGGTGCCGACAAGATCGGGAGTCTAGCGGTCTCGCTGCCCTACTACGGGTCCACCGTCGTCTTCAAAGAGTACCCCGTCCCGACGGCAAACGCAGGCCCGCAGACGATCGTTCGGGGAAGCGACGGCCGCCTGTGGTTCAGCGAAACCAATGCGAACAAGATCGGGGCCGTAACGACGGCCGGCGCATTCAGCGAAGATCCCACGCTCTTCGGGACGGGCGACCTTCCGCTCGGACTCGTAGATCGCGGCGACGGAACGATGTGGTACACCGGATTCGGCGCCGATCGCCTCGGCTACGTCAGCGAGGGCCCGGGTGGGGGCGGCGGAGAAACGACGCTTCCCGAAGCGCCGACGCAAGTTCAACCCACCGGCATAGCCGAGGGGTCGGATGGATACATCTATTTCTCCGAAGCCGCGAATGGAAAGATCGGGCGGCTTCACGATCTCTTCGGCACCGTTCAAGAAATAACGGTGACCGCACCGTCGGGTTCAGGCACGTCACCTCAGCTCGGGCAAATGGTCAGCGGACCCGACGGAAACCTGTGGGTCGTGGATACGACCAATTCGCAGATCGACGTCATCAGCCCGAACGGCTTCTACGTCGCCAATCAGATCACGACGCCGACGCCCGGCACGGGTCCGACCGGGATCACCGTGGGCCCGGACGGCGCGCTGTGGTTTACCGAGAGTTACCTCGATCGCATAGCCCGCGTGACCACCGGCGGCGCGGTCACGGAGTACTCGCTCTACACCGGAGCGCCCGGCTCAAAAAACCTAAAACTGACCGACATAGCCTTTGGCTCTGACGGCTCCATATACTTTACCGAAAGGAACGCGAACGCGATCGGACGGTTGGTGCCGTAACGGCGTTAGTGCACGCTTCGTAGGACGAGCGCGGCGTTGATGCCGCCGAAGCCGGACGAGTTACTCAGAACGATCCGCGGCGTCACGTCGCGGACGGTCGTCGTACAGTCGATCGCATAGCCGTCGTCGGCCTGTGTGAAGTTGACGGCCGCCGGAAGACGCCCTTCGCTGAGAGTGAGCGCGCTGATCGCCGCTTCCCAGGCGCCGGTCGCACCGAGCGCGTGCGCGTGCTGGCCCTTGGTCGCGCTGATGGGAATGTGCGAGGCGCGTTCGCCGAAGACGCCCTGATACGCGCGCACCTCGGCGCGATCTCCGAGCGGCGTTGACGAACCGTGCGCGTTGATCGCCTCGACTTCGTCCGCGCCCACCGACGCGTCGGCCAGCGCCGCCGCCATCGCGCGTGAAACCTGCGAGCCGTCGGCGAGCGGGGCGGCCATGTGGTGCGCGTCGTTCGTGGTTCCGAAGCCGGTGATCTCGGCGTAGATGCGCGCGCCGCGCGATACGGCGTCGTCGTAATTCTCGAGCACCAGCAATCCGGCGCCTTCGCCCATCACGAAGCCGTCGCGTTCCCGGTCGAACGGGCGGCTGGCCGTGCCGGGATCGTCGTTGCGCGTGGACATCGCGCGCGCGACCGTAAACGCGCCGTACGTTAACGGCGCCAGCGGCGCCTCGACGCCGCCCGCGATCGCCGCGCTCACTTCACCGCGCCGGATCGCGCGAAACGCATCGCCGATCGCGATCGCTCCGGCAGCGCACGAATCCGCGTTGGCGATGGTCGGGCCGTGAAGCCCGAGCTGAATCGCGACGTTCGACGGCGCGGCGCCGCCGAACACCGAGAGCGTAAGCAGCGGGCGCACCGCGCGCAGCCCCTCTTTCTGAAACGAGACCAGCTGTTCTTCGGCATACGTCAGTCCGCCCAGCGCCGAACCCGTATAGACGCCCACGTCCGAGCGGCCTTCAATCGTGATGCCGGCGTCCTCGCACGCCAGCAGCGCCGCGACGACGGCCAGTTGCGAAAAACGGTCGGTCCACTGCATGCGCCGCCGGTCCATATACTGCGACGCGTCGAAATCGCGGATCTCCGCCGCCATGCGCGACGGATACGTGGACGCATCGAACCGTGTGATCTCGCCCACGCCAACGCGCCCGGCGAGCAGCGCGTTCCAAAACGCCTCCTTGCCGATGCCGATCGGCGTCACGAGCCCGAGGCCCGTGATCGCGACGCGCCGCTCAGCCATCGGCGTTGGCCTCGGCGATCGCCTTCATGCACGCCAGCGTACGACGCGCGATGCCGTCGATAAAGAAACCCGTCACCACGTATTTCTCCACGGCCTTTTCCGCGACCGGAAACGAAAACGCCAAGTCGTGCACGATGGAGACGTCGGTGCCGTCCGGACCCTCGTCGAATTTCCACACCACGTCCATCCCCTTCGTCCAGCCGCTGGTGTGCTGAAAGAAAATCGCCGGCGTGTGGGGATCGTTGCGCTGCAGCGCCGTCCAGCGCACCGGGAACGGCCCGCGCCGCGCGGCCATCTCCACGGTGCGTTCGTCGCCGTCTTGACTCAGCACGTTGACGAACCGGTAATGCGGAAGGATCTCCGGCCAGCGTTCGGTCGCGCTCGCCAGCGCGTAGATCCGCTGCGCCGGCGCGGCGATGCGGATGCTGTTGGTCATGGACGTCATCGCAGCGCTCTCGCGATCGTGAGGGCCAGCTCCGGTCGCCCCGGAGCCGGGCGGTTGCCGCACACGGCTTCGATGAGCGGCACGAAATCGGCCGGACGCCGGCGCAGCGCCGCCGCGGCGCGTCGCGCCGCAAAACCGAACGTGACGAGCATCTTGACCATGGCAGCGAGCCGTTTGCGCTCCATCACCGCCGAGCGGATGTCGGCAGCGTACTCCCGCCACGCGACGCGTTCTTCCGCGGCGTGGTGCAGCGCTCGCGAGATCGCCGCGGCCGCGCGCCGCGCGCCCGACAGCGCGAGATACACGCCCTGTCCCGTGAACGGATCCACGAACGCCGCCGCATCTCCGACCAGCAACACGTTCTTAGCGGCCGGCTGCGACGTGCGCACCGAGATCGGCCCGATCGAGTTCCGCTTGCCCTGCAGCCGCTCGTTTTCCACGCGCCGGCTGCCGTCCGTGACGGCAACCGAGAAGCGCGTGAGTTCGTCGCCGAGGTCTTTGCGCGCGCGCATCAGGTGCTCGCGACTGAGCACGAACACCGCGTTCGCCGATTCGTCGGTGAGCGGATTGAGCGCGATGTAGCCGTTGCCGCTGGCATACATCTCGATCCAATGCGAGAGCGCCAGCCCTTCGTAGTGCCCCCCGATCGCGAACCGCCCGTCGGCGACCGGAGCGGACAGATCGCACAGGCGCGCGACCGTCGAGCGCATGCCGTCCGCGCCCACCAGATACCGCGTCGAAATCTCCAGAATCTCTCCGGACGGCTGCAAGACGGTCGTCTCGACGCCGAAATCGCTGCGCGCGACGCTCTGAAGGCGGCCGGCAATCGCTTGCGCGCCGGACGCCAGCGCCTCAGCGCGAATCCGTTCGTCCAGGATCTCTCGCGAAACCGAATACGCGGACGACGAAAAAGCGAAGTCCGCGACTTCGCCGTGCGCGAACAGGCGCATCCCGTTCAGCGGGCTGCCCGTGGCGTCGAGCAAGTCGCCCAATCCCAGCTCGCCGAGCTCGCGCACCGCACCGAGGTTGAGATACTCACCGCACAGCTTCGGCCGCGGGAACGCGCGCTCGTCGATGAGCGCGACGGCGAATCCGAAGCGCGCCAAGCGCAACGCGCACGCAGCGCCCGCCGGACCCGACCCGACGACGGCGACGTCAAACCGTCGCGGCATCGCTCAAAACCATCCTGATGAATCCGAAGCTCTCGGCCTGCGGCTTTTGCCAGCCCGCCTCGCGCGCGAGGCCGGCCGCTTCTTCTTTCGTATAGGCGCGACGCGCGGACATCGGCGCGTCGTGCCGCGTGAGGCGATTGCGCGTGAACAGCCGGCTGAACGCATACGCCGAGAACCACGTCAGGCCGCTCCGGCGCAGGTCGGTCACGACCGGCGTGACGCGCGAGACGCGCCGCAGTTCGCGCAGCAGCGCCACTGCCTCGGGCGGGTCGAGATGGTGCAGCGTGAGGTTGCACATCGCGACGTCGAACGCCGCGTCCGCAAAAGGCAGCCGCGTGCCGTCGGCTTGGACGAAACGCAACGCATCGTTCGATCCGTGCGTCGCGTTGGCCAGCGCGACGACCTGCGCGCTGGAATCGAGGCACGTGAACTCCAGCGTCCGCCCGCGCTCGCGCGCGTGCGTCTGCAGCGATGCGGGGATGTCGCCGCTGCCGGTCCCGACGTCCAGGACGGTCTGCGCGCGCAGGTTCCGCAAGGCAAAGCGAGCGACCGCAATGCCTCCGAATCGCCGGTTGGCAAGCGCGATGTCGCGAAAGCTCTCAGAGAGCTCCGTCATCGAATCAACCGGTCCGTCAATGAGTTCGCGGCCCGGAAAGCGCTGGTCCAGAATCAACACGTTCTTCGGATTAACGCTGGGGCGGGAGCAAAGTCCTCCTATTCGCGCTCACGAACGCGAAAGGCGAACCGCTCACGTCCACGACGCGCGCGACCACGACGAAGCCGCGGCGCTTGAGCGGATGGTCCGCGTCGGTTGCAACGAGCGTCCCCGGGAGATAACACGCCGCGTCGGTGACGTTGCCGATCTTCTCGATCGGCACGTCGCCGAGATAATAGCGCACGTACGTGTCGAGCCCGTACCACGCCGGCCAGACCGCGAAGCACACGCGCGAATACCCGGCGCTCCGCTCCCGTATCGCCGCAAACATCGCGCCGGTTCCCGAGTCCCACGCATTGGAATAAACGTGCACGTATTGCGTGAAGTACGTGATCGAAAACAGCACGACCGAAACGGCGAGATTTGCGGCGAGCACGAGCGCAACCACGGGCACGGCGGCGCGAGCGAGCCGTCGCGGCCGCAGCGACCGCGCGACGTCGAGCAGCATGGCGACGCCCAGCGCCGCCAAGATGCAAAAGACCGGCGCGCCGGCGAGCGTTCGCGGCGCGTTGGGCGCGCCTTCGTTGGTGAGCGCGCCGCCGAGCGGATAGACGGCAAGCCAGGTCAGCAGCCAAAGAAACCCCCAGCGCGTTCGCACGTATCCGCTGCCCCACACCAGACCGAAGATCGCAAGCGGCATCACCCACCAATAGAACGCGCCGAACCCCACCAGGTAGCGCCACGTCACGCCGGGCTGCGGATCGCCCGTCGCGACGAGATACGACCACGAGAAGTGCTTGAGATAATTCGCCGCAAAGACGCCCAGCGCGCTCCAGGAGACGCCTTGCGAAAAGGTCCCGATGCGCTGCGCCTTGCCGTACGTCGCCGGATCGCCGAACCACATCCAGAGCGCCGGAGCGGAGATCGCGCCCCACAGCGCGATCGCCCCCAGCACCTTCGCGCATGCGTCCCACGAACGCAATCGCCCCGCGTTGAGCGCGAGGATCGCTCCGCCGAGCGCGACCGCGTAAAACCAGCCCGCCATGTACGTGTAGGACGTGAGCCCGAGCAGCAGCGCGCCCAGCGCGAGCCATCCGGGATGGATTCGCACGCTCGTCGCGTCCGTTTCGTCCGCCGGCCGAAACGCGCGCAGCAACGCGTACAAGCCGCCGA
>Ga0182013_10008177_pt1 | contig 11332 bp, 10 predicted proteins | sample 612S2MmetaG_FD_120487 | JGI IMG/M metagenome (GOLD analysis project Ga0182013, IMG submission 120487) | Permafrost microbial communities from Stordalen Mire, Sweden - 612S2M metaG | ecosystem: Environmental > Terrestrial > Soil > Wetlands > Permafrost | place: Sweden: Stordalen | collected...
AAGCTCCAACATCCAGAGAAGCTGCAAGCATCAAACTCAAATAGCGCGGGCGGGAAGGCCCGGGGAGCACACGCGCCCTCGCGTGTAGTGGTTGGCGCCCCCGCCAACCACACAAAGGCATGAGAATCAAAGTGAGCAGTCAGTAGACGAGGAGTTTTATTTTTTCGCGCTCGATGGGCATTAGTTAAGCTCCAAATTCCAAGCTCCAACATCCAGGGAAGCTGCAAGCATCAAACTCAAATAGCGCGGGCGGGAAGGCCCGGGGAGCACACGCGCCCTCGCGTGTAGTGGTTGGCGCCCCCGCCAACCACACAAAGGCATGAGAATCAAACACAGTGTGGATTCTGGCCAGCGCACTATTCCACCCGGCGAGGGCGCCGGTTATGGTAACCGCACCGGCCAAGGGATGTTCCTGGTTCCAAACGCCCGAGTGTTGCGCGAGGGAACGAAGGTCATTGGCCATGCGCCTTTCAACCCGTCCTCCTCCCCCACTCGACCGTTCCTTTGCGGCCATTTCTTCCGTCAAGGTTTGATTTATTCCGTTGTGGTAAGTTTTTCAAAGCCTTCCTCGATGAAGGTGGTGTTTTGGATGCGGGCGAGCCGGGCGTAAAGGCCGTTGAGCGCGACCAGTTCATCGTGGTTGCCGCGCTCGATGATCTGTCCTTCGCGCATGACGAGAATCTGATCGGCTTTGCGGATGGTGCTCAATCGGTGCGCGATGACGAAGCTGGTGCGATTGGCCATAAGCCGTTCCAATGCCTCCTGGATCAACTTTTCCGTGCCGGTGTCCACGCTGGCCGTGGCTTCATCAAGAATGAGGATGGGCGAGTTTTTTAACAGCGCGCGGGCGATGCTGACGCGCTGTTTCTCGCCGACGCTGAGTTTGACGCCGCGCTCGCCGACGCGGGAATCGTAGCCATTCGGGAGTCGCGCGATAAATTCGTGGCAGTTGGCCGCCACGGCGGCGGCCACAAGTTCGGCCTCACTTGCGGCAAGATTTCCGTAAAGAATGTTTTCGCGGATGGTGCCATTGAAGAGAAAGGCCTCCTGACTGACGACGCTGATCTGGCGGCGCAGGGATTCAAGCGCGATGCCGTCAATGTCCTGTCCGTCAATGGTGATCCGGCCCGCCGTGACTTCATAAAACGCGGGGAGCATATTGACCAAGGTGGATTTGCCCGCACCGGTCGGCCCGACGAGCGCAATCATTTCCCCCGGCCGGGCGTGCAGCGAAATATCCCGCAGCACGGTCTTATCACCCGAGTAGCTGAAGCCGACTTTTTCATAAACGATCTCGCCAACGACCGGCGTGGTGAGCGGTTGACGGCGTTTATTATCCGTGCGTTCCACCGGCGCGTCGAGAATATCGAACATCCGTTCACCGGCGGCGCGGGCGGCTTGCAGGAGTTGATTCAAGCCATGCAACTGGCGGATCGGCTCATAAAACAATCCCAGGTAAAACAGAAAGGCAATCAGTTCGCCGGAAGTGATTCCGCCATGAACGACCTGCCAGCCGCCGATCCACAAAATCACCACCGTGCCGAGTGATGCGGCAAAACTCATCGCCGGGGAATACAAGGCCCAGACGCGCATGATGCCCAAGGTCGTTTGGCGCAATTCGTCCGCGCGCGCGGCGAACCGGGCGTCCTCGTGGGATTCCTGGCTGAACGATTTTATCTGGCGCACACCCTGCAAATTATCCATCAACAGCGCATTCATGGCGCTGGCCGCCTGGCGCTGGCCGCGATACCGCCGGTGCGCGGTCAGCGTGTACCACAGCGCGCCGCCGGCCAGCAAGGGCAGGGGAATCATCGCCACCCACGCCAGCGTCGGGCTCATGCGAAAAAGAAAAATCGGCACCACCGCCAGGCTGAGCACAGCGACGCTGCCTTGCTCGATGCCGTCAATTAAAATGCGCTCCACCGAATTGACATCCTCGATGACGCGCGTCATCAAATCGCCGGAAGCGCGTTGATCAAAATAATTGACCGGGAGCCGTTGCAACCGCGCATAGACTTCGCGGCGCATGTCGAAGACCACGTTTTGTTCCAGGGTATTGTTAATGCGGATGCGGACGCTGTTGAAGAAATCGCGCAGCAGGAAGGTTCCCAGGAGCGCGAGCATGGCCGGCGCGAGGGCCTCAATGTGTTTTTTGCCAATGACCTCGTCAATCACCGTGCCGATCAAACGCGGGTAAACCAGTGAAAAGGCCAGGGACAGCAGGGCGCAACTCATGGTTCCAAAAGCCATGAGCTTGTAGGGCTTGAGATAAACCGAGACGCGGCGAAGGATCTCCTGGGTGCTGCGGGATTTCGCCGCGAACGTCGGGTCCATCTGCGTGCTGCCGTGCGGGTGGTGCGAAGCCATACGCTAGAGATTAAAAATGATTAAGATACTCAAGGGGGACATCATACAGTATCAGCGGCCATTTTGCCTTGAAAAAACCGCATGGGTCAAAGGAACCGTATTTAGCCAGGTTTTTCAGTAAAAGCTTGCAGTTTGCTTTCCTCAAGGTGAGCGGCCTCGGCTGAGTGTCGCACGGCCCAAGAACAACGAATCCAAAATCCCTTATTCCCCTGACAATCATTCCCCTGACATTATCCGGGCAAAAAGGGCGATGAGTCAGGGGAATGATTGTCAGGGGAATTCTGACCTTTCTTTTTCAGGTTGGGAAACTATGCCACCAGGCCCGTGAACGACGGCACAACCGTAATAGGATTTGTTATTCGCGTTTTGAGATCGCTAACAAGTGAGCCGCCACCAAAAAGCTCTCTGATTTGAAATTCTTGATTTGATATTTCTTGCGTCATCCTTCGGTCAGGGCTAACTTCTGACGTAGAAAAGGAGCTTGTTCCTTGACATCCTCCGCCGTCGCGGAGACCGCTATGGCGCGACAAGTCCGCCGTCGCTTAGGAAGCCACGGTGGGACAAGCAGGTCGTGCCATTTGAATTCCAAAACGCGCGAGCCTTGTTTTTACTTTGCTGGTCTAAAACACCGGGGCGGCGAGCTCCGTACACGCATGAAGCTGGGAATTTTTCGGCGGTTTCTCGCCGCGGTCAAGCCGAGTCGCACCGAGTCAAACCGATTTGAAGGTTTGACTGTCGCTTTTTGACCAGTTGAACCGATGGAAAATCACTTCGTACCGCTTGGTACCGCTTAATTTCGCTTGAGAGAAGAATTTCTTCTTTGGCACCCGCCGCCAATTTGGATTACCGCCCAAAAACTGAGCTGTTCCGTTTGGCGACCCTCGAGCAAGAAATAACGTGCATTTTTTTGCTTTTCGGCTAATGTTTAGTCGAAATGTATTCTGACGTGGTGACAAGAGATCCGACTGCCGTTGAGGTGGAGGTTCAGGGGGCTTATCTCAATATGTTTCCCCAAGGCGACAAGCTGTTCATCCCGCAAATATTTGGCTGGGTCATTGATTGCTTCACCGGGCGTTATGACGACTATCAGCCGATAGACGCCAGATACCATGATTTTGAGCACACGTTGCAAGGGGCGCTTTGCATGGCCCGAATTCTGAGCGGTCGTCACCGGGCCAGGGTGCAGCCGCAATTGACCCAAAAGATTTTTGAATTGGGCATGATGGCCATTTTGTTGCACGACACCGGTTACTTGAAAAAGCGCGACGATCTTTCCGGCACTGGCGCAAAATACACGGTGATCCATGTGCGCCGCAGCGCGGATTTCGCGGCGGAACTGCTCGCCAAGAAGGGTTATCCCCGGGAAGACATTCACGCCATTCAAGACATGATTTTATGCACGGGCATCAATGCCGCGCTGGATAAGATTCCTTTCGAAAACGATGTCGAAAAAATTGTGGGCTTTGCCCTCGGCACCGCGGATTTATTGGGCCAGATGGCGGCGGATGATTACGTGGAAAAGCTTCCGGTGCTGTATGATGAATTTGCCGAGGCGGCGCGTTTTGATGGCGGCAAGAACAGCATGGTGAGCATGTTTTCCAGCGCGGCGGACCTCATGCAAAAGACCCCGGCTTTCTGGGACAAGTATGTCCGCCAAAAACTGGACCGCGATTTCATGGGGCTTCATCTGTTTCTCAACGATCCCTATCCGAGCGGGCGCAACTACTATTTGGACAAGATCGAGGCCAACATGGAGCGCCTCCGCCGCAAGTTGGCCGAAAAAGCCGCGACCGGAGTGGGCACGGTCGCCTAGCGCTTTCTGGAATTCAATTCAATCCGTGGTTTAGATTGCATGGCTCCGGCTCAAGCGAGGACACCGGGCTTAATGACCCGCTCCATTTGTGGCGACCTCTTCAAAACGGATGATTGTCTCGCCGGGTTTGGCGTACATGAGGCTACTGCGGGTCAGGCGTTCGACGGTCTTGGGGTCGTGTTGCAAAGCGTCAATGGAGGCGCGCAATTTTTTACCAATCTCGTCCTCCTGCTGGATTTGCGCGTTCAGTTTGAAAATCTCCTGCCGCATGCGCTCGTTCTGGCTGATGAGCGGCAGGTACCAGCCCACCACCAGAATGAGGCCGGCAATCAGCGCCACGATGGTGACCACCCAACTCAACTTGCCCCAGATTCCGAGTTCTACTTTCACGGTGGCAGTTAACTCCTTTCGCCTTGGATTGAAAAGCGATAAATCCACGCGCTTTACTCCTGAACGCCATTCGCCTGGAGGTGTCAAAAAGTTGCGCGCGCTCCCTGCAGAGTCGGGCGGGGTGCATTTATATTATGTTGTCATGGTTAAGGTTCAACGATAAGACTCTCGCCAGATGATTACGGCGATTTTGCTGATTTTTGGACCGTCTGGAACGTGGGACAGAATCGCTCTGGCCAAGAGAAGCGTCATTTGGATCCTGTTTTTGTTTTTGGCGCCCATGATTCTGGTAAGCGTCGGTGTTGAATTGGCGGGGATGGCTCGCTGGGGCAAGCTGCAGAGTTTCGGCATACTGGTCCAGATTCCCCAAAAGCGCATTTTAATATATGGCGCGGTGGAGCTGGTCCTGGATTTCGCGGTGGCGTTCATCGCGGCCAGGATGATCAAATCCATCACGGGAACTTTCGTGCCCCGGCACACCTACTCGAGTGCTTTCGCGCTGGTGTCGTATGGTTTAAGCCCGCTGTTTCTCGTCCACTTGCTGGACGCGCTGCCCCGCATGTATCCCTGGGTCAGTTTTGGCATCGGGATTGTGCTCGCCATCACCGTGGTTTATTCCGGGGTGCCGCGCTTGATGGAACCGGATCCGCCCAACGCTTTCGGGGTCTTCATCGCCAGCTCGTTCCTGCTGCTCGGGCTGATGGGCGTCGCCCGCCTGGCCACTCTGTTCGTTCTGATGGGAAAATTTGATTCATTAGGCTCCGCCGGTTAGGAGTCTGTTGAAAAATTCCGAGGGGCGCTGTTTTCGGGGAAAAGCCCGGATGGCGAGGCGCGACGAAGGAGAATACCCCTGGCGGGTCTGCGACTGAGGAGCAACGAAGCCAGGCGGCCTTTTCCCCGAAAACCCTCCGGGCGGCGGGTCTTTTGTCTGTGGCCGGCGTTGGCTCGGTCGTCACAGCCCGCTGCGGGGATGCTCCGACCTCGCCGCCTTGGCCACAGCCAAAATCCCTCGCCGCAGCGCCCCTCGTAATTTTTCGACAGACTCTTAGAGCGGGCCGATTTTTTTCGCGCTTAATTTCGCGCCGGCCCGCTGGATGACCCAGCCGGATTTTTCCAGCGCGTCCTGGGCCGTTGCGCAATCCACCCCGCGCAATTCCTGGACGATGCGCACGGCGCGGTCGCGGAGCTTCACGTTCGAGGGGTTCAGGTCCACCATGAGGTTGCTGACCACTTTGCCGAGGCGCACCATGGCCAGCGTGGTGAACATATTCAGAATGAGCTTCGTCGCCGTGCCGGCTTTCAAACGCGTCGAGCCGGTCAGGAGTTCCGGTCCCAGGTTGGGCGTGATGAGCAGCGTGGGCCGCGCGGCGCGGGAAATTTTCAAATGCGGATTGAAGGCCAGCAGAATCGTCTTCGCGCCACGCTTTTTCGCCTCGCCCAATGCGCCCCAAACAAAAGGTGTCCGGCCGCTCGCCGCAATGCCCGCCACAATGTCCCGCCGGTTGACCGCGCGGAATGCAATCGCCCGCGCGCCCGCCGCCGGATCATCCTCCGCGCCCTCCACGGAACGCCACAGCGCGGCTTGACCGCCGGCAATGATTCCCTGCACCATTTCCGGCGACGTGCGAAAAGTGGGCGGACATTCGCTGGCATCCAAAACGCCCAGCCGCCCGCTGGTGCCCGCGCCGACATAAATCAGCCGGCCACCCCGCTTGAACGTCTGCGTGATGAGGCCAACGGCGCGCGCGATTTTTTTACGCTCGGCGAGAATCGCCGAGGGAATTTTTGCATCCTCGGACAGCATGAGCGCGATGCCCTCCGCGATCGAGAGCTTGTCTAAATGAAGCGAAAGTGGATGGCGCTGTTCGGTGGGGGAGAGTTTGCCCGGTGATGAAATGGGAATTTGCGGTGGCGCCTCAACTGGCTGGTTCGCAAATTTGAGGGCTGGTTTTGCGGACTTATTAAGCACCTGCCAGAAATTCAAAACATTCTTTGCGAGAGTAACCGCGCCCCAGGCGCTTTCACGCTGCAAAGGAAAAATCACGGCACCGGGGCGCGCTTTTCGCAACCGTGTGGCCAAACCCCGCGCGAAACCCGGCTGCTTGAGCAAAATACCGCCTGCCAGAATGAATTCGACGGGATCGGCGGGCCGTGCCAATTGCAGGGCGCAGGCGAGCGCGTCTCCGGCGAGGCAGGTTTGCGCGGTCGCAAGAATTTCCGAGGCGGTCTGATCGCCGTCTTTCGACGCCTTGAAAACTTCCACGGCGAGACTGGCGATTTGTGATTTGTCCGCTGCCTGCGCCCACGCGATAAGTTCGTTTGGCTCGTTGAGTTGCAGCCCGCGCAAAAGTCGCTCGCCGAGTTTGGACCATTTGCCCTCCTGATCCAAATTCGCGACGACGGCTTTCAGCGCGCTCAAGCCAATTGCGTAACCGCTGCCGGCGTCACCCAGAATATGTCCCCAGCCACCGATCTTGGCGGTTTTGCCAGCGGCGTTGCGGCCATAACAACACGAGCCAGTGCCGCTCAGGATCAGCACGCGAGCGGTCTTGGTGCCGCCGATTTTTTTTTCCGCCGCCAGGAGAGCAGTTTCCAAATCATTCGTGGAGTCGCAGGGAACCCCGGGCCAGACTTTTGCGGCGAGGGTGCGGATTCGCGTCCAATCCGCTTCAGTGCGCGCACCGGCCAGGCCGATGCCGAGCGCGTCCGGTCGGGGAAACGCGGCGGCAACGGATTTGAAAAGGGCAAGCAATTGCGCATCGCCCAGTAATTTGAGATTTGCCGGCCCGATCTCGAGCCTTTGCAGCAAATGACTTTGCGCATCGGCAAGCAGGGCGACGGTGTGTGTGCCCCCTCCCTCAATGCCGAGGAAGAGCGGTCGGGCCGGTTGTTTCGGGCTGCGCGTCATGTGGCGCGATTATCCGACAGCCAAAATCTCGCAAAGGAAAGCAGATTTTTGCTTTTGTGTAATTGGCTCATTGGAGTTATTCATGGTGCATGACGGCAACCGAACAAACGATCTGGCAGGCGCTGGCGGAACTTGACCGCGCGGTGAAAGCCATGCCCACGGCCAATCCCAAGCCGAACCTGCTGCCCCTGTTCAGCCGCCTGGACCAGCTTACGCGCGAATTGCCGCCGCAGACTGACCCGCAACTGCTGCATTACATGCAGAAGAAGAGTTACGAAAAAGCGCGGCTGTTCCTTGAGGGTCGCGACGCGGAAAACGCCGCCGGGAATTGCGGTCACGTTTGATTGATTTTCCCATGACAAAATTGTTTTTTGTATGCTTGATCGGATTTGTCAGCTTTTGGTTCGCCGCAATCTTAATATGGATCATTCAGATTCGCCCATATCTTGAACGCCACAACCAAAAAACGGAATTTCTATTATTTCAGTCAGCCCTTCTGAAAGATTATCGCATTGCTGCTGGTATCGGTCGAATGGAAGGCGCCAAACCATGGTTCTTGAAGGCATTCCAAATTCTTGCTGTAACGGGAGTTCTATTTCTGCTGTGTGGTTTATTGGCCACAATTCTTTAATACTTCGGACATTCGACGGCTTGATAAAACCATGCTCGATGACACCATCGCCGCGATAGCCACGCCGCTGGGGGAAGGCGGTTTGGCGGTCATCCGCATTTCCGGGCCGGGCGCGCTGGCGGTTGCGGACAAAAGTTTTGTCGCGCAAGGCAAGTCCGCCGTACCCCCCTCCGCCGCGCCGACCCACACAATTCATTACGGAAAAATCGTCCGGCGCGACCGCAAGATTGACGAAGTAATGCTCGCGGTGATGCGCGCGCCGCGAACTTTGACGCGCGAGGACGTGGTGGAAATCACATGTCACGGCGGGCTGCTTCCGGCGCGGCTGGTGCTGGACACGGTCCTTGAAAACGGCGCGCGGCTCGCGGAACCAGGCGAGTTCACACGGCGCGCGTTTCTTAATGGCCGCATTGATCTGGCGCAGGCGGAGGCGGTGGCGGATTTGATTTCCGCGCGGACCGAGCTGGCGCTCGCGGCGGCGAATGAGCAACTCGCCGGCAAACTTTCGCAGCGCATCAACCAATTGCGCGACGAACTGATCAAGACGCTGGCGCACATCGAGGCGCACATTGATTTTCCAGATGAAGACATCGCGCCGGACACCAGGGCGCAACTCATCGCGCGGCTTGAACGCGGCGTGGCGTTCATGGATGAACTTTTGCGCACGGCCAACGAGGGGCAGATTTTGCGGCGCGGCATCCGGGCGGCGATTGTGGGGCGTCCGAACGCGGGCAAATCGAGTTTGCTGAATCAACTGCTCGGCCATGAGCGCGCGATCGTCTCGGCGATTCCGGGCACGACGCGCGACACCATCGAGGAGACGGCGAATATCCGCGGGCTGCCGGTGGTGTTCGTGGACACGGCGGGTTTGCGCGAGGCCGGTGATGAAATCGAGGCCGAAGGCATCCGCCGCAGCCGCGAATCGCTGGCGCGAGCGGAGTTTATTTTGCAAGTGCTCGACGGCTCGGAACCATTGAGCCAGCCGGATGAAAAATATCTCGCGGAATTTGCCGGCAAGAAGCGAATTCTGGTGCGGAACAAAATTGATCTTCCGGCGCGATTGGTTTTGCCGGACGGAATCCAGTCTCCGGTGGTGGAAGTTTGTTGCATCAGCGGAAAGGGAATTGAGGCATTGAAAGACGCGATCAAGGAGATGATTTGGGCTGGTGAAATTCGCGCGGAGATGCTTCAGGTAATGATAAATTCGCGTCACCAGGCGGCGCTGGGCCGGGCGCGCGAGGCGACGCAACGCTCAATGGAGGCGCTGAAAGCCAATCAAACGCTGGAACTGGTGGCGATGGATTTGCGCATCGCGACCAATGCCGTCGGCGAAATCGTCGGCAAGACCACGACGGAAGATTTGCTGGATTCCATCTTCAGCCAGTTTTGCATTGGGAAGTGAGCGATGCTGACGCGTCTATTTAGCGCGCGGAATTGCGAGTGCCCGCTTTGGCGTAAACACGGAAGCTCTCCAATTGGTCAGGCGTGAAAGCGCTTTTGGGCACCACTGAAGCAATTCCATTCTTTGAAAGAGGCATATACACGTAATTGGCATCCTCTGTGAAGCCAAGAAAATGGGACCACGGCAGTTCAGATTTCCAATTTGGTCCGGTTATTATAAGTTTGGTCTGGCTAAATTCTACAACCTTACGGTCAGTGAACTGGGCATTATCGTCAACAGCTTTGGCAAGGACCCGATAAATATTAAGTGGGGCCACGATGATCAAGAAGAGCAGACCACTGCCACAATAAAGAAATCCTGTGTCCCCGCCGGCGAATAGGCGCATCATGATGCATCCGATTCCCATAACAGCAAAAATGGTCATACCGATAAGCAGCCTCGGGCGACACACCATCCGCCGCCACCAGATGCGGACCAGAACATCTCGTGGAACTTGATAGGTAATGGTTGAACTTTCCGGAATTGGTGTAGGCATATATGTTTGATGCAGTCACTCTGTTCGTTTTCGTTTGAGGAGCCGGCGTTCGACTTCATTCCAGGGTGAGCCGTCCTTCGGATTTTTGCGATGCTCTTCCAATTCATGGTCGAGCAATACCTTTTCTTCTGCTGACGGTTTTCCGTCGTCGAGTGCTCGAAGCTCTTCCTCGCTCATGGTTTGAATATAATTTTATCGTCGTGCGCTGGCAACGGTTTGTTCGCAAACCACGGGTCTCACCCGTGGCTATTCATGTTTAACCTCTCGGAGGGCATTGGCTTGGCCGTGTGTGCCGTGTGCTATTGAAACCACCTGTTAGTGGGACTCTGGCCAATGTAGAATTCATTCAGGAGCAGGTGCTCGCCGTGGCCGTCCATGAAACCAAGGTCGCAACGGCCCAAATGCCGGGTGGAAGGCCGGGCGTCCTCGTCGTCGTTTAAAGTCGAGCCGGGAGCGGTCAGCTTCAATGTGTCGGGGCGCGGAGTCGCCAAATCATCCTCGGTTCCAATGTCTCCCTGCATAATGATCAGGCTAGGCGACAGGATGGAAGCCAGCCGGTTCGGCGGCGGCGGGTTGGGATCGGTGAGGTCAACGAATGCCAGTTCGTTGAGGCCATAAGAATTGGTTTGCGAATCCTGGTCTGACGGGCACAGGTGAATTTTTGCGACGTAGTTGATGTAAGGATCAAGCATGGACGGCCAGTCAATTTCGTTGCCGTTGGCGCCGAGGTAGGCAGTCGGTGGAAGGACGTCGCCGTGTTCGTCCGCGTACATGATCACGGCGAGGGTGAGTTGACGGACGCTATTAATGCAGGCGGTCTGGCGACCTCGTTCCTTCGCACGCGCCAAAGTCGGAAGGAGCAGCCCGGCAATAATAGCAATAATCGCGATGACCACCAGGAGTTCGATCAGGGTGAAACCGGGATTAACTTTCCGACCAAGGCCCATTTTGCGAGCGCCAAACATGGCGTAATAGGTAGCACAAACCGGCAGACCAGTCCAGCGTGCCGGTTAGTCACCTCCGGTATTGGGGTGTGATTAAAAGTGGGTGAGAAGTGATCGAGTCAACTCGGCGCGCGCGGCCAATGCAGGCGGGTATGGGTCTCCCTCCCTGCCATTTGCATAAATGGCGGGGAGGGTTGGGGAGGGCTGGCGCTGATTTCTCATACCCGGCGCCAGGTTTGCTAAACGAGCACCCCCTCTCTCCATCTCTCCCCACTCAGCCGTGGGGCGAGAGGGCCGGAATGCGATCGGGCACCCCAAAATGTTTGCAGCCGCGCAGCCGCG
>Ga0182013_10008179_pt1 | contig 11330 bp, 12 predicted proteins | sample 612S2MmetaG_FD_120487 | JGI IMG/M metagenome (GOLD analysis project Ga0182013, IMG submission 120487) | Permafrost microbial communities from Stordalen Mire, Sweden - 612S2M metaG | ecosystem: Environmental > Terrestrial > Soil > Wetlands > Permafrost | place: Sweden: Stordalen | collected...
GTATCCGGGCCTGAAGAAGCTCTTCAGCGACGACACCACGACGGCGCTCGAAGCCTTTCGCGTCGCGTGGGGGCCACGGCCGCACACAATCCCCGCGGCGGACCTGTTCGCCGAATAGAGCTTTGGCCGAGGAGAAACTTCGGCGGGCGAGGAAGCACTGCCAGCGAACAATCCGAACCGGGCAGACCTAAAACCGCCTTTCTCGGTTCGCTCAACCTTTGACTACAAATCCTTTTGACAGGATCCCTGTGCACGGTTGAGTTTGAGGCGCGGCAAATTTCAGAATAACCAGAACGGCCCCCAACCTGCTTGTTGGATTAACGGTGAGCCAGACGGAACGAACAGGATGACTCACCAGAGGAATCACTAAATGAAGAAATGCGTCTTAACACTTGTTGCCGGGCTGGCGCTCGCTGGCATCTCCCTTGGAATCACCGCTTGTACTCAGGCGCCTGCGCCAGTGGCTGCTGCTCCGGCTGACACAGCGGCGCCCGTCGCCGCACCTGCACCTCCCGTAGTAGTGGAAGAACGTCGTCCCGTGGTCGTCGAGGAAAACCATCCGCGCCCCGGCATAGACATCAATGTTCACAAGCGGGACGACGGGGATCACACTGCCGTTGACATTCACGCCCGCCCCTGATTACCGGTCCGCCAGCAGCTATTTCCGTAGGGGCCGAAGCCTCGTCGGCGATGGCTCAGCCGTTGTCCGCAAGATCCGTGCCCATAAGGCGCCCGCGGTTCGTCAATTTTTACTTGGCCTCTCCGCCGAGTCAATCACAAAACATGGAAACCGGCACTTTCTTCGGTTCGAACTTAAGCCCCAATTGCTCCTGCCCCGCGGTAGAAAGCGTCGGCCCGTTCGTCTCATCCCAAGACAGCGAGAAGTCGTATTCGCCCACTAACCCCGTGTCGTCAATAACCGGCCCCGACCCCATTTGCGAGAGTAAATTCGCCAGTTTAGCCATTGAGTATTCGCGGATCGTGAGATTGATCGGCTGCCCCGGAAACGGTTTGAGTTGTGCTCCAAAACTGGCCGTGACCTCGTCGCCAATTGCTTCGCGGAGCGTTGGTTCTTTCTTCCCGACAACCATCGCAAAACCAGTTCTCGTCACTATTTCCCGATGGAACTTAAGCGTGAACCGGTCCGCGAGTTAAACGCCTGTGACATCTCCCGAAGTTGCGCGTCGGTATATTGCATCGGGTCGGACACTTTTGCCTCGATACTAAACCGATCGTTGTACCGGCGACCGCCCAATTCGGACCACCTTTGATCAAATTCATCGATCGCAAATCCCACGCGATGTTGATAATATGCCCCGCCGCCGCTTGGGTAGGACTATATTTTGAGTCGATTCCATGGCATCCACCCCTCACGCCGTTGTTACTTTGCTTGCTGGCCTTCACCGACGCCACTTCAAATTCCAAAGGCGCCGGCGGCGCTTGCGCTATCGCAAGCCCCACGCATCCAACAACCGTCAAGATCAATACGGCGCGTTTCATCACCACCTCCGCCAGGGTTCGGAATACCCGAAAACTTGAGAGCCATCCATTCGGTTTTGATGCCGGCAGCGTGGGCGCGTTAGCAGCCCCGGAAGTCACCGGTATTTATACATATCAGGCTGCCTCGGAACACAATAAAATCAGCGTTTCCAAGGCATGGCCGGACATAAAGGAGACTGTGTGCGGCCATCAGAGGGGATACGCGCTGAACCACCCAAACGCCTCAGCCAGGTCCCTCGTCAGGGCCGTTTCTGCAGGAATCGAAGCTGGGCCGAAAGTGGGGTAGACGACGCGCCCCAGTCTCCGTGTCTGGCCAGTCGCACCTGGTGGGCGGGCTTGCGCTTCGCAAACGCGCCATTGGAACCGGCATCGTCGCTATGCCCATCGCCTGCGATCCTTTTGATAATCTTCCAAAGGGGCATATGTTCCCGATCAAATATCACGAACCGTTGTGCGGGGCAACGGTTGGGCGAAAGATGATTCATCTCGCTTGGCTCGCCGCAGCGATATATCTCGTGCTGCTTGGCTTACTGCTGGCATCTTTCTCGGGACTGATGCCGGCTTGGGTATCGCGCGCCGTCAGTGGCGTGCCATTACTCGTAACATTGTTGCCGTTCGGGCGTGCAGCTTCACTCCGCAAACGACTGAGGACAGGACAGGAGCGCTGAACCGCTCTCGTAATTCCTCCCCGTCCAAACCCATTTTGTCGTGTTGCACAAGATACCGATGCTGTTGAAAAAGTCGCTGTGACATCCTCAACCATCGGTCCGGAACCTGACGTAACACCGGATTGTGAGAAGCGCCGCGGTGCGCTGGCAACCAGAAAATGCTGGTACCAATATCAGTGTTTAACGTCTGCGCGTTCGATCCAAAGGATCGAGCCACAGCAGCTCGGATCAATGCTATAGCCCGCGTCATCTTGCCGCCAGAAATGCCATGGCTTACAATTTCGGCATGTCTCCACAATCGAGTTCGGGTCCGGTAAATCCGCTCTTCGCTTCCACACAGTGGAGTATGATCATCGCGGCCCGTGAGGGCGCCGACGCGGCGATGGCATCCTTGTGCGCCACCTACTGGCGGCCACTCTACGTTTATGTGCGCAGACAAGGACGCTCCATAGACGATGCTCAGGATCTCACGCAGGGTTTTTTCTCCCACCTTCTCGAAAAGAACTCTTTGCGCCATGTCGATCCCTCTCTTGGCCGATTCCGTTCATTCCTCCTTGCATCGCTCAGGAATTTCCTCGCTGGCGAATGGCGCCGTCAGCATGCCTCCAGGCGCTCTGGTGGGGCGTTAGTCATCAGCCTTGAAGACATGACCCGCGCCGAGAATGGCATTGCGGCCGGGGGCACCGATTCACAAACTCCTGAACAGATCTATGAACGCCACTGGGCTCTGGCGCTGCTGGAACGCACTATTACACGCCTTGGCACAGAGTTCGAATCCGCGGGCAAAAGGGACATTTTCGAACACTTGAAGCCATTCCTTCCGGGAGAACACGAAGGTACACCTTACTCTCAGGTTGCGGCGCGACTTGGGATCAACGAAGTTACTGTGCGCGTCGCCGTTCACCGGATGCGCGCCCGTTTTCAGGATCTTCTGCGTGACGAGGTAGCGCGAACCCTGCCCGATCCCGACGATTCGCGCGCCATCATGGGTGAATTGCGATATTTGCTGTCGGTCCTGTAACAAACTTGCGAAGATTGCATTGTTGTCGGTGGGCCGGACTTTCGGATGAAATCACTTCAATGCGAAACGTGTGGGAAGGTCCTCGCCGCGGACGCGCCTTCCGGGTTATGTCCGATTTGCCTCCTGCGGTCGGCTATTGAGTATGGCTCCAGCCAGGCACTCGCGCCCTTTTTGCCGAAGCTGCGTTATTTCGGGGATTATGAACTGCTGGCGGAAATCGCGCGAGGCGGAATGGGTGTGGTCTACCGGGCAAAGCAGGTCAGTTTAGATCGCACTGTCGCGTTGAAGATGATGCGCCCCGGGCTGCTTTCCACGGACCTTGAGATTCAACGCTTCCTTTCTGAAGCCCGAACGGCTGCCAGCCTCCGGCACCCGAACATCGTCGCAATCCATGAAGCGGGTGAGTTCGACGGGCTTCATTATTTCTCCATGGACCTGGTGGAAGGGCCGAGCCTCGCTGCGGTGGTGCGGGGAGGGCCACTAGCGCCAGACGAGGCTGCCCGCTGCGTGCAGGTCCTTGCCGAAACTGTTCACTACGCGCACACCCAGGGCATTCTGCACCGTGATCTGAAACCTTCGAACGTACTTGTGGATGCCGCGGGGCGCCCGTGCATAACCGACTTCGGGGTAGCACGGCGCCTGGATAGCGATGCCACGATCACGGCCTCAGGTACGGTCATGGGCACGCCCGCCTATATGCCGCCGGAACAGGCGTCGGGTCAAGCCGGTAGCATCACCGCTGCGAGTGATGTCTACGCCCTCGGCGCCATCCTATACGAGTTGCTCACGGGCCAGGCTCCTTTCCGCGCAGGAAGCCAATTGGAGACAGTGCGAATGGTGCTCGAAACAGAACCCGTGCGACCAGGCTTGCTGAACCCGGCAATCGACGCAGCCATCGAGGCGATTTGCCTGCGATGTCTTGCCAAAGAGCCGGCCAAACGCTTTCTGTCCGCTGCCGCACTTGCCGATGATCTGAAGAGATTCCTTGGCGGCGAGCCCGTTCAGTCGCGCGTTCAGCCGAGCCCCTCATTTCTATTCATTCGGCGCCCATGGCTACGCACCGCAGTGTGCCTGGTTGCAATCCTGATGGCATGGCTTTTGTTGCGAAAGTCTTCTTCGCCGAAACGGGAACTGAGCACCGGGGCCGAAATCGTTCCTGCCGCAAAGTCGTCGCAACAGAGTGAGGGAATTCGGCCGGTGGAACCGCCGAGCCATAAGAAGGCCGAAGTTAAGATGGCGCTGCCCGTAGTCTCACCGCCAAAACCGGAGCCCATTTTGGCTTCGGTTTCCCCCGGGCGCGGATTCGGCTATAACCAGGTATTTTCCTTCCGCTACCCGGCTCTCCAGGAACTCGAAGCGCCGGTCGAACTCGAGGTCGATTTCCGGGATGAAGCCGTTGCGGGCGCGCGGCATTGCGACATTCTTGTCGAGGCTTCGACCGGCCGCGTGCAACTCCAGTTCGATCCCCTGCGGGGGCCGGCGCTGCGCGTCTCGGGAAATCTGGGTACACTCAGTCGGATTGAAAATTCGATCTGCGGGGTCGACCTCTCAGAGGTTTCCCTTCTGAGGCAGGCAAACACCACCGAACTTCTTTTGCCCATGACGTTCAAGCCTTCTTTCGACGGTGAAAAGAAAATCGAATCGTGGGTATGGAAGAAACGGGGCGTCCCAAAGTCGGAAACGACACTAACAGGGCGGTGGACAGTCGGTCCGCGGCAATAGTTTAAGAAAACGAGGATCGGAATGAGAATCGAATCAGGAATCATGTGGATTGCGGTGACCGCCGCGCTGGGACAAAGCACGATCCCTGTCTGGAAGGAATTTTTGGTTGGTCCACCCACTGCCAATCGAACTCGGTTCGGTCCTGAGGGAATGCGTGCTGAAGGCGTCCCGTTCAGGAGGGTTCTTGCTCGTGCGTTCGGACTCCCGGAACACAGAATTATCGGCCCAGCCTGGATTGACGACCAGCGTTACGCAATAACGGCGCTTGTCAATGATCCTAAAGACTTTCAGGCCCTGATGCAGCAGGAACTGGCAACTCGCTGGCACATGCTGGCGCACCGCGAGATGAAGGACGTTCCGGTCTATGAACTCAGGACTCTCGACGGCGCGCCGGTACGATCGGGTACCTCAGGTTCAGTAGCCGGCGGTCGTCCCGCACCGACCATCAGACTCAACCAGCAGAGCGTCAAAATGTTCGCCGACACAATGGCCGACGCGTTAGGGCGGCCAGTGTTCGACGAAACGAACCTCGACGGGAGATTCGATTTCGTGTTCACCTGGCAGAGCACGGACCCGGCTTTCCTCAAGACCGCAATAGCCGATCAACTTGGATTGAATTTGGTGAACACCAGAAGGATCGTCGAAGTTCTGATTGTCGATCACATTGAGAAGCTGCCCTGACAGAAAGGTCCAATGCGGGAAAGCAATTGGACCTTCTACCGCAGAGTCTCTTCCCCGCGGTAGATTCCCCGCGGAATCGTCGTGGATGGCGCCCGTGTGTATCTATGGACGATTCCGTGAGGTGACGGAAAATTACTTCCCGGCCGCCATTTTCGCGTCGTCCGCACGGGCACCGGCGAGAATACCCTTCAACCCGACATTGCCTTCATGGCAGGCATATTCGTAGACAGGCTCGTGAGATCTCTGCAGAGGGATCATCAGCGACCAGGGTTTGGTCCAGGTATCGGGGTCGTCCACGGTGAGCTCCCACCGAACCGTATCCGCATCCTGGAGAGTGTAACGCTCCGTGATGTGGAGCTTCTCGCTTGAGACACCCTGAAACGCGCGGTCCTTATAATTCGTGCTGTCCACGACGAGCGTGTCACCTTCCCAGTGCGCGATGGAATCGCCCAGCCACTGGTGCACGCTGGCCGCAGGATGCGGCACTCCATCGAGGCGAAGCACCCGGGCGTCGTGGAACATCTCTGTCATCACCACAAACGCCGCCGGCGTCTCGACAAACTGGAAGTAGCTCTGGTACCCGGCGCCAATCCGCGGCGACCCGCTCGAGAGGCATCTTTCGCCAAGAGTCCGGTCTTCAGGGCCCCATGCCGGACGCCGCAGAGCCTTTGCCGCGGCTTCCCGCATCTCCTTCGCTCTGGCGGTCACCGGTGGCATGCGCCCGTCAGTGGGATCGGTAATCAGCGAAGTGCGGTTATCCCACACCCGCTGGTCGTTCCACTCCGAGCTGTAATCACCTGTTGAGGGTTCAAAAGACTCGAACCTTTTACCGGATTTCGACCCGTAAAGACTGTCCCAAATGGCCAAAAAGATACCATCGCCGAACGCGGCGTCCACTTTACCGCTCAGGTATGTCTCCTTCGCCTTGTTCTTCATCGCCGCAACTTCGGCGGCGCTCAGGACCGGATGGTTGGCAAGATCCGGCGGCCTTTGGAGCGGAGTGGCAATATTATTCGCCCAGAACCCCTGGAAATCCGGATGCCCGTCGGGCGTCCGGGGAACCTTGTTCTGCGCTTGGGCGGTCACCGCAAGCGCAATCAGCGAAATCGCGAAACAGGACACGAATCGGATGTTCATTTCTTCTTTCTCCAATGGCATCACCGCTTGGGACACGATGTCCCGCCGGTTCAGCCCGTCGATGATATGCTATCGCAAAAAGAGATGCCCGAACAGCGGGGTCCGACAGCGTGGGCCGACAGCGTGGTTCGGAGCAGGACGAATCGACCGTCGCCAGTTCCGAAACACGGTTCGCATCAAAGATCAAGCGTTACCCACGCAGGGGCGTGATCGCTCGCATTTTCCTCGCCACGCACCCATCGGTCTACACCGCCGTCGATTAACCGCTCGGACATCCCCGGTGACAGCAGGACGTGATCAAGCCGCATGCCCTTGTCGGACTGCCATCGGTTGCGCTCGTAATCCCAAAATGTCCAGAGCGGCCCCTCGGGCTTCAACTTTCTGAGGGCATCGGTCCAGCCCTGACTCACAAGCCGGGCGAAGGCCTTTCGGCTCTCGGGCTGGATCAATGCGTTGTTGTCGAGCGACCGCGTTGGGTAAATATCCTGCGCCGTCGGCACGACGTTGTAATCGCCGGCGAGCACCACCGGAACACCGGTCGCCATCAATTCGGCGGCATGTCCAATCAAGCGCTCGAACCAGGCCATCTTGTGATTGAACTTCCGACCAGGCTGGGGATTACCATTCGGCAAGTAGAGAGAAGAGATTAAGACGCCATTTACAGCAGCCTCAATGTAACGCGCCTGGATATCCTCCGAATTGCCAGGCAAGCCCGACCTTGTAAGGACCGGTTCGCAGCCTCGCGCCAGAATCGCTACGCCATTCCAGGTACGCTCGCCCCGCCAGACTGCCTCATAGCCAAGGGCGCGAAGGGCAATCGCCGGAAACGCTGACTGCTCCGCTTTGAGTTCCTGTAAGCAGACTACCTCGGGCTCGGCGCGAGTGAGCCAGGCGACCAGATTATCCAGCCGCTTGTTGACATTGTTGATGTTGAACGTCGCGATCTTCACTGTGCCAGCCTGACGATTCCCATTCCGATTTCACGAGAATTAGCGACTACTGTGAAAACCCTAAAAAGCTGTCGAAGGCCCCCATGGAATATGCGATTGATGGTATCAGGAATCCAGGATTTCGAGAGAAGCCGAGAGGCTTTCCTTCGGACTGCCAGTCGAAATCCGCCGCTTACTCCTGGGCCAGACTCGCGTATACCCTCACTTGTTCGGCGCGGGCGTTTTCCGTCGAAGCACCGATCACTTCCCCCAATGCCGTTTGGGGACCTTAAGAAATAAATAAGAATGCCGCTGGCGGGATCGATGCTCTTGAGTGAACTGGCAGCGAAGCAACAGCTATGAGTTTTCCGTCGCTCGTGAGGTCGCGTAAACGAAGATTTTTACTACGCGCCGGGCGGGATTGAATCGGAAGGTTTCGAGTTCCCACGAATAACGTGAGCTTCCGGGGCCCCCGGTGAACGGACGATAAAATGGCGCAGGCCGTGGCGCTGATTTTCAGCGCTCACCGCGTATCCTTCCTCCCACCGTGTCCGGCCCCCAGTGTCTTAACGATAAAAAAGGCCAGGACCACACTTCCCGGCACCGACATGAGCATACCGGCATACAATACTGGTGCTCTGGCTAGTGCCAACTGGCTGAAATCATGCGCGTGCGCGGCGCCGTCTAGCGTATACCAGGCCCAAAGCTCATGCAATCTTAACGGACCGGCGGTGGCGCCGGAATACATTGGGAACAGCTTCACCAGCCAGGTTGCAATCAACATCCATGTCCAAAGCACTGTAATGGACATCGCCATATACCTTCCGATCACCACCGACCTCGACATGCCGAGATAAGCCAGTAGAAGCACCGGCAGGAGCAGGATTTGCGTGTACCACGGGCTTGCGCCCGGACTGTTTCCGTTCATGTGAACGAACGCGGCACAACAGGCGTAGGCGATCGCAGCTGAGAACACCGCTATTACCGCAGCCATTAACTTCTCCGGGGGCCGGATCAGCCGCCAGTGAACGCTCCACGCAATCAGGGCACCGAAGAGGAACGCCAGCATTACATGCAGCGTCCCGCGTGAAAAAGTGGTGAACGAGGCATTTCCTGTCCATAGTGCGCCGCGAGCCAGGAACGCTGCGGTCGAAGGCCAATCTACCAAAGTCGCCGCCGCCAGCGTTTTGCGTATCCCGATCCCTTCGAACGCCTCATACATGCCCGACAGATTATGGTAAATAAGCAGATTCCGCGCATACCAGGGTCCGGCGGCCAAACCCAGTAGTCCGCAAGCGGGTAGAATCCACTTGCGCGGCAATAGTGCAACTACAAACAGAATCGGCAGGAAGTACGCCTTGGTGAGCAGCGCCGCTGCCAGCCATGCGACCTCCACCAGCATCTTCCCCGCAGTCGGACACAGCATCATCTCCACGACCGAGGCTAACAACATCACGCTGATGCCGATCGCCAGCCAGTCGTTGGCAACGTGCGCCACCGCAGCGTACAGCATCTGTGAACAGAACACAGTAAATAGCAGTGCGTTGGTGAACGCTCCGGGAAGCGACAACAGCCGGCATAGCTTCACGGAGCCGAAGTACACCAGGAGTACGGAGACGGCTGCGCCAAACAAGCGAAGCATCAAAACTCGCCACGGCAGCGGCCATCCACTCATTGACCAGTCGATGCCAGCCAGCAGGATATAAGCAAGAGGTGCGTGGTGTGCCTCATAGTTCGGGCGCATGCTGTTCCCGGCCACGGGCCGAAGCTTTTCTAATGCAGACCGACGACGTTCCCTCTCCGCAACGGGCAGACGAAACCAATTATCATAAGTGGTCGCTTCCGGCACCCAGGTGTGCACCACCGGACCTGCCGGAGCCAACGTAAACGATTGAACAACGTCAAGTGGGACGAGCGACCTTCCCAGAATAGGGAAGTCTCCTGTCTGCCAGAGGGTCTCGACGTAGGCGTAATGAAACCCTTCGTCGAAGCCCTCCCAGAGAGGCAGACAGCAACTATAAAGAATGGCGTTTAAAAGGCCGAACAGCAGGATGAACTCGCATATCCGCATCCTCGATGGCAAATTTACCACGCACTGTGACTTAAGCGGCAAATCGAGAACCCCGCGGGCGCCGTTAGCAAGCGACACCAGCCCGCTGTGAAGTCGCGTGGCGAAGCGTTTAGAAAATGCCGATAGCTATCCATAAATCCGCTTCCGGGAAGTTTAATTAATCAGTCCCGCAAACATCCCTGGCTCCGATCATTCAGCTGAATGAATAGTCGGCATCCCGGATTTAACCCCACGTGTACTACCAATCCGCCCGGACCCATGCATCAGCGCATGTACATCCCGCCATTCACATCCAGCACATGCCCGGTAATATAGTTCGCCTCATCGCTGCAAAGAAACCGCACGGCCGCGGCGATATCCTCAGCCTTCCCCATCCGCTTCAAAGGCACCGACTCCAGCGCCTTCGCCTTCGTTTCCTCATTCAGCTTCGAAGTCATATCGGTCTCGATAAAACCAGGCGCAACCGCATTCACCGTAATGTTGCGCGAAGCCACTTCCTGCGCCAGCGCCTTCGTCATCCCGATCAGCCCCGCCTTCGAAGCCGCGTAATTGACCTGCCCCGCATTGCCCGCCTCGCCCACCACCGACGAGATATTGACAATCCGCCCCCAGCGCTCCCGCACCATCCCCGGCAGCACCTGCTGAATCGAAAAGAAAGCGCCGGAAAGGTTGGTCTGCAGCACGGAATCCCAGTCGTCGCGCTTCATCCGCAGTACCAGCCCGTCGCGCGTCATGCCCGCGTTATTCACCAGAATCTCAATGCGGCCGAACTCCTTGGACGCCTTCGCGAAAGCATCTTTAATGGATTCCTGCGAACTGAGATCGATGCAAACGACGAAAGCCTCTCCCCCTGCGCCGCGAATTTCCGCCGCCACTTCTTCCAGTTTTTCAAGCTGCCGGGACGCCACAATGACTCTCGCGCCGCCGGCAGACAGAGCCATTGCGCAGGCGCGGCCGATACCCCGGCTCGCTCCCGTTACGAACGCTGTGCGATTTGTCATAACCAAACTTGCAATGATAGTAGATCAACGCTCATGGCATACGACGACCTTCGCGAATTCATTCGCGCCCTCGAAAAGCACAAAGAGCTCAAACGCATTCCGTTTGAGGTAAATCCGAAACTGGACATCACCGGGTTCGCCGACCGCTCCGTGAAAAACGGCGGACCCGCCCTGCTCTTTGAAAAGCCCACCGGCTCCAAAATCCCCCTGCTCATCAATTCCTTCGCCAGCATGAAGCGCATGGAAATCGCCCTCCAGGTTTCCTCGGTGGATGAAGTCGCCGCCCGCATCTCCGAATATCTGGAAATGCGCATGCCCGAAGGTCTGCTCGGCAAATTAAAGATGCTGCCCAAACTCGCCGAAGTGGGCGCGTTCTTCCCGAAGATTGTTTCGAAAGGCGCCTGTCAGGAGGTCATCAAAAACGATGGCTTTTCGCTTTACGACTACCCGATCCTGACCTGCTGGCCCGACGATGGCGGACCTTTCATCACGCTCCCCATGGTCTTCTCTCACAACCCCGACACCGGCAAACGCAACTGCGGCATGTACCGGATGCAGGTTTACGACGAGCGCACCACCGGCATGCACTGGCAGACCCAC
>Ga0182013_10008180_pt1 | contig 11330 bp, 9 predicted proteins | sample 612S2MmetaG_FD_120487 | JGI IMG/M metagenome (GOLD analysis project Ga0182013, IMG submission 120487) | Permafrost microbial communities from Stordalen Mire, Sweden - 612S2M metaG | ecosystem: Environmental > Terrestrial > Soil > Wetlands > Permafrost | place: Sweden: Stordalen | collected...
ACGCCGCCTGCTGCAACATCAGTGGACCGCTCACAAAAACCAACTCCCTGATACGGCCATCGACTTCCACCGTAGCGTGGAGTACGACCGATCCCGTGACGTGCACCGCTATTGCGATCGGCGGATAAACGGGCTTGGGATGATCGAGGAGCAATAGCTTGGAGTCCTTCTCGGCAACCGTCACTGTTTTGATGGCAGGCAATGTGCCGGCGGGCGGATCGAACTCCTTTGCATCGGCGGGCGTCAGCGTCTCCAGCACGTCGATTTGCGCCGTCCAATATGCCCCGGGTTTCTGCCCATTGAGGCCTCCAAAGGCATACTCGATCTCCTTCGCGATATATCGGTTTTGAAAGCGGACGATGTGGTTGTAGATATGCCTGTCTCCACTTCCGGGGTAGATGCGCATCCGCAGCACAGGCAGATCGGAATCCAGGCAATATGTGTAGGGTTTGATCGCATCCTCGGCAGTTGCGGGCGTGCTCCCGTCAACTGAGAGACAAGAGAGCATTGCCTCACCTATCTTCCGCGCGCGCATCTTGATCTTGAGATTCCCCAGTTGCTCGGGCCTCAGCGGAATGGGATGCAATATATCGTTCCGCATCTTCACCAGGATGCTGGGCGCGGAGCCGCGCACACCGGAGCGAAGAATGCCGGACTCCGTGCCATACTCTGTTTGCTCGAAATGTGTGCTGGTGATCGCTATCTTGTAATGTTTGTCGCTGCTCCACCATTCCTCGATTGTTCCGTGCTCGGCGGCTTGCTGGCCACTCTGAAAGGTAATCTTCACATGCCACGGCTTCACATCATCGCCGGTCAGGCCGTTGGTCTTGGCGGCCAGGAGCATCAGTTCCCTGGGGTCGCTGGGCATCGCGACGGCGGGAGTTTCTTTGGCGTGGGCTGTGACTGGCGTCGCATCCTGCGCGAGGGCCAACAGACAGATCGTACCCAGCGCGACGAGGCAGAAGAGGCGAACGACGCCAGAGAACGAACGCACAAAGCTCATTTTTCGCATACCGGCAAGGTAACACAACCGCCGCGGTGATGGAGAAAACCGACGGCGGATGGCGGCTCAAGAGCAACTGCGGCAACTGGATTTCGTAAGGCTTTCCCAACAGATCGGATTTGAACGGAGGGCGCGAGTCTTGCGTTCTGCGGAGATACGCACGCCACTTAAGGGGATGGGCCGCCTCCCGCCCCCTTGTCGTTCATGGATAGCAAACTTGCAGCTATTCGCAGAGCCGCTTCCCTGCTCTCATTTCGTCTCCTGCTTCTCGCTGTCCTTCTCATCCGGCGGCTTGGAGAGATGCAGTTTGCTCATCTCTTTGGCGCCCACCGAGGGATCCTCGGGCGTCACCTTGATGCCCGTCCCCATCGGTTCCGCGGTCCATTTCAGATAGTAGGTCTTGCCCGCCTCGGCCTCGAAGCGAATCCGCTCGTTCTCCTTCTTTCTTGCCGCGCTCAACGCCGCGCCGGTGGACTGGATGATGCCTCCGTAGTACATGTCCGGTACTCCGGAGACGACAACCGTGCCCGGCGATACCTCCATGAATGCGTATTCGCTATTGAGGAGTTTGGCCAGAAAGACGCCGTTGACATAGAGATGGTCATGGGAGGCGGAGCCGGTGAATCTGGAGACGCGGTAGATGCAGGTGAGCGCCTTGCCGGCGGACGGCGCGGGGAGCGCAGATGGCGCGTCCTTGGCTGCCACGCTCGGCAAAGTGCCGGAGAGCGCCAGCGCGAAGCAGGCGAGCAGGAGGGTTGCGGCTGAGCGGAATGCGCGCTTGACGCGGCAATCCCGGGCAAAACCACACACAGTGGCGATTTGCATTTGAGCACTCCTTTTTCAGACTTCGTAACCCTATGGAAGACACTTGGCCCATTACCGGCACCCTCATCCGTCTGGCGGCGTGAGGAGGCAAACCGCCCGCAGGCTGCCGCGCCTCCGCGCTGATACACTGGCCTTACAAGGAGATGCACCCAAAAAGCATGGTTGAGTTGCTGCCGGTCTCAAGATGATTGAACTTTTACCTTCGATATTATCGGCGGATTTTGCCCATCTGGCGGAGCAGGTTGCCGCGGCGGAGCGGGGCGGCGGCACGGCGATCCACGTGGACATCATGGACGGGCATTTTGTGCCCAACATCACCATTGGGCCGCCGGTGGTGGCGAGCCTGCGCAAATTCACCCGCCTGCCGCTCGACTGCCACCTGATGATCGAGAACCCGGACGAGTTCATTCCCGCCTTTGCCGAGGCCGGGGCCAACTGGGTAAGCGTTCACTATGAGGCCTGCCGGCATCTGCACCGCTCGCTGGAGCTGATTGCCGATCACGGCATGAAGCCGGGGGTGGTGGTGAATCCGGCCACCCGCGTCGGGTTGCTCAAGAATATTCTGCCCATGGTCCACCATGTGCTGGTGATGAGCGTGAATCCGGGCTTCGGGGGGCAGAGCTTCATTGAGTTTTCGCTCGACAAGATCCGGCGGCTGGTGGAGTTGCGCCGGGAGCTGGGGCTGGCATTTAGAATCGAAGTGGACGGCGGCGTGGCTCACGATACGGTGGCTCGCATCGTCCAAGCAGGTGCGGAGCTGCTGGTGGCCGGCAACGCGGTCTTTGGCGCGGGGAAGCCGGAAGAGGCTGCGCGCGCCCTGCTGGCCGCCGCCCGCGAGGCGGCGGGGAAGCAGGAAGAACAGCTCTTAGCTTCTAGCTCTTAGCTGCTAGCTCAGGACTTCCCATCGCGAGCGACAAGCCAGAGGCTAGCAGCTCGAAGCTGATATTTGCAGGAAATAGGCTTGCTGCCCGTCGACGGGGCTTTGAGCCGCAATGAGGTGGTATGAAAAGGTTGATGTTGAAGATTGCCGCGGTGGCCCTGGCCATTGTGATGCTGGGCGGCGTTGCGGCCCAGGCCAGGGTCAAGCAGTCCAAGAAGAAGAAAGAGGATCTGAGCGCCAATCCGCTGGCTGGCGTGAAATCCAAGCAGCCCGACAAGGAGCTCTTCGACAAGGCCATGATCGCCATGAAGAAGGGGCGCTTTGACGTGGCGCGGCTCGACCTGCAGACGATGCTCAACACCTATCCCGACTCCGAGTACCGGATGCGCGCCAAGCTGGCCGTGGGCGACAGTTGGTTCAAGGAGGGCGGCGCCGCGGCGCTGACCCAGGCCGAGGCCGAGTACAAGGACTTCATCACCTTCTTTCCCGATGCCCCGGAGGCCGCCGAAGCGCAGATGAAGGTGGCCGACATCTACTACCAGCAGATGGAAAAGCCGGACCGCGACTATACCAATGCCCAGCGCGCCGAGCAGGAATACCGGGCGATGCTCAACATGTTCCCCGACTCGTCGCTGGTGCCCCGCGCCAAGCAGAAGCTGCGCGACGTGCAGGAGGTTCTGGCCGAGCGCGAGACGGAGATCGGCCTCTATTATGAGAGCCGCGATGACTTTGCGGCCTCAATCGCGCGCCTCGAGACGGTGGTCGATACCTATCCGCTCTACTCCAAGAGCGATCAGGCGCTGCTGGGCATCGGGGATGCCTTTGCCGGCCAGGCTCATGCAATCCAGGTTGCGCCCAGTCTTTCCGGCGCGATCAAGGAGAGGCTGCGAGCCGTTTATCTGGATCGGGCCGCTGAAGCTTATGCCAAGGTGATCACACGGTATCCGATGGCGCCCCACGTGGAAGATGCCCGCGACCGGCTGGTGGCCATGAACCGCCCCGTTCCCGAGCCAACGCAGGAAGCAGTTGCCGAGAGCGACGCTGAAGAGCGCAGCCGGCAGCCTTTGCGCTTCACCGATAAGACCTTTGACATCATCAAGCACGGACCTTCGACGGTGCAGGCCGTGCATGTGGGCGAACCCAGCCTGGAAGATCCCAAGCGCACCATCGCGCCCGATATCACCAAGCAGAACATCGCGATCTTCAATTCCGCGGTCAATGGCGGCAAGCCCGCGACTCCGACGCCCGGGACAATCGCGCCGACCGGCGTCAATGAGCCGCCGCGCAGCGACCAGCCCTCGCAGGCGCCCTTGCAGCTTGAGAGGCCAACGGGCGGGACTGGCGTAGGAGTCCAGATTGTGAGCGCGCCCAACGCCGCGCCGGCGGCAGACCCGAATGCCGTCGTCAAGGCTGTGGGCCCGGAGAACACTGTCCTGCCCGCCGTTGAGAAGCCGGCCGAGGCCCCCGATCAGGTCAACGACGTCAAGCCCGGATCGACTTCGGCTCAAATGGCAGACGCCAAAAAGAAGAAGCCCAAGACCGACCTGAGCGAGGAATCCTCCAGCAAGAAGAAAAAGAAGAAGGGGCTGGGCAAGCTGAACCCGTTCTAGGCAGTGTGCTTATGAACTTCGATAAGAAAGCGAAGGGCCGCCGCTGGGTGGCCCTTTGCTTTGGCTTGAGGCGTTCCGTTTCAACTGTGGTATCACAATAGGAGATGAGGTAATACTTGGACGACACGGGTCATGGAAACCACACTCACCAGCAAAGGCCAGGTCACGATCCCCAAGCACATCCGGGACTCTCTGAGCCTGGAACCGGGGTGCAAGCTGATCTTCGACGTGAACAAGGACGGTGAATTGGTGCTGCGCCCCGAGAGCCCGCGGCGGCCAGATCGGTTCGACCGCGCTGTTGGCGCCGCCGAGATCAAGTTGGGATGCTCCACCGACGAATACATGGAGTTCCTGCGCGGCTATTCCGATGATCCTTCTTGACGCCAACGTGATTCTGGACATCTGGGATCCTGACCCTATCTGGCGCGCATGGTCAAGCGAACAGTTGCGAAAGCAGTCGTTCCTGCACGAAATGGCGATCAATCCAATTGTCTATGCGGAGATTTCGGTTTCGTTCGCCACTTCGGCAGCTCTGGACGAAAAACTGGAGGATCTGGGAGCGATTGTCATCAGCATTTTACGCAAAGCAGCCTTCCTTGCCGGCAAGGCCTACTTGCAATATCGCCGTCAAGGCGGAACGAAGGGCAATGTCCTGCCCGACTTCTTCATCGGCGCGCACGCCGCCGTGCTCGGCTGCCCGCTGCTTACCAGGGATACCCGGCGCTACGCCGCCTATTTCCCCACCGTGCGGCTCATTGCTCCCTGACCCGCAATTCGCCCCTTATCTGCTAAAGTGAGGGGTGGTCCCCTTGCTCGAAACCCTCTTTCTAAATGGGGTTCCGCGCAGACTTTCAGGGGCTCGCCCAAGAGAAAAATGCCTCACGACCTGCCAAAAGCCTACGACCCCACCGCGATTGAAGATCACTGGGCCGAATACTGGGTGCGCGAGAAGCTCTTCGCCCAGCCCACGCCGGACGCGGCCGCACAAGACCAAGGCCTGGACGGCCAGTCCTCCTTCACCATCCTGCTGCCGCCGCCCAACGTTACCGGCAACCTGCACATGGGGCACATGTTCGAGCATACGGAGAGCGACATCCTGATGCGTTGGCGCCGCATGCGCGGCGACCGGGTCCTATGGGTGCCGGGAACGGACCACGCGGGGATTGCGACCCAGATGCTGGTGGAACGGCAACTGACAAGCGAGGGCACGAGCCGCCAGCAACTCGGCCGGGAGGCCTTTGTCGAGCGTGTCTGGAAGTGGCGGCAGCACTACGGCGGCGCCATCCTCGGCCAGATGAAGCGCCTGGGAACCTCGGTAGACTGGCAGCGCGAGTACTTCACCATGGACGAGAGGCTGTCGGTGGCTGTGCGCGAGGCCTTCGTCCGCCTTCACGAGCAGGGGCTGATCTATCGCGGCGCGTATATCGTGAACTGGTGCCCGCGCTGCCAGACCGCTATCAGCGACCTCGAAGTGGTGCACGCTGAGCAGAAGGGCCACCTGTGGGAGATTCGGTATCCCGTTCTCGACGCGGATGGAAAGGATTCCGGCGAGTTTATTACGGTTGCGACCACGCGCCCCGAGACCATGCTCGGCGACGTGGCCGTTGCCGTTCATCCCGAGGATGAGCGCTACCTGCACCTGCACGGCAAGAGGCTGCGGCTGCCGCTTATGGGCCGCGAGATCCCCATTATCCTCGACGAGTGGGTCAGCCGCGAGTTCGGCACTGGCGCGGTGAAGGTAACTCCGGCGCACGATCCCAACGACTTCGCGCTCGGCGAGCGCCATCATCTGCCGTCGATCAACGTGATGGACTCGGAAGGCCGGATCAACGCAGAGGGTGGCGCGTATGCCGGCCTCGACCGCTACGCGGCCCGCAAGCGCATCGTGGCCGACCTCGAAGAACAGGGACTGCTGGCGGCGGTGAAGGACTACACCAACAATGTGGGCCATTGCGACCGCTGCAAGACGGTCGTCGAGCCGCGGCTCTCCACGCAATGGTTCATCAAGATTCAGCCGCTGGCCGAGAAGGCGATTGCGGCTGTCAAGCCGGATGCGGATGGCAACAAAGCGATTCGCATTGTGCCCGACCAATACGAGAAGGTCTACCTCGAGTGGATGGAAAACATTCACGACTGGTGCATCTCGCGCCAGCTCTGGTGGGGCCATCGCATCCCCGCATGGCACTGCTCGGTCTGCCACAAGATCACCGTCGCCCGTATTGATCCGACTGCCTGCGCTCACTGCGGCTCGGAGAAGATCACGCAGGAGACTGATGTCCTCGATACATGGTTCTCCTCAGGTCTGCTGCCGGTCTCTGTTTTCGGCTGGCCCAATTTCGGCAAACATAAAACTTCGGGTGCCCCAGGTTCCTCGCACTTGGGGACCTGGGAAAACAATGAAAACCGCGCCGACTTCGACGCTTTTTATCCGACGAGTTTGTTAGTCACCGGCTTCGACATTCTCTTCTTCTGGGTCGCGCGAATGATTATGTTTGGCTGCTGGTTCGCCGGTGACGTGCCGATGCCCGACGGATCGAGGCGCGAACTGAAGGGTTCGGTTCCCTTCCGCGAGGTCTATATTCACGCGCTGGTGCGCGACGCCAACCGCGAAAAGATGTCCAAGACCAAAGGCAACGTTGTCGATCCGATCGAGATCGTCAAGCAGTACGGCACGGATGCGGTCCGATTCACGCTGGCTTCGATGGCCTCGCCGGGAACGGATATCGCTTTCAACGTCGCCCGCACCGAAGGCTATCGCGCCTTCGCCAACAAGATCTGGAATGCCGCGCGCTTCCTCTTCCAAAACGTGGATCGCGCTGCTGAAATTGGCATCACGGTCGATCCTGCGTCGTTGGGCGGAATGCCTGCCGTTGCCGGCGATGCGCCGCTCGAAGCCCGTTGGATTGTGGCGGAACTCCACGCAACCGCGGCCAAGGTCAATCAATCGCTCGAAAACTATCGCTTCGACGACGCGGCCAATACCATTTATCAGTTCTTCTGGGGCAGCTTTTGCGACTGGTATCTGGAGATTGTCAAGCTGCGGCTGGATTTTTCAGAGAGCGCAAATAAGGAACAAACAAGAGCTGCGCTCACGACTTTGGTCGGCGTCTTCGAAGCCTCGTTGCGGTTGTTGTCGCCGATTATGCCGTTCCTGACGGAAGAGCTTTGGCATGCTCTTTACGACGGGAACTCTCCGGCAAAGTCGATTGCGTTGGCAAGTTATCCGGAGGGCGATGAACATCTTTGCGATGCGGCCGTAATCGATATGGGGGTATTGCAGAGCGTTATCGTCGAGATTCGCGCATTGCGCAAGGAGATCGGCGTCGAAGAGAAGGCCTCGACACCGGTTGAGGTGCGCATCGACGCCGGAATGCAGTCTGTTCTCAACGAAAACATTGCGATTGTCGAACGGCTGGCGCGCGTGAGCGAAATGCGCCTCGTTGAACAGATCACAGCCGGGCTGTCGAAGCACTCGACGTTCAATTTCGACGCAGCCGTCGTCTACGAGCGCACCATCGACGTGGCCGCCGAGCGCGAGCGAAAGAAAAAAGAAATCGCGCAGTGCGAAAAAAACATTGCAAATGCCGAGCGGCAGTTGGGCAATGAAGGCTTTCTCGCCAAGGCTCCAGCTCACGTGGTGGAGGGGCTTAAGAAGCAACTGACGGAGAATCGGATGCTGCTTGATAAGGCGCGCCGCGACTTAGAGGAGTTGCCGCCGGAATGAGGAAGTGAGCGAAAAGCAACCGCAGGTCCTTCGACTCCGCTGCGCTTCGCTCAGGATGACAGAGTTTTGGAGTTAGGGTGGTGAATTGCCAGGTCTCAGAATCGAGACCTGGGGCTCCCGCTCATCGAAGAGGAATGAGAAATGTCTTGCGATTGCGCTCAATGCCGGCAGCACTACAGAACCCTGGGCATCGCCTTTGGGATTCCCGAGGAATCCGCCATCGAAGAGGCCTATCGGGAATCGATCAAACAATGGCATCCCGATCTCTATGAGAACTACGCCAGCCTGCGGGCGGATGCGGAAGAGCATTTCAAGCAGATTCAGGTCGCCTACCGGGAACTGAAGGAACACAACACGACTTCGGCGGGATTGCCGGCGGAAGGCGCTGTTGTTCAATCGCCAGCCGCGGTCACTCAACCAAAAGAGGAGACGCCGGCCGCCTCGTCCGTCGACGTGCCTGGCATGCTGACCGCGCAGCACTTTACGCTGCAGATCGAAGAGATGCTTGCCAGCCAACTGGGAAAGTCCATCGAGGCTCTGGCTATCGCCGATCTCAGCGGCTCCGGGCCGCGCGCTGGAAGCTACTCTCAGTACCTTCTCCTGACTACGCGCGGGATCATGGTGCGCGATATCGGTAAGAAAATCTCCCTTCTGTTGTACACCGAATTGGGGGAGATCAAGCTCATCGACCGGCACAGAGACGGCAAACTAAGTCCATGGCAGAAACTCATGGAGGGAATCAGCGGCAGCCAGCCGAATTGCGAGCTTCAAATCTATCGGAGCAACGGAGTTCCGTTTTACTCGATCTCCAGCCAGGCGGATGACAGCGTCAAGGCGGCTGTGTGCAGCCTGCTTGTGAGCCAGAGAGATCAAACGCGCCGCTGACCGCGCCAAGAAGGAATCATGGATTGGAAGAGCAGCAGCATCGACGCATTGCTGGAGCGGGCCTTGATCGAAGACAAGGCCGCCGGCGACACAACGACCAATCTCACCATCGATCCCCGGCTGCGGGCGACAGGCTCGATTGTGGCGCGGCAGGAGATGGTGGTCTGCGGGCTGGGAGCGGTGCCGCGCTTTCTTGAGATCTTTGCCAGGCTCGACAAGCGCGCGCCGGCGCAGACCCGCTTCGAGGTCATCAGCCATCCGGAGATATTTGACGGCGTGCGCGTCCACTTGGGCCAAGTGCTGGCCGTCATCCGCCACAACGCGCGCGCGCTGCTCAGTTGCGAGCGCGTGATCCTGAATCTGATGCAGCACCTGAGCGGCATCGCTACGCTGACGCGGCAGTTTGCCGACGCCATCCAGGATACAAAAAGGGGCACCGACGCCCATGTGCTCGACACGCGCAAGACGGTGCCGGGTCTGCGGGCGCTGGAGAAGTACGCCGTGTTGTGCGGCGGGGGAACGAATCACCGGCTCGACCTGGCCAGCGGCATTCTCATCAAGAACAACCACATTTCGCTGGGCGGCGGGCTGCCCGCCGTGCTTTGCCGAGCCTTGGAGCGGCGCAAGAAGGGCCAGCGCGTGCAGGTGGAGGTCCGCTCGGCACAGGAGCTGGAAGAGGCCCTCGAATATGGCGCCGAGGCGATTCTGCTGGACAATATGACGCCGAAGCAGGTGAAGCAATCGGTGGAGCGCATCAAGAAGACGACACAAGGCCAGTCAAAGAACAAGCAAGGAGCGCGCTGGATTCCCACCGAAGCCTCGGGCGGCATCGTGCTCGAAAACATTCGCGCCTATGCGGAGACCGGCGTGGACTTTATCAGCGTGGGCGCGCTGACCCATTCGGCCAAGGCAGCCGACATCTCCATGCGCATCGAAGCGGAGACGGAGTAGCCGTGCGCGACGCCTCGCCAGAGGTCTTCGACCTGGCCGCGCTGGCGGCCGCTTTGGCCGGAACCGTCTTTGCCGGCAGGCTGCACTTTGCTCCGGTTACCGATTCCACGAACGCCGACGCCCTGGATGCGGCGCGCAGGGCAGAGCCGCACGGTTCGGTCTACTTTGCCGATGAGCAGTTGGCCGGGCGCGGACGCGGCGATCATGCCTGGGAGTCGGTTGCCGGCGAAGGGTTGTACCTGAGTGTGCTGCTGCGCCCGCGGATTCCCGCGAACCGCCTGCCGCTGATTCCGCTGGCCGCCGGACTGGCCGCCGCCGAGGCGATTCGCTCGGTGGCCCGGCTCGCGGTCGATCTGCGCTGGCCCAATGATCTGCTGATCGGCGCTCGCAAGGCTGGCGGCATCCTGGTTGAGTCGAAGACCGAGGGCAGCCGTGCCGGTTACGTTGTGGTGGGAATCGGCATCAATGTGCATCAGCGGGCCTTCGCTCCCGATCTTTCCACGCCCGCCACCTCGCTCGACCTGGAGTGCGGCTGCCAGATTCCGCGGCAGCCCTTGCTTGTCTCCCTGCTAAAATCGCTGGAGCGGGAAACGCTGGGCTTGCTTGATTCGGCGGCGGGCGATACGGTTCCCGCGCGCATCGCGCAAGCCTCGACATGGATTCGCGGGCGGCGGGTTGAGGTGCATGGTCCGCAGGCTTGCACGGGAGTGACGGCGGGGCTGGACGAGCGTGGATTCCTGCTGGTGCGCACCCCGGATGGATTGGTCACGGTGCAGACGGGCGGTATTCGCGCCGCTGAGAAAAGCTGAGAGAATCATGCTTCTTGCAATCGATGTGGGCAATACGAATACGGTGCTGGGACTTTACCGGCTCGCTGGCGAGAAGCCCGAGTTGGCTGCGCACTGGCGCGTCACCACACATCGTTCGCAGACGGCCGACGAGTACGGCGTTCTGTTCGTCAATCTCTTCGAGATGAACGGCATGGCGCCCAGCCAGGTGCATCACATCATTATTTCTTCGGTGGTGCCGCCAGTGGAGGGCACGCTGCGCCAGGTCTGCGAGACTTACTTTCATCTTCAGCCGCTCTTTGTCGAGCCGGGGATCAAGACCGGAATGCCGGTGCTGGTGGATAACCCGGCGGAACTAGGCGCGGACCGGCTGGTGAACGCCATCGCCGCCTTCGAGCGTTACGGCGGCCCGTGCATCGTGGTGGACTTCGGCACGGCGACGACCTTCGACGTCATTTCGGCCAAGGGCGAGTACCTGGGCGGGGCTATCGCGCCAGGGCTGGGCATCAGCGCCGATGCGCTCTTTGCGCGCGCGGCGCGGCTGGGCCGCGTGGACATCAAGCGCCCCGAAAAAGTCATCGGAACCAACACGGTGACGCACCTGCAGACCGGCCTCTACTATGGCTACATCGGTCTGGTGGACGGCATTCTGGAACGGATTATC
>Ga0182013_10008184_pt1 | contig 11325 bp, 11 predicted proteins | sample 612S2MmetaG_FD_120487 | JGI IMG/M metagenome (GOLD analysis project Ga0182013, IMG submission 120487) | Permafrost microbial communities from Stordalen Mire, Sweden - 612S2M metaG | ecosystem: Environmental > Terrestrial > Soil > Wetlands > Permafrost | place: Sweden: Stordalen | collected...
GAGTCGCTGAGCTGGCCCTTGATCAGGCTGGTCAGGCCCACCGGGATCAGGAAGAACAGGACGATCGCGAGCGCGAGCGCGAGCACGACGGTCCCGATCCAGACGGCCCGCGGGATCTCGCCGGCCCCCTCCCCCTCCTCCTCACCCGAGGCGGGAGCCACGGGCTGCTCATCCTCCGGGAGCTGCGCGTTGGCGGATATCTCGAGTGCGCGGAACCCGATGCCCATCGAGCCTCCGAGAGCGACGACACCGCGGACGATCGGCAGGCGCAGAAGGCGATGACGGCGCATCGCGGAGTCCAGCGGAAAGACGCTGACGGCGATGTCGCCGAGCGCCGCTTCCTCGGGAGAGCGCTCGTGCTCGAGCTGCTCGGCTGTCGGCTTGCGAACGGCGACCGCCCAGTGGGAGACGCCGCGCATCATCACGCCCTCCAGGACGGCCTGGCCGCCCACCGGCGCGTCGCGCTGCGCCTCGAGCTCGCCGTCGCCGTCGACGATGACGTCGACGTCCGTCAGCTTCGCGGCCGCGTCCTGGCCGGACGCCGGGGCGGCCGGTCCAGCAGCCATCGCTCTACTGAGGGGACCGGGTCTGGGCCGCGTGCAGGCGCCCCTTGGCGACGCGGCGCTGGAAGCGCTCGACACGTCCGCCGGTGTCCATCAGCTTCTGCCGTCCCGTGTAGAACGGGTGGCAGTTGGAGCAGACCTCGACGTGCAGCTCATCCCTGGTCGCCCGGGTGGTGAACTCGTTGCCGCACGTGCAGCTGACGTGCGACGTCACATATTTGGGGTGGATCTTCTCCTTCATCGTCCGATGATTCTAGCGGGCCGCCTGACTCGTGCGGGCAGCACCTTCGCCGCACCCCGGTTCAGGAGCCGGTCGAGCCCTTCGGGCTCTTCGCGGAGGCCGGGTTCAACGGCTGCTGGCAGGCCGGCGTGAGCAGTTCCTCAGAGCGCAGGACGCGCCCCTTCGCGTTCAGCCAACGGAAGTGCACGCCGCCGCGGTAGGAGGCGGGCGCAGAGAGGTTCGTCACCTGGCGCAGGTACCTGTAGGCCTTGACTCCGGGTGAGGAGCCGAGCCAGACCCCGACGCCGGGGCCCGTGACCGCGTGGAAGCGTGTTTCGCCGGGCAGGCGCTCGAGCACGTCGATGCGGATCTGCATCCGCGCCGCGCCCGCGAGGGACGCCATTTCGCCTGCGAACGTCGCGGAGCGTTCGGCGGCCGAGCCGGCCGTCACGCACTCTTCGAGCACGGCCGACGTGGCCGGGTGGACCGAGGCCTCGGCGCCTGTCGGGGTCGCGGTGACCGGGGCGGACTGGGCGAAGCCGCCGAGTATGGGCGCCTGCAGGGCCGAAGCCCCCGCGGGGGCGGCGCACGCGAGGACGCATGCGATCGCCGCGGGGAGCGCCCACCGCCTTCCGCCTGCTGGCCTGTCCTTGCCGCGCGCTGTTTGCCTCATCACCTCACCTAACACATGCAATCGGCGCAGGTTTCGCCCACGGTGAGCGATGCAACCCGGATCTCGGCCCGCCGGACTCAGGTGACCTGGTACAGAGGCCCGTCGCCGCCCTCCGGCGTGGTCAGCCTTCCGCCCTTCGCCGTGATGGCTCCGCACTGCACGCAGTTCGTGTAGTTCACGATCACGTCCACGTCACCCGTCTCCGGTGCGTCGTCGGGGATCTCATAGACCCCTGCCGGGCACATCCAGCGCCAGGTCTCGGCTATCTCCCTCGGAACGTGTTTCTGGACGCGGATGTGGTTCGGCGCGTCGTCGCGGGTCGCGTTGCCCGTGATGAACACGGAGGAGAGCTTGTCGAACGTGTACTTGCCGTCCGGCTTGGGGTAGGAGTCCTTCGTGTCGCCGATGAACATCTGCTTGGCGTCGTTGCGGTGCCAGGACCAGCGGCCTGCGGGGAAGTGGCCTTTGGTCGCGATCATGAGGTTGACCATCGGACCGCCCTTCAGGAACCCGTGCTGGAACGGCTGGCGCGTGTTGCGCACCTCGTAGAGCTCTTTGCCCACGGCGGAGTCCTCGATCGCCTGCTCGTATGACTCGAGTGAGCTCTCGCCGCGAACGAGCGCGGCGTAGATCGACTCGGCAGCCAGCTTGCCGGACATGATGCAGTGGTGCACGCCCTTCAGGGCCACCGTGTCGACCATCCCGCCGGCGTCGCCGACGAGCACTGCTCCGGGCATCGAGAGTTTCGGCATCGACCAGTATCCGCCCGCCGGGAGCGCCTTCGCACCCCATGCGACGCGTTCCCCGCCCTCGAGGATCCCCTTGACGAGCGGGTGCGTCTTGAACTGCTGGAGCAGGTCGTGCGCCGAGGTGGTGGCGTCCGCGTACTCGAGGTCCACGACGAAGCCGATGCTGACGAGGTCATCGCCGGTCTTCTCGTCCTTCATCGGGTAGATCCAGGTGCCGCCGATCTGGCCGTATTTGGCTGAGATCTTCAGCGGCCACGGTCCGATCGTGTGGATCAGCCGGTCGAGGGGCTTGGGGACCTTCCAGACCTCCTTCACGCCGAGCTCCCAGACAGCGGGCTCGCGGCCCTCGCCGAGACCGAACTCCTGGATCGCGGCGCCGGTCAGGTGGCCCCAGCATCCCTCGGCGAGCACGGTGGCCTGCGCCTTGATGTCGGTTCCGGGCTCGAAGTTCGAGAGTGGCTCGCCGTCCTTGCCGCGGCCCTTGTCCCCGGAGCGCACGCCGGCTACGCGCCCGTCCTCGACGATCAGCTGCGTGGCCGCCGTCTCGGTGAGGATGTACGCGCCCGCCTCCTCGGCCTGGCGCTGCTGGTAGCGCGCGAGGGCCGAGACCGAGATCACCTCGTTGCCGTGGTTCTTGAACGGCGGCGGCGTCGGGATGCGCAGCTTGGTCTTGGCGCTGGGGATCATGTAGACCGCCTCCTTGTGGACCTCGCCGTAGGCGAAGCCCTCCTTGCGCCAGTCCTCGCGTGTCATCTCGGGGAACAGCTCCTGGAGCGGTCCGGGCCTCATCACGGCGCCGGAGAGGTTGTGGCCGCCGCATGTCTTGGCCTTCTCGATGACGGCGACGGGGACCTCCCCGAGGCGCTCGAGCGTCTCAGGGTCGTCTGCGAGCAGCTGCAGCAGGCGGTTGGCGCACGCCAGGCCGGCGGTGCCCCCGCCGACGATCGCGACGCCCACCTCGATCAGCTCGTCCTCGTCGTCGAGTCCGCGCTTGATGAACTCCGCGCGGGAATCGACCGGCGGTGGGAAGGCCGCAGGCGCGACCTTCCCGTTGCTCGAGTGGTTACCGGACACAGTCAGACCTCCTGGTTTGAGCCGTGGGGCACGGCGCCTGCTCGAGGAGCCGCCATTCTCAGCTGCCCTTCTTGGCCTTCACAGCCTCGGTGAGCTTCGGGAGGATCTTGTTCAGGTCCCCCACGACACCGAGGTCGGAGAACTCGAAGATCGGAGCGTTCGCGTCCTTGTTGATCGCGACGATGTTCTCCGAGCTCTGCATCCCGACCTTGTGCTGGATCGCGCCCGATATGCCGGCCGCTAGGTAGAGCTTCGGCGAGACCGTCTTTCCGGTCTGGCCGATCTGCGCGGCGTACGGGTACCAGCCGGCGTCGACGACCGCGCGTGTTGCGGCGACGGCGCTGTTCCCGCCGAATGCGGATGCGAGCTGTTCGCACAGCTCGAAGCCCTCGGCGTTGCCGAGTCCCCGGCCTCCGGCGACAAGGATGTCCGCACCCTCGATGTCGACGTCGGCTCCGCGCTGCTCACCGCGGGTGACCATCGTCGCCTGCTGCGCCTGCGGACTCAGCTCGAAGCTGAGCTGCTCGACCGGGGCGTCGGCGCCGCCGGCGTCCTTGATCTCGAACGCGTTCAGGCGTCCGATGATGATCCCGACAGGCGAGCGGTAGCGGATCTCGGAGATCGCCGAGTCGCCGAGGATCGGGCGCTCTGCGATCAGCTCGCCGCCCTCCGCGCGCACATTGGTGACCTCCATCGCCACGCCCGCGCCGAGACGCGCCGCGAGACCCGCCCCGATCTCGAAGCCGAGAAGGCCTCCGCCGAACAGCGCGTATGAGTATCCGCCGTCGGTGATCGCCTTCGCCATCGCGTCGACGAGCGGCTGCGCGAGGCCCTCGGGGCCGTCGGCCACGAGCACCTTCTTTGCGCCGTATTTGCCGAGCGACGCCGCCAGCTCCTGCGGGACGTTCTCGCCCAGCAGGATCGCGTGGGCCTCGCCGCCGAGCTCGGCGGCGAGCTTCGCGCCCTCGGATACGGCACCGAGTGAGTTCTTGTTGATCGCGCCGTCGTAGTGCAGCGCGTAAACCAGGATGTTCGCCATTTCAGTCAGCTTCTCCTTAGATGAGCTTGCGCTCGTCGAGCCAGGCGACGATCTTCTCGACCGTCTCGCCGGTGTCCTCGTCCTCGATGATCTCGCCGGCGGCCTTGGCCGGCGGAGCCTTCGCGGCGACCCATTGCGCTGCAGAGTTATCGCCCCCGACCTTCGCCGGGTCGATGCTCACGTCCGCCGCTGTGACGGTCTCCAGGGGCTTCTTCTTGGCGCCCATGATCGCCTTCAGCGAGGGGTAGCGTGGCTCGTTGATCGCGTCGCCGACCGAGATGACGGCCGGAAGCTTGATCGCCACCGTGTCGTAGCCGTACTCGGCCTGGCGCTCGCAGCGCAGGGCCTCGGCGTCGACGTCCATCTTGATTACCTGGGTCAGCGACGGCATGCCCAGGTGCTCGGCCACGACTGCGCCGATCGTGTAGCACTCGCCGTCATCGGACTGCTGGCCGAGGAGCACGAGGTCGGGATTCTCGCGCTTGAGTGTCGTCGCGAGCGCATAGCCGGTGGCGGCCACATCGGAGCCGGCGACAGCCGGGTCGCTGAGGTGCACCGACCGGTCGGCACCGAGCGAGACGGCCTTGTGAAGGGCGCGGACGGCGCTCTCGGGGCCCATCGTCACCGCGACGATCTCCTCGACGGGCACCTCTCCGCCCTCCTTGATCTGCATCGCAGCCTCGATGGCGTGCGTGTCATACGGGTTGAGGTTCTTCTCTCCGCTTCGGTCCATCCGCCCCGTCGATGGGTCGATCCGCTTCTCGACGGCGGCGTCTGGAACCTCCTTCACCAGGACGCATATCTTCATTTCTCAGGCAACTCCTTGGGTTTCAGTTGGCTGCGATCCTACCGCTTCGAGCAGTTGACTGACGAGTCAATCAGGCGCGGGTGCGGCAGGCGTCACGGATGAAATCGACGATCGCCTGCGTCGGCGCCCCGGGTGTGAAGACCTCCGCGACCCCCAGGCTCTTGAGCTCGGGGATGTCCTCGGCCGGGATCGTCCCTCCGACCGTGATCACGACGTCATCGATGTCCTGCTCGCGCAGGAGCTCGACGACGCGCGGGACAAGGGTCATGTGCGCACCCGAGAGGATCGAGAGGCCGACGGCGTCCGCATCCTCCTGGATCACCGTCTCGACGATCTGTTCGGGGGTCTGGTGCAGCCCCGTGTAGATCACCTCCATCCCGGCGTCGCGCAGTGCGCGGGCGATGATCTTGGCGCCGCGGTCGTGCCCGTCCAGGCCCGGCTTGGCGACGACTACTCGGATCTTGCGCTGGTTGGCCTGCTGGGCTGTGGACATGGGTTCGTGAGGGGGTCGGTGTCGAATTTTCCGGATCGCGGGCGCGGACCGGCCGGGCTAGGCGCTCATGCGCCGGACGGCGCCCGCACGGGCGCCCGGCTCCGCCCGTCGGGCGGGCGGGCGGGCAATACATTACGCGCTCGCGGCCGAGCGGCGCAGGACCATCCGCCCCGCGGAGGCGACGGCCGTGCCGGCCCCGACCGCTGCGGCGAGCTTCAGGCGCCTGCCGAGCCGGTCGAGCTCGACCACCTCCCAGCCTTCCTGCGCCGCGATCCGGCGCAGCATCGCGTCGGGGTTCACGACGACCGCGTTGCCGGTGGCCCTGAGCATCGGCAGGTCGGACTCCGAATCGGAGTACGCGTAGGAGGCCTGCAGGTCGATCCCCTCGCGCTCTGCGACCTCCTGCATCGAGATGACCTTCCCCTCGCGGTAGTTGAACGGCCCCGCGGGCCGCCCTGTGTAGCGCCCGTCGACGATCTCCGAACGCGACCCCAGCCCGCCGTCGAACACCAGCACGTGAGCGAGCAGGTCCGCCATCTCCTGAGATGCGGCGGTGAGGATGTAGACCGGCAGCCCGGCATCCTGATGCGCGTAGGCTCGCTCGAGCATCTGCGGATAGAGCCGGGGAAGCACACCCGAGAGAACCCGCGGGGACATCCGCTGCAGGTCGCGCACGCGCACACCCGCGATCATCTCCCCGACCCGCCTGCGCACGTCGTCGGCGCGGTCGTCCGTGGAGCCGAGCAGGCGGAAGCGGACGTTTTCATAGATGTCGCGGGCCAGTCGCGAGCGCGAGATCATCCCTGTCTCGTAGGCGGCCCGCGCGAAGAACACGCCGGATGAGCCGGCCATCAGCGTCTTGTCCAGATCGAAGAAGGCCGCTCCCCGGCGCACCGGCGGGCTCGACTCCTGTTCTGCGCTGTTCGAGCCGGCCACTAGACCTTGAGGATCACCGCGTCGCCCTGCCCGCCGCCCGAGCAGATCGCCGCGCAGCCGTAGCCGCCTCCGCGACGGCGAAGCTCGTGCACGAGGCTCCCGAGGATGCGGGCCCCTGATGCGCCGAGGGGATGACCGAGCGCTACCGCGCCGCCGTTGACGTTCACGCGGTCCTCGTCGATCCCGAGCATCCGAATCGAGTTCAGGGTCACGGACGCGAAGGCCTCGTTGATCTCCCAGAGGTCGATCTCGCCCGGCTGCAGCCCCGCCTTCTCGAGTGCCTTCCTGGCGGCAGCGGCAGGCGTCGTCGCCAGATACGCGTAGTCGTTCGCGCTCTGCGCGTGCGCCACTATCTCCGCGAGGGCCTCCTTGCCGTTCTTGGCCGCCCACTCGTCAGAGGCCAGGACGAGGGCACCGCCCCCGTCGTTGACGCCCGGAGAGTTCCCCGCGGTGTGCGAGCCCTCCTTCGAAACGAGTCCCGGAAGGGCTGCGAGTCGCTCCAGCGACGTGTCGCGGCGGGGTCCCTCATCCACCTCGACGACCGTGTCGCCCTTGCGGCCCGGCACGGTCACGGCCACGATCTCGTCTGCGAGCCTGCCCTCGTCCGTCGCCTTCAGGGCGAGCTCGTGCGAGCGAAGCGCCCAGCGGTCGAGGTCCGCGCGCGTGATCTCGAGCTCGTCCCCGACCTCGGTCGCCTCGACGAACATCTGCTTGCCGGAGAACGGGTTCGTCAATCCGTCGTGGACCATCGCGTCGAGCATCTTCGCGTCCCCCATGCGGTACCCGAAACGTGCGTTCGGGAGCATGTACGGAGCCATCGACATCGACTCCATGCCGGCGCCGACGCCGACATCCAGGTCGCCTGCCCGGATCGCCTGATCCAGCATCACGCTCGCCCGCAGGCCGGATGCGCAGACCTTGTTGATGGTCTCCGAGGAGACGTCCTTCGGGATCCCTGCCTTGATCTGCGCCTGGCGCGAGGGGATCTGGCCCTGCCCGGCCTGAAGCACCTGCCCGACCACGACGTGCTCGACCTGCGCAGGGTCGACGTCGGCTCGCTCGAGCGCCGCGTTGATCGCGACACCGCCGAGCTCGGTCGCGTCCAGCGTCGAGAGTCCGCCGCCCATCTTGCCGATGGGGGTGCGCGCTGCGGCGAGGATCACTGTCTTTGGCATGGGAGCAGGCTTCTCCTGTTTTTGTCGCTCAGTGACGGAAGATCAGCAATGGTAGTGGACACCCGCCGCGCGCCCGCGGGGGATATTGTGCGCCGGCATGGAAGTCTCCTGTACAGGGCAGCCCGCGGCGCAGAGCGGCGCGGACACGATCGCGATCGGGATCTTCGAGGGACAGGGTGCCCCCGCGGGTGCCCCCGCCGAGGTCTCCGAGCTTCTCTCCAGCGGCGAGGCGCGGCGCTCGCGCGGCTCGCTGGGCCTCGCACACGCCGATGGGCGCCGCTGGCTCATCGTGGGTCTCGGCCCGGCCGAGCAGTTCGATCCCGAGCGCGCGAGGGTCATCGCAGCAGCAGCCGGGGCCCGTGCCCGTGAAACGTCGGCCCGCACGCTCTGCTGGGAGCTGCCGCCCGGATGCGGCGGAGATATCGCCGCCGGGCTCGTGCAGGGCACGATGCTCGGGGACTACCGCTTCGATCTGCACCGCTCGGCCGAGTCCGCCGCGGAGAAGCCCGACTCCCCGCCCAAGCACCTGCGGGCGCTCGTCATCGCGGGCGCTCAGGGCCATGAGAGAGCCGTCGCCGAGGCGCAGATCGTGGGCGAGGCCGCCAACCGCGCGCGGGACCTTCAGAACCGTCCCGGCAACGACCTGACTCCCGCCGAGCTCGGCAGGTACGCGCAGGAGCTCGGCCGGGAGATACCCGCATTGTCGGTGAGCGTTCAGGGCACCGAGGCGCTCCTCGCGGCGGGGATGGGCGCGTTCGCCGCGGTCGCGCAGGGCTCTGATCAGGAGCCTGCGCTGATCACGGTCGCCTACGAGGGCGCGGGCGCGAGCGGCCCGAAGCTGGGTTTCGTGGGCAAGGCCGTGACCTTCGACAGCGGCGGCATCTCGCTGAAGCCCGGAGCGAAAATGGCGGAGATGAAGTTCGACATGTCCGGTGGCGCTGCCGTCCTCGAGGCGATGTCTGCAATCGCGCGCCTGGAGCTCCCGGTCAGCGTCGTCGCCGTGATCGGCGCGACCGAGAACCTGCCGAGCGGCCGCTCGATCAAGCCGGGCGACATCGTGACCGCGTCCAACGGCAGGACCATCGAGGTCAACAACACCGATGCCGAGGGGCGGCTGGTGCTCGCCGACTGCCTGTGCCACGCGATCGCCCAGGGCGCCGAGAGGCTCGTCGACCTCGCGACGCTCACGGGCGCCGTCATCGTCGCCCTCGGGTCTACATACGCGGGCCTGCTCAGCAACGACGACGAGCTCGCCGCGCGGGTCTCGGATGCAGGCGTGAGATCGGGGGAGATCGTCTGGCGCCTGCCGCTCCACGAGGAGTACACCGAGATGATCAAGGGCAAGTACGCAGACCTGGACAACGCGCCCGAAGCGCGCAAGGCCGGGACCATCATGGGCGCCAGCTTCCTCGCCGAATTCGTCGGGGACACCCCATGGGCGCACCTCGACATCGCCGGATCGGCGTGGGACCTCGGGCGGCCCTACGTCGGCAAGGGCGCGTCGGGCTACGGGGTCCGTCTGCTCGTGGAGCTCGCCAGGTCCTACTGCGCCTGACGCGCGGGCGGTGGCAGCCGGGCTGTGAGCGCCGCCCATGCGGCGCCGCGCGGATCGACATGCGCGCGATGGCGTCCGTCGCGCCCAGGGATCTCGACCAGCTCCACCTCGCCTCCCGCGGCTGCAGCGGCGCGCTCGTAGCTGCGGCTGATCTGGACCGAGACGATCTCGTCGCTCGTGCCGTGCACCAGCAGGACAGGCGCCGGGGCCGGCACCAGCGCGATCGGGTCCCCGGCCGCGTATCGCTCGGGCACCTGCTCGGGGGAGCCCCCCATCAGCGCATGCGCCGCGCCTCCGTGCCACAGCCGGTAGGCACCTGCGAGATCGCAGACGCCCGCCTGGGCGATCGCGCGGCGGAGCGGGATCGTGACGGCGCCCGCGGGCGCGCCGGCCGGGAGCCGCTCGCGCGAGGCCGCCCACAGTGCGAGGTGCCCGCCGGCGGAGTGCCCGAGGACCGACACCCGTCCCAGGTCGAGCGGCGCGCGCACCCGCGGGAGATGATCGATCGCCGCGGCGACGTCGTCAAAGGTCTCCGGCCAGCCGCCCCCGCCGCCGAGGCGCCTGTACTCGATGTTCCAGGCGGCCCACCCGCGGCGAACCAGGTCTGCTGCCAGCGGGCGCATCACGATCCGCCCGTAGCGGTTCGCCCACGCGCCGCCGTGGATCACGACCATCACCGGGTGCGGACCGGGGCCCGGCGGCAGGTGCAGGTCGGCGCGCTGGGAGCGATGTGGGCCGTAGTGGATGGTCCGCCCGGACCTGAGCACATCGATGATCAGGCGCCGGCGGTTCACTCGCGGCAATGCTAGATCACGCCAACCTGTGAGAATGCCAGCGCGATGAACTTCGACCTCTCCGACGAACACGAGCTGATCCGGCGAACCGTCAGGGATTTCGCCGAAGGCGAGGTCGCCCCCGTCGCGGAGGAGCTTGACCGCACGAAGAGCTTTCCGTACGACATCGTGCGCAAGCTCGGGGCGCTGAACCTGATGGGGATCCCGTTCCCGCAGGAGTACGGGGGCGGCGGCGGTGACACGCTCGCTTACGCGCTGACCGTCGAGGAGCTCACACGCGTGGACTCGTCCGTGGCGATCACCCTGTGCGCTCACACCTCGCTCGGCACGCAGCCGATCTACCTCTACGGCAGCGAGGAGCAGAAGCAGGAGTGGCTTCCGCGCCTGTGCTCCGGCGAGGTCCTCGGCGCCTTCGGCCTGACCGAGCCCGACGCAGGGTCCGACGCCGGCAATACGCGAACACGCGCCGCCCTGAGGGACGGCGAGTGGGTCATCGACGGCGCCAAGCAGTTCATCACCAACGCCGGCACCGACATCTCGGGCGTCGTCTGCATCACTGCCGTCACCGGCGAGCAGGACGGCGGCGCACGCGAGATATCCAACATCATCGTCGCGAACGGCACTCCTGGTTACGAGCAGGGCGAGCCGTACCGGAAGATGGGCTGGAACGCGTCGGACACGCGCCCGCTCACCTTCAGCGACTGCAGGGTGCCGCAGGAGAACCTGCTCGGCCCGCGCGGCGCGGGCTTCAAGCAGTTCCTGCACATCCTGGACATCGGCCGCATCGGGGTCGCCGCGATGGGCGTCGGGCTCGCCCAGGGCGCGCTGGACCAGGCCCTCGCATACGCGAAGGAGCGCAGGGCGTTCGGACAGCCGATCTCGCGCTTCCAGGCGATCCAGGGCAAGCTCGCGGACATGGCCACCGAGATCGCCGCGGCGCGGCTGCTGGTGCACAAGGCGGCGCTGGAGAAGGACGCTGGCCGCAACTTCACGCTCACGGCCGCCCAGGCCAAGCTCAAGACCGGGAGGCTCGCGGTCCGCTGCGCCGAGGAGGCCGTGCAGATACACGGCGGCTACGGCTTCATCGAGGAGTACCCGGTCTGCCGCTTCTACCGCGACGCGAAGATCCTCACGATCGGCGAGGGCACCGACGAGATCCAGCAGATGGTTATCGCGCGGGCACTCGGCGCCTAGATGATTGATTCCACGGTTTAGGCGCAGTAGTCGACGAGTGCTCGGGTTGGCC
>Ga0182013_10008185_pt1 | contig 11324 bp, 10 predicted proteins | sample 612S2MmetaG_FD_120487 | JGI IMG/M metagenome (GOLD analysis project Ga0182013, IMG submission 120487) | Permafrost microbial communities from Stordalen Mire, Sweden - 612S2M metaG | ecosystem: Environmental > Terrestrial > Soil > Wetlands > Permafrost | place: Sweden: Stordalen | collected...
GACCGACACGATGGCGGGAAACCGGCTGCCGTCCTTGCGGATATAGGTCAGCTCGTAGATGTCCTCGATGCCGCGCGAAGCCTTGAACACCAGCGCTTCGAATCCCGGCGTGATCGGCGTTCGCAGTTCCAAGCTCAAGGCCGCCGCCCGGGCGATCACCTCCTGCGGATCGGAGATGTCCGCGGGCGTGATCTTGTTCATCACCTCGGCCGCCGCGTAGCCCAGCATGCGCTCCGCGCCGACATTGAAAATCTGGATCACGCCCTTGGCATCCGTGGCGATGCTCGAGAAGTTGGCGCTGTTGAATATGGCGTCTTGCAGTGCGCTGGTTTTCAGCTGCGTTTCCCGGCCTCGAAAGACACCCGCATCGTCCGGGCTACGCTGCCTTTCGTCGGTGCCGCGAGCCGCAAGAGTCTTCGGCACGATGTCTATAACGATAACAGTCATGGAAATTCCTTTTCCTGCGACCACTTCACTGCTCTCTCACCGATCCCGGCGTCTGACGTGTGGCCGAGGGGCAAGCGATAAGCCAACTGCGGCCGGGATTCATCTTGGAAAGGCGCTTGATCGGAATCGCGGCGATCCGAACACCCGCCTTAAATCACTCATAGAGCGAGTATCCGCTCCATCCTCGCGGCGATAATGTGTTGCAAGTCGTCTCGCTGAAACAAATTTTGCCGGAAATACCTATGTGGGTTGCCGCACACAGCGGGAGGAGAATGCTCCACGCACTGCGGTCGCAGCCGATTGATCGTGGGTCCGTCGAGCCCGGAGTTGAGATATTTCCTCAATGGCACGATGAATGTTTCATCGTCGACACGGTGGAGACATTGCTCAAGCACGCCGACACGGCGATGTATCACTCCCGTTGCGCAATCTCGGATGCCGCATTGCACTGGACGATTTCGGCACCGGATGCTCTTCCTTGGCCTGCCTGACGCGATTTCCTCCGGATCGGCTGAAAATCGACCGCAGTTTCGTCCAGAACCTGGATCGATCCGAATTCGACGCGGCGATCGTCAACGCCATCATGTCGCTCGCGCAGTCGCTCAATCTGGTCGTCACGGCCGAAGGAGTCGAACGGCAAACCCAGCTCGAATGGCTGCGCATCCGGGGGTGTCACGAGGCACAAGGGTATCTGCTTGCAAGGCCTATGACGGCCGGCGATCTGGAGAGTCGATTTCTGCATGCACCCTCCATCGAATCCATCGGCGAGCGGCGCCATATAGCCGGAAACGCTCTTTAGCCGCGAGCGTGGCCTTCGCACGTGCGGGAGAGGTATAGTGGAGGTCCGTCGCCACCTCAAGAGAAGAATCCCGGCCATGAGCAAGAAATCATCCGCAAAGAACCCGCTGCCCTTTCTGACCGACATAAAGACCTTGCGCGATCGCGCCCGCAAGAATATCGGGGACGGCGGCATCACGCATTCGTACGAGGGCGATCCCCAGAAGGCGATCGACATTCTGCAAACGGTGCTGGCCACTGAAATCGTTTGCGTGCTCAGATACACGATGCATGCCGTTGCGGCGACCGGCATTTCCAGCGACGGCGTGAAGGAGGAGTTCGACGAGCACGCGAAGGAAGAAGCCGAACACATGCGCGCCGTGGCGGAGCGCATCAACCAGTTGGGCGGCAAGCCCGATTTCAATCCGAAGGGGTTGGAATCCCGATCTGCATCGCAGTACGGAGAAGCCGACAACCTGGTCGAAATGATCAAGGAAAACCTGATTGCAGAGCGCATCGCGGTCGATCACTACCGCGAACTCATCCGTTACTTCGGCGACCGGGACCCCGGCACCAAGAGAATGCTCGCCTGGATCCTGGTCAAAGAGGAAGAACATGCCAATGACATGCACGATTTATTGGTCGCGCATGAAGGCAAGCCGATGCTCAGGAAGTAGAAGCACCGCCCTGATTGCACGTCCCCCGATCCTTTTATTTGAAGGCGAACAGTGCGGTTTCCGGGATCTTTTTGCCTAAAACCGCCGCTGTAATGAGCTTGGTCGCCAGCATGGAAAATGTTATCCCGTTGCCGCCGTAGCCCATGACGGCATAGCACCTGGGATATCCGGGGATTACACCGATCGTCGGCATCCCATTGCGGCTGCCGCCGAAACTGCCCGTCCAGGACACGACCGCCCGTGGATCGATCCGTGGAATCAAGCGGTGCAATTTCCTTTCGATGCGCTTGGTCTTCTGCGGCGTCAGCGCATCGCGTCTTCCGGTGTCCGCAAAATCCTCGTCCTCCCCGCCGCAGATGACGCGGCCGTCCGTCGTCGCGCGCACATAAAGATAAGGGTCGGAAGCTTCCCAAATGAGTGCTTTCTGCGGCCAAATGGCCTGCGGCTGAGGCCGCGTGGCCATCGCCCAGGTCGACAAGATCCTGTTGTTCTTCGCCGGCACGATCTTCGGGAGTTCGTAGCCGGTGCAGAAAATGACGTGCCTCGCGCGAATGTGAATTCCCTCGTCGGTCAGCAATGTAGTGCCCAGCCGGCTGCACTCGATGTCGACCACCTCGTGCGGCGCATGGAAATGTGCGCCGGCCTTGATTGCCTTGCGCAGATACCCCGCCGCCAATTCAAGCGGGTTGGCTTCCGCATTGCCGTGGTTGAGCAGCGCCGCGGGACGATCGATCCCGAAGTGATGCCGCAGCGTCTGCCGGTCCAGATATTCGCTGGCAAGGCCGATGCGTTGTCTTTGCCTAACTTCCCGCTTGAGTCCGTTGGCATCGAGCACATTGCCCGCCAGGTACAAGGAGGGCCTGCTTTTGAAATGGGCGTCGATGCCCAGCCGGTGGGAGCGAGTGCGCAGTTCGTTGACTGCATTTCTGGACGCAATCCATACCTTCTCGGCCTTGCGCCTCCCGATGGAGGCGATCAATTGCGTCAGCGGCGTATCGAGTTCGAACTGCAGCAATGCCGTGCTCGCGGCCGTCGACCCCAGGAGTGCGGCGCGGCGCCGGTCGACGATGAGCGGCCGCATCCCCGCTTCGGTGAGCGATTGGGAAATCATGGCGCCGCTGATTCCGGCCCCAACCACGACCACATTGGTGCTCACGGATCGGCGCAACCGCGTGCCTAGTATTTTCGGGACCGCGTAAGTGGTCCATACCGCATCGCCGTCGCGAAGATCGCGCTTCCGCGTGAGACCCATGGCTTTCACCCGACTATAGATGGAGCTTTTATGGGGCGCTCCGCAAGGCCTCGTCGGCCTGGCGCAGCCAACCCTCTCGATCCGCCGTAGGCGGCAGCGCCTGCGCCGCGTCGCGGGCACGCTGGTAGGTCCTGCGAGAACCGCCCGCATCGCCGGTCTTTTTGAGCGCCTCCGCCAACGCCAGTAGGTTCGGTGGATAGTCCGGCTGAAGCGTCGCGGCGCGACGCGCGGCCAGCAAACCGTTATCGGCATCGCCCGGCCCCAGCGGCCATCCCGGCGCTCGGATCAATACCAGAGCGGTGACGCGCGCCGGACCCGCTTCGTCATAGCCAGGGTCCGCCGCTTCCGCATTGGCCAAAATGCCGAGCATGGTCTTGAGCAGCTCGCCGGCCCGCGTCGGATGCGCCCGCGCCTCGAGGCCGAGAGCGACCGCGCGTCCGTACAGGCAGGCGGCTGTTTGCGGTTCGAGGGCAAGACAGGCATCGGCGTCGCGGCTCGCTTGCGCAGCCAAGTCGCTGCGCACCTTCGAATCGGGCTCGGTATCGCTGCGCTTCGCTTCCGCAGCGATGGCCGCGGCGAGTTGTTCCACCGAGTTTCCGGGCGTCGATGCTGGCGCGGCTGCCGATGAAGGCGGGATGGTCGGCCGCAGCGGCGACGCACAGCCCATGAGCGCCAGCACGGGCAGCACCGATGCCACCCAATTCTTCATGGCGCGCGAGTCTGGCCTTTAGCCGAAGCCTGGGCGGTAGCGGACGGCTGGTCCGTAGCGGGAGCCTGACCGGTCGCGGGTGCTTGGCCCGGAAGCTGGGGCGCGACAAACCCCTTCAGATGCAACTGCGACAGCATGTCCGCCTCCCCAGGCCCGTGTCCCAGTTTCAAGAGACCCGCCTGCAAGCCTCGCGAGCGCGCCGCGGGCAGTCGCGTGCCGACGACTGCGAGGATGGCCACCGGCAGCGGCGCCGATTGCGTCACGGATTTGAGTTGGGCGGCGAAGGGCAAGGTTGGGAGCGCCGCCGCCTGCGTTTGATCGAGCAAAGCGACTACACGCTCGCCGCCGGCAACCCGCCGCAGCGCGCTCAGGACTTGTCCCGTCGACTCGATCTTGACATCCGTCGGCAGCGGCCACGCCTGCAACGCCGAGTGGCGCACGAATTCGGGCGCGTATCCGGCAGTGCTGACGATGGTGTAGCCCGCCAGGGACGTCGGGCCGGTTACCGTGCCGGCCTTTGCGACCAGCGACCACCGCTCCTGCGTACCGACCTCGTCCACGTCCGCTTGCGCGATGGGCGTCAAATGCAATTCGGATCCGTGCTGCACGTAAAAGGCATAGGGGATGAAGGCAAGCGCCGCGTCGGCACCGGCCAGCTTCGCGAGACCCCCCTGCTCGGTCGGATCATAAACCGCAGCGAGACTGCCCGCCGGCCAACCCGCGGCAGCCGCCGTGGCCTTCGCGAATTGGTCCACGTACGGCTGAGCATCGCCCGCTCCGCCGGGAGATCCCGGGGCGCAGAACACCAAAGTAACAACCGCAGCCGCCAGCAAAGTGGTCATGGACATAGGCTATCATTCTCCCCTGCCGGGACACTAGTTTCGGCCCCCGGGGCTGCACATGAAAATCGTCAACTCTTCCACTGGCACAGCCGTCTCCCCCAAACTATTGCGGGTATTTCTCCGCGTGCTGCACGCACGCGGCTGGATCATCGCCGCCTTCTCGGTGCTCGTCGCGGCAGGTATTTACGGCACAACCCGCATACCCACCGATTCGGCGATTGAACGCCTGGTCGTGGCCGGCGATCCCGTCGCGCAAGCAACCCTGGATTTCGAGAAGGTATTTCCCGAAGAGGAACAGGCGCTGCTGATGCTGGAAGCGCCCGATCCCTTCAGCCCCGACGTGCTGGAAGGGGCTATGCGCCTCGAACGCGACCTCGACAAAATCCCGCATGTCGCGGCGCATAGCCTGCTCACCCTCCGCCGCGGCGCGGGTTCCCCCAACGCCGTCAGCCCCCAATCCGCTTCGCAAATCCGCGCATTCGCCACCGGTACTACGCTGTTCCAACGCGCCGGCCTGGTAGGCGAGCATTATCTCGGCATCGCACTCGACCTGCGCGTCGGTTCCAATGCCGAGCGCGACCGTGCCTTGACCGCGATCGATTCACTGGTGCTGCCCATCGAGAAAACCGGCCATCCCTTCACCGCCATCCGCCGCGTAGGGACGCCCTGGCTCGATGCCTGGCTCGAGCGCCAAACCGGCAGTGCGACCAGGAAATTCATGCCGCTGTTCGGGATCTTCCTGATGACGCTGGTGTTTATCGTGTACCGATCGTGGCGGACGCTGGCCGCCATCGTCATCACGCTCGGAGCGGTAGTCGCGATGGCGGTCGGCCTCGCCGATATCTTCGGCTGGGCGAATACCATCGTCTCGACCATTGTACCGCTCACCGTCATGGTCACGACGACGGCGACTCTCGTTTACATCCATTCGAAGTACATGGAACCGGACGACGCGCCCAGCGTGGTCGAACACCAGGCACGGACGCTCGCCAACAAATTCCTGCCTTGCACCGCATCGATGTTCGCCACCGCCGTCGGCTTTGCCGCACTCGCGGTGTCGGAAATTCGGCCGGTTCGCGAGATGGGCCTGTGGACGGCGTGCGGGCTCATCGTAGCCTGGGTGAGCTGCTTCACTCTGTTTCCGTCCCTTCAATCGCTGTTCCGCGCGCCGATGCGTTCACGCACGGCTTCCGCCGGCAAATGGTTTCCTGTTTTCGTCGATGCACTCGTATCCTTGACCCGGCGCTGCCGCTGGCCGCTGGTCTGTGCCGCGCTGTTGATCATGCTGTGCGGAGCCGCCGCGCTTTTCGGCGTCCCGGGCAAGCTCGCGCCGCTGATGCTCGAAACCGATGCGCTGACCTATGTGAACCCCGGCGAGCGCGTGGCGCAGGATACCCGGCGCTTCGAGCAATCCAATGGACTCGACGTCAGCGATCTTTGGCTGCAGACGCGGCCCGGTCGCGCATTGGACCCGGATTTTTTGCGCGCCGTGGAACTGCTGACCCGCCGCCTGGAGCAGCACAAGGGCGTCGATGCGGTGGCCGGTCCGACCACCGTACTGAGATGGTCCCGCTATGTCGCGACCGGTGGCGATCAGCTGCCGACCGCGCCCGCCGACTGGCCCAAGCTCGCGGCGGACCTCGACCAGATCATGCTCACCGAAACCGGCGCGCGCAGCTACGTCGACGTTGCGGATCTTTCCAGCGTCCGGCTCAGCATCCGCGGACGCGCCGAATTGTTCGGCCCCTCCGGGGCCATGCGAAAGTTCATCGAGCAAACTTGGAACGAGGCGAAGGCCAATGATCCCGCATTCCGCGACGTGCGCGGCAGCCTGGCCGGCAAGGGAGTGCTCGCGGGAAAAATAACGGAGCGCCTGCTGCCGACGCTGATGCAGAGTTTCGCGCTCACCGCCGGCGTGATTTTTTTCGGCTTCCTGCTGGTATTTCGCAGCCCATCCGCACGGTTGATGACGATGATCCCCTCCTTGTTCGCCATCCTGTCGGTGTTCATCGTCATGCGAGTGGCCGGCATTCCCCTGAATATCGCGACCATTCTGATCGGTTCCACCGTCCTCGGCGCGACCGAAAACGACCAGGTGCACTTCTTCTATCATTTTCAGGAAGGCCATCCGAAGGACTCGACCGCCGGCGCCCTGCGCCACGCCATGATGGTCGCGGGCCGCCCGATCGTGTTCGCAACGCTCATCAATGCCAGCGGATTTTTGGCCCTCGCGCTGTCCGATCTTCCGCCCATGCGGCAATTTGGGACGGTGTCGGCATCGGCGTTTGTGCTCGCGTTGCTGGCAGACTTCACCGCACTGCCGGCGGCGCTTTGGATACTGAGCCGGGAAGGCCGGGCGCAGCAAATACACGAGCGGCATAACGGCCGCCACACCAAAAACACTTGACGCCCGGCATCCATCGCATTTACTTTGCACTACAAAGTTAAAGGAGCTGCAGCGTATGGTCGCAACAGGCAAAAATGAGCACTGACCCGCTGGAATCGAGCCGCCCCCTCCCGCCCGCACGTTACGGCCGCGGCGCCATGGCCTTTCATTGGACCATGTTCACCTTGGTCGTGATCGTGGGCGTCCTGGGGCTGCTGCACGATACCTGGCCGAAGCAAACGCAGGCCTTCTGGATCGGCGTACATGCGTTGATCGGGCTGCTGTTGTGGGTTGTACTCATCGCGCGGCTTGGCTGGCGGCTCCGGCATGCACCCCCGATACTGCCGGACAGCCTCGGATGGTTTGCGCGCCGGTTGTCCAGTCCCGTCCATTGGCTGCTGTACACGCTGTTGTTCATCACTCCTATCCTGGGCTTCGTCACCTTCGTTTATCACGGCCGTATTTTCGATTTCGGATTGTTCCAGGTAAACCCAGGAATTGCGAAAAATCGTGCGATTTTTGAGCCGACCGAGGACATTCATGGCTATTTGGCCTACGCGCTGTTCGGGTTGGCCGGCCTGCATGCTTTGGCTGCCTTGTGGCATCAGTTCTATCTGCACGATGGCGTGTTGCTGCGCATGTGGCCCCGTGCCCCCAAATGACTAACGACATCCAAGTGTCGTGATGGGAAATCGAAGGTCTCGCGAAATGGAAGCGGCTGTCAACAACGTGAGTGATACCGCTCTATGGGTCGCGACTTTCAGAGCACCAGAAGGTCAACGGGCGGACGCGGCATTTGACGATCCGCTTGCTGCTTTGTTGGCGGGCGAACGCGGACGAGCTATAGCAAGCGCCTTTTCTCGCCAGGAAATGTCGGCCTGGGGCATGGTTGTCCGTACGTCTGCCATTGACCGACTGATCTACGAGGCCCTAAGTGACGGGGTCGACACCGTTTTGAACTTGGGAGCGGGGCTGGATGCCCGTCCGTATCGATTGAAGCTACCGGAAGCCCTGCGCTGGATCGAGGTCGATTTTCCAGAAATCGTCGACTTGAAGAACGCGAAACTGATCGATCATCAGCCCATTTGCCGGCTCGAGCGTATCGGCATGGATCTATTGGACCGCTCGTCCCGCCAAGAATTGTTCGCCCGCTACGGCACCGCCTCGAAGCGCATCCTGGTGATCACGGAAGGCGTTATTTCCTATTTGTCGGTTTACGACGCATCCATGCTTGCGGCCGACTTGCATGCGGAGCCGTCGATGCATCGTTGGATCCAAGACTTCGATAATGCCGGTAAGCGGGCGTTGCCGAGGGGATGGGCAAAGCGCCTCCATTCGGCTCCAATTCTGTTCGAAGTGAAGGACTGGTTCGCGTTCTTTGAAAAGTACGGTTGGCGTTCTTCTGAGACAATTACGAACTTCGAGGAATCGATCCGCATCAATAGACCCTATCCCGTCGATTTCCCGTATGGCGTCCTCATGAGGGCGATACCGAAGGAATGGCGGCGAAAAATATTGGGCTTGAGCGGCGTGGTAATGATGCAAAAGGTCAGCACTAATTAGGCATCGAGGATTAACGGCCGTATCAAGTGGCGGCGTGTGGCGGCGCCGAGCCTGGGTACAAGGACACGGCATCCCCGGAGATAGCAGTCCAAGGAGAAGCCCGTGCAGACCCGGGTTTCACCGATCGCGGACATACCATCCGCTACTCGGTCGACGTCAGCTCAGCTACGGGTCCATTCGAAGTCGACGTCGAATTGTGGTATCAGCCCATTGGTTATCGCTGGGCGAAAAACCTTGCCCTGTACGACGCAGAAGAACCGCGTCGTTTTGACGAATATTATGATTCCATGGGTTCCGGCAGCGCCGCCATGCTGGTCGGAAGATCGATTGTCAGCCGCTGACTGTGATGCTGCAGTATCAAAAGAATTTCTAGACGAGGGCGGCAACGGCAGGTCGGCATGTGCCGATGATGCCAGATACCTTGGCCGGTCGAATACTACACACCGTCGTGCTTATGGTTATCGGCCATGATAAAGGCGCTCGAGCCGCAGCGCCCCTCCAAGGAAAGGTGCGGCTCGAACGTGTTTTCCGCAGTCGCTAAGTGTCCTTCCTCAATCCAAGCGCGCCCGGAATGCTTCGCCGAGTGAGATTACGCCCGTGCGCGCCAACGCGAGAGCCTGCACGTTGAGCGGCACCATGCCCTCTTCGATTGCACGCGCCTCAAGCCGATCGTGGCTTGCACCAGCCTGCACCAGCTCGCGTAGACCGGGGCTCATCTCCAGCAGTTCGTAGACGGCGACCCTTCCGTGAATGCCCGTTTGGGAACACGCCTCGCAGCCTCCTCCGCGCCAAAAGGTCTCAGCGTCGCCAATGCCGAAAGCGCTGCGAACTTCTGCACTGGGTTGTTCAACGACCTTGCAATTCTCGCAATTGCGGCGGACTAGCCGCTGCGCCAATACACCGGCCAGCGTGGCATTGACAAGATAAGATTGGATCCCAATTTCAACAAGCCGCGCAACAGTCTGCGCGGCGCTGTTCGTATGCAACGTGGAAAATACCAAGTGGCCGGTCAAAGCGCTCTCGACCGCGACCTTCGCGGTGTCGGCATCCCGGACTTCGCCGATGAGAATGATGTCCGGATCGTGCCGCAGGATGTGTCGCAGTGCCTGTGCAAACCCGAAGTCGATGGCGGGTCGAACTTGGATCTGCACGATGCCGTCCAGTCGGTATTCGACTGGGTCTTCGACGGTCACGATGTGATACTCGCCGGTGTTCAGCTCCTGCAAAGCGGCGTACAGCGTTGTCGTCTTGCCTGAGCCGGTCGGTCCCGTAACCAACACGAGCCCCTGATTGCGGTCAATCAGCGTCCGCATCCGGCGCTCATCAGCAGGGGAAAAGCCAATATCGGCCAGCCGGCGCAGGCCCACTTTGGGGTCGAGAATGCGGATGACCACATTCTCGCCGTGAACGGCCGGCATCATAGAGACGCGCATATCCACCGGTCCCTGCGGCGTTGTCATATGGATCGCGCCATCCTGCGGCAAGCGATGCTCCGCGATGTCCATCGCCGCAAGCACCTTGATCCGCGCCACGACGGCCGGCAGAAGCACCCGATTGAATTCTCCGACCGCAACGAGCGAGCCGTCAATTCTGTATCGCGCATCGGCGCAGTGCTCGCGCGGATGTATGTGGATATCCGACGCGTGCCGCTGGACGGCATTGAGCAGCAGATTGTTGACCAATCGTACTATTGGCTTTTGCTGTGCAAGCCGCTCGATCGGCGCCGACGGCTCGACATGTTCAAGGAGCAGTCGCTCAGACTCGCGAGACAGCGTTGAGTCTTCGATAAGCGGGTAATGTGTCGCGATGGCTGTTTGAATATCGACCGGGCTCGCGAGTACCATCTCGATTTGCTTTTGTGTGCGAAATCGCAGCGCGGAGACCTTGTCGCTATCCGCCGGATCGTCCGTGGCGACGACAAGTTGACCGTCGTGGAACATCAGCGGCAGTACGCCGTGCGCGTGCGCAAATTCCGCGGGCACACTGGCGAGTGCGGCGGCCTCAATATCGAATTCACCAAGGCGCACATAAGGTACACCCAGCTGATCGGCGAGTGCACGATAGAGTTGGTCTTGAGTGATCTCGCCTGTTTCCACCAGCACGCTGCCAAGCCGGCTGCCAGGGCGTTCCGTCTGCGCGGCAAGTGCACGATGTATTCCCGTATCATTTACAAGGCCCGCGGCGGTCAACAGCGAACCGATCTGCTGGCGGTGTGCGAAACGGGGAACCCTGAGCGCTACGCTCAAAAGCTTCCGCGTGATCGCGGGCTCTGCGGAAATGCCACTCCCTTCGGATCTGAGAATTGGCTCGGCTAACTGGCGGTTGGTCATAAAATGCTCCATTGCACACGACCGGATAGCTGTGCCTTGGGCATGATTATCCGCGCGCGGCCAAAGGATAAATGTGCGCACGTGCACAGTTGCAGGTCAGGTCGAATTGCACCGCACAATGTGGATCGAAATGAAAACCAAGACGATTCACACAACGACGTGATTCGTCCTTATGTCTCATTTCACGATGAAGTATCTGATGCGCTCGGATATGCAGCGTAAGGTGAAGCATTCGAACTTCACTGTCGAGTGCGCGCCTGTTTTTGGAGAACACTCTTTGTCGATCCGAGGCCAAACGTCCGTTCAGCTCAGCGATGAGCAATGCCGGCTAATCGTCGACA
>Ga0182013_10008186_pt1 | contig 11323 bp, 8 predicted proteins | sample 612S2MmetaG_FD_120487 | JGI IMG/M metagenome (GOLD analysis project Ga0182013, IMG submission 120487) | Permafrost microbial communities from Stordalen Mire, Sweden - 612S2M metaG | ecosystem: Environmental > Terrestrial > Soil > Wetlands > Permafrost | place: Sweden: Stordalen | collected...
CGAGCGGCGAAACCACCATCGGCGATGCGTTCTTTGAACTTCCGGCCTCTGTACTGTGCGGCAGGTGATCAACTCATCGAACCGCCGGATGCGGACCCGCTTGCACGGTGGTGTGGGAGGGGAGGAGAGGCGACTCTCCCCCTATCCCGATTTTGAAGCAGTCTACCCACAAAAATCCTTACAGTCGTTACTGCTCTTCGCTCGACCTCCCTCGGCCGCGTCCCTCCGAGCTCTGCATGGCCGGCGTATCCTAGAAAAATGCATGACAAGCGACCTCCGGCATGGCGATCAGTTGTACAATGGCGATACCACGGCGGTCGCCTGACTTGGCGGATAGGTAGCTCAGATGTCTAAAAATTCGGATAAGGCAACCCCTGCAAGGGAAAAGTCGCTCTGGTTCCAAATTGGAAAGTTCCTGTTTTTTATCATCTTGGCAGTTGCCTTTTTTCTGCTTGCCCAAAGCATGGTGCATCACCGTTTCTTTCGAGGCGGCTGGATCAACCAGAACGGCACCCTCAGACCATAGCGGGCGGTGTAAATTCCTGGTCGTGTCTTGGAATGATGCGATGCTACTCGTTCCTTGAAGTGCCGATATTATGCGAAAGACTCAATCGCAAAGTGCCATGTTTCGCGAGTGATGACGTTGTGTTTTTTAAAAGCGAGACGATCTTCCAGGCAAACCCACAATGAAGTAAAGTGGGCGGTGATAGCTTATGGCAGGCGTGTGTCGAGGCAGAATAATCTGGCAGGATGGCTGAATCGCCTTCCTAAACGCTTGATTCTATTAGATATTATACGTCGACAGCTTTTTTACACATACAGTTCAAAATGGCACGGACTTCTTGTTCGTGCGCGGTTATATTTAAGGGTTGGGTTCCGTTCACCTGACGAGGACGCCTATTGACCAGGGAGATTTTGAAATGTAGGTTCACAATTCGGTTGTCGCCGTGCATCTCACGCATACAAAAGCGGATGAAGCGGTAAAGGAGCTTCAACGCTGCGGAGTCGACCTGCATAAATTGTCGATCATTGGAAAGGTGTACCATGGCCTTCGGCCCGGAGGAAGAATATGCTTCACAATCTGAAAACCTTGACAGGTTCGTCCGTGATAGCAACAGATGGCGAGATAGGCAATGTCAGCAACTTTCTTTTCGACGGCCTTTCATGGACGATTCATTATTTGGTAGTTGACGTGGGAACCTGGTTCAAACGGCGAGATGTGGTTCTGCCGATTGCAGCAGTTGACCCGCCCGACTGGACTCAGAAGACCTTCCACGTCCATTTGACGAAAGAGCAGGTGCGCAACAGCCCGGATGTGGATACCGAAAAGCCGGTTTCCCGCCAGCAAGTGATCGCGATGGAGGAATACTGGGGAAAGATGGCCTCTTGGGTGCATACTGCGATGGACCTGGGGGCTCAAATCCCGACCGGGATGAAATATCCTGTTCACAGCCAAGAGGATCCTCATCTCCGCAGCACCTGGGACTTACTTGATTACGAGGTTTGGGCCACAGACGGCGAGATTGGGAGCCTGGAAGGTCTGATCATGGACGAGGCTTCCTGGCATCTCGGCTACTTGGATGTGAAAGCCGGGGACTGGCTGCTCGGCCGCTCAGTGCTGATTCCCACTCGCTGGGTGAAGTCCATTTCATGGGCCAATCTCAGAATTAATCTGCATCACAGCAAAGATGGGATTTAGGGCCAATTCGAAGCGGTAAGTCTTGCCCGCGCAGTCGCAACTCCGCGGGCTCACCCCAACGGACCTCAGCTTCGCGAATGGTTCTCTGCATAACGCTCCTCGTGAGTGGCCGCTCGGCCATTCTTGAACAAAACAGTACAGCGTCCGCGTCTGCGTAAGCTGATACTTCTTCCAGTGGCGGGTCTGGAATGCCTGGATGGCTTGCTGTGTCAGTGCGCCTGCTTTTTTTGAGTCCAAAAGGCTTCAATGAGCCTTCTTCTGTGAGCGCTATCTGAACCCCATGCTCTATTTGGTTTGCGGTGCGGGATTCTGGGGGTGGCTATGCGTGCCCGTTTCCGTTCTGGCGGCGGACTTGGCGATGCGCGCGCTTGCGTATGGCGGCGGCGTCCTGGAGGTCAAAGGCGGCGTTGACCAGCGCGATGTGGGAGAAGGCCTGGGGGAAGTTGCCCACCAGACGCTGGCGCTCAACGTCATACTCCTCGGAGAGCAGGCCGAGGTCGTTGCGCAGGGTGAGCAGGCGCTCGAACAGGGCACGCGCATCGTCCATGCGGTCAACAGCCTTGAGGGCGCTCACCATCCAGAAGCTGCAGGCCAGAAAGGCGCCCTCGCCGGGCGGCAGGCCGTCACTGGATTTTGACGTGTCGTAGCGCAGCACGAGGCCGTCAGGCATCAGCTCGCGCTCGATGGCCTCGACCGTGGAGCGGACGCGGGGATCGTTGCCAGGCAGGAAGCCGACCACGGGCATGAGCAGCAGCGCGGCGTCGAGCTGGTCGGAGCCGTAGAACTGAGTGAAGGCGTTCTTCTTCTCGTTGAAGGCTTGGGCGCAGATCTCGCTGTGGATGGCGTCGCGTGTGGTCCTCCATTGCTCGAGAGGAGCGTCGTAGCCGAGTTGCTCGGCCAGCAGCACGGCGCGGTCGAAGGCGTCCCAGGCCATCATCTTGGAGTAGGTGAACTGCCGCGGGCCGCTGCGCGTCTCCCAGACGCCCTCGTCAGGTTGGTGCCAGATGACCTCCAGCCGCTTGAGCAGCAGCGCGAGTATGCGGAAGTCGTTTTCCCGGTTGTCGTTCATGCTGTGCTGCGCATGGAAGAAGCAGTCGAGCATCTCGCCGTAGATGTCGAGCTGCAGCTGGAGGGCGGCGGCGTTGCCGATGCGTACGGGGCGCGAGTTCTCATAGCCGGCCAGCCAGTTGGCCTCCCACTCCACGAGCTGGCGCTCACCCTTGATGCCGTACATAATCTGCACTTGGTCGGGACTGCCGGCCAGGGCGCGCAGCAGCCAGTTTTGCCAGGCGGCGGCCTCTTCGTAGTAGCCGGCGTTGGTAAGCGCGAGCAGGGTGAAGGTGGTGTCGCGCAGCCAGCAGTAGCGGTAGTCCCAGTTGCGCACGCCGCCGATGGCCTCAGGCAGAGAGGTGGTGATGGCCGCAACCACGCCACCGGTGGGCTCGAAGGTCATGGCCTTCAGCGTGATCAGCGAGCGCTCGACGGCCTCGCGGTACTTGCCCTGGTATTGCAGACGGCTGCTCCAGTGCTGCCAGAAGGCTTCGGTCTCTGCAAGCGTTCCATTCACGTCGATGGTGGGCGGATCGGGCCGGTAAGAGAGGGCGTGGGTCAGCGTGAACCATGCGCGCTCGCCAGCGTTGGCGGTAAAGTCGGCCACGGTGTGAAGGTTCTCGCCGCGCATGGGCACGCTGGCGTGAAGCACAGCCTGATTGGGGCCGGCGATGGCATGGACACGGTCAGAGCGCATCTCCTCTGCGCGCGTGCCGTTTCGTCTGCGAGTGACCCAGGGCACGGTGCGGCCGTAGTCGAAGCGCAGGGCCAGCTCCATGCGCATGGGGACGGTACCGCGAACACCTTCAACGATGCGCACAACGCGCGAGTGATGGATGCGCACCGGCATGAAGTCAATGAGACGTACGGCGCCCTCCGGGCACTCAAAGGTGGTTTCAAGGATCAGCGTATGTTCGCGGTAGCGGCGCGTGGTGGTCCACTGGCAGTGCGACGGAGCGATTTTCCAGTAGCCATTGTCCTCGGTACCCAGCAGCGCGGCCAGACAGGCTTCTGAGGAGAAGTCCGGCCAGCAGAGCCAGTCGATGGAGCCGTTGCGATCGATGAGCGCGGCGGTCTCGCGGTCGCCGATGAGTGCGTAATCTTCAATACGTGCGGCCATGATCCCCTCACTGTTCGAGGTAGTTGCGCATGAGTCCGCCATCGACGACAAAGGTGGAGCCGGTGACGTATGCGGCGTCGCCCGAGGCCAGAAAGGTGACCACGCTGGCCTCATCCTCTGGTTTGCCGAGGCGGCCAAGGGGAATCTTCTCAAGCGCGTTGAGCTTGGGCTTGTCGGCGAGCAGAGTCGTGTTGATGGGCGCGGCGATAGCGCCGGGGGCCACGTTGTTCACGGTGATGCCCAGCGAGCCAAGTCGACGGTCAGGTCGCGCATCAGCATGCGCAGGCCACCCTTGCTGGCGCAGTAAGTGGCGAAGCCGGGGAAGGCCATGTCCTCGTGGACGGAGTTGATGTTGACGATGCGGCCGGGCTTGCCGGCTGCGCGCAGGGGTTGCACAAAGGGATGCGTCAGGAAGAAAGGGCCGCGCAGATTGACTGACATCATCAGGTCGTAGTCGGCCTCGGTGACGTCCCAGAAGTAGGCCTTCTTTTCCACGCCGGCGTTGTTGACGAGGATGTCGGCGGAGCCGAAGCGGGTCCAAGCCTCATCGACAAGCGCGCGCACGTCGCCCACGCGAGTGATGTCGGCCTGCACGATCTCGCCGGCCCCGCCGGACTGCTCGATGACGCGCTCAGTCTGCCTGGCGCCGCCGGCGCTGCCTACGTAATCGACGATGACCTTGGCGCCCGCACAGCCAAGCCGCTCTGCAATACCTTGTCCGATGCCCGATCCGGCACCGGTGACGATGGCTACTTTTCCCTGCAAACGCAAGACGGACTCCTCCGCTGGGGCTGGCGGTTGATTTTCAGTTCACTCCTGCTTGGATGCAAAAGGCGGGGAATCGTCATCCCGCCTTTTGCACAATGTGGCTATCCGTGGGAACCCTGGCCATGCCACGCGGCCAACGGTGGGCGCGCCTCTTCACCCTGCTGCGCCGCCCCACATGCACCGCCGCAAGCGCTCGGCCGGAGAGAATCGCCGTAAGTACATTTATTGCAGCACCTTAATCGACAACCGCCCCAAAGAGGTCGAGCAGCGGCTGGTGCCTGGCCACGGGGAGGGCGGTCTCGTCAAGGACAAGCAAAACCCTTCCCAGGTGGGCACTTTGGTCGAGCGCACCACGCTCTACGTGGTCCTGGTCAAGCTCGAAAATGGCAGGGCCGAGAACGCCGCCTAGGGCTTCCGGCAGGTGCTCAACCGCCTCGACGCCGCCATGCGCCGCTGATGACTTATGATCAGGGCCCGCGAAGGACAAGTCTCGAATGTCCCCGCGATATCGAATCGGAGTGCAAAACTGACCAGAACTTGATAGGAGCATGGTTCATCCTGAAGCGAGGAGGGCTCAGCAATGGCGGAAAAAATTGAGAATTCAGAGGTGACAAAGCTCGAAAACGAGACGGTTTTGGACGCAGCAGCCCAGAAGCGGATTGAGCGGGTTGCCAAAAAGGCAGCGGAGAAGGCTTCGCACACGGAGCAAAGTTACGACCAGGAATCGAACGATCTTTTCAAAGTAAAGTGACGTCGGGGGCTTCAATTTCCGGCGAAACCACTTGCCCGAGCAATATTCCGCGGCTCCTCCATCTCTGACCGTTGCTCATCGCTGGGTATTTGCGCGCGACCGGATCGCCCTCCAAGAGAAGCAATCATCTGGAGTCCTGCTTTTCGGCGATTGGCGCCTGAACAAACGGCCGAATGGCCAGTTTGCTTTGCCTGCATTGCAGCAAGTCCCCAGTCAGCGGAGCAAAAACAGGAGAACATTCATCGTGACATCGAACCCAGATAAGCCCGAGTCGAAGCCCGAGCCCAAGGATGATAAGGATTCCTTGAAGACGCTCGCCATGCCGGAGCTGATGAAAAAGCTGGGGGCATCCCCAGACGGCCTGAGCCAGGCCGAGGCTACGAAGCGCCAGGCGCAGTATGGGCCTAATCAGATCGAGGAAAAGAAGACCAACGAATACCTGAAGTTCCTCTCCTACTTCTGGGGACACATTCCGTGGATGATTGAAGTAGCGGTCATTTTGTCAGGAATTGTCCGACACTGGCTCGATTTCTTCATCATCCTTGTGCTGCTTTTGTCTAACGCCCTCGTTGGATTTTGGGAAGAGCATCAGGCGGGGAATGCCATTGCCGCCCTCAAAGCCCGTTTAGCGATCAAGGCCAAAGTCAAGCGAGATGGCAAGTGGGAGGATCCGAAAGCGAGCGAGTTGGTCCCCGGCGATGTCATTCGCCTACGGTTGGGCGACATCGTTCCGGCCGATGCACGTTTGCTCGAGGGCGATTCCATCCAGGTAGATCAGTCTGCCCTGACCGGCGAGTCGCTGCCCGTCACTGCCAAGCCAGGTGGGGCTGTGTACTCCGGCTCCATCATCCGCCAGGGTGAAATAGACGCCATCGTCTATGCCACCGCGACAAACACTTACTTTGGCAAGACCGCGCAACTGGTGGAGCAGGCTCATACAGTCAGCCACTTCCAAAAAGCTGTGATGAAGATTGGCGACTACCTGATTGTTCTGGCGGTAGCACTGGTCGCCTTGATTCTTGTCTTCGCCCTTTTCCGCGGAGACAAGGTACTCACCACACTGGAATTCTGCCTGGTGCTTCTGGTAGCCGCCATTCCCGTCGCCATGCCGACTGTACTGTCGGTGACCATGGCAGTTGGGGCACGCCTGCTCGCCAAGAAGGAAGCGATCGTAACCCGCCTTTCGGCCATCGAGGAACTGGCTGGAGTAGACGTTCTGTGCTCCGACAAAACCGGCACCCTCACGCAAAACAAACTCACATTGGGCGATCCCTTCTGCATTAACGGAATCGCTGCTGCAAACGTCGTTCTCTGGGCCGCGCTGGCCTCCCGCGCGGAGGACAAGGACACCATCGACCTGGCCGTAATTGGCGGCGTAAAGGATGACAAGGAACTGAAGAGCTGCAAGGTGCTTCACTTTATGCCCTTCGATCCGGTGCACAAACGCACGGAAGCTACCGTCAAAGGGGCGGACGGGAAGCAGTTCTTTGTAGCCAAGGGAGCTCCACAGGTCATTCTGCAGATGGCGACTAATGCCGCCGAAGTCAAGACAGCGGCAGACAAAGCCATCCTTGATTTTGCCGGCCGCGGCTTCCGCTCCCTGGGTGTGGCCAGGGCCGATGAGCAGGGCAAATGGAAGTTTATCGGCATTCTGCCGTTGTTCGACCCGCCGCGCGCGGATGCCAAACAAACCATCGCGGACGCCGCAGAAATGGGCGTCAAGATCAAGATGGTGACGGGCGATCAAATTGCCATTGCCCGGGAAACATCGAAAGAGCTGGGCCTGGGCGTCAATATCCTGGACGCCAACGCACTTGGCGATACAAAGAAGAAGGAGACGCAGCAGGTAACTGAGGAGATCGAGAAGGCTGATGGCTTCGCGCAGGTCTTCCCGGAGCACAAGTTTCATATCGTGGATGTATTGCAGACCTGCGGCCACATAGTCGGCATGACCGGCGATGGCGTGAACGACGCGCCTGCGTTGAAAAAGGCCGACTGCGGCATTGCCGTTTCCGGCGCGACCGACGCAGCCAGAGCGGCAGCCTCGATCGTCCTGCTCACGTCCGGGCTCTCCGTGATCATCGATGCGATTAAAGAGAGTCGCCGCATCTTCCAGCGCATGAATAGCTACGCCATCTACCGCATCGCCGAGACGCTGCGCGTGCTGTTCTTCATGACGCTGGCAATCCTGGTGTTCAATTTCTATCCACTCACAGCGGTGATGATCGTCATGATCGCGCTGCTCAACGACGGAGCCATACTGTCGATCGCGTATGACAACGTCTTGTATAGAAACAAGCCCGAAGCCTGGAACATGCGGCTTGTGCTGGCCATCTCCACCGTGCTGGGAGTGATTGGTGTTGTCGCCGCGTTTGGACTGTTTTATCTCGCAGAGCGCGTCTTCCACTTCGACCGTCTGCACGCCCAGACACTGATGTATTTGAAACTCTCCGTGGCCGGGCATCTGACCATCTTCCTTACCAGAACGCGCGGTCCATTCTGGTCTATCCGTCCCGCGAAGATCCTCTGGATGGCCGTGCTGGGAACCCAGACCATCGCAACGCTTATTGCCGTCTATGGGTTGTTTATGACGCCCCTGGGATGGAAGTGGGCAGGGTTCGTCTGGGCTTATGCAATTGCCTGGGCACTGATCAACGATCGCATCAAGCTGCTCGCTTATAAGATTTTTGATCCCGTCAAGGCGGAGCCAAAGGCCGATACCAAGGGCGAAACCAAGGACGAGCCGAAGCCGGAAACCAAGGTTGATGCACTTAAGCCCGATGCCAAAGCTGACCAGCCAAAACCCGAAGCCAAGGCTGATGCGCCTAAGCTCGAAGCCAAAGCTGATCAGCCAGAGCCGGAAGCCAAGGCCAATACATCTAAGCCGGAAGCTAAAGCTGATGAGCCGAAGCCTGAAGCCAAGGCCGAGGCTAAGCCCGACGCCAATGCTGAGCCTAAACCTGAAGCTAAAGCTGACCAGGCTAAGCCTGAAGCCAAGGCTGACGAGCCAAAGCCTGAGGCCAAAGTTGAGCCTAAGTCAGACGACCAGGCCGAGCCCAAGCCTGAAGCCAAGACCGATGCGCCTAAGCCCGAAGCTAAAGCTGATGAGCCAAAGCCTGAGGCCAAAGCTGAGCCTAAGTCAGAGGACCAGGCTGAGACTAAACCTGAAGCTAAAGCTGACCAGGCTAAGCCTGAAGCTAAGGCTGACGAGCGAAAGTCTGAGGCCAAAGTTGAGCCTAAGTCAGACGACCAGGCCGAGCCCAAGCCCGAAGCCAAGACCGATGCGCCTAAGCCCGAAGCCAAGACCGATGCGCCTAAGCCCGAAGCTAAAGCTGATGAGCCAAAGCCTGAGGCCAAAGTTGAGCCTAAGTCAGACGATCAGGCTGAGCCCAAGCCCGAAGCCAAGGCAAATGCGCCTAAGCCCGAAGCTAAAGCTGTTGAGCCGAAGCCTGAAACCAAGGCCGAGGCTAAGCCCGACGCCAATGCTGAGACTAAACCTGAAGCTAAAGCTGACCAGGCTAAGCCTGAAGCAAAAGCTGATCAGCCGAAGCCTGAGGCCAAGGCCGAGCCAGAGCCGGAAGCCAAGGCTGAGCCGAAGCCTGAAGCCAAAGACAAGCCACAGCCGGATGTGACGCCACAGCTCGTCAAGCGGGTCCATGAACTCTACGAGCAGCTAGGGCGCGAGGAGGTTCAATCCGTTCAGGATTGGGAGAAGGCAGAGCCGGAGCGTCAGAAAACAGACTCCCACAAATAAACAGACATGAACAATGAGGCTGGCATGACCGATAAATTGAGCACAATCATCGATTCGAAAGCCTACCGCGTGCCGCCAGACAAGAAGGTGGATCTCAGCAAGTGGCCGACAATTGTTGAGCCCTATGCCAAGTCGAAGAAGCTGTACGAGGAACTTCTAAACCAGCACATTGAGAAGCTGAGTTCGCTGCAGCGGTTGCACTACGCATCCAACCACTACGCACTGTTGGTGATCTTTCAGGGAATGGACAGTGCCGGCAAAGATGGCGCCATTCGTCACGTCCTGTCCGGCATCAATCCGCAAGGCTGCGAGGTCTTCAGTTTCAAGCAGCCCAGCGCCGAGGAACTCCAACATGATTTTCTCTGGCGCAGCACGTGCCGCCTTCCCGAACGCGGCAGGATTGGCATCTTTAACCGTTCCTATTACGAGGAGGTGCTCGTCGTTCGAGTGCATCCGGAGCTTCTTCGCAGCCAGGGGCTTCCCGAGGAATTGTGCGATGAGAAGGACATTTGGGAGCAGAGGTATGGCTCCATCGTGGACCTGGAGAAGCATCTTCATCGTAACGGCACGCGGATTGTCAAGATATTCCTCCACCTTTCTTACGAAGAGCAGCGAAAGCGATTCCTTGAGCGCATCGACGAGCCAGACAAGAACTGGAAGTTCAGCACCTCTGACATTCACGAGAGAAAATACTGGAAGCAATACATGAAGGCCTATGAGGATTGCTTTCGCGCGACAAGCTCGCATCATGCGCCGTGGTACATCGTTCCTGCCGACGACAAGGAGAACGCGCGGCTAATCGTCTCTCAAATCGTCCTTGATGCATTGGGAGACCTCAAGATGGCCTACCCGAAAACCACTGAAAAGCGTCGCATCGAACTGGACGAGATTAAAAAGCTGTTGGCGAAATGACGCCGGAGACCCATCGCGCCCCCAACAAACTGATGTCTCAAAGCTCACGCCGCACTCTTACCAGTTGCGGAGAAATAGAGAGGAACTTTCAAGATGGCTACCAAGAAACGCCCAATCAGCACCGGTCAAGATGGCATTCCGCAATCACTGAGCAAGAACTTCGATCAGACTGGCAACTCCTCCGGATTTATATTTGATGTGAATTTGTCAACCGCGATTGCGGCAGATGGCAAAGTTGAGGCACAAGCTCCGGTACCCAAAGGACCGCTTTCGCCGGAGCTGCTGGATAAGATGAATCGCTACTGGCGGGCAGCAAACTATCTGTGTATCGGACAAATCTACCTCTTTGAGAACCCCTTGTTGCGAGAACCGCTCAAGGCGGAACAGATCAAGCCGAGACTGCTTGGCCATTGGGGAACTTCGCCGGGACAAAACCTCATTTATATTCATCTAAATCGCCTCATCAAAGAGCACGATGCGGACATTATCTATATCTCTGGTCCAGGACACGGCGGTCCCTCGCTGAATGCAAGCTCCTATCTCGAGGGCACGTACACCGAAGTCCATCCTGAGATCACAGCGGATGAAAACGGCATGAGGCTGTTGTTCCGGAAATTCTCGACGCCAGGCGGCGTGCCGAGTCACTGCGGCCCGCACGTTCCGAACTCGATGCACGAGGGAGGAGAGCTTGGCTACTCGTTGGTTCACGCATTCGGCGCGGCCTTCGACAACCCTGACCTTATCGTCGCTTGTGTCATCGGAGACGGCGAATCCGAGACCTGCCCGTTGGAAGGCAGTTGGAAGTCGGTCAACTTCCTCAACCCTGTGCGCGACGGTGCGGTTCTCCCGATCCTGCACCTGAACGGCTACAAGATCTCCGGGCCAACAGCTCAGGGGCGCACCAGCGACGCCGACTTGAAGGCCCTCTATGTGGGACGGGGTTACAAGCCCTACTTTGTCGAGGGAGACGACCCGGAGGTCGTGCATCAACTATTGGCGCAAACGCTTGAGGATTGTTATGCCGAGATTCGTGGAATTCAACAGGAGGCGCGCAAGAACGGATTCAAGAAGCAGCCCATCTGGCCGATGATTATTCTGCGCACGCCCAAGGGATGGACTTGTCCGAAGGAAGTGGATGGGGTCCCGATCGAAGGCACATTCCGCGCGCACCAGGTTCCGCTCGCATCGGTCAAAGACAATCCCGAGCATCTCAAGATCCTTGAAGCCTGGATGAAAAGCTACAAGCCAGAGGAACTCTTCGACGAGAAC
>Ga0182013_10008187_pt1 | contig 11322 bp, 8 predicted proteins | sample 612S2MmetaG_FD_120487 | JGI IMG/M metagenome (GOLD analysis project Ga0182013, IMG submission 120487) | Permafrost microbial communities from Stordalen Mire, Sweden - 612S2M metaG | ecosystem: Environmental > Terrestrial > Soil > Wetlands > Permafrost | place: Sweden: Stordalen | collected...
CGCCGATGGACTCGAGCTGCTCGACGCCGATGGACTCGAGCTGCTCGACGCCGATGGACTCGAGCTGCTCGACGCCGATGGACTCGAGCTGCTCGACGCCGATGGACTCGAGCTGCTCGACGCAAATGGACTCGAGCTACTACCGGATGATGAACTGCTCGAACTGCTGCCAGTCTTACCCACCGCGGCATCCGGCTTCGTGCCTACTGTGCCGCCACCGAGTGCTTGCGCGGCCAATCGCGTCAACGCATCTGGCACCAGCTGCTCAGCGAAGCCAGCAAGAAAGCCAAAGATAAGCAGTGCGACCGCGTCTGGCGGATCCTTCGGAACGTAACCGCTAAAATGGATTAGGCCTGTGCTAATAATCGTCGAAGCTAGAAGGCCGTAGATTGCGAAGCCAAAGAACGCACCGAAGACGGGAGAAACAAAAGCTACCCCAAAGCCGTCGCCCTTGGTCTGTATGTACCGGTAAAATGGATCTACGTCGACTGTAGGGTCTTGCAATCTCCGCTGAACACTAATGACGCTGCCGACTACCGCGAATGCGGACGAGGCTAGGAGCCATTCTATTGCCTGTTGATATTCATTACCTTGGTTAGGAGTCGGATCGAACCAGAACCGAGGTACGCCGGGTTGGACGTGCAACGTAAAAAAGAGCGCTACAGCGGCCTCGATCAGCACGATCACTGCGGCGGTTTGGAACGTAGCTTTTGTTACCTCGCTCCGGCTTCGAGCGGAGAGACCGTACGCTCCGTAAAAGTAATAGACGGCGCGAATACACTCGCTCAGATCTGCGCGCAGGCGATCATCGCTTACGGACGAAGATGATGTATCTGGCGCTCCGGCGAGGTATACCTTAAATCGCGAATCGCCCACTACCTCATGCATCCGGCGCCTCCAGCCTCCGATTCGGGCGCGCACTTGATCGGCGGTTAGAATCGCGACTACACACAACTCGGCTTGTGCGAGGTCCGACCACCAAAGGTCGTCGATCGCCGTACCAAAGTGCTCCCGCAGTTTTAGTACCTCTGCGTCGGTGCCCTGGCTGACGCTCGTCGCCTTCGTTTTGAGTATGTCGTAAGCGTCCAGTAGCGTCCGAAGCTGATCAAGAGCTTCGGGCGGCAGCCGAGATTTCTTCGAGCTGCCGTCGCTCATCCGGCGAACCGTGCAAATGCCGAGTAGCTTTTACCGTGGAGCCCTATGTTGTTAATAAGCGGATCGTCGACCAAGGAATCTTCTTTAGAAGTCAAGAGTATCTCCCGGCCGCAAATTCTATTTAGAGGCAATCGTAGGCATCGTTAGAACGGTCGACGTGAGCCGTTCACCCGTACTGCAGGGGAATAAAGACCCTAGCCATTGACGCATTTATCGCCTTGGCAATCGATCTCCCCCACGTAAATAGGGCGTACATCAGATGGCGTATGCGATGACTAGCTAGACGGCGTCTTTAGCAGGTTGCGGAAAAAGCGCGGTTTTTCCGCAAACCCCTCCCCACCGTGATTTTCCAGCAATTTCCCGTGACTATCGATTTGGTCGGTTTTCTAAGTTCTCCGTTGCTTGTTTGAGCTAATTTCCGACTTTTGGACAGACCTATCCTGTGATCAGGCGGCTACCATTGGCAGCTTGCGCATACGCACTAAATTATAAGCCGCCATCGCGAAGGTAAACATACCAGCGACGCGCCGTTTACCGCGAACCCGAGCTTTGCGTACGAGCCCCACGACTTTCGCCCAACCGAAGATCTCTTCGACGCGTTTGCGCTTGCGCTGGCTAATTTCGTAGCCTTCGTGGCGCGTTGTCCGATCGTCGATTGCGCTTCGGCGGCCGGATGTATTCTGCGCCACATGCGGCGTCACATTGAGCTTACGGAGGTCCGCTACGAAATCCGCGGTGTCATAGCCCTTGTCGGCGCCAAGTGTCACCCGCGACTGACCAGGCAATTCGCCAACCATCTCAAGTGCAGCTTCGCGTTCGGCTTTTCCCGTCGCGAATGTCAGCCTTGAATCAACGACCAAACCGTTGCGGTTCTCCATGAGTACATGCCCGAGGTAACCCAACTTCGCCGCGCTGCCGGCGCTCTTCTTATAGAGTCGTGCATCAGGGTCCGTCGTCGAGGCGTGTGTTTCGTTGGAGCGCTTATCGTTTCGGAAATCCGCGTCGGGGTTCTTAACTTTCACGCACCCTTCGATCGGCGGCCCCTGATGCTTCGGCCTGAAGCTCTTGTGACTCGCCCACGCCTCAACCAAAGTGCCGTCAACCGTAAAATGCTCTTCGCTCAAAAGGTTCGCCTCGCGTGCCTTATCGAGAACCACCGAAAAGAATGTGTCGGCGATCGCGCCGTCGAGGAACCGCATGCGATTCTTGGTAAACACGGTCACGTCCCAGGCCGGGTCGTCCATATTCAGTCCGACGAACCATCGATAAAGCAAGTTGTATTCCAGCTGCTCCATCATCATGCGCTCACTACGCACGGTGTAGAGTACTTGAAGTAGCAGGCAGCGCAGCAGCCGTTCCGGTGGAATCGACGGCCGCCCGTGGATCGAGTAGATCTTGTCGAACTCGGGCGAGAGCGTCCGCAACATGGCGTTTACCATCTCGCGAATAGGCCGCAGTGGATGGTCGGCAGGCACGCGCTGCTCGGGAGAAATGTAGCTGTAGAGTGCTACTTCTTGAATATCCGGTGACCGCATCGGTCGCTACCTCAAAAAATCAAGGAGACTTGCCTCCATTATACCCTCTGGTAGCCCTGGCGCAAAGCAAAAGCCCGACTTTTTCCGCAACCTGTTAGGTCTCTTGTTGCACGCTCGGGCGCCATCACTGTGAACACAGCATGTTGCGCGCCTTCGAGTAGTTGGTGGGCGACGTTTGTCGGGCTCGGGGAACGACGTCCAGCAACAGTGCGTCGATCCGCCTTGTGCCCGGAACGCGTGCCGTTGCCCGGTGCCGCGCTGCCTGAACGAAGCCTCCGCCATTGTGTGTGTCCACCTGCCAAGGGGCTCGAGCCGAGGTTGACCGCCGGAGCGTCGACGATCATAGGTTCGCGAACAGGGCGCGCTTGCACGCCGCCCTCTGGGAGGGCGTGAGGTACGCGATCACGCCGCCTTCGAAATAAAGCTCGACCGCGCGGATCGCGTCGGCCACTGAGATCATGTCCATGCAACGAGGCAGCGTGGCGACGACGTCAACGCAGCGGTGCTCGAGTCGGTCCTTCTCATCGCCGTCGCCGAGTGGCGTCACCCTCGCCTTCCAGCAGCCTCCGTTATCGCAGCACCGCAGTGCGCCCGCGCGGTGCAAAAATTGATGGTGTGGATAGGCTTCCCAGTGTGGCGGCTCGCGGCCGCCTGCAATGACCACGCACGGTCGGTTCTTCGGCATGCCGGGTCGCACTTCGACCGCTGCCGCTAAATGCATGTGGAGCGTTACGGTGCAGAGCACGCCTTGCGCATGATATACGAGTCGGACGAGTTGCCGCAGAGTGGTCTTGCCGCGCAGGTCGATCGTCCCGTGCAACGGCGGGTGCTCGTGACTGGCTTCGCCGACCTGCACGAAGAGGATGCGTCCGGCAAAGTGATCGACGACGGCTTGAAATCGCTGCGGGTTCCACCACTTCGTCGTGAAGTCGCGCTTGCCGCCCGAGACGATGATCCAGAACGGGACGGGCTCTTTGATAATTTCCTCGACCTGCGAATACCACGTCTTTTCGCGGGGTGCGATATGGATGTCGCCCCGAAAGTGTGTCGGTTTTACTTGCAGGCCAAGCTGATCGTTGAGGAAGTCGATGAAGCCGTGGATAAAGTGGTATGGTGCATGGTTGCTGCGATGGATCAGCGGGTAATGGCAATCGAGCACCCGCACGTCTGGGGCGTTCTCTGCTAGTGGCGTCACATAGGGGTTGAACTCCCAGAGCGCCGGGCACGGCGTGCGTACGTCGGTCATGAACTGTTGGGGATACGCCGCATGCAAATCACGCAACGCCGCCGTCAGCATGACGATATCGCCCGGCGAAAGGGAATTCTTCAGGATCAGCTTTTGCACTGTTCGGATAGTAACGTGCCGCACGCTTCCAGGCAACGTCTCGGGCCAGCCTGCGGCAAGTTTGACAGCAACGGCTCGCTTGGGTTACTGGTGCCCTACGGCATATGGACGCGCGGTCGTCTAGAACCCTACTATTCCACATAGCGGACCTTAAGGCGGGTCGCTAAACACAGAGGCCCTCGATAAACCTGAAGAGAGTTGGTGTCGGTTGACGTCCTTCGACTTTAAGTCTGCGGCATTTTATGGAGGGTTCGTCGATACCGAATATTTACTTTACGGAAATGCTAAAGCGAACCCCAACCCGCCAGTAACACGCGAGTGCAATTTCCCAGAGAACTATCACATTGTCAACTATCTGACGATGCGTGATTTTCTTTTTCACGTGGGCGATCAGCCAAAGATATCATTCGGATACATCGCCGAAAAAACTGACGGCAGCGAATGGGTCCTTGCCATTCGTGGCACCTCGAACTACCTCGAGTGGTGGGGAAACCTCCACTTCGGTAAGAAGCCGTTCATCGTCCCTGGCACGGGAAATGTGGCCGAAGGCTTTCTCGACATCTACGAAACCCTCGCGGTCGAAGGGCTGGACGGAACGACGATCGCCGATGAGGCCGGTGGCGGCGGCCCAACGTCGTTCGGAGCGCAAGTGGCACAAGCGGTCAGAAGTCACGCCGTCAGAAACGGCGCACCAGCGGATGAGACGGACGAGGGTGGCCAAGCGATTCCGAATCTACCCCCTAAGCTCGTCGTTGTCGGCCACAGCCTCGGATCGGCTCTCGCCACACTGTTCGTCGCCGAGAACGGACTCGCGGGCGCGCTCCACACTCCCGGGCTGTTTGCGTTCGCGTCGCCACTCGTCGGCGATGCAGCTTTTGCCGCGACCTACGCGCGGATGTCCGAAGCCACCGGCATTAACACTTTCCGCATTGTCAACAAATCCGACATCGTCACGAAGATCCCGCCGTCTGAGATTGGTTACGTTCACGTCGGAACCCCCGAGACGATCGATTCGCATGATTGGATCTTCACTGCCGCGCATGCCCACGCGATGGCGACCTACGAGTCGCTATGCAACGCTCTGCAGTCGGGCAATCCGCCGGAAGTCATCTCCGCGGACCGGATGGACGCGACCGGGGGTGGCGCGACCGATCCAAAAACCGCCGCGACACTCGCCGCGTCCGCGGCGGCGGCCGCGGGCGAATTGCCTGGCGGCGACGGCGGACCCGATCAGAACATCGTCGCAGCGACGACGCAACTCTTTGTCGACCCGTCGTTTACCGGTTCCCCGCCGATTCCGTTCCGCTTGACGACGTCGTTTGCGCCGATCGTTCCCGCCGACACGGCGCTCGCGACCACTGCCTGGCTCGACGCTTCGGCCACTGCTATGCTGACGTTAACGCCGCTATATTTTCACGCACCGGCGTTCTTTCAGCGTCGCGATAAGAGCGACGCATATGTTCTGTTTGGAATAGAGCAGAAGAAGCCGCAGACTCCGCTTACGAAGCAGCTTCGGTGGTCGTTATTTGCATCGTTGCTCACCGGGCAGCACCAGGACATCGGCGATCGGTTCTTTTCCGATCTGGGCGACCAGCTCGACGCCGTCGCTAATATCCCGTTGCCTGGCGGCGTATGCCGCCTGACAATGCCGCTCACTGCGGTGGTCGGCGGCGAACCGGGAAAGCTGTTTCAAATCATCGATAGCACCTACGCGAAGCTGCGCAAGATCGCAGACCCCTCGACGCAGCCGCTTGCGGCGGCCTTCGGAATTGGGGCCGCTCAGCTGCTGGTAGCGGACCAATGGGAGGCAGTTTTCCATCAACTCATACAGGCGTCCACCGAAGCCGCTCATCTCGAGCGCACGTTCGACCGCAGCACGGTGGAGTGTACCGCGCACGCTGCCAGTGCCGTCGCCGGAACTGCGAATCTTCCTGCGGGCCGTTCGTACATGGTTCTGATTCCGTATGCCAGCAACGTGAAAGACCACATCAACGGTCAACCCGACGCGTCGGCCGATTACCAGCAGAAAGTTCTCGACGCCATTAACTCGTCTCAGCAGTTCAAGCTCGATCCGCGCGGCCCAATCAAGACGACTTCGGCAACGAACCCATTCGACGCGATTCCGTACATCACAATGCAAATCGACGTCACGGCCGCCTGATGCAATGAGCCTATGGAACGTGTCCGTCAACATGTCGATGCAGACCCAAGCGCAGACCGAATGGTGCTGGGCAGCGACAACTGTCTCGGCGGCAACATATCTTAACTCAGCCGACGCTGGAACCCAGTGCGAATTGGTCGGAGCATGTCTTTCGCAACAATGCTGCGCCGACGGAAGCACCGCCGCGTGCAACGTCCCCTGGTACCTTGGCAAGGCATTGGCGCATACGGGTAACCTCGACGTCGGTCCGATCGTTCCCCCGGCATTCGCGGACATCGTGACAATACTGGCATCCGGTTTACCCCTCGGCGCACGAATCGGTTGGCAAGGTGGTGGTGGGCATTTCGTAGCCATCGTAGGCGCGGACTCCGTCAACGTGCGGCTCAACATCCTCGACCCGCGTGGCACGACGGAAGACTTCAGCGATGCCGATTTTCGTCAAGCTTACCGGAACATCGGCACCTGGACGCACGCGTACAAAATGAAGCGCAACCAAATCGCCGCGGAGGCCAGTGGCGGGGGGCCAGCAGTGGGGGTCCCAGTCCCGGTGAGCTCACAATTAAGCAATATCGTCGGTGATGATCCGTATGGTCGAAAATTGGAATCGATGCAGCGTTTGTTACAACACCCAATGCGGCGCCCGTTTCCGCATCTCGGCCCCTCAGCATTGAAGGCTTACGACGTGTACTTCATCGGTCTCAATGACGCGGCGGGCGAAAGCCCGCTCAAAGCGGCGCGGCTTTCGGGGCGCCGCACGATCGTGCAGGGCGTGGATGGCCTGACGATGGCTGAGGTCACGGTAAATCCAGACGGTACCGAGCGGGAACCTCATCTGTCCACTGGACATCCGGTCGACTCGATCGCCGCAATCTTGCAGCAGAGCGCCGACGCTATCGGCCAACCAGAGACCGTCACGCGCTACCTTTCCGTCTCCGCCCTTTCCCTTCGAGCGTTATGGCTCATATCGAAGGACGGAAGCAACACGATAATTCCTATCACGCCTGCACCGCCTCCGCTGACCGCCGGCCGGCGCTACAGCGGTGCTGCCTTCGAGCAAGTGCTGCGACCTTTGGCTGCAACGCGGATAACAATCGACGTCGGCCTCGAAGAGCCGTAGGAGCGGTTTCCGTCGCCAACCCGGGTGTCCTGTCCGGCAGCGCCGTGATAGACCGAGAATCGCCACGAGCCGGCGCGCGATTATCGGGGGGTGCGGGGCCTCGGCGCGCGGGTTTTCGGCTGCGCGCACGTCGCGCGTCTAAACTTGACTTACGTCGGTTCAACCGTCAAAAAGCTTGATGAATCAGGTGTTTTGGCATTGCCCGGGTGTTCGGCTGCTTACTACGTAGCGATCGGGAGTTGTGCGATCAAGTCAAGGGCGCGAGTCTGAATGGCGCTGGGCTCGGTAGTCTGGAAGAACGTGCCCGGCGTGTTGCCGATGCGTACGGTGTTGCGTGTGCGCAGGGCGAGTTCGTTCATGAGGCTGCGGAAGGAATGAACGGTCTGGCCCTGAGGGTTCTGTTGGGTCTGGGCTTTGCGTAGTGCGCTTGCGGAGGGCTCGGCTTTGCCGACCGGGTCGACCCTCATGGGTGGCTCGGCATCAATAAAGAGCAGTTCGGTCCAAGCTTCGCGCAGATGCCATTCGACGTAGTATGCCAGCATGCAGAGCAGGACGTGTGCGCGCACTCGCGACTCGAGATAGTGATAGATCGGCCGAATCTCTAAATACCTTGCTTGAGGGTACGGAAGGCGCGCTCAACGCGCGCGAGCTGCTTATAGGATCGCACGACTTCAGGACCGGAGAATGTGGTTTGCTGTGTGCTCGTACGCAGGATGTAGATGCCGTCGAGGGCGGCCTCAGCGGCGATTTGCTCAGTCTTGCGTGGAAAGGCAAAAAGCTGGTCCTCGATTTGCAAAGTAAAGTGCTTCTTGACCTTGAAGCGATTGACGACTAAGCCGACGGCAACTCCGATGGCGTCTTGGCCTTGCAACGTGCCGGCTGAGACCCGCACGGCGATCTTGTCTAATTCGGCTTCGGTCGCCTCAAGCAAGGCTTGACGTTTGCGCGCGCGCTCAGCACCGACCAAGGGATTTCGGCAGACGATCAATCGTTCATCGGGATAGGCTGGGTCGGTGATCTGCGCCAGATTCTGTTCTTCAAAAAGCGAAAGCCGTATGGTACCATTGCGCGCGAGAACTTTGACCTGCGGCGCCTTGAGCGCGGTGATCCAGCCGATATCGGCCTGGGCGAGCGCCTCAAGGTTGGTTTTGGTAACCATGCCACGATCGGAGACGAGCACCACGTCGCTCAAAGCGAAGCGTTGACGCAACGTGGTAATTTGATTGGGGATCGTCTTGGAGTCGATCGTGTTTCCGCTGAACACTTCGATCGCGATCGGTCGTCCCGATCGATCGCACAACAGACCATAGACGATCTGCAGTGATCCCCGCCGCCGGTCGCGCGAGTAGCCGTGCATCGCTAAAGGACAGCAGCGACCCTCGAAATACGAGGAAGACAGGTTGTAGAGCACCGGCTCTCCATCACGCAAATGGCGGCTTGCAAGGCGTTGCTGGGATCCCCTCGGATCGCTCGAGCAGCCAGTCCATTGCCGCATAGAGTGCATCGGAACTGGCGCCCTCGACGTGCAGCTCTTCGGCAAGCGTCGACTGCCCCAGCGTTCGGCTGGTAAAGAGTTTGGAACCCGCCTCGATAATGCGCTGCGCGATCATCGCGAGGATCAGGTCACGCTCCTTACCCGGTTTGCGATCGATCAGCTTGGCCAGTTCGAGGCGTTTGATCATCGCCAAGACCGATTCCACGTGCCCGTGCGGCAGCGACCGCTCGATTCTAAATTGGTCCTGCGCTTTGACGTACTGCTCCCCAGCGAGCGAGCCTCGGATCAACTCGATGCAATCGTCGGGCAGATGGGACAGATTTGCGATGGTTCGTTTTTTGACTTTGCCGTCTTCTCGGTACGACTGCATGAGCAGATTGGCGACGTCCGAGCTGTTCGCAGACGGCAAGCCTTACTTGATCCTCTATCACCTGATGTACTGGGCGGACGACCATCGCTTCTGTCCGATGTGCTCGCTCTGGATCGACGGATTTAACGGTATCGCGCCGCACGTAACGCAGCGGGCAAACTTCGTCATCGCGTCGCGCGCGCCGATCGATAGACTCCAAGCGTGGGGCGCCCACCGCGAGTGGCATCGCCTGCGGCTGCTGTCGGACGATGGCCCCGCGTTCGCGCGTGCCATCGACGCCGAAGATGCCGACGGCAGGCCGGATTCGACGATCGTCGTCTTCGCAAAGGACGGCGACACGATACGCCACGTCTACACGGCCCATCCGATGCTCGAGGACCGCGAGCGCGGAATCGACTTGCTCTGTCCCGTTTGGCATCTTTTCGATCTCATGCCATGCGGCCGCGGCGACTGGTATGGTTCCAATGAGGGTTTCGACGCCTCGCTACGGCCGCTGGCAGCCAAAGCATGAAGACGATACACCGCGTTTGCGCTATCAAGGAGTGTCATGAGTAAGCACAAAGTCGGAACAAATGATCAAGCGGCAGCTGGTGCCGCCACCGCAGCGATACCAGAGGTTGTCGATCGGAAGACTTGGCAAGCGCAGATCGATGCTCTTCGGATCATTGAGAAGGCACATACTCGCGAGGGCGATGCGATCGCCGCAGCTCGAAGGCGCCTACCAATGGTCGAGGTCGACGCCGCCGCTAGTCTCATCGGCGCAAACGGACGCATTACGCTGCTAGACGCTTTCGAGGGGCGTCAGCAGTTGATCGCCTACTATCACATGTGGTTCACGGGTGAACCGGCCGAAGAACAGTGCGAGGGGTGTACATTTTGCAATGGGCAAGTCCGCGAGTTATCGTACCTGAACGCGCGCGACATCACGTACGCGACCTTCTGCTGGGGTCCGTACGACGAGAGCGTTCGTTACCGTGACTTCATGGGTTGGGACGTGCCGTGGTATTCGGTAGCAGACTCCGCTGACGTCTTGCGTGCGGGCCGCGAGCTTAACAAGTTCATGCTCGTATTTTACCTCAGGCACCGCGATCGGGTATTCGAAACGTACTGGACACGAGGCCGCGGCGTCGAAGGCATGGCTCCGACCTTAGCATTATACGATATGGCCGTGTACGGGCGGCAAGAGGGCTGGGAAGACTCTCCCGCCGGCTGGCCCAAACCATTGGAAACTGACAGCTCGTGGCGCACAAACGGACGTCCTACTGCTCAATGGCCTCGCCTCGAGGCGGGACGTTCGGACGACTTAGGGCCCACACAGCGCTGATCGATTCCGTTCGGGCTAACGATTCCAGAGGTGTCATGCAACAAACGAACCTTACGAACGAATCCGCGGAGCCGCGCATAACGCAGCGCGCACACTTCGTCATCGCATCACACGTGCCGATCGGATACATTACAAGCTTGGGGCGCCCACCGCGAGCGGCATCGCAAGCGGTTGCTTTCGGACGATGGTGCGGCGTTCGCGCGTGCAGTCGACGCCGAAGACGACGACCCGGATTCAACAATCGCGGGCTACTCACCTCGGCGGCCGTGCTCAAATTAAATGCAAAAACCTGCTCACATTACGTGATACTGGGCGAGTGCGTCTCGACTTCTGCGCCTTCGCACGCTTCATCGGCCGGGCACCGCATCCGGCCGAAGCGGAAACCGTCGCGCTCTACGTCACCGACCTTGCGCGCCGCGGCCGCGCGCCCGCGACGATCGCGCGCCGGCTGGTGTCGATCGCGGTCTATCACCGCGCGGCCGGACACGCGAGCCCGACCGAGCACGGGGTCGTGTGCGCTGTCGTGAGCGGTTTGCGCCGGCAACTCGGCGTGGCGCAGCAGCAAAAGACGGCGCTCGAAATTGACCCACTGCGCGTTGTGCTCGCACAGATCCCCCGCGACGCGCGCGGGTTACGTGACCGAGCTCTTCTCCTGATTGGCTGGGCGGCGGCGCTACGGCGCTCCGAACTCGCTGCGCTCGGCGCGAGCGACCTGCGGTTCGAGCCGGACGGTCTTCTTATCGAGCTGCGCCGGTCAAAGACCGATCAGCAAGCTGCCGGGGAGGTCGTCGCCGTTCCGTTTGGCGTGGAGATGGAGACG
>Ga0182013_10008194_pt1 | contig 11317 bp, 11 predicted proteins | sample 612S2MmetaG_FD_120487 | JGI IMG/M metagenome (GOLD analysis project Ga0182013, IMG submission 120487) | Permafrost microbial communities from Stordalen Mire, Sweden - 612S2M metaG | ecosystem: Environmental > Terrestrial > Soil > Wetlands > Permafrost | place: Sweden: Stordalen | collected...
AAACGATCCACCATTCCATAAGCAGAGGTTAGCTGTCTGCGATCAGCGCGCGAGCGAACTCCACGGCGTCAAAGGGCCGCAGGTCCTCGACACTCTCGCCGACGCCGACCAGCTTTACGGGGATCCCGAGTTCCTGGGCGATCGCGATCGCGATGCCGCCGCGCGCGGTGCCGTCGAGCTTGGTCAGGATCACGCCGGAAACCTCCGTCACCGAGGCAAACTCGCGTGCCTGACGCAGCCCGTTCTGGCCGGTTGTGGCATCGATCGTCAGGAGCGTCTCGTGCGGTGCGTCGGGAAGCTGGCGGGCGACGACGTCGCGAATCTTGCCGAGCTCTGCCATCAGGTCCTCACGCGTGTGCAGGCGCCCGGCGGTGTCGATCACCAGCACGTCGAACTCGTCACTGCGCGCCCGGGCCACGGCGTCGAAGGCCACCGAACCCGGGTCGGCGCCGTCAGCGCCGGTGACGATCGCGCAGCCGGCCCTCTCGGCCCAGCCTTCCAGCTGCTCGCGCGCGGCTGCGCGGAAGGTGTCGGCGGCCGCGAGCAGCACGCGCGAGCCGGCCTCGCGCTGCAGGTGCCAGGCGAGCTTGCCCGCGCTGGTCGTCTTGCCAGTGCCGTTGACGCCGACGTTCATGATCACTGTCGGGCGCTCACGCAGGTCGATCCGCGGCTCGCCGACGTCGGCCGCCTGCGCGAGCAGTTCGACCAGACGCTCAGTCAGCTGCTGGCCGTCCTTCCCGGCCGCTTCGGCCTCCAGCTCACCGACGATCCGGGCCGTCGCCGGCGCGCCGACGTCGGCCATGATCAGCGCCTCCTCGAGCCGTTCCCAGGCTGCCGCGTCGAGCTCGCCCTGGAAGGTCGCCTGGATCTCGCTGCCGAGCGCCTCGCGCGTGCGAGCCATCCCCTCGCGCAGACGCGAGAACAGCCCACGGCGTTCTCGCTTCTGGTCGCCCGAAGCCGTCAGCGGCTCGGCGGTGATCAGCAGCTCGCTCCAGTCGCGCGGCACGGGCGGCGGCCGCTCAGGCCGCGTCGGCGAGCTGCGGCTGCTCGCGCGGTAGGCGGCGCGAGACGACCTTCGATACGCCGTCGCGGCCCATCGAGACGCCGTAGAGCGAGTCCGCGGCCTCCATCGTGCGCTTCTGGTGCGTGATCACGATGAACTGCGCGCTGTTGCTGTGGCGTCCGAGCAGTTCGATGAAACGGTCGAGGTTGATGTCGTCGAGTGCGGCCTCGACCTCATCGAGGATGTAGAACGGGCAGGGGCGCGCGAGAAAGACCGCGAACAGAAAAGCCAGGGCGGTCATCGACTTCTCGCCACCCGACAGCAGCGAAAGTCGTCGCGGCGACTTGCCGGCGGGGACGATCTCGATCTCGACGCCCGGGAGCTCGCGCTCGGCCTCCTGAGTGTGCTCCTCCTCTGCTTCGGCGGCCAGCTCGCCGGGGTCCTCGCGATCGGCGCTCTCGCCGCCGAGCACCGGCCGCATCGGCTGCTCGGGCTCGACGAGCCGCAGCCGGCCCGAGCCGCCCGGGAACAGCTCGCCGGCGATCTGCTCGAAGTTGCGCGCGGCGCCTTCAAAGGTCTCCGCGAAGCGCTGATCGATCTGGCGGTCGGTCTCGCGAATCAGCGAGCGCAGCTCGCGCATCGCGGCCTCGAGGTCCTCGCGCTGGGACTCGAGCTCCTCGACGTACGCCACCGCCTCGGCGTACTCCTGCTTGGCCAACGGGTTGACTGGACCGAGTTTCTCGCGCCGGCGCTGCAGTCGCTCGATTCGCTCGCGCAGCTCCTCGCCCTGCTCCTCGCTCAGGGGCCCGTCGGGCTCGGGGATCTCGTCAAGGCCCATCCGCTCAGCGACGCCCGCAAGCTCGGCCTGCGCGTCGGCGAGCTGGTCGCGCGCTCGCTGGGCGGCGACCTGGGCGCGCGTGACGTGCTCGCCGCACTCGCGAAGCGCGGCCTGCAGCTGTGACTCGCGCGCGGCGCAGCGGGCGAGCTCGCCGGCGGCGCCCTCGCCGGCCTGCCGGTCGGCGGCGACCTCCTGTTCGGCGGCCGAGACGAGGCTGCGCGCGGCGGCGCACGTTGTCTCGATCGCGCTGCACAGGGCGCTCGCGCGCGGCACGAGCTCGACGTCGCGTGCGTGGCGCAGGCGCATCCGCTCGATCCGTGCCTGTTGCGCGGCCTGCTCGGCGGCCGCGGACTCGAGCCGCCGTCGCTCGGCGGCGAGCTCACCCTCGATCTGGGCGCGGCGCACGGCGAGCGGCCCGGCGCCCGGCTGATCACGGCGCTGCTCGATCGTCTGGCGCGTACGGCGCAGCGACTCCCTGGCCTCGGCGACCCTGCCGGCAGCGGCGCGCAGCTCGGCGTCGCTCTCGACACGGCGTTCGTCGGCGAGCACCAGCGCCGCGCTGACGCGCTCACAGGCGGCGCGCGCAGAGTTCTCCTGCCGAGCCGCCTCCTGCGAGGCGGCGATCAGCCGCTCGCGCTCGGTGCGGCGCGCGAGGATCTGCTCCGAACCGCCGCGCGGATTCTGGCTCAGCTCGCCGAGGCGCCCGTCCCAGCGGCGCCCGTCGGCGGTCACCGCGATGCCGCGGAAGTCGGCGCCGACGTCCTCAATCCGGTCAACGAGCCAGACGCCCGACAGCAGGGCGCGTGCGATCGCGAGCGCCTCGTCGGGGCCGTCCACGAGCTCGCCGATCGCCCGCGCCGCCGGGTTCGGCGGCTCGCCGCTCTCTGCCGCCGCGGCGGCGCCGAGGACAAGTGCCCGTCCGCCTTCGCCGCCGGAGCCGTCGATCAGCGAAGCGGCATCCGCGCGGTCGCTGGCGAGCAGCGCGTCAAGGCGCCCGCCGAGCGCGGCGGCGAGCGCGCTCTCGAGTCCGGCCTCGATCGTCAGCCGGTCCGCCAGCGAGTCGCGGCCGGCGCGCGCCGCGAGTCGTGAGCGCGCCCGCAGGAACTCGTTCACTGCGGCTAGTTCGGCTCCAATCGTCGCGGCCTGCGCGCGGCAGCGCGCCGCCTCTCGCTCGGCGCGCGCGAGGTCGGCACGGAGCGCCTCGGCGGTCGAATCGATCTCCTCGCGGGAGGCCTGCGCCGCGGCGTGGGCCGCCGCCAGGCGCTCTTGCGCCGCGATGCCCGACTGCTCCTGCTCACGAAGGTCCGCCAGTTCGTTCTCGAGCTCGAGTTCACGCTCGGCGTGCAGCGCGGCCAGTTCGCGCTCGAGCTCGCCCACGCGCTCGGCGCCAGGTGCCCGTTCGGCGGGTGTCGCATCGGCTGCCGCCGCGAGTTCGTTCTCCAGGCGCAGTGCGCGGCGGCCGACGGTCTCGGCGCTCACGCGCGCCTGCTCGAGGCGCAGTTCGAGGCGCTCGAGCGAGGCGCGAGCACGCACCGTCCGCGATGAGAGCTCCTCCATTCGTGCGGTGCGGCGAGCAAGCGTCTGCTCCGCAGCGGTGCGCTCAGCGATGACGGCGGCGAGCTCGCGCTCGATCTCCGTGCGCTGGGTGAGCGCTGCCGAAGCGTCGCGCTCGGCCCCGGCAACGAGCTCACGTCGCCCTCGCAGCGTGTCGCGGCCGAGCTCCAGACGCGCCTGGAGGGTCTGCAGCTCGAGCCGTTCGTGTAACTCCGCAGCTTCGGACTGGCGGCGCAGCGGCCGCAGGCGGGAACGTGCCTCACGCTCGATGTCGAGCGCGCGATCGAGGTTCTGCTGCGTTCGCTCGAGCTTGAGCTGCGCACGGCGGCGCCGCGCGCGATGCTTGCCCAGTCCCGCCGCCTCCTCGATCAGCAAGCGCCGGTCGCGCGGCTTGCTGGTCACGATCGCCCCGACGCGTCCCTGCGAGATGACCGTATGGCTCTCGCGCCCGAGCCCGGTGTCGGAGAGCAGCTCAAGGACGTCGGCCAGGCGGCAGCGCGCTCCGTTGAGCAGGTAGCCGCCCTCGCCGCTGCGCTCCAGCCGGCGGACGATCGAGATCTCGCTGAGCGGCAGATCGATCTCGCCGTCGGAGTTGTCGAGCACGATCTCAACTTCCGCGGCTGCGCGGGGCTGCACGCCGGCGCCGCCGCCGAAGATCACGTCCTGCATCGAGTGGCCGCGGACCGCGGAGGGCGATTGCTCGCCCATCACCCAAAGCACCGCGTCGGTGACATTCGACTTGCCGGACCCGTTCGGGCCGACGACGACGCTGACCCCGGGTCCGAACTCGAGCGACGTGCGCTCGGCAAAGGACTTGAAGCCCGTCAGGGTCATCGACCGCAGGTACATCTCAGTCGTCCTCACCCTCGAGCTCGTGGACAGCGGCCTCCGCGGCGCGCTGCTCGGCGTGCTTCTTGGAGTGCCCGGTGCCGCTCCCCAGCGAACGGCCCCCGACCGTCGCGCTGACGGTGTAGGTGCGCGCGTGCGCCGGCCCCTGTTCCTCGGTCACCGTGTACTCCACGAGCTCACCGCGGCGGGCGAGCAGCTCCTGGAGCGTCGACTTGAAGTCCGCGGGATTCGCGAGTGCCGCCTCGACCTCGGGTTCGAAGGCCTCGACGACGGCCTCGGCGGTTCGCTCGTAGCCGTAGTGCAGGTAGCAGGCACCGATCGCGGCCTCCGTCACGGACGCCAGCACCCTGGTCGTCAACAGTGACTGCATCGCACCGGCACGCTCCGCCGGCGCGGCGGCGGTCAGCCGGTCGGCCAGGTCGAGGCGGCGGGCGACCTCGCGGCAGGCGGTCCCGGAGACCGCGCGGGCTCGGATTTTTGTCAGCCGCCCGGCGCCGTAGCGGTCGGCGGTCAGCCGCGGGTAGATGTATGAGGTCACCGCGAGGGACAGGACGCTGTCACCGAGAAATGCGAGCCGGTCGTACGATTCGCCGCGTCGATGGCTCCACGAGGAGTGCGTGAACACCTGGCTCGCCAGCGGCTCGGGCAGCCCGTCGAGCAGCTCCGCGAGGAGCATCAGGCGCCCGCATCGGCGACTCCGCGGTGCGCGAGCACGAAGTCGACCGCCTGACCGACGGTCAGCGTCTGCGCCGCCTGCTCGTCGGACATCGAAACGCCGTAGGTGTCCTCCAGCTCTTGGACGAGCGTGTAGAGGTCGAGCGAGTCGGCCTCGAGGTCCTCCTTGAAGCGTGTCGCCTCGACGATCGTCGCGGGGTCGACGTCGAGTTCGTCAGCGAGGTGCTCGCGGATCAGCGCGAGCACGGCCGCGCGGTCGTCGGTCAACGCGGCACCGGGGCCGCGCGGCCTGTCGTCGGATCGACGCTCATGATCGGCCGGGGACGCTAACGCCCTGCGCGGACACCGGCGCGGAGCGCAGCGCCCCCGCGCGCTCCAGTGCGGCGTGGGTGCGCTCGACGATGCCCTCGCGCGCGCCGCGGTCGGCGCGGATGATCGCCTGCGCGAAGCCGCGCCGCGTGAATCGGCCGTGCGGCACGACGCCCAGGCGCCGCAGCCCCAGCAGATACGCGCCCCCCTCGCCTTCGGGATCGATCTCGTCACGAAAGCCCCGCAACGCAGGACGCAGCAGCGCGCCGCCGAGCTTGCCGCGCGCCGAGGAGGCCGCCGCATCACGGATCGCCCCGAGCATCATCTGCGAGACGCCCTCGAGCAGCTTGAGCGAGATGTTCCCCGTCAGGCCATCGGTCACGATCACGTCCGCGATGCCGCTGACCAGATCGTCCCCCTCGACGTTGCCGACGAAGACGAGGTCTTCGGTGTCGGCCATCCGGAGCGCGAGCTCGGCATTGACCTCTTTGACGAGCGAACCGCCGCGGGCCGACTCCTCGCCGTTGGAGAGCAGGCCGATCCGCGGGCGCTCCACGCCGAGGATCGTGCTCGCGAGCGCGGCGCCCATGTAGGCGAACTGGACGATGTGCTCGCGGCGGGCGTCGGCATTGGCCCCGACGTCGAGCAGCGTCACGGGCTTGCCGGGCACGGGAATCGGGATCGCAAGCGCTGGCCGATATACGCCGCGTTCGCGTCGGATCGTGAAAGTCCCGGAAGCCAGGGCCGCGCCGGTTCCCCCCGCGCAGACCAGAGCCTGAGCGCGGCCATCGGCGACCGCCTTCGTGGCCTGGTTGATCGACGCCTGCGGCGCCGCGCGCACCGCCGCGACGGGGTCCTGTGCCTTCGCGACCGAGAGCGGGGCGTCGACGACCTCGACGCCATCCGGCATCGCGCCGATCTCTGCCGCCGGACCGAAGAGCAGGCTGCGCACGCCTTGCTCGGCCGCGAGCGCTGCGCCCGCGGCGACCTCCGCGGCTCCAAGGTCAGCGCCGTTGCAGTCGACCGCCACGACGAACTGGTCGCCGGCAGCGCCTGCTCCGCTCACCGCGGGCTAGTCGTGGTCGTGGTCGTGGTCGTGAGCAGCGTGCTGCTCAACGACGACGCGACCTGAGTACGTTCCGCAGACCGGGCACACGCGGTGCGGCCGGCGCGGGCTGTGGCACTGCGGGCAGCTGTTGACCGCGGGCGCCGTCAGCTTGTGCTGGGCGCGCCGCTTGGCCGTGCGCGAGTGCGACTGCTTTTTCTTCGGTACCGCCATGGTGCTCAGGGCAGGGTAACAGGGCCCAGCTAGTCCAGCCGCAGCTCGCTGAGCTTGGCCCAGCGCGGATCGGGGTGGCTCTCGTGGTGGTGGTCGGGCGGCGCCTGGTTCAAATCGATGGCGCAGACCGGACACAGGCCCGCGCAGTCGTCGCGGCAGACGATCTGTGCAGGGAGCGCGAGGACCAGCGCGTCGTGCGCCCAGGCCGCGACATCGAGCTGCTCGTCATCGACGTAGGGGCTGTCGAGCTCATCGCCGCCGCCCGGGCGCTCGACCTCGCGTGCCTCGACCGCGACGGCGCGATCGGCCTGCTTCAGGCACCGCATGCACTCGCCGATGACGTGCGTTTCGAAGTCCATGAGCAACGCATAGCCGCCGCCCGTCATCCGCGAGACCGACAGCTGCACGGTCACCGGATTCGGCGCGAACTCGTAGACCTCGCCGCTCAGGTCGACGGGGTCCAGGGGCACCGCGAGCTCGATGCGCCGCCCCTCGCCGGAGGTGAGTCGCAGCGTCCGCAGGTCATATTCGTGCGCCAGCGGAGCCATCGATTTCACAGTAGCGACGGCTAATCGCCGAGCAGGCGGCGAACCACCTTGCCGGTCTCGTTGCGCGGCAGGCTCGCGAGGAAGCGCACCTCCCGTGGAACCTTGAAACGTGCGAGGTTCGCGCGCACGTGCTCCTGCACCGCGCTTTCGTCGAGCGCCCCGGGTGTGCGCAGCACGACGTAGGCGGCGAGCCGCTGGCCGAACTCCTCGTCCTGCACGCCGACCACGGCCACGTCGAGCACGTCGGGGTGCGCGGCAATCAGGTCCTCGACCTCTCGCGGGAAGACGTTCTCGCCGCCGGAGACGATCATCTCGTCGTCGCGGCCGTCGACGAACAGCCGGCCCGCGCCGTCGAAGTGGCCGACGTCGCCGGTGCTCATCAGACCGTCGAGGACCTGCTTGCCGCCGCCGCCGGTGTAGCCCTCGAACTGCAACGGGTTGCCGACGAAGATCCGGCCGGTGCGCCCGCGCGGTACCGGGCGGCCGTCCTCGTCGAGCAGGCGCACGGCCGTGCCGACCGGCGGCGTGCCGGCCGTGCCGGGCGCCGCGCGCAGCTGGCGCGGCGTGGCGATCGTCGCCCACGCGACCTCCGTCGAGCCGTAGAGGTTGTAGAGCACGTCGCCGAACTCGTCCATCGCGCGCGTCGCGAGCTCGCCCGGCAGCGCCGAGCCGCTCGCGGCGATTACGCGCAGCGACGAAAGGTCGAGTGCCTCGCGCTCGCCGGCCGGGAGCTCGAGCATCCGCTGGAGCATCACGGGCACGATCACCAGCGCACTCGCGCGATTATCGGCCACGTCGCGCAGCGTCGCCAGGGGGTCAAACCGACGGCGCATCACAAGCGTCGAGCGCAGCGCGAGGCCGAGCGTCAGGTGCGCCAGCCCCCAGGAGTGGAACATCGGTGCCGCGATCACGGTCCGCTCGCCGGCGCGCAGCGGGATCCGCGAGATGACTGCCGCGACGGCGCCGAGCGCCCGCGCGGGCGCCGCACGGCGCGCTCCCTTCGGCGTTCCAGTGGTGCCGCTCGTGAGTACCGTCGTGCGGCCCGGCGCCGGCGGCGGCGAGAGCGGCGCAAGCGCACGGCCCCGGGCGATCAGCGCCTCGAGCGAGTCGCCCGCGCCGCCGTCGGTGAAGTAGCGCGGGATCCCGGGCGCGGCGTCCGCGAGGTGCTCGAATTCGGCGTCGCAGAGGATCGCGACCGCGCCCTCGCGCTCGACGACGTCGGCGAGCTGCGGCGCCGCGAAACCGGTGTTGAGCAGCAGCAGCCCCGCGCCGGCGCGGCCGGCTGCCGTCGCGGCGAGCACGAAGCCGCGTCCGTTGCGGGCGAGCAGTGCGACGTCGTCGCCGGGCTCGATGCCGTCGGCCACCAGTGCGCGCGCGATCAGCTCGGCGCGCTCGTTGACCTCGCCGAATGTCAGGGCCCCGCGCTCGTCCACCAGCGCGATCGCATCCGGCGAACGTGCCGCTGCCGACGCGTAGCCGCCGGCGAGCGTCGCACCCCAGCGGCGCAGTTCCAGCAGCGCGCGGGCCGCGCGCAACGGAGACTCGAGTTCTAGGACACCCGAGGTCGCGAGCGTCGCGGCCGTGTGGACCGCGTCGTCAAGCCGCGCCCGGACGGGCGGGCCGTCAGTCGCCCTGGTCGGCGTCGTCGTGGCCCTGCAGTCGCTCGCGTCCGCGCTGCACGGCGGAGATGAACTTCGAAAGGTTGACCTCGAGGGTCTTGAGGATCTCGTCCGCGTAGTCCTCGGCGCCGAGGCGAATCTCCCGCTCGCGGGCCCGCGCGTCCTCGACGATGTCCTCGGCGGCGCGTTCGGCCTGCTTGGTGACCTCCTCTTGGCCCACAAGCTGCTCTTGGCGCTCGCGGGCGTCGCGGATGATCCGCTCGGCCTCCTTCTTGGCCTCGGCGAGCATCTCCTGACGCTCCTTGACGATCCAGCGCGCCTGCTTGATCTCCTCGGGGATCGTCGCCCGCATCTGGTCGAGGATGTCGTAGATTTCCTCCTTGTCGACACGCACCGTGTCGGTCATCGGGACCGACTTCGCGTTGTGGACAAGGTCGTCGAGCTTGTCGATGAGAACTAGGACGTCCATTTAAGATTTCACCTGTTCGGGGCCGCTTGCGAAGCGCCCAGTCTTACACCCTTGCACGATCCGTAGCATTCGTCACCGCTGGAGCGCCTCCTGCAAGCGCTCGGCAACCTCGAGTGGGACCAGGTCGTCGACCTTGGCGCCGAACGTCGCGAGCTCCTTCACGCCGCTCGATGACAGGAAGCTGTATTGCGCTCCCGCCATCAGGTAGACCGACTCGATTCCGGGGTCCTGGCGGCGGTTGAGCTGGTTCATCTCGAGCTCGTACTCGAAGTCCGAGATCGCTCGTAGGCCCTTGACGATCGCTTTCGCGCCGACCGAACGCGCGAAGTCGACGAGCAGGGTCGAGAACGGCTCGACGCGGACATTGTCGAGATCGGCGAGCGCACGCTCGATGAAACCGACGCGGTCCTCGATCCCAAACAGGGCGTCCCTCTTGCGCACCGAGCGGTTGACGACCGCGACGACGACCTCGTCGTAGAGCGCGGCCGTGCGGCGGATCACGTCGAGGTGCCCGTTGGTGATCGGGTCATAGCTGCCGGGGCAGACTGCGACAAGCGGCTCTGTTCGCTTCATTGGATTTCGTTGATTTTGACGATCGTGTCCCCGTAGCGCCTTCGGCGCAGCTCCTCGCCCGGAATCTCGAGCTCGTCGCGGTGGCCGAACTCTGCCACCAGGCGCGCGCCGGGCGCCAGCACAGGCACCAGGAGGGCCGGCAGGCGCGCCGCCCAAGCCCCAGCTTCGCGGTACGGAGGGTCTATGAACACGAGATCGTATGTGTCTCCGCTCTTCGCTGCGGCCTCGAGTGCGTTGGCGGCGTCTCGGCGCACCAGCCGGGCCACGTCCGGACCGAGCCCGAGTGCCTTCAGATTCTCCGCGATGGCATCGGCGGCGCCCCGCTCGTTCTCAACGAACACGGCATGCTCGGCGCCGCGCGAGAGCGCCTCGATGCCGAGCGCCCCGCTTCCGGCGAACAGGTCAAGCACCCGCCCGCCCGGTGATTCAAGCATCGAGAAGAGCGCCTCGCGGACGCGGTCGGACGTCGGCCGCGTCGCGCGCCCGGGTGCGGCCGTCAACGTGCGGCCGCCGAGGGTGCCGGCGATTACGCGCAAAGGGACAGTCCAGACGTCCGATCCCCGGTCTCACGCTGCGCTTCGCAAAGGCGGGCGGTTCAGACGAAGGCCGCGACGCTTTCGATCTTGACAGTGATCAGTGGCAGCGTGTCGGCCTCCGGCGTTTCCGCGGCGTTCGCGGGCAGCCAAACTCAAGCGCCGCCCACACGTTCGAATCTGACGCTTAGGTGAATGGTTTTCCCGCCGGACTCGACCGTGTCATCGGGGTTCAGGAGAGGCCCCTTCGGCCCCCCTACCGCCGAGATCGTGACGCTCCCCGGCAAGGTGAAGTGAATTTCGCGATGGGCGTAGGACCATTGGCCGCCCACGGTGTCTTTTTCGGCGATCCACGTACCGTCCGCCAGCAGTTCGACGTCGTTCGATTCTCCGCCCGGCGCCCCGAACTCGCCGATCGTCAGCCGCCACACGCCGAGCTCCAGCTTGGATTCACCGGGCACGACCACCGTGAGGCGCCGGCGGGTCACTCCCCCGGGCCCGCGGGCCGAGAGCGTAAGCGTCAGGCGCTCCACGCGTTCCGAGGTGTTCGCCGGAATCCAGATCTCGTGCACCCGGGCGTGCGCCGAGCACCGTCCGGTCCATTCGACGCCGACCACGGAGCCCGGTCCATCGATCGTGCAGATGGTCGCGCCGCGCACCTGGACCTTGAGCTTGGCCACGCCGGCCGCTTCGGTCAGCGGCGATCCGGTCAGCGCGAAGTGCTTGATCACCGGCTTGTGGGTTGCCGCCGCGGCGCTCGCCGGGACGGCCGCGCAGGCAAGGACCACGACGCCAAATGCAACTCGCAGACCTAACCGGTCGATGCGCCCCATCTCACCTGCCCCCCTCTTCCCAAACGGGAGATATGGCTGCGTGGCATCGGGTCACCCGTTGCCCGCACGTTCGAGTCTGATCGAGACTTGAAGAATTTCGCTGCCGGTGTCGATCTCCTGATCGGAGTTCGTGAGCGGCCCCTTCGCCCCTCCTACCGCCGAAATCGCCACGTTTCCCGGGAAGCTGAGGTGGATTTCGTGGTGGGCGTAGGACCAAACGCCGGTTACTTTGCCG
>Ga0182013_10008197_pt1 | contig 11315 bp, 8 predicted proteins | sample 612S2MmetaG_FD_120487 | JGI IMG/M metagenome (GOLD analysis project Ga0182013, IMG submission 120487) | Permafrost microbial communities from Stordalen Mire, Sweden - 612S2M metaG | ecosystem: Environmental > Terrestrial > Soil > Wetlands > Permafrost | place: Sweden: Stordalen | collected...
AGGATGATCTTGCCGTAGCGGATCTTGGTGGCGTCGAAGTCGTCCTTGCCGATGCCGCAGCCCAGCGCGGTAATCATGGCGCGGATTTCCTCGTGGCCCAGCATCTTGTCGTAGCGGGCCTTCTCCACGTTGAGGATCTTGCCTTTGAGGGGCAGAATGGCCTGGAAGCGGCGATCGCGGCCCTGCTTGGCCGTACCGCCTGCGCTTTCGCCCTCCACCAGATAGAGTTCGCAGCGCTCGGGGTTGCGCTCGCTGCAGTCGGCCAGCTTGCCGGGCAGGCCGCCGCCGTCCAATGCGCCCTTGCGGCGGGTCAGGTCGCGGGCCTTGCGGGCAGCCTCGCGGGCGCGCGCCGCCTCGATGGCCTTGTTGATGATGCGCTTGGCGATAGGAGGATTCTGCTCGAGGAACGCGCCCAGCCGCTCGTTGACAAAGGCCTGCACCGTGCCGGCGATGTCGGAGTTGAGCTTGCCCTTGGTCTGGCCCTCGAACTGCGGCTGCGACAGCTTTACGCTGACCACGGCCACCAGGCCCTCGCGCACGTCGTCGCCGCTCAGGTTCTCCTTCATGTCTTTGAAGAGGCCGAGCGACTGGCCGATGGCGTTGATGGTGCGGGTAAGGGAGGTGCGGAAGCCGGAGAGATGCGAGCCTCCGTCCACCGTATTGATGTTGTTGGCGAAGCTGAAGACGGTCTCGGAGTAGCTGTCGTTGTACTGCAGGGCAATCTCGATCTCGACGTTATCGCGCGCGGCCTCCATGACGATCGGCTTCTCATGCAGCACCTGCTTGCCGCGATTCAGATGCTTGACGAACTCGGCGATGCCGCCCGCGTACTTGAATTCAGCGCGCCTTGCTTCGCCGGTCTTGGGGTCGGCCGTGCGCTCGTCGGTGAGCGTGATCTCCAGGCCCTTGTTGAGGAAGGCCATCTCGCGCAGCCGCTGGGCCAGCGTGTCATAGTTGAACTCGGTCGCGGTCATGATGCTCTTGTCGGGCAGGAAGTGAACTTTGGTACCGCGCCTCTTGCTGGTTCCCGCCTGGCGCAGATCGCTGGTGGGGAGCCCGCAGCTGAAGTCCATCTCCCAGGTGTGGCCGTCGCGCCAGATCTCGACGTTAAACTCCTGCGAGAGCGCATTGACGCAGCTCACACCCACCCCGTGCAGGCCGCCGCTGACCTTATAGGTGGAGGCGTCGAACTTGCCGCCGGCGTGCAGCTTGGTCAGAACCACCTGTACGGCGGGCATCATCTGGCCGTTGGGCAGCGCCATCATGTCCACCGGAATGCCGCGGCCATCGTCGGTCACCGTGACCGAATTGTCCACGTGAATGACGACATCGATCTTCTTGCAGTAGCCTGCCAGGGCCTCGTCCACGGAGTTGTCCACCACCTCATAGACCAGATGGTGCAGCCCCATCTCACCAGTTGAACCGATGTACATGGCCGGCCGCAGGCGCACCGCCTCCAAACCTTCAAGAACCTTGATGTTTTCGCCGGTATAGCTGCCGTTTCCATTGCCGTTTTCGCCGGGAAGAGGGATGCCGCCAGGTACTTCAGTCGCCATAGGATTCCATTCGCAGGATATTCGCTTGTAAGCCCCGTATTGAGAGCGGTTTCCGGGGTGTCTTCCGGGGCTGCATTTTCGGGACTAACCGCTTGAATGACTGGGGCTTTACGCGATGTTTCCTAGCTTCATTTTAACACGCGGGGACGATGCCTGCCGGTGGTGGAAAACCGATGCCGAAGCCTCCATTTGAGGGCCATTAAGCCTGATTCGCGCCTGTTCTTAGGAAGCAAAAATCTGCCATGGACGATTTGCCAGCCAGCCAAGAGCCGGCAACTGCTGCCGGGCGTCAAGACACAGGGAATCATGGAGTTGTTGGCCGAAAGGAAAAAAGGGATTTTATGAGCCACTTGCAAAATTACTTTCAGGCTTCGATATGCGTCAAGGCACGACTTCAGTCGTGGCGCCAATGGCCCCATCTGGATTCCTGCTTTAGCCGCTGCGGAATTGCAAATAGCTGAAAATAAAAGACGCTAGGGCTAAAGCCCATCATCTTTTTGCTGATCTTCCGGCACGACTAAAGTCGTGCCCTGACACTTCTTGCGATTCCTATGGAATTTTGCAAGTGGCTCTTATTACAGTAGTAATCTCGCTCTGCCCACTGCCCGCTGCAAACGAACTGCCCGCGCCGTTCTGCGTACCAGGGTATTCCTGCGAATAGAGCGTATCTGATCCGCCCGCCAACCAGACTAGCTGGAAGAGGTGGTAATGACCCAAAAGTTTTAGGGAGCAAGGCCCCATTCTTGTTGAGCGGCGGGTGATTTGGGGCTATTCTGAGATTGTTCGGAATAGAGTGAGGGCGGAAGTGTCTTCGCAGCTTACAATGTCGCTGATGAGCACGCTCGAGGTTCTTCTTTGGGTGGCGCTCGCCCTTCTGTTCTGGAAGAAGAAACTGCGCCGGCGCTTTCCGGCTATGGGTAGCTACCTGGCATTGCGCCTTACTGCGACTCCTGTGCTGCTGGTTTTTATGCTGGATGGGAGTCTCCTGGGATCCAAACAGACCACCATCGCCGTCTACTTCTTTCTGTATTGGGCGGTTTACATAGCCAGCGCCGTGCTGGTGTACTTCGTATGCCTGGAGGTCTTCCGCTCTGCGCTATCGTCGCTGCCGGGGTTGATGAAACTTGGAATCGTCGTCTTTCGCTGGGTGGTTTTGGCCTCGTTGATTGCCAGCTTCTCTTCCATCACGTTCTCGCATCAAATCGTCCTCGTCATTCCCGATGCGGCATACAGATTGATGCGCTCGGTGAGCATCCTTGAGCTCTGCCTGTTGGCGTTTCTCTGTATGAGCATGAGCGCGCTGCGCCTTTCGGTCCGCGACCTGGCCTTCGGGATCGCTCTTGGCCTCGGCGTGATCTCCGCTGGCGACTTTGCCCTCGCCGTAGGGTCCCACGCTTCATTGACCGATCCCATGCAGTTCCTCAATGAGGCGATGCTTCTGGCTGTACTGGGCCTCTGGGTTACCCTTGTTGCGCTGCCCGAACCGGCCCGCAAGCCTATGCTGCTTCCGGTAAACTCCACTGTTTACCGCTGGAACGAGATCGCCTCGGCGCTGGGCCATACCGGAACGCAGGTTGCCGTGCGGCAGTCTACCGGCAGTGGTTTGCTCACCGATGTGGAGAGCGTGGTGGACCGGGTTCTCAATAAGAAGCTGGAGGACCGCAAGTCGGAGATATAAACGTCCTGGCCCAATGAATCGAATGCAGAAAAGGGCCGGACCCCATCGGAGTCCGGCCCTTTCAACTGCGCCCTGCACCGGGCGGCGGCTCAAAGATGAGCTGCTTCATCTGCGTGTCGCGCATAAAGAAAGGCCGCGGGGACACAGCGGCCTTTCCAGTGGAATTTGAGTTTCCCTACTCGGTTGCCACAGGTTCGACCGAGGCAAAGCGCCCGCGGTTGCCGTGGTCGGAAAACTTGACCCAGCCCGTGACCTTGGCAAAGAGCGTATCGTCGGAGCCGATGCCCACATTGGCGCCGGGCTTGATACGGGTGCCGCGCTGGCGCATGATGATCGAGCCGCCGCTAACCAGTTCGCCGCCAAAGGCCTTCACGCCCAGTCGCTGCGCATTCGAATCGCGTCCGTTTGTGGAGCTGCCTCCACCCTTTTTATGTGCCATTGCCTTGTTCCCCTTCTCAAAAAGTCGCGCTGCCTGCTAGGCGGCGGTATAGGTTACGCCTTCGGCCTGGATGGCTCGGATGCGCACTTCGGTAAAGTTCTGCCGGTGTCCTTGCAGCTTCTTGTACTGCTTCTTCCGCTTCAGGTGGAAGACCAGAATCTTGTCGCCGCGCCCCTCGCCGAGCACCTCGGCAATGACTTTGGCCGTGGCCGGCTTGACCATCGATCCGGACTCGTCGCCGACCATCAGCACGTCGTTGAATTCAACGGTCTTGTCGGCATTATCCTCGGCAACTACGCTCTCGACCTTGATCACGTCGCCCAGGCCGACCCGGTACTGCTTGCCACCGGTGCGAATCACTGCGTACATAACAAACCCTCCAGCGCTCCGGTCTCAACACGAGGCGCATTCAAAAATCGGATACCCCAAGAAATGGGATAGCATGCTGCATCGGGGCGCATACAGAGAGTCCTGCATCGGGAGGCGGGCCGCGCACACGTTTCCGATTCCAAGCTGTGCGGCCGACAATGCCCCACGCACCCTGAAGAGGGTGCATCGCCAAACTTTACAATTCTAACGGAGAACCGTGATTGCGGTCAATTTGCATTCGCGCCGGGAGGGAGGCCAGACTTCCGGATCGCCATTCGCCAGGCGTTGCGCCATGAGCGATGTGCCATGGGGCCGCTCCTGCCAGAAACGGAGCAGCCCCACGGGCAGGCGAAATGCCGGCTACTTGCCGATCACCAGAATTTGGAAGGAATGCGGAATCATGGGCGCGCGAGGGCCGCGCATCCAGGGCGGGGCAGGTGGCGCCGAACCGCCGGCAGGCGGAGTTGCCTGCGCCGGCGGAGCGGGAGCGGCCGGGACCGGCCCAAACTCGGCGGTAATGCTGAGAATCTGGTTGGTCTTGGTATCCAGGGTAAGCGTCTTTGCCCTCGCCGGCGTGGGAACCGTCTGCTCAACAGAGAAGCTGGTGGGCGAGTTTTCCTTGATCACCGTGAGGGTGCCATCGCCCTGCGAGCTGAAAACCTCCATCGTCACTGGATTGAAGACGGCGCCGTCACACCCGCTGCCTATGGGCAGATCGGTGATGATGTGCCCATCCACTGCCGAGAGGATAATCATGTTCTGCTTGTCGCGGCAGGCGGCGAAGAGAATGTTGTTTTGAGCGTCCAGCGCCAGGCCGGCGCAACCCCCGCCCTTGCTGGAGAGGTCGTACTTGCCCACCATCTTCATCGTGCTGGCGTCGATGACTGCGATGGCAGCTTTGTCCTCGATGTCCACATAGATCTTGCCGTGGCCGTCGGAGGCGGCCTGCTCGGGCGCCCCGCCTATGTCGATGGCGCCCAGAATCGAGCCATCCTTGTCGTCGAGGACGGTGATATTCGGCGTCGCGTGGCTGAGGATATAGAAGTGGTGATTAAAAGTGTCGTTGAGGTAGCCATCCGGATTGCCCTCGACGTCGATCTTCTTCAGAATCGCGAAGGTCTTGGCATCGAACATCGTCACCGGCTTTGAGGTCGCAAATCCGTGCCCCGTTTGGGTGTCGACCGCGCCGCCGTGCGCGCTGGTGCCTGGGATGTCTCCCACCTGGGCCAGCGTATCAAGGTTAAAAACGCCGATGTGCCCGGCGGCGCCGGAGCGGGCAACGTAGAGGCTGCGGCCGTCGGAGTCGGCAGTAACGTAATCGAATCCGCCATCGCCTCCGACCAGTTGAATCCTGAGAACCTTGTATGGACCGTTGTCCTGGGCGTGGGCCATGCCCGCAAGCGAAAGCAGGATGGCAAATGTTGCAACCACAAACGGCTTCAATGACATGGCGTTTTCTCCAATGAGGGGCTTCCCAGGGCCATCCAGCGGCCGGAACTCTTTGAATCGCGGGGCGAGCTGAGCTTCCTCTCGAAAGCAAGCATACACGCCGGACCGTGAAGGAGGAGTGAATGCGGCCACGCCCGCGCCGCCCGCTCCCTTTTCTCGATTCTCGTTCCTTGGATCGTGGCCGCGAACCACATCCGCGGCAGCCTGAGCGGGAGGTTTCCTGCGAATCAGCAGAATGCGTAAAGACAGGGGTCAGGGATCAGGGGGCGGCCCTTGCCCCCTGTTCACTGACCACTGTCCACTATTTACCCACGCGCCGAAACCACATAGAAGAGAATCGCAAAGTAATGCGCCACGCTGCCTGCCAGCACAAACAGATGCCATGTGGCATGGAAGTAACGCAGCCGGTCGAGAGCGAAGAAGACAATCCCCAGCGTGTAGGCCACTCCGCCCGCGCCCAGCCAAAATAACCCGTGCCAGCCGATGGCGTGGACCAGAGGAATGGCCGCAATCACCACGAACCAGCCCTGGAAGAGGTAAACCAGCGCCGAGACCACCTCGAAGCGATCCACGGCGAAGCACTTGAAGACGACACCGGCAGCGGCCAGCGACCATTCGAACCCGAAGATGAACCATCCCAGGCGTCCGCGCAGCGAGATCAGCGCGAACGGCGTATATGTGCCGGCGATCAGCAGGTAGATGGCGGAGTGGTCGAGGATGTGAAAGAGATGCCGCGCCCGCGTCCGCACCAGAGAGTGGTATAGCGTGGAGCAGATGTATACCAGCACGAGGGTGCCGCTGAAGACCGAGCAACTGACTATCAGGCGCGCCGATCCCCGGGTTGAAACGGCGATGAGGTACACGGCGCCGGCCAGCGCCAGGACGGCTCCAATTCCATGCGTGATGGCGTTAGCAAGAATATCGCCTAATTTGTAATGGGTTTGCACAGCTCCATCCTAATCGGCGGCGGCTGTGCGGGGCAGCTTTTAGCCCACCGGCCACAACCTCATCGCGCCGGCCAAAGCACCCTGAGCCCCGGCAGCGTGAATCCCCAGCCCCGTTCCGCTTGCTGGAAAAGGAACACAATCAGCACGCAGAAGAACGGCTCCAGCGGGTTGCGGAAGCGCGATCCGGCGCTGATGAAGTAGTAAATGAAAGGCAGAATAATCACCGCGCAGGCAAATAGCCCAGCCGCCGGCAGTCTGCGGCGCAGCGCAAGCAGCACACCCAGAATGCCGGCTATCGAGCTCAGGCAGTGCCCGGATGACCTGACAACCTCAACCCACAACGGCCCCGTGGTGTGCGGCACGCTGGCCCAGAACATATAGAACCGCAGCGCCACCAGACGCCAGAAGTGTCGAGGATAGGCACGCGCCCACTGCCATGCAAGATCTCCGCGCATCTTCACGTAGGCCAACTCTCCCATCCGTGCATACAGCTTGTGCTCTGGAGCGGCCTCCATCGTCGGCACTGTCGCGCCCCAGGGAAATCCCGTCGAGTCAGGCGCCCACGCCATCGCCGCCTCCGCTCCAAAGTTGCCCCGTGTGGGAATAAACGCATGAAAGACCCGCTCGTTGCGCAAGATCCATGGGGCCGCGACCGCAAGGCAGACCGTCCCAGAGAGAAGCGCCAGAGCCGCGCCGCGCAGCAGGTTCTTCCATCCCCTCAGTCCGGCCAGAAGCCACAGCCCCTCCACCGGCGCCATCAACAGAAGTGTCGGATTGCACATGGAGATCGCGCCCCAGAGGAGCCCGAAGAGTGCCCAATCCCGTGTCCGATGCGTACTTGGAGTCTCCTCGCCGATTCCGCGCATGCGCATCCCCAGCACCAGCACAGCGGCAAACAGCATGGTTGAAAGCGATGTCTCCCATATCCACTTCACGCCGTACTGCATGATCCCTGGATAGAGCGCCCAGATCCACGCCGCCCACAGACCATTGCGCCGCCCCACCACCCGCGCGCCCATCTCATAGACCAATGGGGCCGTCAGCGCCTGGAACAGGCTATCGATGGTCTGAATCATCCATGCGGATAAAGGGGTATAGATCCCGAAGACCTTGAAGACCCCGGCGAGTAACAGCGTGAAGCCCGGAACCATCCAGGTTGTCGGCCCGGTGTAGCCGCTGAAAGGCGAACTGTACCCGTGGCCGGCAGCCAGCGACGCCGCCACCCGGCCCGTCTCCCAGCCGAATTCGAAGTGATTATTGCCGGCCGGCACGCGGTATTGATGCGCAATGCCGATGTACGCAACCCGCACCAGAAACGCGGTCCAGAAAATTGCCCTGGGCGCGCGAAAACTGTTCTCGGCTGGGGGCGCGTCAAGATGGCTCATGAAATCCATTTTAAGAGACGCAGAATGCCCATCCTGGAAGCCTGAGAGTAGGCCGACACATTCTTCCGCGCCAGGATCTCTCCCATTTTGTAGCGGGTTTGCACAGTTCCATCCTAGTCCGTGGCAGCAGCGCGGGGCCGCTTGCTTCCTTCGTTTTAGCCAGCGCGCGCACGCCGCAGCGCCTATAATCAGCCTGTTGTGAAGACCTCATTTTTATCGCGTTTATTTCGATTTGGGCGGGCGGTTGCGTGCGCCGGTCTGGGGCTTGCGCTGGTTCTCACTGCGTTAGCAGCTGGGACGGTTCCCCTTCGCGCCCAGGGCGTCGCGGTGAGCCGTCCGAGTGGAACAGCGCAGGCACATGGCCGGATTCTGTTGGTGCTGCCCTTCGACAACCGCACCGGACAGCCAAGCCTGGAGTGGATTCGCGAGGCGGCGCCGGAGATCCTGAGCAGCCGCTTTGCCTCGGCCGGTTTTGCGCCCATGAGCCGCGAGGACCGGCGCTATGCGCTGGATCATCTGGGGATGCCGCAGGGATTTCATCCATCGCGGGCCACTGCACTCAAGCTGGCCGAGACGCTTGACGCCGACTCGATCGTGGTAGGCAGCTACCTGGTAGACGGCACCGGCATCGTGGCCCAGGCGCAGGTGGTGGATGTGGTGCATCTGCGCATGAGCGAGATGGTGAGCGAGCGCGGCGAAATGCGCGATCTGATCGGCGTCTTCGGCTCGCTGGCGTGGAAGCTGACCCGGCAACTCGATCCCAGCTTCAGCGGCTCCGAAGAGACCTTTGTCGCTGCCGGCGCGGGGCAGCGGCTGGACGCCTTCGAGCAGTACATCCGGGGCATTACAGAGCCCGACCAGCAGGAGCGGCTGCGCCACCTGAAGCTGGCCGTTCAGGAGAGCCCGGATCTGGGGCCGGCCTGGATGGCGCTGGGCCGCGAGGACTACAACAGCCAGCACTACGAGGAGGCCGCTGCGGCCTTCGCCAAGGTGGGGGGCGGCAACTCCGGCCCATTGGAGCCCGACGCGCTAGAGGCCGGTTTCTATCGCGGATTGTCGCTGCTTTTCTCCGGCGACTATCGCAAGGCCGAAGAGGCATTTGATAGCGTGGCGCGCGTTCTGCCGCTGGCCGAGGTCTTGAACAACGAAGGGGTCGCGGTCAGCCGTCAGGGCCGCGACGGGATTGTGTTCTTCGGTCAGGCGGAGACCGCAGATCCCAATGCAGCCGATTATCACTTCAATCTGGCGGTGAGCCTGAAGCGGCAGGGAAAAGCCGCCGACGCGCAGGCCGAGTTGACGCAGTGCCTGCGGCTGCGGCCTAACGACGCCGAGGCCCAGGAGTTGCACGCGGCTTGGACGGGGACGAAAGGGGAGATCGCGACAGCTTTAAGCGAGAGCGCCAACGGAGAACCGCAACTCAAGGTCGACCCGCTGGAGCGGATTGCGCGCAACTTCGACGCCGTTGCCTTCCGCCAGGCCGCGCTGATGCTGGACCAGATGGACGCCTCCCGGCTGGCCGACCTGACGCCGGAGAAACGAGCGCAAAAGCTGGCCGGTCAGGCGAAAGATTACCTCGACCGGGGGCTGCTGCTCGAAGCCGAGCGTCTGTATCAGTCTGCTTTGGCCGTTGACAGCCGAGTAGCTGAGGCGCACGCCGGGCTGGCCGAGGTGCGGGAGCGGACCGGCGATGCCGACGGCGCGCGCAAAGAGGCTCATGCTGCCCTGGAGCTTGCGCCGTCGGCCGATGCATACCTGGTGCTGGCGCGGCTGGATCTGGCGGCGAACCACCTGGACGAAGCAGACAAGGAAGTGGGCGAAGCGATCGCGCTGAATCCCGCCAGCCGGGTGGCGCAGGAGCTGAAGCAGCAGATCGAGGCGCGGGTAGGGCCGAAGAAGTAGGGTGGTATCCCAGGTCTCAAAATCGAGACCTGGGGCACCCAGTTCTAAAGGAGCAAGTCATGATGCAGCGTGTGCGTGGGATTGCAGCGTTCGTCGGTTTGATTTTGGCAGCCGGGCTGGCTACTTCGGCTTGTGCGGAGCAGCCGCTGGTGGAGAAGTTTGTCCTTTCGGACACGATCCAACCGGTCACGGCTGGAGAGCTAGACCGGGCGATTGCGCAGGCCAATACAGACGGCGCGCAGGCGGTGCTGATCGAGTTGGATACGCCGGGCGGGCTGCTGGACTCGACGCGCAGTATGGTGGGCGCGATTCTTGCATCCAAGGTTCCGGTGATCGTCTATGTGGCTCCGGACGGGGCGCGCGCCGGTTCGGCCGGCTTCTTTCTGCTGGAGTCGGCGGATGTGGCCGCCATGGCACCCGGGACGAACGCGGGAGCCGCGCACCCGGTTCTGGAGATGGGCGGCCAGCCCGACGCCACCATGAACCAGAAGATCGAGAACGACGCGGAGGCCTTTCTGCGATCCTATGTGACCAAGCGCAATCGCAACGCCGAGGCCGCCGAAGCCGCCGTGCACACTTCGCACTCCTACACCGCCCAGGAGGCTCTGGACCAGCACCTGATCGACCAGATCGCCAGCAACGATTGGCAACTGCTTGCCGCTCTGGATGGGCATACCGTCACCCGCATGGACGGGAACAAGGTGACGCTGCACCTGGCCGGTGCTCGGATTGAAGAGGTGCGGCCCTCGCTGCGCGAAGAACTGCTGAGCTGGCTGGTCAATCCCAATATCGCCATGCTTCTGTTGGTGGGCGGGGCGCTGCTCATCTATCTGGAGTTCAATGCGCCGGGCACCATTGTACCCGGCGCTTTGGGCACTTTGATGGTGCTGCTGGCCATCTTCGGGCTGAACCTGCTGCCCATCCGCTATACGGCGCTGATGCTGCTGGCGGCGGCATTTGTGCTGATGCTGCTGGAGGCCAAGTTCGGCGGCCACGGCGTGCTGGGGGTGGCCGGAGTCATCTGCCTGGCCTTTGGAACGCTCACCCTGGTTGCCGCGCCGGTGCCGGAGATGGGGATCAGCCCGCTCGTCGCTTTGGGGGTAAGCGCCGGATTTGGGGCGATTACAGTCCTTCTGATGCGGGTGGCGGTACTCTCACGCCGCATGAAGACCCGGCTGGGGCTGGATGCGCTGGTGGGCAGCCGCGCCACGGCCATGGAACCGCTGACGCCCGAGGGCCATGTGCTGGTCGAGGGAGAGATCTGGCGCGCGGTGGCGAGCGAGCCGGTGGCCGCCGGCAGTCCGTTGCGCGTGGTGGGCCGAGAGCAGTATCTGCTGCATGTGGCGCCGGGCGAGGCGCAATGGCCGCCGGAGACCTAGTGTGTTGAATCTAAAATTGATTGAAGAAATACAAAGAAGCGACCGCCGGTCCTTCGACTACGTTTGGCGCAAAGAACGCGCCAAACTCCGCTCAGGATGACAAAGTATCTGTAATACGAACTTTAGACTCAGGACACCAGGATTAAGATGTTTTGCAATTCGTATAGTGTAGGATGCACAGCGAATTTCAAGAGACTGCCATAGACGCGCGGGA
>Ga0182013_10008198_pt1 | contig 11314 bp, 9 predicted proteins | sample 612S2MmetaG_FD_120487 | JGI IMG/M metagenome (GOLD analysis project Ga0182013, IMG submission 120487) | Permafrost microbial communities from Stordalen Mire, Sweden - 612S2M metaG | ecosystem: Environmental > Terrestrial > Soil > Wetlands > Permafrost | place: Sweden: Stordalen | collected...
CGAGCAGGCGGCGGCACAGACCGACGCTAAACTTGCGGCCAGCACGCTGGACCGATACCGGCAGTTGCAGGCCGAGAAGAGCGTCAGTCCACAAGAGATGGATGAGGTTGCACAGCGGGCCGAGGCGTCGGAGGCAAGGCTTGAGGCAGTGCGAGCACAGACCGATGCGGCGCGTTCCCAGGAGAGCGGCTCACACACGATGCTTGGCTATTCGCGTCTGCTTGCGCCATTTCCCGGCGTGGTGACAGCACGGATGGCCGATCCAGGGACGCTAGCCTCGCCGGGCGTGCCTCTACTACAGGTGGACAAGGCTGGAGCACTGCAACTCGAAGCTACGGTGGATGAGTCGGCGATTGGTGCGATTCACAAGGGGATGAAGGCGCAGATTGCGATCGATGGCGGCAACTCCACAAGCCTCGCGGGCACCGTTGCAGAGATCGACCCAGCCGCCGATCCAACCAGCCACAGCTTTCTGGTGAAGATCGATCTTCCATCGTCGAGCCAACTGTGCGCCGGCATGTATGGAACGGCGGAGTTTGCCAATGGCGTCCGCCAGGCGATTGTCATTCCGCGCTCCGCTGTTGTCATGCGCGGCTCACTGGCCTGTGCGTATGTTCTCGACAGCCAAGGAATCGCGCAGCTCCGCTCCCTCACGCTGGGCGCGACACAAGGCTACCTCGTTGAGGTCCTGTCGGGCATCTCTCCCGGCGAGAAGCTCGTGGACGTTCCCTCAGACCGCGACCTTGCCGGCAAGCGCATCGAGGTACTGCCATGAAGCAGGAGCTTGGCATCGCCGGAAAACTGGCCCACACCTTTCTCAACTCCAAGCTGACGCCGCTCTTCATCGCCGCGTCGCTGGCCCTTGGAGCGTTTGCCATCGCGATCATTCCCCGCGAGGAGGAGCCGCAGATCCTGGTTCCCATGCTGGACATCACCACCGCGATGCCGGGCGCGTCCCCGGCAGAGGTGGAAGAGCGCGTGACGCTGCCCATCGAGACGCTGGTGCATCAGATCTCGGGCGTCGAGTATGTGTATTCCACTTCGAGCCCCGGACAAAGCCTTGTGATTGTGCGCTTTTTGGTTGGCACGCCGCAGGAAGACGCGCTGATCAAGGTCTACAGCAAGCTCTACTCGAACTTCGACCGCATGCCGCCGGGAGTCTCGCAGCCGATCATCAAGGCCCGCTCCATCGACGATGTCCCGATCCTGGCGCTGACGTTGTGGGGCGAACACTACGACGGATATCAACTTCGCGCTATCGCGGCCGAGATGCAACACAACATTCAGCAGGTGACCGATGTCTCGGAGACAACGATCATCGGCGGGCTGCCGCGAACGATACGCGTACTGCTCAGCACCGAGAAGCTCAACGCGTACGGCCTGTTGCCGATGTCCATCGTCGGGCATCTGCAAGCCGCCAATGCAACGGTGCAGGCGGGCAGCTTCGCAGAGAATAATCAGGAAGTCCGTGTCGATGCCGGTAACATCTTCACCGGCCGCGAAGATTTGGAAGCTGTTGTGGTGGGCGTGGTTCGCGGACAGCCAGTGTACCTGCGCGACGTTGCCGAGCAGATCGTCGATGGCCCTGCAGATCCGACGGACTATGTGGCCTACGGCACAACCACCGCAGGCGCAGCAACTCCGCAACAATATCCTGCGGTGACGATTACCGTGGCCAAGCGCAAGGGCACTAACGCCACCGACATCGCCAACGCAGTGCTCCAAAGCGTCCACCGGATGCAGGGCGTGACCATACCCAACGACGTAACGGTGACCACCACACGCAACTATGGAGCGACGGCGAAGGACAAGTCCGACGAGCTGCTGGAGCATCTGCTGCTGGCCACGCTGTCGGTGACGTTTCTGGTCGCGCTCTTCCTGGGATGGCGCGAGTCGGGTGTCGTGCTGCTGGCCATTCCGGTCACACTCGCACTCACAATGTCGGTCTTCTACCTCCTCGGCTACACCATCAACCGCGTCACGCTCTTTGCGCTGATCTTCAGCATCGGAATTCTGGTGGATGACGCCATCGTTGTCGTGGAAAACATGGTGCGCCACTTCCGGCTGCCGGAAAACCGGGAACGCCCGTGCAGCGACGTTACAGTGGAGGCTGTCGCCGAGGTGGGCAACCCCACCATCCTGGCCACATTCGCCGTGATTGCGGCGGTGCTGCCGATGGCCTTCGTCCGCGGCCTGATGGGCCCGTACATGCGGCCCATTCCGGTAGGGGCGGCGGCGGCGATGTTGTTCTCGCTTCTAGTTGCGTTTGTGGTCTCGCCTTGGGCCGCAATGCGTCTGCTGGGCAGAAATCTTGCCGGGGCAAAGATACTGGAGCCGGAGACCGAGAACTGGAGGACCAAACTCTATCGCCGCATTATGACGCCACTGATCCGCTCGGCGCGCAATCGCGGCCTGTTCTTTATCGCAGTGGCGGTACTGTTGCTGATTTCGGTGGCGCTGGTACCGCTGGGCCTGGTGCGCGTCAAGATGTTGCCCTTCGACAACAAGAGCGAGTTGCAAGTCATCATCAATATGCCCGACGGCACGCCGCTGGAAGAGACGGCACGGGTCGCTCAGGCATTGGGCAACGAGCTTGCGCTCCAGCCGGAGGTATTGAACTACCAGACCTACGCCGGGACCTCCGGCCCGTACAACTTCAACGGGCTGGTGCGCCACTACTACATGCGCCGGCTGCCAAATCAGGCCGACATACAGGTGAATCTGCTGTCGGCAGACAAACGCAGTGTGCAGAGTCATGCGATTGCTAAGAGACTCCGTCCGTTGATGGATGCAATCGGCAATCAGTATGGTGCGCGCATTCAGGTCAGCGAGGTTCCGCCGGGCCCGCCTGTGATTCAGACGCTGGTGGCTGAGGTCTACGGCCCCGACCTGGCGGGTCAGACGCAGATCGCGCACGAGATCAAGTCGATCTTTCAGAACACGCCCGGCGTTGTGGACACCGACTGGTACGTCGAAGATCCGCAGCCCATGCTGGTGATGCGCGTCGATGAGGTAAAAGCCGCGCAGCATGGCATCGCAGTCTCCGATGTAGCCCATGCTCTGGCGCTCGCGCTCTCGGGAGCGCAGGTCGGACTGGTTCACGATCAGAGCGCGCGCGAGCCTGTGCCAGCTACGGTCGAACTGGATCGCGCGGACCGCTCCTCCGAGCAGGGTCTGGAGAATCTCCGCCTGCCCGGCGCGGACGGCGGCATGGTCTCGCTGCGTGAGTTGGTGACCGTCGAGCACACTACGATCCAGCCCAGCATCTACCACAAGAACCTGCGCCGCGTGGTGTATGTGACGGGAGACGTGGCGGGAGCGGAGGAGAGCCCGGTCTACGCAATCCTCAAGATGAACAAGGCCCTCGACCGGCTCACGCTACCGGACGGATATAAGCTGGCCCGCTACAACTCGGTGATGCCGAATTCGACCGACCACTACTCGATGAAGTGGGACGGCGAGTGGCAGATCACCATCGAGGTCTTCCGCGATCTGGGGCTTGCCTTCGCCGCGGTGCTCATTCTCATCTACGTTCTTGTGGTCGGTTGGTTCCGGTCATTCATTGTGCCGCTGATTATCATGGCGCCGATCCCGCTGACGCTAGTGGGCATTCTGCCTGCGCACGCGCTGCTGGGCGCGTTCTTCACCGCAACCTCGATGATCGGCTTCATCGCGGGGGCCGGAATTATCGTTCGCAATTCGATCATCCTGGTCGACTTCATCGAGCTTCGCCGCCGCCAGGGAATGGCGCTGGCCGAAGCGGTGATTGACGCCGGTGCGGTCCGCTTCCGGCCCATGCTGCTCACCGCCGCCGCAGTAGTCGTCGGCGCAAGCGTCATCCTCTCCGACCCCATCTTTCAGGGGCTTGCGATCTCGCTGATCGCTGGGGCCGTCGCTTCGACCTTCCTCTCGTGGCCCACGATCCCCGTGCTCTACTACATGGTTCACTTGCGGGGTGAATCCGGAATTACCTGTGAACCCAACACAAATAAAGGAGAACAAGTATGACAGTAGAACGCGGCGTGCGCCTGATGGCAGGCGTGATTGTACTGGTATCGCTGGCGCTGGCCCACTATCTTTCACTCTACTGGCTGTGGCTGACTGTATTTGTCGGCCTCAACCTGCTGCAGTCGGCATTCACAAACTGGTGTCCTGCAATCACGATCCTGCGCGCCATGGGCATGAAAGATGTAGGCTGCTGCTCAGACAATTCTGGCTGTTGCTCAGACAAGTGAGGCAGGGATGAACGAGAGACGATTCAACGCCACCCACGCGCATCGGCTCGACGATCCCGCGCGCAAAGCATGGCTTCCGCCTTCGGAAGTGCTCGCGGCCATGGCCCTGCACGCCGGCGATACCATCGCCGAAGTGGGCGCCGGAACGGGATACTTCTCGTTGCCGCTGGCACAGACGGTTGGCCCGCAGGGCAAGATCTATGCCGTGGATGCACAGGAGGAAATGCTCTCGCTTCTGCGACAGAAATTGGATGAGTTCACTCTCTCTATCGTCGAACTGATCCACGCGGAAGCAGACAACACGGGCCTGCCGGCATCCTGTTGCGATCTTGTTTTCGCCGCAAATATCTGGCATGAATTCGACGACCACGCTGCTGTCGTGCGAGAGTTCGCGCGCGTTCTGAAGGCGGCCGGGCGGATCGCAATCCTCGATTGGCGGACTGATGTCCTGTCTGAACACGGCCCGCCTCTGGAGCACCGCCTGGATTCGTCCCATGCCGTGGATGCGCTGCGCTCTGGTGGATTTCAGAATGTAGCAACTGCCAACGTCGGCCTCTACTCGTGGCTCGTTCAAGGGGAGAGGAAGAGATGACTCTACGCAAAGGTACAGCCCAGTCAAGACCTCCTTGCAGAAATCATGGCGAACAGCTCAAGGATGAGGTCTATCGCCAGATGTTTCGTCTGGAGGCAGGTCGTTCCGGTGCCGAATTGGACCTGACAATCGCCTTGCTGCGTGCATGGCTCGCTTCAGACTCCGATTCTGGAGTGTGCAAATCGCGTCAGTGGCTCAAGAAGATCTGTCCCATCTGCCTGCTTATGATCGAAGCCAGACAGCAGGTGAGCAACTCCGATCAACCGTGTATCCAGTAAGTGCAGGATCGTACCTGTTGCGCGGCGAGTTGGCCGGAGTCAAAAGCCTGGATGGGTGAAGATGAGGCCGCGATGGAGTCTTTGTTTTAGCAATCGGGATACTATACTGGCCTTGATCGTGAGAGCTCCCATCGATGCGACCCGAGCTGATCCAAGCTGCAGATCTGTTGCACCGCAATACCCCTGAAGCTGTCGATGAGGCCATCGGTCTGCTACAGAACACGGTCTACTCCTTCAGCATGAAAGTCTGCGGGCATCCCGAAGACGCGGAAGATACCATGCAGGAGGTTCTTTTCCGTTCGCTGGGGCACCTTGCGAAGATTCAGGACCCGCAAGCTCTCGCTGTCTGGCTCTACACCGTCACCCGAAACCGCTGCTGGCGTATGCGCCGCAAAGGAGCCTCTGCTCCGAAGCACATTCAGTCGTTGGATGAGTTGATGCCCGACGAGGCAGAGTTGGGGCGATTGTTGCTGGACGCCGCACCGGGACCCGAGGCCAATCTGCTGTACGCCGAACAGCACCACCTGCTGCACCAGGCGGTCTTGCAAATTCCCGCGCAACTACGCATCGTTCTTGTGCTGCATGACATGGAGGAGTTGACCACTGAACAAGTTGCTCAGGTCCTCGGCCTGCAACCTGGGACGGTTCGGGTCCGCCTCCACCGGGCGCGCCTTGCCGTGCGCAAGGAGATGAACAGAACGCTGGACGACGCACCCGAGCTGCCGGCCCGCGGCAAATCGGCCCGTAAGAAGTCGAAGGACGTTCGAGTCAAAGATGGTTCTCGCCCCACCGAGTGCCGCGAATTGTTTGCGAATCTCTCCGAGTATTTAGACGGTCGAGTTGAGCCGCAATCCTGCGAAGAGATGCGCGGACACATCGAATCCTGCCCTGCCTGCGTCGCATTCCTTCACGACCTGCGGATTGCCATCGACCGCTGCCGCTCGCTGGAGGTTCCCTGTGACCCTGACGTTGCGCCCCGCCTGCGATCCATCCTCACCCAGGAGTACCTGCGCATGCTGGGGATTCCAAGCACAGAAAAAAACTCCGCCGTGCTGTAACGAATCGCCTCTCACATGTCTTTATTCCTATGAGAGGGATTGCCCATTATGGAAGTGACGATTAAGCATCTTGACAACGTAAAGTTTTCCATCCATTCGCGGTCACACACCATCCTCTGTGACCAGCCAGCCGAGAATGGCGGCGAAGGCTCCGGAATGACGCCTCCCGAGTTACTACTCGCCTCGTTGGGCTCCTGTGCCGCCTTCTATGCTCTGCAGTATCTGAAGACCCGCAATCTGGCGGAGAGCGGTGTGGAGGTAAGCGTAACCGCCGACAAGCTGACCCAGCCGGCGCGGATGGGCAACTTCCGCGTGCAGGTCACCTGCCCTGTCGTCCTCAGCGAAGACCACACCACAGGCCTTATGCGCTCCGTGCATCACTGTCTGGTGCACAACACGCTGCTGTCGCCGCCTGAGATCAAGATCGAATTGGTTGCAGGTTAGGATTATTCATGGCGAGTCTCGACAACTTCCGCTTGGTTGTCTTCCGGGCAGTAGCGGAACAGCGCAGCTTTCGCAAGGCTGCGGAAGAGCTGTATCTGACGCAACCCGCGGTGAGTCTCCAGATCAAGGCGCTGGAGGAAGACATCGGCGTCCAGCTCTTCGATCGCACCGGCACGCGCATCGCGTTGACCGAGGCTGGCAAGCTTCTCTTGGGGTATTCGCAGCAGGCGAATGCGCTCTTCGTCAAAGCTGAACAGGAGATTGCAGCGCTGAGCGGAGAGCATGCCGGGCAACTGGCACTGGGCGCATCCACGACCATCGCCCAGTATGTATTGCCCAGTCTGCTTGGCGAGTTTGCGCGAGAACATCCACGCGTTCACCTCACCATGATCAGTGGTAATACAGAACACATCGTCGAGGCCGTGGAAGAGCAGAAGATTGCGCTGGGATTGATCGAAGGGCCAGCGCGAAGCCGCGACGTTAAGACAGAGCCGTTTCTGGAAGACGAACTGGTCTTGATCGTATCGGCCGCGCACGAATGGGCCGAACTCAAATCTATCCCCTGTTGCCAGATCGCCGCTGCCCCGTTGCTCATGCGGGAGCGCGGGAGCGGTACGCGCCGGGTGGTGGAGATGGCTTTGGCACGGCAGGGCGTCAAGCTGAGCTCGTTGCGGATAGTGATGGAACTCGATTCAACTGAGGCGATCAAGTCCGCTGTAGAGGCTGGGCTCGGAATCGGATTCGTCTCTCGTTGGGCGATTGCCAAGGACCTGCGACTCGATAACAGTTTCAGAATTGTCGAGGTGGAAGGACTGCGCATCAAGCGGGAGTTTTTGCTTACATACGCAGCTGGCCCAGAGCCGCAGGGGCTGGCTCAGGAATTCCGCAGGTTCCTGTTCTCACGCGCAGGCGCGCACAGATCATCGGTCAGGACCAAGCGGTAATGATCCGTACCCTCCCATAAGTTACGCAAATGCGGCATGAGAACTACTGCTTGGACGTGGGCAAAGTCTGCGGCAACACTGGATGTGTGTCCAAGAATATATTTTTCATCGGATTGATCCTCGCCGCCAGCGGTCTCGTCTCTCCCCCGGTTGCATTGGTAGGCGGCATCCTCTATGGATTCACGTTTATTCACCCGTTTCACGTCGAGGCGAAACATCTATCCAAGTTTCTTCTGCAAGCCTCCGTGGTGGGCCTTGGATTCGGTATGGATCTCGCGCAGGTTCTCCGCGTCGGTCGCTCTGGATTTATCTACACCGCGTGCAGCATCAGCTTCGCCATGCTGTTGGGCTGGGGACTGGGAAGACTGCTGGACGTAAAGCAAAGGACCTCGTTTCTCATCACGGCGGGCACGGCGATCTGCGGCGGCAGCGCCATTGCCGCGATCGCGCCCATCACCAACGCCAGCGAAGAGGAGATTGCCGTCTCTCTTGGAACCGTATTCATGCTGAACTCAGTGGCCCTGCTTGCGTTTCCGGCGATTGGAACAGCGCTGCACCTGACCCAAACGCAGTTCGGCCTTTGGGCGGCGCTTGCCATCCACGACACAAGTTCCGTCGTCGGCGCGACGGCGAAGTTCGGCGCAGTAGCCCTTGCCGTCGGCACCACCGTCAAGCTGGCGCGTGCTCTATGGATCGTGCCGCTATCAGTCGGAACCGCAATGGCCAAGAAGAGCAAAGCGCGCATCCACTGGCCCTGGTTCATTCTGCTCTTCTGTCTGGCAGCAGTAGCCAATACATACGTACACACATTCCAGGCGTTCTATCCAAATCTCAAACATCTCGGAGTCATCGGCTTGACTGTCACGCTCTTTCTGATTGGAACGGGCCTCTCGAAGAAAACGCTTCAAGAGGTCGGCGTTCGGCCGCTGCTGCAAGGAATTCTTCTGTGGACCGTAGTCGCAGTGGGATCGTTGGCACTGATCCGTGGCGGATGGATTCATCTCTAACAGAGGCACAAGGAGATGAATAACCAAGCAGCTTGAAAGAGCAGGTAGCCGACAGACACCGCGCTTGTTTTCGCGGGTCGCAAAGTTACGTGAAAGAGCGCCGCGCTAGGCCATAGCCGTCAAACGGACAGCCCTACTACTGGGCACCGTTTGTGCTAAGGGCAACTGGAGATAAAGAGCTAACCGGCAGGCCGGTTCAATAACCAGGTGAACCCGGGGGTCTTCATCATTAGCCTTCCGATGGGATACAGGGGTGTTCATTCCCTGTTCGGAATGGTGCATGAATAACTTGATTCAAGCAGTAACTTGCTTAGATTCAGCGCTGTAAAGAGAGCTTGCGGAAGATTTCGAGGCCAAAATCGTGAATTTCACTGTAAATTTCCCTGTTAGCAGGGAATATGGCCCGGAGAACGGTTCGCTGGAGACTCCATCCACCGCCATCTCCCATGGAATGATGCAGTGTTGCGGCGGGAGATCGGGGAACACTACGGCGGGAATAGGAATGGTGCGCCCGAGAAGATTCGAACTTCTGGCCTACAGCTTCGGAGGCTGCCGCTCTATCCAGCTGAGCTACGGGCGCACATTTTTTATCAATATGTTACAAGAACAGGCATCCCCACAATCCCCACAGTGAGCTAGAACGGCCGCAGTCGCGGCCTCTGCCACAAAGAAGGCGGTCGACGGAATTGAGGAGAAGCGCATGAGCCGAGTATACCAGCGTGGATCGATCCGGCGGTTCAAACGGGCCAATGGAAACGATGTCTGGCAATTGCGCTACCACCGCCAGGCAAGATGAAACAGGAAATGTACCAGTCAGCTCTTGGATTCGACATCAAGCAAGGGGGCATGATGATTGTCCCGGAGTAGTCGACCAGCTTGGCGCTACTCGTCCTTGCATGTCCCCGTTGCGTCAAGTGCTATGGGCGGGGGATGGTGGTCTTCTCGTTGGCAGCTTCGGAATTGTGATCGACAGCCAACTTATCAAAGAGAAGATCCGGGACGACGTAGGAAACCAGGTCGGCATCCGTTGAGGAAGAGAGCCCGGAGAGGGAAGGCAGGCCAAGCAGGGAGAGGAAGTCGAGCGAGGAATCCGGTTCCTTCGCGTGTTCGGTGTAGACCGAACGATCCTTGGAGACGGCCACAATACTCTTGAAGGTCCTGAGGGTGATGTCTGTGAACTGCGCATCGCGCACAGCCTCTTCATGGCCATCCGGATAGAGGCAGACTGCTTCGATGGCGGACTTGCCGGAGAGACGCCGGATGATCAGGCCGTATTCGAGCCCGCGTGTCTTGACGATCTCGAGCATCTGCGCTCGCAGCTCTGCATTGGTCGAAGACTTTGAGGCTTTGACGATCACGTTGCTGGGCAGAACGCCCTGCTTGCGCATGTTGCCCGAACTGTGCGGAATGTTGTGCGCAGGCTGGCGCGAGTTGAGCAGCGTCTTCAGAGACCCGTCCTCGACCAGAAGCGTCTCCTGTGCGGGAACTCCCTCTTCATCGAACTTGTAGCTGCCGAAGAGCGGCTGGCCATCGGACTGTGTCAGCAGCGGGTTATCCACCACGCTGAGAAAATCGGGGAGTACCGAGGCGCCGGTCCTGCCCTGTAGTTCGGAGTGGGGACGGATGGGGAAGTTGTTGGCGAAGTAATGCGCGAAGAGCTCGTCGGCCGCCTTTCCTTCAACCAGCACGGGGCCGTTGTAGCGCTTAAAGGGCTTCGCTTCCTGCCTGGCCGTCAGGCGATTGGCGACCTGCTTCGCACTGACAAGGATCTCCGCCTCGCTGGGGAAGTCGCTCAGCGAGCGAGCGTGCGCGGAGTAGACATCGTGGAAGTTCTCGCCGTTGCTGTGCAGCATGGCCGTTAGGTGAAAGTAGATCTCGGGAACCTGGCGAACGTAGCTGGTGCCCTCGCTGTTGACGAAGTGCTCGGTAGTGTTGTCGATATCGAACTCCGCACTCGAGCTGCGCATCGAGGAGTCCTTGAGGAAGATGGCCGAGGAGGCTCGCACCAGATGCTCGGCGCTGGCCAGGTCCTCGTCTACCAGGGGCAGAGTCTCGGACTCCAGATGCGCAGGCTCCTGGCTAAAATCGGGAGTGAGCTTGCTGATGTCCTTCGTTCCCTCCGCGGCCTTCTTCGCAGAGAGATCCTGGAGCGCTTGCTTATAAGCGCTGTCGGTGGCGATCCAGATATTGCGCCGCAGCTCGTCGTAGTTGTCATCGAGGGAAAGCGTGTTCGAGCCGCTGGCCATCGAGGTGAGGAGTGAAAAAAGTTTACCGATCCCCGCTCCGCTGTAGTTGCTGTTGTCGAACTGGTAGCTGCCGACACGCACCGTAACGGTAAGCGTACGGCTGTGCTTCTGCTCGCTTGAGACCAGCGAGCCGAGATGGGCCTGCGCCTTCACGCTCTGCTTGTCGACGATCTTGTAGTCGATGTAGTAAGGCCGCTCCATCGAGGGGAGTTGCAGCAGCTTCATCGAGCGCTCGATCTCGTCCTTCATAGCGCGAGTCATAACGTCGTCGGACTGCGCGCAGACTGGTGCGGAGGTGAGGAGGCAGAGGGCAAGGGCAAGCAGTGGCTTGTTCATCGCGCACCTCCCGCTGTCTCTGCCAGAGGTGCGGGAAGAATCGGCGGACGTTCCTGCGACTTGGTGTTCTTCTGCACCTCGATCTGCGAGATCAGGATACCGGGGCCGCTGGCCGAGACCGGAACCCAGCCCGACTCGGCACCGCAGACCCCGTTGAAGACGGCCTTTTCGTCA
>Ga0182013_10008199_pt1 | contig 11314 bp, 16 predicted proteins | sample 612S2MmetaG_FD_120487 | JGI IMG/M metagenome (GOLD analysis project Ga0182013, IMG submission 120487) | Permafrost microbial communities from Stordalen Mire, Sweden - 612S2M metaG | ecosystem: Environmental > Terrestrial > Soil > Wetlands > Permafrost | place: Sweden: Stordalen | collected...
AGTTCTCTCGTGCTTTTGGTGTTGCCATGCAGATCTCACGATAAATGGCCAAGTAACTCCATCATCGCGCACGGCGACGTCACGCGCAAGACGGCCCCTAACAGACGCTTACGTCGTACACGACAACGTCACGTTTGCCGGAGCGATCGTGATGAAGGCGGCCAACATACTTCCAGGTACGCGCGAGCATCCTCGGCCCACTTCTCACCATCGAAGTCAGCCGCGAGAAACCAGCATCGGTCATCGTGCAGCAACGGATACACGCCCATCACGTAATCGTTGCCACGCCCATACGAGTCCGGCGACCCGCGCAAGTGACGGTCGATGACGTCGTCGCTTACCGGGTCGTCGCTTACCGGAATGAACGCTTGATTTGGGCATGCACCGCACTTGATCCTGGGCTTGCCGCACACTCCGGCAACCCACTCGTTGGCGCAGGCCGGCGCGTACCCCGAGCGCCCGCCCTTGCGGTTCTCCCAGCGGAGCGCAAAGACGTCCTCGCGACCCGCAAACAGGCGGCGAAAGAGCCTGATCTTTTCAGCTGTGTGCAACCTAGGCTTCGGCGGCGGCGGTGCTTGAGCCGATCCGGCTTGCTCAATCAAGGCCGTCAACTGCGCTTCGATCGACGCCCGTTGCGCGTCCACTTCGCGAAGTTGCCCGCGAAGGGACGCGACCCGCGACTCTTTGGTGCTCTTATCCATAAGCCAATTGTGCGCGATTCCAGGCGGCGGTCCGAAGATTCCTTGGATCGCGTGCGATTTTAAGCGGTAGTATTATCGTCGTCGATTACGTCCGAGAGGCGGGTCCGTACCCTACGGGGATGGTGCAATGGTTCCTTGGGCTCGGACGGAAAAGTTGCCCTCTCCCGTCTGGCAAATCGGGGTCACCGGGAAGTACCGGTTCGATTACGGCCAGCCACCGGCACTACATTGTGAAGGACGGCGCGGACATGGTTCCCTAGCTCGGTGCAGGGGGCGGAGCCTCTCTCAAATTAGCAAAGAGCAACGCCGCGATTGGATGGAGCAAGGGTGTCCTCTAGCCTTGGCATGCGGATAGTATATCAAAATGCTATAGTTTTCGTAATCTGAGGGCATCAGCGACGCCCGCGTTAGGGGCAGCGGCGGACAACGACCCTCGGGCGCTCGATGAGAGACTCTCAGCCCGGCGGAGAACTCTCTCGAACGTAAAGTTGAATTTGGCTCGGCGACAACGTTAACTGTGCCAGCACGTCCCCGTTTTCGTCGACAAATTCAACCTCATAGGCCTCGCTAGGGTCTCTATAGACATCGATAATCGCTCCATAAGACCCGCGAGCCATCGTGACGCCGTCTTCGACAACGTCTTCACGCAACTCAACAATTTGATTTTCCTGAAACGTCGCCATTTATTTCTTCACCACTGCCGTCGTTAGCCGCGGAATGTCTGAACCCGCGTCATAGTTCCAACCGGTTCGTACGATCGCCGACCCGCTCGGCCCCGTCACCGGAATATCGACTCCAAATTGGGTTCCGAATGGTGTCACCTTTCCGGGGGTCGCCGGTTGACTTTGGACTCCCTCGCGAATCTGATCCGCGAGGCCCTGCGAATTCTGTCGATCGTAACCGAGGGCCGACTTGAACACGCGCGCCTTGTGGCTCCCAACGACATGCTCCGGATTGAGCGCATAGCCATCGATCTTTCGCTCAACATCAATGACCGCTTTGTCCGCATTGACGAGGGTGCCAATTGGCGTAAGATGTGCCGCATGCGCCGCCGCGTTACAATGCCTTCGTTTTTGGCGAGCGTCGCTTGATCCGCGGCCTTTGGTTGGTGAACGGCGACGCCGGTCGGCTTCGTAAATCCGCGAAGCTCCGGCGGCGCGTGACCCGTGTGCGCCGGTTTCGTTTGCGTCTCGGCGGGCGTCGCATGAATCCCGTCCGTCGCGGCGCGGATGTTCTGTGGGCTCTGCATATGGTTCGGTCCGACGTCGACGTATTCAGCCGGAAACGCGCTGTAGTGTGGCTCCGTTGCGGCGGAGTGCGCTACCGAAACCAGTCGCTGATGTCCAGCAGCGTCGAGCGTGCGCGTCTTTGCAAGATCCGCCTCGCTCTCGCCAGCCGGGATCTGAGTGGTAAGCACGAAGCCTGCCGTCCCTAACACCTCCCCGGCGATCGGTACCGCAGCACGAGCGACGCCGGCCGCCGCTGGGACGACTTTGGAGCCAAGCTGACCGATAGCGGGACCAAGACGCTCGGCCGCACCGACGGTGCAGCGATTGTGCTAGTCGCGATGCTATGCATTCCGGCCCCGATCCGCTCAAGGGCGCATGCGTCGTAGGTGCCCGCGAAGGGAGAGTCCTTTCGACGAACAGCGTCCGGCGCCATCGGCACGGGAGGGGCATACGACGGTCCGGGCGGAGGCAATCGATCGATCGGCGCGTCTTGCGTCGTCCCCAACAGCGATGGTGAGCTGATGCCTGGGATGCCGAAGGCCACAATTCGTCCTCGGGGGTTTTCCGCTTGAGTTTCGTGCAACTTGCACCATCAGTGTAACCGGCAAGTATGGCAGGGATATGTCCGTGGGTAGCATTCTCGGTGGACGCAGCGGGCCGGCAACTCCTTCTGATCGAACTTTCCCCAATCCCAGTCCGTCTCACGATGATCGCAGATACGCCGGCCGAATGACCGGCACATCGCGGATGGAACCGGTCGGGACGTCATCGTGCGTGTTGCGCCGGATACTGCGGCGTTCGTTCGCTGTCGCCGATGGTCCAGCGAGGTGAGGCGCGATGCGCGCGACGATGCAGCGTCGCCATGAGCTTCGCGATGTCACGGCTCGATGAGGTCGTGGCCTGGGTGCTGAACTTCGGCGAAGCCGCCACAATCGAGTCATCCGGCGCAGCACGCGATGCTTTGTGAGCTACAGCTCAACGTGTCCTCAAGTTACGCGATACAACTATCAATCGTCTACACAATCGGCGAAGTCGCGATTCGGGCATGAATGCCATGATGGCGTTTCTTCTGCGGTGGCAACAAAGTCATCGTCGACCGAACCAATACCGCCTGAAGCCAAGCCCAATCGTGGGCCCCCAAATCGGCGGGAAAGATCTGTCGATCGCCGCGCAAAGCATTTCTCTGCGGTTCGCCTTCCTGACCGACAAGGAGCGCAAGTTTTCGCGAATCGTCGAATTGCCATGCACAATTGGCTGCACCAAGGAACGATCGAAAAGCAGCCCGCTGCCGTAAGCGAATCGCCCTTACGGCGGCCAGATCGACCCTTAATGCCTTGACCCACGCGAGCCTTGATTCCGCGCTTGACACACGTCAGTATATGCCGTATATACATTGTATGAACGATCCTGGTCATAGGTTACCAGACAAAATGGGCCAAGGCGAAAGCGCTGAGACGCCAAAGTTGTGGATCGACTTTAGCGCGCTCGTCGTTCAAGATACGCGCGTATTCAAAGCCGGGAATTCGTTGGCTATCCGTATCCCCAGCGCGATCGCGAAGAGGATCCAGCTCGAAGACGGCGCAGCGGTTGAGATTGCCGTTGACGACGGCCTGATGTATATCCGCAAAGCTCCATCGCGTACCCTCGCCGATCTGATCGAAAAAATTACTCCGGACAATGTCCACCGTCCGACCTTCGACGATATTGTCGGTGCAGAGCGTTGGTAGAGGCGTACATTCCGGAAGTCGGACACATCGTTTGGCTGTCGCTCGATCCGCAGCGAGGTCGCGAACAAGCGGGACGTCGCCCGTTTCTCATCCTTTCCCCTCGTGCGTACAATTCGAAGACATCGCTTGCCGTCGGCGTGCCCATCACATCGCAGGCAAAAGGCTATCCCTTCGAGGTCCCGGTCAAAGCCGGCGGCACGATCACCGGCGTTGCTCTCGCGGATCAGATCAAGAGCATCGATTGGCGCGCCCGATTTGCGGATTACGCCGCGCCCGCTTCTCCGGGCACGCTCCGTTCGGTCCGACGTCTTTTGACGACATTGCTTTTGCTAACGTAAGGGTTACCCAACCGATCGCGTTTCATGAGGCGAACCCACCTTACCGATTGAGGCGGTTCGCCGAGGTCGATGCTTTTTGTTCGTGAGCTGCGCGGCAAGTCGCGTCGAGCGTCATTTCTTGGTCGTCTGGGTGCGATCGGCCAACCAGTTCAACGCGAACGCCGCCGCATCGTTGTAGACCGGGACGATTGCGTCGGCGAGCGCGATGTCGGCGCGCCAAAACGGGAACTTGCCCGCGCGTTTGAGAACGGCCGGCTCGTCCGTCGACGTCGCTTCGATCCGCGTGCCGGAGGTCTTCGGCTCGGCCGCGGTATCGCGCCAAAACACCTCCGGTGAGACTGCCGGCGTCGGCAGCGTGCGCGCTTTCCGCACGCGCTTGACTCGGCCGCTCCGCAACGCGCGGAACGTCGACGACCGTTTGCGGGCCGAAGAGATCGCGCACGTCATCGCGCTCGCGACAACGCAGGACGAACAGCAAAAACGGATCGCGATCGAATTCCTCGCCGATAAGGTAGAAGACAGCCGCAACGTGCTTGCACGGGTTCGACCAATCCGGACACGAGCACGCCGTCTTCATCTCCTTCGCGCTCGTCGGAAACAGCGAGGTTCCGGCCGCGGCGAAGGCGCGTTCGATGTCCTCGGGCATCTCGCCCGCGAGCAGCGCCGCGCACAGCCGCACGTCGTCTGCAACGGCCGAGCCGAAGGCGCGCCATTCGGCTGCCTCGAGTTGGCGCAGGCGAATCGTGACGTCGTACGGTTTCGGCCGCGACCCTTGGACTTGCGCGCGCACGCCGCCCGGTTCGATCGCGATCTGCGTGACCTGGCCCTTACGCGCGTACGATCGCCCGCGCGTCAATCGCGTGCCGAGTTGAAATGCTTCGAGCACCGCGATCCAGCGCTTCGCCCACCAACCCGAAGCGAACGCGCCGCGCTTTGACTGCGCGCGGATGCCGTCGGCCGGCCGGATCGGCGTGGTGCGCGGCGGCCAGTCACCATCCCAGCGATTGCGGCTCATGCGCGCACCATTTTCCCACCACCGGACGGCAGTCCGCCGCCCACCGGCGTTGCGCAGCCCGCCCTCATTCCGCCACCGCTTCGGGCGCGAGCGCCACGAGGTCGCGCAGTTGGGCGCTGGAGAGTTCGGTCAGCCAGCCTTCGCCGCTGCCGACGACTTGCTCGGAGACAGCGGCTTTGCGTTCGATGAGCAGCGCGATCTTCTCCTCGAGCGTCCCGCCGCAGACGTACTTGTGGACTTGGACCGCCTTGGTCTGTCCGATCCGAAACGCACGGTCGGTAGCCTGATTCTCAACCGCCGGGTTCCACCAGCGGTTGCTCCCACCAGCTTTGAGCGAGAGCACGAACGCGTCGGCACCGCTGCGGGTTTGAAAGCGCTCGACCATCGCGTCGCGCGCGCTCTTCGCAACACCGCCGTGCAAGAAGGCGACGTCGCGCCCGAAGCGCGCTTCGATACGGCGCCGAATGAGCTGCCCCATCGCGGCGAATTGGGTGAAGATCAACGCCGCCTCGCCGGCGTCGAACACTTCCTCGAGCATCTCTTCGAGCCGGGCGAGCTTTCCCGATCGGCCGGCGAGCGCGGAGTTGTCGCCGGCGAACTGGGCGGGATGATTGCAGATCTGCTTGAGCTTCGAGAGCGCGCCCAAAATCTTGCCGCGCCGCTCGATGCTCTCATCCTGCGCAAGCGTCGCGTCAAAGTCGCGCAGTACCGCGGCGTACAGCGTCGCCTGCTCGCGCGTTAGCGTGCAGGTCACCGTATATTCTTGCTTCGCCGGCAAATCGGCGATGATCGTCGCATCGGATTTATGCCGCCGCAGAATGAACGGACCGGTGACGGTCCGCAGCCGTTCGGCGGCGGCCGCATCGCCCTGCACTTGAATCGGGACGAAGAAGCTGCGCCGGAACGCGGTCTGCGTGCCGAGCATGCCGGGGTTGAGAAACTCCATGAGCGACCACAGATCGCCGACGTGATTTTCAACCGGCGTCCCGGTGAGCGCGATGCGATAACCGGCCTCGATCGAGCGCGCCGCGCGCGCCTGCGCGCTGTCGGCATTCTTGATGTTCTGCGCTTCGTCGAGAACGACGCCGCGCCACGCGACACGCTCGAACAGCTCACGGTCGCGATGCAGGAGCGCATACCCGGTCACGACGACCGCCTGACGCCCGGCGAATGTCGCGAAGGCCGCTCCGCGTCGCCGATCGCTGCCGTGATGGACGTGCAGCGGTAATGTCGGCGTGAAACGTGCGGCTTCGCGCTGCCAGTTGCCGATGACGGACGTCGGGCAGACGAGCAGTACCGGGGCATGCGGCTCACGTTCCCAATCGCGCGCGATGAGCGCCAGCGTTTGTACCGTCTTGCCGAGACCCATGTCGTCGGCGAGGCACGCGCCGAAACCCGAGCGCGTCAGGAAATGCAGCCACGAATAGCCGCGCGTTTGATACGGTCTGAGCAACGCGTGGAGCGTCGCCGGCGGTTCGAGAGATTCGAGGCGCGCGGCGCCGCGCAACCGGTCGAGCTGCTCGGCAAATTTTCCGTTCGCGACGAGCGCCGTTCCGCTGGGAATTTCCGCGACGAGCGCACCAATGGCCAATCGCACCGCGTCGCGGACGCTCAGCGTCCGCTGGCCGGAGCGCTTCACGCGCGCGAGCGCCGCCTTGAGTTCGGTCTGGTCGACGTGCACCCATTGCCCGCGGATTTGCACCAGCGGCGTCTTCAGGCGCGCCAGCCGCTCGAGTTCGCGCGCGCTCAGCGCTGCATCGCCGAGCGCGATCGTCCAATTGATTTCGAGCAGCGCTCCGGCGTGCAGCGCGTTTGCGCCGGCGAACTTCGGGCGCTTGACGACGGCGCGCAAACCCACCCGGGCTTTGGCGTTCATTCCCAGCCACCACGACGGGAGAATGACGCCGATGTCGGCGGCGGCACACGCCGCCGCATCCGTTTGCAAGAAGGCGAACGCTCCGGCGGTGTCGAGCGCGAAGCCCGTCGGTGTGCTGCCCGTGACGGCCAGCGAGGCGTCGATCTGCTTTGCAAACGGCGCCGCGCGGCCTAACGCCGTCATGTATTCGCGGCGCAACGCAGCCGAACGCATCGCATCGTCGCCGTCGACGAGCAGCGTCGGGTCGGCCCGGCTTTGCAGCAGATAGGCCACGTTCCACCTTGCGGGCCGCCGCGCGCTCCTCCACAACCGGCCGCCGCCACGACTCGATGGCATTTGCGAGTTCGGCGCATTCGGCGGTCGTCGCCCGGAACACCGGCTCGGGGCCGGTCAGCGCCGCGACCCAGCGCGCGTGGATTGACCCGTTCGTTCCGCTTCGCGGCGTTTGCGCCGGCGACGCGCTGCGCATGGCGGCGTCAACGAAGAACGCTAACGCCGTATCGAACGTCGCGCCCGCGTCGAACGGCGGCGCGGTCGTCGTTTGCGTTCCGGTGACGGCGCCGACGATCGGTGGAAAGGTCGCCGCCAACGCCTCGTGCACGGCACGCTCGGCCGCACCGAGCACGGGTTGCCAACGAGCTCGCGGTGTGTCCTCGCCGTCGAGAAAAAGCCCGACGCGCGACGGCCGTTTCGCGCACCTGCCTGCAGCTGTGTCCCCGAGGGAAACGATGCGGCGGTTTTTGAAGGGAGGAGGCGGCGGACGATAGCTCATTTACCGAGGGACGTGTTTGACGACATGGCCAGAAAAGACCCGGCACGGAAAGACAAGGCATCAGCGGCGGACGGTGCAATGTCGCTATTCGATCGTGATAACCTGGAGTTTCTCGATGCCTTACGGTACGGGCTCGAGCGTATTTCCGCCGCCACGGCTACCGCTGCAAGTCCGACAAGCGATTCTACCGCGACTGCCGATGCGTCGGACGCCGATCACCTTTTCGAACGGTACCGGGTCAGCGACGATGACGAACGTTGGGACATGGGTGAGCTCAATGTAAAAATCATCCATCGCGGGAGAATTCGAATCAGCCGAGCACAATGGCAGCAAGTCATCGAGACGTGCAGCGCCGGGTTGGTCGAAGACGGCATCCGCAAGGATTTCTATCTCAATATCTTTTTGCACCCGAGTAACGTGCGCCTCATCTACGTCACGTATCGATACAAGCAGTCCAGCGACAAGCAGCGCGAGTTTCGCCGCGGCATTCTCGTGGATGAGGCATCGAACATTCGTGAAATGATGATGCATCTCGCGTATTGGTTCACGGCTCAGCCGCATGCCGAGAAGAACTACCCCGTCTGGAATCAGCTCGTCGAACAAGCTATGGCGAAGCTACGCGCTGCCGGCTGACGGCTCACCTACCCGAGAAATGGTGGCTTGTCCATGTCCCCCTTCGCCCGGGCGTTCGCAATCGAGCCCGCGTGGGCGGCCACCGCGCGATGGCACGGAACGGTCGGGCCCCAATGAGCAGGAACGGGAGGAACAGCGTGGATGAGACTGAGATTCGAGAAGCACTCAATCGCCACTGGGCTGCCTCCGATGCGAATGACTTCGATGTCGAGCACGACATCTACCGAGAGGACGCACTGCTCGAGTACCCGCAATCGGGCGAGCGCATCAAGTGCCGGCACAACATCCAGGCGTCGCGCATCGCGCAGCCGAGTTCCAAGCGCTTCACGGTGTGGCGCATCCTCGGCACGGGCGACCTCTGGGTCACCGAGTTCATCCTCGCGTACGACGGCCGGCCATCGTACACCGTGAGCATCATGGAGTTTCAGGATGGGAAGGTGACCCGCGAAACCCAATACTTTGCCGATCCGTTCGAGCCCGGATCTTCGCGCGCAATGGGTCGAGCGAATGGCATGACATCGGCGCGGCAATCGTGCGCCCGCGCGTGCTGGACCGGGCAGAGCTGCCGGTCGATACCGCTCAGCTCGCTCGTTTTCTCATCGCAAACGGCTCGTGCGAATACTGGCCGAAGGCACGGCGGGCGGCCGCATCGTCGAGACCGAGGCCTATGTCATCGGCGACCCCGCGGGTCACGCCTTTCGCGGCATGACCACGCGCAATCGAGCGTTCGACCTCTGTCAGGTCGGCCCGCTGTGGCTCGGATCTGACGGTCAGGCGTCGGACGAAATCGGGCAGAGCAAACGGATGGGCATTACGCGCGCGGCCGGCATTCGGCTGCGATTCTACGTTCGGGGCAATCGGTTCGTCAGCGGTCCGCTGGCGCTCAACAGATGAGGTCCGCCGGTCGCCCGCAGATCACACTCATCGCCAGTTAGTGGAATGCGGGCGCCGCGATGAACGCGCTGCTGGGACGCCGAAGAGTCTCGAGGACGGAAAACTCACCAAAGCGCAGCCCAAGAGGTCCGCATTGAGCGAATTATACCGTATAACGGTCGACCCACAGCAGAGCGGTGGACGCCCATGTTTGCGAAACCTCCGCATCCGAGTGAAAGATGTCCTCGATCTTTTGGCCGCCGGTGCCAGCCGCGAGGAGATCCTCGAAGACTACCCGTTACTCGAGCCTGGCGACGTCACGGCTGCTCTCGAGTACGCAGCGCGGCAAAGTGACCATCCGGTGCTACGCAGTGCCTGATGCGATTCCTCGTCGACGCGCAGTTACCACCCACATTGGCAAGGTGGCTTGCCGCCCACGGACATGAAGCTGAGCACGTCCTCGACAGGCACATGGAGACCGCAACCGATAGCGCAATTTGGGACTTCGCCTGTCTGAACGATACGGTGATCGTGACGAAAGATGAGGACTTCGCGCAGCGCAAGATGCTGGCGCCTACAAGTCCCGTCGTGGTTTGGATCAGGCTGCCGAACACGCGGCGGCGCGAGCTGCTCGCGTGGTTCGAGACGGTACTGATTGATATGCGGTCCGCTATTGAGCGGGGCGAAACGTTGATTGAATTAGTCTGAGGGACGACGCCTGCCGCGGATCTCACGACCGCGGATACGCGGCTACGTTCACGAAGGCACTTCCGATCCCACAATCGCCGTCCCCATCACCGTACCGCGGTTCAAAGTGCGGGCCGGGTCACTTCGCCGGCGCGAGATCGGTTAATTTGGGAGCACCGGGGCCGCCCGGGACGTCGTCATCTAGGGAATGCGTGCGGACGACGTCCCGCGGCGCCAGCCACAGATACATGATCGGAACGATAAGCAAGGTTAGGACGAGCGAGCTGCTCAATCCGCCGATCACCACGACGCCCAGCGCACGCCGCGTGTCGGAGCCGGTATCCATCGCCAGGGCGATCGGCAGCATCCCCGCGATCATCGAGAGCGTCGTCATCACGATCGGCCGAAAACGCATGTTGGCCGCTTCGACGATCGCGGCGTGCCGATCGCGGCCGTGCTCGCGCGCGTTATTGGCGAAATCAACTAACAAGATGCCGTTCTTGGAGACCAGGCCGATCAGCAGCACCGTCCCGATGAGCGAAAATAAATTGAGCGTGAGATGCGCGAGGGCGAGCGCGCCCAGCGCGCCCACGACCGCGACCGGGATCGCAAACAGAATGATCGCCGGCGAGCGGTAACTGTTGAAGAGCGCGACCATCAGGAGAAACACCAGCGTCAACGCGAGCACGAGCGCGAAGCTCATCCCGGTGACGGTGTCGGACAAGTTTTGCTGCGTTCCGCCGGCGCTCGCGGAGACCGTGATGCCGGGCGGCAACACCAGGTTTTTGAGCTTCTGCGTGAACGCCGCTTGCACGTTGGACTGCACGTAGCCCGGCAGAATGTTGGCACCGACCGTGACGACGGTTTGTCGATTTTGGCGGGTGATCAGCGGTGGCGCCGGCGCGTAGCGCACGATCGCGAAATCCCCGACGTGAACGACGGCACCGCCGGCGCTGCGCATGGTAATCGATGCAATCGCGTCGAGATTCGTGCGGTCGGCCGCCGGATAGATGATTTGCACGTCTTGTAAGCCCGTCGCCGTCGTGTATTGCGTGACGGTATCGCCGCCGAACGCGGCACGGATCGCGTCGGCCGCGGCGCCGACGTCGATGCCGAGCGAGCGCGCGGAGTTGCGGTCGAAGTCGATCTCGACCTGGGCCGAGAGGTTCGTCGCCCCGTTACTGACGTTGGTTGCCCCCGGAACTGCGGCCAGCAGCGCGGCGATGCGTTGCGCGGCCACGGTGGGGTCGGCGCTGCCGGTCGCGGTTACGACATAGTCGATCGGTTGCGCGACGCCGCCGCCCATGCCGGTCGCCGGGATGACGACGACCTTGGCGAGCGGCACGAGGGCTGGGATGCGTTGCGCGAACTCGGCCGTCCATGCCTGCGTCGATCGGCTGCGCCCGTCGACGAGGTTGACCGTGATCTGCGCGACGGAGCCTTGATTGATCACGCCGCCGAAC
>Ga0182013_10008200_pt1 | contig 11313 bp, 13 predicted proteins | sample 612S2MmetaG_FD_120487 | JGI IMG/M metagenome (GOLD analysis project Ga0182013, IMG submission 120487) | Permafrost microbial communities from Stordalen Mire, Sweden - 612S2M metaG | ecosystem: Environmental > Terrestrial > Soil > Wetlands > Permafrost | place: Sweden: Stordalen | collected...
ATAGAATTGCCGGCCATGGTTCTCGGCGAATACCGCTTCGGAATCGCACAATCGCGCCGGCGTAAAGAGTATGCCAAGTGGCTGGAATTGCTGATCGCGGCGACGCGGGTGTTGCCGGTCGATCAGGAGACCACAATCCACTATGCGCAAATACGCTCCGAACTCAAGAAAGCCGGGAAGCCCATCCCATCGAACGATCTCTGGATCGCCGCTTTATGCCGCCAGCACCGGCTCCCGATGATGAGCCAGGATACGCACTTCGACGCCGTCCCGGGCCTGAAACCAATCCGCTGGTAAGCCGCGTTGACATCATGATGTCTCAAATGAAAGCATCATGATGTGCGAACCACCCTGACCATCGACGACGACGTCGCGACCCTCCTGAAAAAGGAAAATCGCCGCACCGGAGAGCCGTTCAAGCAGACGGTCAATCGATGCCTGCGCATCGCCCTCACCGCGCCCCCGCAGCGCCTCCAGCCTAGACCGTTCAAGGTCACACCGATTGATCTACAGCTACCCGAAGGCATCAATCTGGACAAAACATCCGCCATCCTTGAGGCGTTGGAAGGTCCATTGCATCGATGATTGTCATCGACGTCAATCTCCTCCTCTACGCGCACATGAAGTCTTCGTCCTTCTACCGTCCAGCCCGTGCGTGGTTCGAGAAAACCCTGTCTTCGGGTCAGGAAGTTGGCATTCCGCTGCAAAGCGCGATGGCGTTCCTCCGAATCACGACCAACCAGAACATCCCCCTCGGCAGATTGGAGATATCTGCCGCGCTCAGCATCGTCGACGGATGGCTCGGGCAGCCCAACGTGGAGCTTCTCTACCCTACCGAAGCGCATTGGCCCATATTTCGGCGAATGCTGCTGGAAGGACGGGCCGCCGGCGTCCTCGGCACGGATGCTCACCTTGCCGCACTGACCTTGGAATGCGGCGGAACGCTGTGCTCCACAGATTCAGACTTCGCCCGCTTCCCTGGCCTCCGATGGCAGAACCCCCTCGCCAAAGCCTGATGTCACCCATCTGGGTTGGGATTCTGTCTGCGACCATCGGGAGCACCACGCGAAGCGGTATACACGTCACGAAGTGACCGTATAATCGCCCCATGCAAGCCGAATCGCAGACCACCCCATTGGTAGGGGTCATCATGGGCAGCCGCAACGACTTCGCGGTCATGCGCGCCGCAGTCGACATCCTCCGCGAGTTTGGCGTACCGCACGAGGTCAAGGTCGTCTCCGCGCACCGCACGCCCGAGTTCATGTTCCGCTACGCCGAGTCCGCCGTCGGCCGCGGCTTGCGCATAATCATCGCCGGTGCCGGCGGAGCGGCGCATCTGCCCGGAATGGTAGCCGCCACCACGGTACTCCCCGTCCTCGGCGTGCCCATCGCCGCAACCGCGCTACAAGGTATGGATTCCCTGCTCTCGATCGTGCAGATGCCCAAGGGAGTTCCCGTAGCCACGCTGGCCATCGGCGCGGCGGGCGCGGCCAACGCCGGCCTACTGGCGATCCAGATCCTCGCCATCACCGATCCTGAGTTGCAGGCGAAGCTGGTAGCCTGGCGAGCCGCCCGCCGCGACGAAGTACTCGCCCAGACCATTGAGGACGCCGAGCCGATGGACGCAGCCCCCAAGCCCGAGGTTCACGCGTGAGCGATGCTTCCTGCCCCGTTCTGCTTCCAGGGGCGACGATTGGAATCTTCGGCGGAGGCCAGCTCGGACGCCTCACCGCAATGGCCGCGCGCGGCATGGGCTATCGCATCATCGTGCTCGATCCCGACCCCGCCTGCCCCGCCCGCTATGTCGTCGACGAGTGCATCGAGGCCGGCTGGAACGACAGCCGCGAAGCCGCCAACCTCGCCCGCCACTGCGACGTCGTCACCCTCGAGATCGAGCAGATCTCGCTGGCCAGCATGGAGTCTGCGGCCACCTTCGCCCCGGTCCGTCCCAGCGGAGCGATGCTGGCCATCATTCAGGACCGCATCGAGCAGAAGAATTGGCTCCGCCGCAACGGCTTCCCGGTAGGCGACTACCGCGCCGTCCGCTCCTTCGACGAGCTTCGCGAAGCCGTCGCCGCGCTCGGCGGCCGCTGCTTCTGCAAGAGCGCCACCGGCGGCTACGACGGCCGCGGTCAGGGCAAAGTAGGCTTCTCCGCCGACTCCGACCCCGAAGCCGAACTCCGCGGTGCCTGGGAAGCGCTCGGCGAAAGCCCGGGAGTAGTCGAGCAGGCCGTCGACCTCGACCGCGAGATCTCCATCCTCGTAGCGCGTTCGCCGCGCGGCCAGGTGAAGGTCTATCCGGCCGCGTGGAATCACCACGAAGACCAGATCCTCGCATGGAGCGTCATCCCCGCGCCGCTGCCCGAGGCGATGGCCGCCGAGGCCAGGCAGCTCGCCACGGACATCGCCGCCACCTTCCACCTGGAAGGAATCCTCGCCGTCGAGCTATTTGTAACCAAATCGGGCCAGCTCATGGTCAACGAGCTCGCCCCGCGCCCGCACAACAGCTATCACGCCAGCGAGCGCGCCTGCGTCACCAGCCAGTTCGAGCAGCTCGTCCGCGCGGTCACGAATCTCCCCCTCGGCGACGCCGACGCGATCGAACCCTGTGCCATCGCCAACCTGCTCGGCGACCTCTGGCTCGCTCCCGGCGGCGAGCCCCGAGTCCCCCACTTCGACGCCGCCCTCGCCGTCCCCGGCGTCCGCCTGCATCTCTACGAAAAGCTACGTCCGCGCAAAGGCCGCAAGATGGGACACCTCTCCGCCGTCGCCGCCACACCCGACGAAGCAGTCGAACTAGTCCTCCGCGCTAAAGCGCTCCTGTGAGTTCCGCGGAATAGTCTTTTCGGATTAGCAGCGGGCTTTAGCCCGCGGTAAGCGACCTATAATTATCGGGCTTCAGCCCTGGGATTTATCCCCCCGTGCCGATTCAAACGCCAGCGCGTAGCCTCTTACGCGCCTCGCTACGTCTTCTGATTCCGATAAAACACGCCGGCCGCCAGAAAAACCACCGCGAGCATAATCGCCAACTGAGCATGCGCGCGCGCATGGATGCGCATCTGGACGATGCCATCCGCGAACCAGACCGCACACCCAACAAACCAGATCCAAGCGCTATTCTTCATCGCCCTGCACGTTGGACGAGAGAAGAGCGCTTTTAGTGGCCGCTCACAACGCCAGTCCTTGCCGGACGCCCCCACGACCTCGTCGGCACGAAATCCTCTTTGCGACCATCGGGAGCACCAACGCGAAGCCCACTACGCGTCACGAAGTGACCCCACTACGCGTCGCGAAGTGACCCCACTAAACGTCACGAAGTGACCTCACCCGTTACACTTGTACTAGCGCACATTCGCGCTCAGGAGACGTCACTTGTCACAGCGCACATTCAGCATCGTCAAGCCGGACGCAGTCCGCAAAGGCCACACCGCAGCGATCCTCGCCGAAATCGAAAAGGCCGGCTTCAAGATCGTCGCCATCAAGCGGATGTCCATCTCCAAGGCACAGGCCGAGGGCTTCTACTATGTCCACGCCGCGCGCCCGTTCTTCGGCGAACTCACCGAATTCATGAGCTCAGGCCCGATCTTCCCCATGGTGCTCGAGAAGGACAACGCCATCGCCGACCTGCGCAAGCTGATGGGCGCAACCAATCCAGCGCAGGCGGAAGAGGGCACCATCCGCAAAATGTTCGCCGCCTCCATCGGCGAAAACGCCATCCACGGCTCCGACGCCGAAGACACCGCCGCCTTCGAAATCGGCTACTTCTTCGCCGGCATCGAACTCAAATAAGTCGCAGGTTGCCAGTTGCAGGTTGTCAGTCGGACGGCCCTGCAACTGGCAACTCCGCGATCGGCCGGGCATCGGCTCAGCCCTTGTTGCCGTCCTCAACACACAACCTGCAACCTGCAACTGACAACTCCCTTATGACTCTTACCCTCCCCGCCGGGCCCTTCAAGGCCTATCTGTTCGACTGCGACGGCACCATCGCCGACTCCATGCCGCTGCACTACATCGCCTGGAAAAAGGCTCTCGGCGAGCACGGCTGCGAGTTTCCCGAGGACATCTTCTACTCCTGGGGCGGCATGCCAACCGTGCAGATCGTCGAGACGCTGGCTGCACAACAGAACCTCCCAATGAACGCTCGGGAGGTCGCGCATCGCAAGGAACTGCTCTACTACCAGCTCCTGCCCGAACTCCAGGCCGTCCCCGAAGTCCTCGAGCACATCAACCTCAGCCACGGCAAGATCCCGTTCGCAGTCGTCTCCGGCGGGAACCGCGAGTCGGTGACGAACTCGTTGACGACGCTGGGCCTGTTGGATAAGTTCGACACGCTGGTCTGCTCGGAAGACTACACCCGCGGCAAGCCCGATCCCGAGCCGTTCCTGGTCGCCGCCGCCCGCCTCAACGTCGAACCCGCCGACTGCCTCGTCTTCGAAGACACCGATATGGGCATCCAATCCGCCACCGCCGCCGGCATGGCCAGCGTCAAAGTCCTCCAACCCTGGGAGCGCAAGCTGCAACGCGCCTGACGACCGGGAACCGTGCTATTCCTAGTGCAGCATCTCCCGGAGGTGAATCATGGTCCGATGGATTGCGATTGCGGCACTAATCATCTCCGTTTCGGCGTCGTCGGCTCAGTCGCCGACTGCGCGCCCGAAGTTCGACGCCTTCGACGTAGCGACCATCAAGCCAGTGGATGTCGGCGCCAAGGCTAGCCGGTTTATCACGATGCAAGACAGGCCTCTCCGGCCGCTACGATTTCGACCTCGAATGGGCGCCCGACTCAAGCCAGTTCGGCGGTGAAGTCCCCACCGCCCCCTCAGACGCGCCCAGCGCGCCCCTGTTCACCGCCATCCAGGAGCAGCTAGGCCTGCGCCTGGTCGCCACCCGCGGTCCAGTAGAAGCCCTGACCATCGACTCCGCCGATCGCCCCACCGCAAACTAAAGAGTCTCAGTCAAGCTTCTGAGATAGGCCCGGACTTTAGTCCGGGCATCAAGAGGACGGCGAAAAAATGGGCTTTAGCCCCTGGGACTAATCAATCCTCCGTCGGCACCTTCTTCGCGCCATCCAGCACCACCACATCGACCGGAATATCCCTAATCGGCTGCAACTTCAAGCCGAGCTGCTCCTGCAGCGCTTCCCTCAGCAGCGGGTGTTCCAGTGGCGTCGATGCCCCATCGGCGCTGGCCGGTGGTGCAGATCCGGGAGCGTACATCTCGTCGCCGGGAGTGTAGGTCAATGCGTAGTCATACTCCCCTTCGAGCCCGGTCGCATCCGTCACAGGAACGCGAAGGCGATCGGACAGGTCGGACGCCAGATTTTGCATCGTCTTGTTTCGTCCGCGCCACCAGGCCGTTGTGCCGGAATAGAGCTGGCCCGACCGAGCATCCTTGCTGAATTGTGGCACCCCATTCTTCACCTCGATCGTCGGTCCACTCACTGTAGATTTATCCGGCGCCGGCCCCGCCGATCTTGCGAGCTTCGGACCGGACTTCGCCACCACCAGCTCATACCCGGCCAACTTCCGCGTCTCATGGTGAAATCTGAGCGCAAAGCGGTCGTCCAGCAGGTGCTGCATCATGATGGGGACGTCCGCCTTGGTTGCGCCCTCCGGAAGAGTCGCGTTGAGGGTGAAGTAGGTTGTAGCCATCCAGCCCGGATATTCGGTCTGGTAGCCGTGCTTAATTCCGAACGCTTCGTAGGCCAGGCTCGCAAGACTTGTCTTCTCTTGCCTGTAACGCCCCGGAGTGTAGGCGGCCGGAATCACACCGCTCGGGTATTCGCGGCCCGTAGGAGGACCGACAGGCCGTATCGAAGCGACCTCGAAACGGAAGTCGCGCGCCCCAGCCTCAGCCGGTACGGAGCCCTTGCCGGCATCCGCGGCAGCAGGCTTCTCCTGACCGTAGACAAGGCTCGCCCCCGCCAGAACCAGGGCCGCGTACACCAATCCGACTCGAACCCTGCGCGAAGCGCTCGTACCTACCTGCTTGAGCATGAAGTCTCCTTTACGCCATCGCAGGAACTCCACGACTCTAGTACGACATCCGTCGTATGTCAACTACCTTCACCGCGCCATTACTTCGTAAACAGCCCCAGATCGATCGCATCGCCCATCGCCTTATACCCCGGATCGCTGGGGTGCAGATGGTCGCTATGGTCGTACGCGGGCAGGAACATCGCGGGATTCGCCGGGTCCTGCGTCGCCTTGTCGAAGTCGATGAAGCCGTCGATCTGCGACGTCGTGCGGATCCACTTATTCAGCGTCTGGCGTACCTCCTCGCCGGCGGGAGACATATACTTCGCCCCCGTATACGGCGTCAGCGTCGCAATGTAGACCTTGATGCCATGGGCATGTGCGCGCTCGGCCATCTGCACGTATCCGCCGATCAAATCGTCGGCCGAAACCACATCGTAGGCCCGGCCCGGGTCATACGCGTGGCCAATGTCGTTAATCGCTTCCAGGATGATCAGGTACTTCACGCCTGCCTGCGCAATCGCGTCCCGGTCGAAGCGTGCCAGCGCGCTCGGCCCGGTGTTGTCGTGCAGAATGCGGTTTCCGCCGATGCCTTCGTTCAGCACGCCAATCTCGGCCGTACGCTTGTCCGCCAGCAGCCGCCGCGCCAGTTCGTCCGGCCAGCGCGCATTCTGATTCAGCGCGGCGTAGGCGCCGTCCGTAATGCTGTCGCCAAATGCAACCACCGCTGCGCTCTGCGCGGAGACCTTGACGTCGACGCCTTTCACAAACAGCCACGAACGAATCTCCCGCGGATCGTCCAGAGTCTTCGCGCCTACCACATTGCCGGGCGCCGTATAGCTGGTCTGGTCGGCTCCCCCATGCTGCGAGAGCTGATGAATCGGCTGCGCGGGAAGAAAGAAGCTGATGGCCAGGTCGCTGCCGGCCGGCACCTTCAGGTCGACGCCGTCGCTCACCACCAGCGCGCCGGGCGGAATCGTAATGCTGGGCTTTCCCGCAAACAGAAGGCTGCCGGCGGAGACCAGGTTGATCGAGCTGCCGCCCTGGCTCACCGCAACGTGTGCCGCGCCAATCGTCAGCGGATCGGTGCCAAACTCGTTGGTAAACACCACGCGCACCATCGGCCCGCCAATGGAGACGTGCACAATCTCGCGCAGCGTAGTGTCCGCAACCCCATACACCACGGCCGGCGGACGTCCGGGCGCGGGGTTCGCAGCCACCGGCGGCGCCGGAACAGCCGCTGGAGTAGGCATCTGCGTCGAGGGTGGAGTCGCCGCCGTGCCATTCGAAGGCGGCGCGACCGCCGGCGCGGCCATCACTGCGGTCGGCCCACGGCCATTGTTCGCCGCCATCGGCGAGGTTGCCCAGGTCCCAACCCAGTGGTCGGGCGCGGGCGGCGCACCATGCGCGATGCTTGCGGTTGTGAAGAGTGCGAGCGAGAGCAGCAGGTAGAGCAATCGAGTGGAGCGCAGGCGTGTGGTCACGGTGGAGTGTCAACCTCGGAAAAAAATTTCAGCCGCACCATATTACGCCGGTTTTACTACAGCGTGAGCGCTCAGCCTTGGCCTCCCGGCGGCCGTTTCACGTATAGTGGCGATGCGGATAAAGAGAGCTTCTAGCTGTTGGCTTCCATCTGTCAGCCGGGATGCGGCGCTTCATGCCCTTATCCCTCGCTCACAGCTAAAAGCTAAATGCTGACAGCTCAGGAGAATAACGACGATGCTTTGGACGAAGGGCTTGGTGCTGGCGATGATGACAATGGCGGGATTGCAAGGTGCGGTAGCAGCGGTCGCAGTGGCGAAGTCGGATTTCGGCAAGCTGCCCGACGGCAAAACGGTCGAGGCGTACACCCTGAAGAACGCCGACCTTGAGGTCAAGATTGCCGCCTACGGCGCGCGCATCGTCTCGCTGAAGACCAAGGACCGCGACGGCAAGATCGCCGACGTGGTGTTGGGCTACAACTCGGTCGAAGGATACGTCGCCGAGGGCACCGCCAAGACTTACTTCGGCGCCATCGTCGGACGCTACGGCAACCGCATTCGCGGTGGCAAGTTCACCATCGACGGCAATCACTACGAGATTCCCCAGAACAACAACGGCAACGCGCTCCACGGCGGCCCGCACGGCTTCGACGAGCAGCTATGGACCGGCCACGAGATCCCCAACGGCGTGGAGATGTCGCTGCTCTCGAAAGATGGCGACATGGGCTTCCCCGGCACGCTCGGCGTCCATGTCCGCTACACCCTGGAGGGCGGCGCCCTGCACATCGACTACACCGCCACCACCAACAAGCCCACCGTCACCAACATCACCAACCACGCCTACTTCAACCTGTCCGGCGAAGGTTCGGGCACCATCCTCGATGAAGTGTTGGAACTCAACGCCGATGCCTACACCCCGGTCGACGCAGGCCTCATCCCCGTCGGCGGACCGCAGCCCGTAGCCGGCACGCCCTTCGACTTCCGCAAGCCCACCCCCATCGGCGCGCGCATCGACCAGCCCAACGAGCAGCTCAAGATCGCCGGCGGCTACGACCACAACTGGATTCTCAACGGACCCAACGGCACCATGAAGCTCGCCGCGAAACTCTACGATCCGAAGACCGGCCGCGTCCTTACCGTCTCGACCACCCAGCCTGGAGTGCAGTTCTACTCCGGCAACTTCCTCGACGGCGCGTACAAAGGCGTCTCCGGCGTCGCCTACGCCAAAAACACCGGCCTCTGCCTGGAGACGCAGCACTATCCCGACTCGCCCAACCAACCCGCCTTCCCCAGCACTCTCCTCAAGCCCGGCGAAACTCTCCACACCGAAACCATCTTCGCCTTCTCCACCCAGAAGTAGAGAAGCGAACGATGGATGCCGAACCGGCTGCTGGCTCGGCCGAAAAACTCGGTTTTGAGATAGGCCGGGACTTCAGTCCCGGCGTCACGGGCGCGAAATCAACACGGGCTTTAGCCCCCGGGACATGCTCTCCGTGGCCTTCGGCGAGAACCGACTTCCCTCCGAAGGCCCGCGCTAAATGACCGTGTACAAACTATATCCACATCGAATCAACTTCTCTCTATGCCGCGCCGCCCACAATGGAAAATTCGGGCCGATTTGCTTGACAGGCACGATAGAATAGAAGCAAGAGAACAAGGAGGAGCGCGGCCTCGTACCTGGCCCTCCAGTTGCCAAAATTTACATCTAACTCATTCATTCCAGGTATACTTACAAAATAAGTCGCATGGAATGAATATCTTGTAAACGAGCACGCAATCTAAGTGTTTTGTTTAGAAGATTTTGCATGAAAAGGGGGGAGGGGGGTAGGCGGCCCTACAGCTTGCGTTTCAGATCTTCCGCAATCAGCTTTCCGTGGAAGCGGCCGTTCTCAATAAATATTTCATTCGTACGCTCACCCGCCACAATCACGCCGCCCAGATAAATTCCCGGCACATTCGACTCAAGCGTCGCCGGATTGCAAACCGGGCAGCGGTCGTTGCTCTCATCCAGCTTCACGCCCAGCCCCTCGATGAAGTCGAAGTCTGGATGGTAGCCGGTCAGCGCGAACACAAATTGGTTCGCCAGTGTCACCGAACCCTCGGGCGTCGCCAGCGTCGCCTCGTCCTTCGCGATGTTCGTAACGGAAGAAGAAAAGTAAGCCTTGATCTCGCCATTCTTGATGCGGTTGTTGATGTCCGGCAGAATCCAATACTTCACGTGGCGATGCATCTCCGCCCCGCGATGCACCAGCGTCACCTTCGCGCCATGCCGCCACAGATCCAGCGCCGCAATCGCCGCCGAGTTCTTGCCGCCGATCACCACCACATCCAGCCCGAAGTACGGATGCGGCTCGTGATAGTAGTGCATCACTTTGCTCAGCGACTCGCCGGAAATCGAGAGATAGTTAGGCAGATCGTAGTAGCCGGTCGCGATCGCCAGCTTGCGCGCGCGCATCCGCAGGCAGCGGTCGAACCGATCGATTGTATGGACGATGAAGTCGCCATCCGCGCCGGTCACGCGCTCCACCGTCTCGTATTGGCGAACGTTCAGCGCATAGTGTTCGGCGACCTTGCGGTAGTATTCCAGCGCCTCGCTGCGTGTGGGCTTCTGGTTGGGGCTGGAAAACGGCATGTCGCCAATCTCCAGCAGCTCCGGCGTAGTGAAGAACGTCATGTGCGCCGGATAGTGAAACAGCGAGTTGCACAGGCAGCCCTTGTCCACCAGCACCGCCGAGAAGCCGGCCCGCTGTGCCTCAATCGCGCACGCCATCCCCGTAGGCCCCGCGCCAATCACCAGCAGATCGTAGATCGGAACCTCAGCCAGCGCAGCGTCACCCATCATTCGATTGTAGCGGGCGTTCACGCGCCCTTCGCGCAATCCTCCCGATGTTCAGCACGAGATTCTGTTTGCGACCATCGGGAGCACCATCGCGAAGCCCAACACGAGTCACGAAGTGACCGCCGCCCGCGCAGGGCGCACGTCCGGCAAGGACAGTATTTGTCCCTTGAGCTTTTACAACTCCACCAGCTTGTGCGCGATGGAGAACAGCGCCAGCTCCAGCCGTGTCGACACGCCCGTCTTGTCGAACACATTCGACAGGTGGCGCTTTACGGTCTCCTCGCTGATGCTGAACTGCTTGGCGATGTCGCGGTTGCTGCAGCCTTCAACGATGCAGGTCACAACTTCAAGCTCCCGCGGTGTCAGGCCGTACGTCTTGCGTTCGGGCACCGCCGCGGCCTTGGCCTGCAACTCCTGCAGCGCCTTCAGCAGGTTGGCCACGCGCTCGCCGCCGATCCAGTAGTCGCCGCCCAGCACCGCGCGCAGCGCCTGCGCCAAGTCGCCCACCACCGAGTCCTTCAGCACAATGCCCCGCGCCCCGATCTGCAGCGCCTCGATAATCTGCTGCGTGGAAATCGTGCTGGTCAGCAACACAATCTTCACCCGTGGCGATTTGGCCATGATGGCCCGCATTGCTTCCAGTCCGGGAAGCCGCGGCATCAGCAGGTCGAGCAGCAGGATGTCCGGTTCGAGTTCCAGCGTCTGCGTAATCGCGTCGTCGCCATCCTCCGCTTCGCCCACCACCTCAAAGCCCGGCTCGTTGAGCAGCATGTTGCGGACGCCGAAGCGCACCACCGGATGATCGTCGGCGACCACAATGCGGATGGTTCCCTGGTTAGGATTGGGTTTCTTAGAGGATGGCTGACTCATTGCGGCTCCTACAGTCATTGCGGAAACCTCGCACTGCACGGCCGGGAACGCTTGGTCAGCGTGACCCTGCTCGCTTATACACGTGAACCAAGAATACGCTCAAGCCGATCGCATGCATCCGCCAAATCATCTAGAGAGTTAACCTCAT